>ODAJ012130489.1_pt1 | contig 25133 bp, 23 predicted proteins | sample 1539241 | NCBI WGS metagenome assembly ODAJ01 (sample SAMN02144231, study PRJEB22623) | gut metagenome | biome: sheep rumen | host: Ovis aries | place: New Zealand
ATTGATAACCCGACACCACTCACAATCACACAGGCGTCTATCAATTCCATCAAGGTCGCTGCCTGATGGAAATAATCGCTGAATTTCCAAAGGTCTCAGCCGATGCACCACCCTATAAACAGTTAGAATACTACCGTTCATCCAGGGGCTTGTCGAAAGCTCAACTCGGTAAAATGATCGGCGTTCCAACGGCAGAGATTATCAACTATGAAAAACAGTTTCAAGAAATCTACTATGAACAAGCGATAAAGTTGTCTGAAGCTCTTGACATAGATGTTGAACTGCTGTTAGATGATTACACGAAATTTCTTACACCGGGATACGGAGCAAGAATAAAAAAGATGCGAGCTTCCATCGGCGTTTCACAAGAAAAATTTGCGGAACTGATAGGCGTAAACCGAAGCACCGTTTCCATTTGGGAAATTGAGTATCATCGTCCGTCGCGGGAGAACTACATAAAAATGCTTTCCTATACAGATGGCAAGGAGGCCCGTAGCACATGACACATAATGAACAAAGAAAATATCTGATTGATAGACTCTTGGAAGAAGATCGCAGATACAGAAAAATCGCTGTACCGGAAGGTGAAAAAGAACAAAAAGATTTACTGCGCAGCTTAATGAATGTGCGGTCTCCAAAACCGATCAGCAAAGATTTTTTGGACATACAGGATGAATATCTCGCGGCTGAGCGTGACGCGCTCGGTATTACGGACGGCGACACGCTTTCTCCCATCCCGTCAGATGACCGTATCGTTTTGTGGCGCGGAGATATTACCACGCTCAAAGTTGATGCCATTGTCAATGCGGCAAACTGCGCGTTGCGTGGATGCTTTTATCCTCTTCATTCCTGCATTGACAACATTGTGCACTCCCGGAGTGGTATCCAGTTAAGACTTCTATGCGATGATATTATGAATCGACAGGGACATGACGAGCCTACTGGAAAGGCGAAAATCACACCCGCCTTTAATCTGCCGAGTAAATACATTTTGCACACAGTGGGACCAATCATTACAGGCAGAGTGACAGCGCAAGATTGTGAACTGCTTGCCTCATGTTATCGTTCTTGCCTTGAGCTGGCAGCAGAAAACGGATGCAAAAGCATCGCATTTTGCTGTATTTCAACCGGAGAGTTCCACTTTCCAAAGGATAAAGCCGCAGAGATAGCCATTAAGACCGTAAGGGATTATCTTGCTGAGAACAACGCCATAGACCGGGTCATCTTCAATGTTTTTGGAGAAAAAGATCACTCTATTTATAGAAACCTGCTTGGGCTGTGATCCATTCGCACATTTGTCTACCGTCTTGTTGCCGTATTACAATGAACTTGTAAAGGAGGTGCGAGCCATGTGGTGGAAGAAGAAAGAAAAACATTACCTTTATCTCACACGCGAAGAGCTGCGGGTCGTCATGGCCAGCCTGGTCCATTGTAAAAACAAGCTGATCCGCGAGGGTAGATACACCGATTGCATAGATGAAATGATCGTAAAGGTGTCCCGCCTGATGTGAGAACCTACAAATACATATCATTTCTTTAAGAGCCGCTTATTCTAACGCAGAGTAAGCGGCTTTTTCCATTTCCGTACATAGCCGCCTGTTGCCGCAGGCGGCTAAATCATTGAAAGGAGGAAGTCGCGCAATGGCAAACACGAAGGTTATCGCCATAGCTAATCAGAAAGGCGGCGTCGGCAAAAGTACGTCTGTATATTGTATCGGTGCAGGGCTTGTTGCCTCTGGTCATAAGGTTTTGCTTGTGGATGTGGACCCGCAGGGCGATCTCACCAAAATGCTGGGCCAGCGCAAGCCCCATGAGCTGCCGCTGACCCTGGCGAACAAGATGAATGAAGTTGTGTCCGGCATTGAAACAGCGGAGCATCCGGAGATCATGCACCATACGGAAGGCTTTGACTTTGTACCGGCCAACCGCAGCCTTTCAGCTGTGGAGGTGGGGCTTGTAAACGTGATGAGCCGGGAAACGGTGCTGCGGCAATATCTGGACACCGTAAAAAAGGATTACGATTATGTGCTGCTGGATTGCCGCCCATCTCTCGGTATGCTGGTTATTAACGCCCTGTCCGCCTCAGATTATGTCCTGATTCCGGTGCAGGCGGATTACCTCGCGGCAGAGGATATGACGGAGCTGATTGGCACGGTGCAGAGCATTAAAAGACAGATCAATCCCAAGCTAAAAGTGGGCGGTGTGTTTCTGACGATGGCGAATGAAACCAATTTCCGCAGGGATATTGTGAAATCCGTCCGTGAGAACTTCGGAAAGCATCTTCCAGTCTTGCAAACCGTTATCCCCTCTACGGTGCGTCTGGCGGAGATCAGCACCGCAGACAAGAGTATTTTTCTGCACGATCCAAGAGGAAAAGCGGCGGACGCATACCGCAGTCTGGTGAAGGAGGTGATGAGCATTGGAGAAAAAGAGCGCAGCCGAGCTTCTGACCTCAGTAGATGAGCTTTTTACCACGCAGGCAGAACGGGACGAAGCAAAACGGGAAACAGTAAAGGGTATTCCCATCGCAGAGATCAGCGATTTTCCAAACCACCCCTTTAAGGTGCGAATGGATGAAGCTATGTTGGAGATGGCGGAGAGCGTAAAGCAGTACGGGGTGCTTGTTCCGGCTATGGTACGGCCCAAGCCGGAGGGCGGCTACGAGATGGTGGCCGGACATCGACGCAAGCTGGCCGCAGAACTGGCACAGCAAACGGAGATCCCGTGCCTTGTTCGTGATCTCACTGATGATGAAGCTGTAATTATCATGGTGGACAGCAACTTGCAACGGGAAAAGATTTTGCCATCGGAGAAAGCCTTTGCCTACAAGATGAAGCTGGAAGCTATGAAAAGGCAAGCTGGTAGACCGCGCAAAGATAATTCGGCTCCAGTGGAGCCGAATTTATTTTCAAGATCAAATGAGGAGCTTGCAGCTCAAAGCCCAGATAGCCGAGCTCAAATTCAACGCTATATACGTCTGACCTATCTTATCCCACCTCTGTTGGATATGGTGGACGAGGGCAAGATCGCCATGCGACCTGCCGTTGAGCTGTCTTATCTGCCCGAAAACGAGCAGACCATCTTACATGAAACGATGGAAATGGAGGATTGCACTCCCTCTCACGCACAGGCGATCAAAATGCGTAAATTCTCCGAGGAGGGCAAGCTAAATGAGGATGTGATTCTCTCCATCATGCAGGAGGAGAAACCAAACCAAAAGGAGCAGGTGCGGATACCCAGGGACCGTATCAGCAAGTATTTCTCGCCGGGGACGCCCGCAAAAACCATTGAAGACACCATCATCAAGGCGCTGGAGCTCTACCGAAAACGCCAGAGAGACAGGGAGAGATAAGGCCATTGCCGCCCAGGGGGACGTGTGCCCTGTTGCTGGAGAACGTCTGTGTTTCGCTCCCCCCTCTCCACACCTCACCCCCTGTTACCAGCTGTACCAGCTGAAAAAAGAAATAGGCAACATTGGCAAGATGAATGCCAAGCCATTCACCAGAGAACGATGCGTAGAAAAACAGCGACCATACCAACAAGAGGATGGTCGCTGTTTTGAGCAAAGATAATGGGATTTTGCAGTCAATGGCCTCTGTGCTTCTGCTTACGCTTTTGCTGCTTCAGGTCAAACTGACGCTGCTTTTCCGCTTCCTTCTGTTCCTTGCTCTTTTGTCTGCGTTCGGTTTTGGATTCCTCCAACTGCAACTGTAAAGCCTGCTGTGATTTTGTCCCGACACCGCTGTTCTGCAGCTGCTTTCTTGCGTTTCTCTGTCTGCGTTTCGGATTGTCAGCAACTTGCTTTACGTCAGTTGAGACGGGTGGGCTGAATTTGAGTTCGTAGTAGTGGTGAAGGATGAAGTCGTACACTTCATAATCCTTTGGCTCCGCGCCAAATGTGACTTTGGATACTGTCAGCTTTCCGTTCTCGATCCGCTCAAAGACTCCAACCCAAAAGGGCGGATCAAAAAACACGGTTAGCTTACCGCTTGCCTGTTCCATGAAAATCCCTCCTTAGATGTGGTACAGGCAAAGAACGGACAACCCAAGGAGGGAGGGTTACTTACCCTGTCAGGATGGACAGGACGGCCGGGCTACCTACCGGCTCTGGCACGCCGAGAAAGCGTGCGTTGCGTTTTTATCTTTGCTTTGCAGTTTCTGGATTGTATCATTGTCTCCGAAATCTGCAAGACCATTATAACAGGAAAACAAGGACAATTCTATATGAGAATCAGCAATAGTTCCGATGCTCTAACGTCCTATCCCAGGACGCCAGAGGCCAAAGGATAGAATTGTTCACATTTCTATGCTATACTATCAGCGCCAACAGGCAAATTCAGCTTTTTGGAGGTAATCAATGATGCGGCGAATTATCTGCTCGGTACAGTTCCGCAACTGACAACAATCTGTATCGAGTAAAAACGTTCTGTGCAGGAGGTTGTCAGGAACTGTACCGATCTAAAGAAAAAACACAATCATTATTTTTCTTTTGAAAGGAGCAGTAAAATGAACACAGAACAATTAAAAGAAGTCTGGAAACAAGAAGAAGCCATTGCCCATATCCACGGATGGGATTTCTCTCATATCCACGGCAGATATGAGGAAGAAGATGTTTTGCCGTGGGACTTTCGAGCAATCATTCAGAATTATCGGAAAGATTGCATGAAGCTGATGGATATGGAAACCGGTGGCGGAGAGTTTCTGTTTTCCCTTAATCACCCCTACAAAAACACTGCAGCGATTGAGGGCTACCCGCCCAATGTGAAGCTGTGTAAAGAAGTTCTGTTACCTCTTGGGATTGATTTCAAGGAGGCGGACGGAGCCGACAGACTTCCTTTCTCTGACAGCAGTTTTGATATTGTCACAAATCGGCACGGCGATTATGACGTCGCAGAATTGAGGCGCGTATTGAAGCCGAATGGGTTGTTCCTTACCCAGCAGGTAGGCGCAGAAAATGACCGGGAGTTGGTTCAGCTTCTTCTTCCCCACATCACGGAAGTTCCTTATCCCAAACAATACCTTGATGTGAGAAAAGTGGAACTTCTCGAACACGGCTTTGAAGTGCTGGAGAACGGAGAAGCCCGTCAACCAATACGCTTCTTTGACGTTGGCGCTCTTGTTTGGTTTGCAAGGATTATTGAGTGGGAGTTTCCCGGATTTTTCGTAGAAAGCTGCCTTGAACAGCTATACAAGGCACAGGAAATTCTTGATAAGAATGGTATGATCGAGGGGAGCATCCACAGATTTTATATCGTTGCCAGGAAACAATAATAGACATATTCTGTTTTTCCAAATGCCCACCAAAGAGGCTGTCGCCCTTCTCCCTACGAAAACGCAATACACGCCGTACATCAAAAATGCACAAAGACTAAGATTACTGGAAAGCCGCTATTTTGAGGAATTGATATGAAAACCAGATTTGAAAAAGGGATAAATAAAAACAACGCTCTACTTTTGTGTGAGTGGTCTAATGAAAAGGGAAAAGAATTTCAAGAGCAATGGATGGGACCAAATATTTCTTATCCCCTGAATTATGAAAAGATTAAAGAACTGAAAAATGTTTTTTCGATTTTCGATGAAGAGACGTTTATCGGGATGATACAAGAAGTACGAATCGACAAGGATAATGTTCACATAGGGAGATTCGTATTAGATCCTCGAAAAACCGGATTAGGTCTTGGAACAGAGGCGATGAAAGAATTTGTGGATTTCATTTTTGAGGATGTTAATATTAAAAGTATCTCTTTAACAGTTTTCGATTTCAATCAAAGCGCGAAGAGGCTCTATGAAAAACTTGGGTTTGAAATTGATGAAGTAATTGAAACTCCAAAGCTGAAATACATCATGAAGAGGTACAGATAAATCAACATTTGAGGAGATCAATTTATGAACGGAGTAATCCTATACCAATCAAAATACGGTGCTACAAAAAGATACGCTGAATGGCTGTCTGAGGAAACCGGGTTTAAGTGTATAGAAACAAAAAAAGCTGAAATTAATGAAATTATTGCATATGATCCCATTATTTTAGGCGGAGGAATATATGCTTCCGGCATTGCTGGCTTGTCTTTCCTAAAAAAGAATATCAATAAATTGGCGGACAAAAAAATTATTGTATTTTGTTGCGGTGCATCTCCATATGAAGAAAATGCATTTCAACAAATCAAAGAGCATAACATGAAAGATAATTTATCTGATATTCCAGTCTTTTACTGTCGTGGCGCGTGGGATATGGACGCAATGTCTTTTAAAGATAGAACTTTGTGCAATTTACTTAGAAAAGCTGTTGTAAAGAAAGATCCATTTGATTACGAAATATGGGAAAAGGCATTAATGGCAGCCGGGGACAACAACTGCGACTGGACTGACAAAAAGTATATTGAACCTATAATTGAATGTATTAAGCTGTAAACACCAGTTTATTAAGCATACAAATTCTGATTCCTAATGGACAACAAAGCGGGTGACAGTTAATAGTACTGTCGCCCGCTCCCCATAAAAAACTGAATACCCGCAGCCCATAACAACGGCACATGAAGCAGTAAGTCTGAAAAGATTTGCTGCTTTTTTTGTTGCCCTGCAAAAGCAGGTATTTTCACGAAAGGAGGCTGTCAGAATGGATACGAAAACCATCGTTGGAATCGTGCTTGTTGTCGCGGTTGCTGGCGGACTGGCGTTCCTGAAGATCAGACGCAAGTAAACACCTTGGGCGGCGTATTTTGCCGCCCTTTACATATCCCATCAAGAAAGGAGATTTTCGATATGAAACGAGAACGATTTGAACAGCGGCTTTTTCGTATCTTTGCCGAGGCCGGGTATTCCCCGATGCAGCTTCTGACCGTCACACCGGAGGAGATGGTGGAGATACCGGGGATTACGGTGCCGAATATCCGTGCTGTCCTCTGTGTGCAGAATAAGGTGTTGTCAGAAAAGAACCGGAACCGGGCAGGCAGTCTGTTGGAAAAGGCACTGCGGGAGATCAAGGAAAGCAAGGGACAAAGACATGAATTTGCGGATCAATGAAGGATATATCATCACCGACTCCATCCACATAGGCGAGTACGAGTTTGTGCTTGGCGTAAGCCAGCATATTGCAAATGACTTCGTGACCTGGCGATGCAATAACGGCAGCTATTACTATTGGGGTCACTACCACACCGACCTTTTCAGCGCGCAGAAGGATCTTGTGGAACGCGCCGCAGACAAAGTGGGAGAGCTGCAAGAGGTTTTGGACGCGAAGAAGGCAATGGAGCCCGCCTTCTCCCCCTGGGGCGCGGTGCAGACCTGCAAGGAGCTTTGTCGCGGCGTCTATTCCGTCAGCACAGCGGGACACGGCGGCCTTATGGCGCATCTGGATGTGGCGGACAAGGTGTTTTCCGTGGCTGCGCAAAAATGCGGTTTTACGGAAGGGCGCTATCTCTGCTTTGAGGAGGACTGCGACGAGCAGGTGGCGATCCGGGAGCTGATGGATAAAAAGCTGTTCAAAGCGCCGGTCAATGACCGCTTCCCTCCCGGACAGTATGAAAAGGTGATCGACGCCAGCATCCAGGCATACCACCCGGATTATTGGAACTTTCGCAAGACCCATCTGCTGAAAGCTCTGGAGAATGGCGGAAACATGAGAAAGAAGGAAAAGGAGCGTGAGCGATGATGGAACTGCAAATCAGAGAAATGACGCCGCAGGAGCGGCATTACTGCTATTCCCAGAGTGCCCAGATCGAGGCACAGACCGGCTGCATCGGCCATCTGCGGGCCGATATGGACAGCAACGGCAAAGGATTCTTCTCCTCTTGGACGGATCACCGCGGCGACCTGAAAACACAGGCATTCAAGAATGAATTTGATGAAGTTCTCAATGCTCTTCGCTTTGACAGCGACTATGGCGGCATCCTGAAAGATCGGGACAGTCTCTCCCGCTACTGCTACAGCCACCCGGAAGCCAGCTTTGGGAATGACCGGGAGTGGGGCTTCCGTGCGGATACCCCCGACTACACCTATATGCTCCGGCTGAATCCTCATAAGGGAGAATATAACCTGTACTGCTACTGCGTCCAGCGCGTTTGGCTGGAGCAGCACATGAAGCGCGCGGAGAAAGGTATCCGGTTCATTACCCCGGATTACAGGGAGAAGTTCCACATTATGGACGGCGAACAGGTCCGAATCACGGAACAGGACGGCACAAGCCGGGATCTTACCTGCCGTTACATTGACGACTACCACCTGGAAATCGGAAGCAACCTGTTTCACATCTGCGAGCTTGCCGAGCGTTTGGAACAGGCGGGTAATATGGTCATCCCTCTGCGCGCTGACCTTCCTGAGAAGTGCTTTGTCTATGTAGAATCCACAAATGAGATCGGGATCGTCACGAAAGGTGAAAAAGGGTATATCCCGCTGGGGCAGAAACCGGAGGGCGTTTCCGTCCGGGAAGGAGCTGCGCTTCTCAACGAGACACAGGGCGTCACCAAAGCGCAGGCAGAGGCCATGAAAGCCGGTTCCCTGTTTGGCTGGGATACGCCTGCCGCCGACCCGAAGAATTATGACGATACCGGAAAACCGCTCCGGCCAAAGCACAGAGAGCGAGGTGAAGCGCGATGAAGGACGAAAAGCATATCATCTGGAGCAATTACTATCTGGACTATGACGACTGGAAGGCTGACCTTGAGGAACAGTATCCGGACTTGTCCGAGGACGAGCGCATCTCCCTGATGTATGAGATCAATAACGACTACCTGGGCGATGAGCGCATGAACCTCAACATCCAGCTGGACCGCCCGATTTTAGTAATCGGGGATCTGGGCCTCTGGAATGGCCGCCGCAGCGGATATAAGGAGATCGAAAGCGGCAACATCCGGGACTGCCTGTATGCCGATACGGATTACAGCACCTGGTATGTGGATAAGCTGGGCGACCTGCGGTGTGACGCCATCCACCACGACGGCACCAACCACTACCTCTATCGGGTCTATAAGGACAGTGTGAGCGAATCCCAGATCGACCTGCTGAAAGAAAAACTATACTACGGAACGGCGACCCGCGCCGATATAACGAGAGTGACCCGCAGGCTTGGCGATGACATCGCCAAAGTCTACGGGTTTCCCATTCCCCGGCAGCGGCAAAGCACGGAACTGCAAAGATAAGGAGGCGTAAGCGATGGCAAGAAGATACGAGCTGATCACAGAGCTGTATGAGCGCACAAGGGCGGCAGTTACGTCCCCGCAGGAGTGGCAGAAATTCCTCGCCACGGCCTGCCGGAACTACAAGCTCCCCTTTGACGAGCAGCTCCTGCTTTTCGCCCAGCGCCCGGACGCCACCGCTGTACTGGAGATCGAGCGATGGAACAAACAGTTTGGGCGCTGGGTCAATCGTGGTGCGACGGGGATCGCAGTCTTTGACCGAGATGCTCCCGGACGGGCACGGCTGAAATACTACTTTGACATCTCCGACACCCATCCGGGGCGGTTTGCCAGGCGTGTCCCGCTTTGGCAGGTGCGCGTGGAGCATGAGACGGAGATCACGGAGGCGCTGGAAAACAGCTTTGGCGAGCTGGCGGATAAGAGCAGCTTTGCCGAAGCCCTGCTATCTGCAGCAAAGAACGCCGTGGAGGACAATCTTCCGGATTACCTCTCGGAATTGAAATACTACAAGGAAAACAGCCTGCTGGAAGAGCTGGATGATTTCAATCTGGAGGTCGCCTACCGAAACGCGGTGAGAAACAGCGTGGGCTATATGCTCCTTGCCCGGTGCGGCATCGACCCGGCCCTGTACTTTACCGATGATGATTTCCGGGGTGTGATTGATTACAATACCCCACAGGTCTTAAATGCTTTAGGCGTTGCCACCGGCGACATCGGACAGATGTGTCTTTCGGAGATCGCCCGTACTGTTACGGCGCTGGAGCGGCAGGCAAGTTTGAATCGCACAGTTGCAGAGCTTCCGGAAGACGCTTATCCTATAACCAGAAAGGAAACCAGAACACAGGAAAGGAGCGATCTATATGAACGGGATCACATACAGAACGCAGGACGGTTACAGGCTTCCGAACCTGCTTCCTCCGCAGGAGTTGGAGGTGACGATTGGGAAATACGGCCTGCTGCGTCGCAGGTTTCTGCAGGAGCATCGCAGGGTGATGTTCACGAATCTGCTGACCAGCGGCAAGCTGACGGAGCATCTGCAGGAGATCGAGCAGACGGCTCAGCACAGGATGGAACAGATCACGGAGCAGATGGCGAAAGCCGAAGGCGTGACGGAGCAGATGAAGGCCACCGACCAGATGAAGTGGGTGGGCCTGATGAACAGCATTCGGCAGGCCGCGGAGGAGACCGTGCTGGCGGAGCTGATCTACAGCTAAAGGAAGAATCATCGGATGAAAACGCGGGAGGCGGCGGGCTTCCCGCGTTTTTGGATGACGGACTGATTGGTGCCATCCTCTCCAATCCGGACGATGACCTGAAATACAAGAAGGCGCAGATCGAGATGTATTTTGCCGCCAATCCGGATACTGCGGAACGGGCGGAATATCTCAAAAGCGCGTACCCGGACCGCTTCACGGAGCTGCTTGTGGGCGCATCCCGCAAGCGTGTAGGCTACCATGCGCAGGAGGACGGACTTCTTTTGTGGGAGGGTTCCTACCTCTCCCGCACCAGTGAGAGCGTCTTTTCATGGCAGATCATAGCGGAGCTGACCGCGCAGATCATCGACAAAGGCGAATACCACATAAACAGGGACAGCAAGGGGCTGAAAACACAGGAGGCTCAGCAGCTGTCCCTGTTTGATTTCACAGACTTCGCCGCAACGGAACAGGAGACACAGGAGCAGCCCGTGTCCTATGGTATGCGCTATCCACAGCAGGTGATCGACGAGGCCCTCTGTATCGGAGCCAACGACCGGAACAGCCGCCTGATTGTCTGTGGGTACTTTATGAAAGACAAGCCCCTTGCAGATACCGCCAGCTTCCTGATGGAGCATTACGGCGAGAACGGCGCGGGGTTCTATCTGAACGACAGACAGTATGCCATCTGGTACAACGCCGAGGGTATCCGCCTCTCCTCCGGGGACAGCGCGCAGGGCAGCACCGCCATGCTGATCTCCTGGGAGGATGCAGCCAGACGCATCCGGGAATTGCTGGACGCCGGACGGTATATGCCCCAGGCAGAGCTTGACCGGGTAACGGATTATGAACTTCAGGAAGTAGCAGACAGCCTCTGGTATCTCCGTCAGGACTTTTCCGAAGAAGCACGGGAGCAAAACCTGTTGCCGGAGATCAGCCGCATCTATGCGTCAGGTGGAGGTTTTCCGGAGCAGACGGCACAGATCAAGGAGCTGTTGAAACAGCCGGAGACCTTGCAGGGGCTTGTGGAGGAAGTGCAGAGCTTTATCTCCGCCTACGAGGGAAACCGAGAACTCCTGCGTTTCCATTTTCACCGCCCGAAACGAATACTGGAACGGCTGACCGACCTGCAGCGTGAGCCGGTTCGCTTTACCGCCGCCGAGGATTACGATCCCCAGCGGCGTTTCTTTATCTCCATGGATGAGATCGACAAGCTCCTGCGGGGCAGCAACTCCCATTACAGGCTGGGCGTCTATGCCTTTTATCTGGAGCATCCGGATACAAATGAACGAGCGAAGTATTTGGCAAACTACCACGGCGACAGCGGGTACTACGGCGGCAATGACGGTATCAGTTATGGCAGCAAGGGTCTTTCCTTCAGCCACGGCGATATTACAGCCCCCTATGCCAAGCTGGACTGGAGCTGGAACAAGGCCGCGCGGCGTATTGCAACCCTGATTGAAAATGGCAGCTTTCTGTCCGAGGAAGACCGGGCTGCCATGCCGGATTATGAACGGCGGGAACTTTCTACCGTTATCCTCCGCGCTTTTTATGATCTTCCGGAGGATCATCCCCGTCCGTTCAGCAGCAATCCGATCAGTGACTATTGGGAGGCTGTCCGGGAAATCCAGGGGCAGCTCACTGATCCGGTAAAGGTAGAAGCGATTTATCAGATGCTGGTGTCCACTGCGGATGGGACAAATCCGGAGGACCGGTACTATCAGGACCGGCAGGACGCTTTATCTGCTTTTGTCTCCTACCGTGAGGGAACCTATTCCCTGTTTGGAGAGAAGCGGGAGCCGATCCCGGCACCGTCGCAGGCACAGGAGATTCAGTCGGAAACAGAAGAACAGACTGACCTGGAGAAGGCCATCTGGCTGATTAACGACTACTGTCAGGAGACCTTTGAGAGCAACGCGGATTTTAACGATCTTTCCCGTGTGGATCTGGCTTATTCCAGCGCCGGAGACGGAGAGCATCCGATTGAGGTCTACGCGGACCTTGTGAATTTCCGCCTTGTTTATGCTGTGGACGGAGAAGCGGTATATATCAACGAGTGTCAAAGCCTTGCGGAGCTGAATGGCTATCTTGCGGGTCTGAGTTTTGACACCATGATCGCGGATGCTGAGGACATCTTCACGGAGGCACAGCAGGAACGTAATGAAGCGGAGCAGACAGAACCCTTTATCCATCATTTCTACGTAATCCCTGACCTGAATGTGGGCGGGCAGCTGGAGGTACAGACGTACCCTTCGCTTGAAGAAGCGTATGCAGCCTATTCCGCATTGCCAACAGACAGGCAGAAAGCCCTTGGTATCCAAAACACCATGGCTATGCCCGGCAGCCTGGATTTCCTCCAGTGCAGGGATGGCGTCGATACATTGGTCGAGGATTACCGGAACGTTGAAGGATGGGAGAATCCGGAGATTGCACAGGTCGTTGAAACGCTACGCCAGCAGCTTGGTCGGCCTTTACAACAGGAACAGCCTGCCCCTCTCGCTCCGCCGAAACCACGCCGGGGGCGTGTGACCTTTACCATACTGCACCCGGAGATACCAGCCGAGGAAAGACACAACTTCCGTATCACCGACCCGGAGTTGGGCTACGGCACCCGGAGCGAAAAGTACGCTGCCAACGTCGCCGCGATCCGCGCCTTAAAGCAGATCGAAGCGGAGGAACGGCTGGCCACACCGGAGGAACAGGAAATCCTCTCCCGCTACGTGGGCTGGGGCGGCCTGTCCGACTGCTTTGACGAGCGCCACGGCAAGTACCTGGAGCTGAAAAGCCTGCTTGATGATGAGGAATACGCCGCGGCAAGAGCCAGCTCCCTCACTGCCTTTTACACCTCCCCGGTCATCATCGGGGCCATGTATGACGCCCTCGCCCAAATGGGTTTTCAGGGCGGCAACATTTTAGAGCCAGCCTGTGGCGTGGGAAACTTTATCGGGATGCTGCCGGAGGGCATGGCAGGAAGCCGCACCTACGGTGTGGAGATCGACAGCATCTCCGGACGTATCGCACAGCAGCTCTACCAGAACAGCCAGATTGCCGTGAACGGCTTTGAAAAGGTACAGATGCCGGACAGCTTCTTTGATGTGGCTGTGGGCAACGTGCCCTTCGGGGACTTCAAGGTGCTGGATAAAAAGTACGACAAGCACCACTGGCTGATCCACGATTACTTTTTCGGCAAGACACTGGACAAGGTGCGTCCGGGCGGAATCGTTGCCTTCATTACCAGCAAAGGCACGATGGACAAGGAAAACTCCGCCGTCCGCAAATACCTTGCTCAGCGCGCCGACCTGATCGGGGCCATCCGCCTGCCGGATAACGCCTTCAAGCAGAATGCCGGGACGGAAGTCACCAGCGACATCCTCTTTCTCCAGAAGCGGGACCGTATGACGGACATCGAGCCGGACTGGGTGCATCTGGACACGGATGAGAACGGTATCCGGATGAACGCATACTTTGTGCAGCACCCGGAGATGGTTTTGGGCAACATGGTCATGGAGACAGGCCGCTTTGGAGAAGAAAGCGCCTGCAAAGCTTATGAGGACGGAGACCTGGCCGAACAGCTGCGGGACGCCATCAGCAACCTCCATGCGGAGATCACCGCCTATGAAATGGAGGACTTAGAGGAGGACGAGGAAGACCGTTCCATCCCGGCCGATCCCACGGTACGCAACTTCAGCTTTTGCCTCACGGACGGCGAGCTGTACTTCCGTGAAAACTCCCGCATGTACCCGGTATCTGTTTCTGTCACGGCGGAGAACCGCATCCGCGGCATGATCGCCATCCGGGACTGCGTGCGGCGGCTCATTGAGCTTCAGACCGAGGACTACCCGGAAGCCGACATTCAGGCCGAACAGGGAAAGCTAAACCGACTTTACGATGACTACACCGCCAAGTACGGCAGGATCACCAGCCGGGGCAACAGTCTTGCCTTCGGGGAGGACGCCAGCTACTGCCTGCTGTGTTCTCTGGAGGTTTTAGACGAGGAGAGCAACTTTGAGCGCAAGGCGGACATGTTCACCAAGCGCACCATCCGGCCCCATGTGCCGGTGACGACGGTGGACACCGCCAGTGAAGCCCTTGCCGTCTCCATTTCGGAAAAGGCGCGGGTGGATATGGCGTACATGGCGGAACTCTCCGGCAAGACTGAGGCGGAGCTGGAATCGGAGCTTTCCGGCGTGATCTTCCGGGACATTCAGTGCGCGGAGGAAGAGGCAGCCATTCCCAGAGCCTTTGTGGACCTGGAACGCTTCTCCTTTGTGACAGCGGATGAGTACCTGTCCGGGAACGTGCGGCGGAAGCTCCGCATGGTAAAGGCACTGGCGGCGGCAAGACCGGACCTGGCCGAAAAGGTGCAAGGTAACATTACGGCGCTGGAGGCCGTGCAGCCGGTAGACCTGACCGCAGGCGAGATCGGGGTGCGCATCGGCGTCAACTGGATACCTACGGAGATCTACGAGCAGTTCATGTATGAGCTGTTCGGGACCGGCTATTATGGCCGTGACCGCATCCACGTACTCCATTCCAAAGCCACCGGCGAATGGAACATCACCAACAAGAACGCTGACAGCAGCAACGTCAAGAGCTTTACCACCTATGGCACCAAACGGGTCAACGCCTATCATATCCTGGAGCAGACCCTGAATCAGAAGGATGTACGGGTCTTTGACTACATCTACGATGATGACGGCAACAAGAAGCCGGTGCTGAACAAAAAGGAAACGGCTATTGCCCAGGACCGGCAGGAGCTGATTAAGGCACAGTTTGCAGAGTGGATCTGGAAGGACATCGACCGGCGCGAACAGTTGTGCCGTATTTACAACGAGACCTTTAACAGTATCAGGCCGAGGGAATACGACGGGCAGCACATCCGTTTTTCCGGCATGAACCCGGAGATCGAGTTGAGGAAACACCAGATCGACGCCATTGCCCATATCATGTACGGTGGGAATACCTTGTTGGCACACGAAGTAGGCGCAGGCAAGACCTACGAGATGGTCGCGGCGGCGATGGAAAGTAAACGTCTGGGGCTTTGTACAAAATCCCTGATCGTGGTGCCGAACCACATCACGGAGCAGTGGTCCGGTGAGTGGCTCCAGCTGTATCCATCCGCAAACATCCTTGTCGCCACTAAAAAGGACTTTGAGACCAAGAACCGCAAGAAATTCTGCGCGCGGATCGCCACCGGGGACTATGACGCCGTGATTATCGGACATTCGCAGTTTGAGAAAATCCCCATGTCCGCCGAGCGTCAGGAGATCATCATCCAGCGGCAGATCGACGAGATCATGGACGGCATTGACGAGGCCAAGCGCGCCAAAGCCGAGCGTTATACGGTAAAGCAGCTTGAGCGCACCAAGAAGTCACTGGAAAACAAGATGGCCAAACTCAATGACCAGAGTAGAAAGGACAGCCTTGTGACCTTTGAAGAACTGGGCGTAGACCGCGTGTTCATCGACGAAAGTCACTATTTTAAGAACCTCTTTTTGGCAACGAAAATGCGCAACGTGGGCGGGATCGCCCAGACCGAAGCGCAGAAGTCCAGTGACCTTTTTATGAAGTGCCAGTATTTAGATGAGATTACCAATGGGCGCGGTGTCGTGTTCGCCACCGGTACGCCGATCAGCAACTCCATGGTGGAACTCTATACCATCCAGCGGTACTTGCAGTACCACACGCTGGAGGAAATGGACATGCTCCACTTTGACGACTGGGCAGCTGCCTTTGGAGAGACCATCACGGCCATTGAGCTGTCCCCGGAAGGCTCCGGCTACCGGGCCAAAACAAGGTTTGCGAAGTTCTATAATCTTCCGGAACTGATGAGTACCTTCAAGTTGGTGGCGGACATCCAGACCGCGGACATGTTAAAGCTCCCGGTGCCGAAGGCCAACTTCCACACGGAGGTCATCAAGCCGTCCGAAATCCAGCAGGAAATGATAAAGGGTCTTGCGGAGCGTGCCGAGAAAATCAGGGCGGGCGGCGTAGACCCCAAGGTGGACAATATGCTGCGGATCACCAACGACGGGCGGAAGCTGGCGCTGGATATGCGGCTCATCAACCCGCTGGCGGCGGACGATCCGGAGGGAAAGGTGTCTGCCTGCGCCGGGAACGTGTACCGTATCTGGGAGCAGACTACGGGGCAGCGCGGGACACAGCTTGTGTTCTGCGATCTGTCCACGCCAAAGGGCGACGGCAGCTTCAACGTCTATGACGATCTGAAGAATAAGCTTATGGCAGCTGGTGTCCCGGAGGGCGAAATCGCCTATATCCACGATGCCAACACCGAAGCCAGAAAGAAGGAACTGTTCGCAAAGGTGCGGGCCGGGCAGGTGCGCATCCTGATGGGCTCCACCCAGAAGATGGGCGCCGGAACCAACGTGCAGGACCGCCTTGTGGCACTTCATGACCTGGACTGCCCGTGGCGGCCCTCTGATCTTGCCCAGCGGCTGGGGCGTATCGTCCGGCAGGGCAATGGCAATGACGAGGTAGATATTTACCGCTACGTCACCGAGGGCACCTTCGACGCCTATCTGTATCAGCTGGTGGAAAACAAGCAAAAATTTATCGCACAGATTATGACCAGCAAGAGCCCGGTCCGGGTGGCGGACGACATTGACGAGACTGCCCTTTCCTACTCCGAGATCAAGGCGCTGGCTACCGGAAACCCGCTGATCATTGAAAAGTGCAATCTGGACATGGAGGTAGGCAAGCTGAACGTGCTGAAAGCCAGCCACTTGAGCCAGAAATACGCATTGGAGGAAATGGTGCTGAAGAAATACCCGAAGATGATACAGGACTTAAAACAACGTATCCTCGGATACGAGCAGGACGCACATCTTGCGGAGCTACACCCAAAACCAAAAGAAGGCTTTGCCGGTATTGCGCTCATGGGGAAAGAAATTGCAGATAAGGAGGCCGCAGGAAAAGCCATCATAGACGTATGCAGCACAATGACAGGCTCCGGGACTGCTGAGATGATCGGTGAGTACCGGGGCTTTTTCCTTTCCATCTCCTATGACGGTGCAAAGAACGAGTATCAGATGCACCTGAAAGGGACGCTCTCCCACACAACGGTGTTGGGCGCGGACGTGTTTGGCAACATCACCCGTATTGACAACGTGATTGACGGCATTGCCGGGAAGCTGGAAAAGGTGCGGTCTGAACTGGCCGACACCGAAACACAGATGAAGAACGCCAAAGAGCAGATGAACGCCCCCTTTGCGAAGGAGACGGAATTGAAAGAAAAAGAGGCGCGGTTAAAGGAACTGAACATCCTGCTCAACATGGACGAGAAGGATCGCTCCCTGATTGACGAGGTGCCGGAGGATGAGCCGGAGCCGGTCAAAAGCCGGGAGTGTGCCTTTGTCCGATAAGGCAGGAAACACATGTCGTGGAAGGAGGATTTTAAGATGCACATGGGGAACAGGATACGGCATTTCCGCAGGCGGGCGGGTATGACACAAAAGGAGCTGGGCCTGAGTGTTGGTTTTCTGCCGGTATCGGCGGATGTGCGGATCGCGCAGTATGAAAGCGGTAGCCGCAAACCAAAGGCGGAGCTGCTCGCAGCCATCGCTCACGTTCTCGGCGTCACGCCTGCAGCACTGACGGTGCCGGACATCGACAGCAGTGCAGAGCTGATGCAGGCTCTTTTTGCACTGGAAGACCGGTACGGGATCACCATTGAGGAAAACGCAGCTGGTACAAATTTCCGCCTGAACATTCCCTATCCGGGATTTACGCCCCTCAGTCTTGACCTGAGCTTTTGGGCCGAACAGCGCAGACGGCTGGAATCCGGGGAGATCACCCAGGAGGAATACGATGACTGGCGCTACAATTTTAAGTAACTTTGGAGGCAGGCATACCCTGCCTCCTACATATCCCACAGTTGCCAGAATAGACAGGGCTGGTATGATGAATGAAAGCCCAGGCGGTTTGCCGGGCTTACCATAAAACAACTTGTGATAGGAGTATTTGGCAACATGAAAAACGATTTATTTATCAACCTTCCTCAGCGCATTGAGGGAAATTACCCGGAGCTGGAAAACGATATGCTGCTTGAGCTGCGAAAGAAAGACAAGGACTACGAACAGATCCACGAACAGTTTTATGCGATGGAGGAACGGTATCCTTCTATAATGAAAATCTTAGAGGGCAAAGGCCGCATCTTCCTTACCGAAGAAGAACATGCTGCTTTGTTGGAGTACCTGGCCCTGTATCGGAAAATGGATGAAAAAGAGCGCATCCATATCTACTTCCGGGGGCATACAGACGCGCTGGCATATCTGAAAAAAACGGGGATGGTTTGAAGATGCCAAGAAACAAAAGTACCTTTTCATGATATGATCGCAGTTAAACTGTCTCTTTTAAGACTTCCCGTAACATCTCATTGATTTCGTTCGTAGAAAAATCCAATGCTGTGAGCTGTCGGATATATTCTTTTGCCAATGTGCAGCGAGCCATCCGGATTATTTCCTGGTGCTCAGTGACGATTCGGCCAGTAGTACGCAGGGTGATTAACAGCCCTTCCTCCTTCAGAAGCGACAGAGCTTTTTGCATTGTATTGGGGTTCACCGCCGCTTCCTGTGCCAACTCACGCACAGACGGAAGTCGGGTTCCGGGGCGATATTCTCCTTTCAGAATCCGTAATTTGATGATATCCGCTATCTGTAAATAAATTGGCGTGTCAGCGGTGAAATTCCAAGGCATTCTTTCACTTTCCCCTTGCTGATTTGTGCATTAGAACACAACCCATACAATCTTGATAAGGATGATGGAAACGATAATTTCTCCAATATAACCATAGGATATGGGACAATTATCAAGAAACTATCATGTTTTCAAGAAAAACGATGGGTTAATAGAAATAAGGTAGTATCACCGGAAAAGATACCAAAAAAGGAAACGAAATCATCTGTATGTTTTTATTGAGATGTAGCGCGAAGGAAGAGGAAACGAAGCTCTATTTTAAATACGTTTATAGGTCGTTAGTATGTAAGGCGTATAATAATAAAGTTTTTCAGAAATGTGATGCTTGAATCTGAAAAACTGATTCGAGGTAAGGAGGGAGAAAAGTGACCCACACATCGGCAGAAACTGAAAAAGCCATAAGCTATTCAAAACGGCTTTTCTTTTTTATCCTGATTGTCCTTTCCATCTTGGCGCTGACCGCCTGCGGGAATGGCTGGATCCGGGAAAAAGGTGAACGTGGCGCACTGGCCTATTATCAGAATAAATATGGCGGGGACGCCGAGATTGTTTCCGCCCGTGAGTGGGGCAATACGACGGCCATTCTGCCAACAAAAATCAACCGAATGGCCTTTGAGATGTCCGATGGGAACGTCGTCCTCTGGGATCGCAAGGCGCAGCAGTACGCCGACACGCGCCAGGCAGAGGAAATCCTGACCCAACTGCGGGAGCAGCTGGTTCGGCCGGCCACGGAAGAAGCGCTGGGGACGGAAATCCTCATTTCAGACTATACGGCCACCGCCGCTGTGATTGAGGACTATACGGCAAGCCGAGGTGTTTCTGCCTTTACGGCCTATTATGATGGCGATATTTACGCCTTTGCGGAAACCGAGAAGCCGCTTTTGATGGATTATAATGCTGTGATGCGGGAGAGTACGGACGAGGACGAAAATGGGACAGCTTTTAAGGCACGGGCGGAAATACTGCGCCGGAAGCTGCAGCCCTTCTTCTCCGGGTCGGAAAACCGGATCTATGTCCTGTCCCGTGATTATACCGGCGAACTGGTACAGGCCGGACAAATCTACAGTCCGGAGGGAAACTGGCTGGTGCGTGGAGTCGGTCGAATTGATTTTGACGACACAGTACACTGGATCGAGAATATTTATATTGAAACGATGCCGGGCGTATGGATGACGAGCAACGAAGAGGATTTTGTGCTGCTGCCCGGCGACCTTGTCCTGGAGCAGGTCGGCACCGGCGCGGATCTTCAGATAATACTGGACGCACGCTATGAGGTGCTTCCGACGGTGGCTGAGAAGAACAAAGATGGCGGATACCACGTGCCTGACAAGCAGCATTGCTCCAAATCCGTCGTGAAGGACCTGGATGCACCCGTATACAGAATCGTCTGGTCGGACCGGGCAAGGGCGGCGCAGGACGAATACGGGAGGCTGGACGTCTGCATTTATCTGGAGCCGGAAATGGCAGAAGCGGCGGATCGGCTGTGGTATTTCCCGGAGAGTGACGAGGATGAGTTCGAAATGTATCCGGTCATGACGGAGACAGCCAGACCGGACACCGGAGTGTACGGCGATCTCACAGAAGGTGCCCTGTACTGCTTTGGCGATGTGGGACACGAAGAATAAAGAAAGAGGTTTTTGTATGACAGTGAAAAGCGCAATAAGGTTACAGATTATTGCCCTTGTTCTGGCGGCAATCGCCGCTGTGTTATGCTGCGTTGTCGCGGTAAAACCCGAATGGGTGGGCATCACCGGCCTCGGAGAGATCCGGGCGACTCCGACAGCGGCTCTTGTGGAAAGCACCGGCTTTGTGGCTGTCGGCATCTTCTATCTTGTGATGCTGGTACACGCCAAAACGTCAGCCAGCGCCAAGGCTGCGGTCATCATCTCTGCCCTGCTTCTGTGCGTTCTGGCGGTCATCGTGGAACCGGTGCTCCACGCGTGGGAGAACCAACAGCTCATAGTTCAGGTGCCGCAGATCGAAGATGCCTCCACGGGAACTGCCCTGCTTTCCGCAAAGTTAGCCCTGCGGGAGCTGGTTCGGCTGATCCTGTTTGTTTCCGGGGCGTTCTCCTTCCTTGCGATGGGAGGCTTTTGGGGCAGGTATGCAAATAAGGCAGAACAATAGTGGTGAGACAGTCGCATTGACATCTCGAACCGGGAGTTAAGGCGACAGGATCGATTAGTTCCGGAATCCTATTATTACTGTACAGAACACGGGAGTATGCAAATGGGCTGGTTTTTTTCCAATTTTCATATTAAAAAAACAGCGGAACTGGATGCTGACACTTTTCAGTCTGTCCTGACAGAGGTATTGAATACGCAGGGTTATCGGCTTGCTGATCATTCGGATGAAGCCGATTTATCAGTTTCAATCTATGATGCAGACGGGGCGTGGCTTTCCGTCTGTTCGGACGGCCTTGATTTCTATACAGAGGAATTGGTTCAGAGAATCTGCAATCCGCTTTCTGACAGGCTTTCCACTGATGTAGTGACAGTTTCATGCTTTGATAGTGACTGCCTGTTGTTAAATAGGATAAACAGAAAGCTTGATGTCGTTGCCTGGGCAAAAATAGGCAGCTATCCTGGACTCAAAGTGCGCTCAACGCCTGCGAGGTGGAGCGGCCTTGTTTCCGATACTGCTCAGTGGAAAGCCACGCTCAGCCAAAAATACGTTTTTGCCGAGGACGCCCTGGACAGTCTGGAGCCGCTGCTGGGACTAAAGTACGGGCAGGGGCGGTTCTGCGATGAGCGCATTCCCGAGGATTTTATAAAAGGAGTGCGAACTGTTTATTATGTGCTTCCCGAATCGGCTTCAAAATCGGAGCCGCCCAGGCTGGCTCTTGGAGTGAATGGTTTAATGCCATGCAGGATTGGAGAGTGCAGCATTATCAGCGCGATCAACAAGGGTGGGAAATCCAGAGGTCTTGCTGTTGCCTTTTCAGGCAGCTACGTTGAAAAAGAAGACATACGCTTCCGGGAAGTGCAGCTGGAATATGAATTTGATCGTTACCCAAGACCCACCATCCCACTTCAAATGGAAAAGCGGCAAACGCAGACAGGGCAGTGGATATACTGGGCTGAAATCCCACAATTCCTGCTCCGGGAAGCTGTGAAAGAAGGGCTTCCACCCAGAAAGACCAGGGAAGAAGAATTCAAACGGGGATTTCTCGTTCGGTTTACACCCGAGGGAAATCCCAGAAAACTGCTGGATATTACTGTTCATTTCATTCCCCTGAAAAATCCGGAAGGACAGTGCGGCTGGTGCGTTTGGATGTACAGCGGGAGCAAACGCGCCTATATCGAAGATTATAACCTGGGAAGGAAAGATGATATATATTTGCTTGATCCGGATGATTATGATCTTGATGAGTGATTGTTACTTCAGGTAATGAGATACAAAACAAATTCTGGAGGAAAAACCATGACGGCAGAAAACAAAAGTCTGGTATCTGCTGAGATTGCAGGCAGAAAAGTAAGGAGAAAGAACTTCATAAGACGTGTTATTTTAGGTGTGTTGTTCTTCTTTGGTGTCATAGTCTGCTCAATTACAGCAGCCGGACTATTGGCGGACTGCTTCTTAGTAGAAAATATCCTGAGCCTTTTCGGCTTTGTACTTGCTGCAGTACTATTAGTCCTTTTTGAAAGATGGCTTGTATATCGTGAAAAGAAGACAAATTCAAGACATAACGTCTTACTTCCGGTCCTACTGATTATAGCTGTTTTTGTTGCTGCGTTCACGATGATGGCGCATCAGCTTGGCAAATTCTCGTCAGCCATCGTGCCTGGAAAGAATATAAATGCGAGCGGATACGGCCATGATTTTACGGATTTTGGCAGCAATGATCTGGAAAAACTGATACAGGAAACGTGCGGCGAATCTGAAGGGATTCAGGTGGCAAAAATTGATTTGAAAGACTACCATGAAGTTTTCTTACATGCGGATGATGAAATCATATCATACGAATTTGTTGAACAAAATGATAGATATTTCTATATTGGAACGAGGAAACTCGCGTATGGGGCTGATTTTTACCCAATTGATTCTTATAGCTGGCAGGAGACCGTATTTGCGGATGCGTCAATGAGCCGTATATCTCATGGAATCCGATTTTTCAAGAATGGTGACAGCGACCCGGCCTGGGGGGTAACGGATTTCAATCCCGAGAAAGCCGTTCAGATTAAGAGAAAATACCCGGATCAGGTAATAGAGCTGAAGACAGATAGTGGATCAACAATATATCTTTGGATTTATAATGATCTGAATAATACGGCCGAACTGAAACTGGAAGATGTGAATGTAATGAATGAATAGAGTTTCTAACACAAGAACGAAATTGATCAATGCATTTCCGTCTGTTCGGACAGCCTTGATTTCTATACAGAGGAATCGGCACCGGGGACATCGGTCAAGCGGTTAACGAACTGGTAAAGAGGATGATTGTATGGACAAAAGAAAACCGGCCGCAGTGCTTATTGCGACAATACTCGCGGCAGGCATGTTCCTGTCAGGCTGCTCGCGCGAGCCGCAGTCGGTGAGTTATCCGGTCATCGGTACCTGGACCGAAGGAATGAAGGCCACCGACGAGCAGGCTCAGCTTGCGCGAGACATGAGCTGCTCCGAGAAAGAGATCAAGCGGATGCAGGAGGAGGGCATGTCCCAGAATGAATTTCAAAACGTTGCCTATGCGCGGTGGGGCCTCGATTACCTCTCCGAGCGGTACCCCGGGGAGACCTTCCGGGCGCTGTGGCTTGTAAAGCCAAACGTCTATAAGGATCGTCATTATTACTCTCTGACGGTGGAGATCGTCGGCGGTCCGTACGACGGAGAAAGAATCAAACTCGAATTCAATGAGAATTGCGTCCCGGTCTCGGGAGACGGTGACTACTGGGTGATAATCCACCGTGAAGACTGGGAGACGTATGTCGAAAGCTTCCTTGCACCGGTGGTCTCAGGACTCCCGGAGGGCACCTGCGTCGCCGCTGCCAGTGCCGGGAGCGGAGTGAAAGCCTGGGTTCCCCCAATCTTATCCGAACCTTTCGAAGACCACCGCAGAGCATTCGCAGGATACGCATATGTATACGTGCTGCCTTCCGCATCGATGTCCGACGAGGATTACGACGCCTTTGTCGACGCCCTTGTTGCCGCCCTCACCGAAACAGGAGTATCCGTCAGGTTGAATGTGGCACGTCTGACGTCCGTTCCTGATGGGGTGGACCTTTCTTCCGAGGAGAGACCCTGGAGTTTCGTGGATAATGACATAGAGGAACGTTATGTGGATGTGGGGGTACACTACTCGGGTACGTTCGATTATTACACTGACGAAAGGGATACCGACCGGCAGCAGATTCAACATGAGCAGAACGACCAACCAGGAGGTACATATGAATAACTTATCAAATACGTCCCGTCTTAAGAGGATGGGCATTCTCGACATCATCGCCGCAATCTTCCTTGTCATCATGGGAGCAATGCTTTTGAACGTGGAAGTCAATGCGAAGTACGGTGCAAGCGAGGCGATCATTCAGGCATTGCAGTTCCTTATCGCTCTGGGAGTGATCCTCATCCCGCTTGGGATCCTCCTGATCGTAAACGCATCCCGACGCACCGTTGTTGCCAGAACGGCTGTGAGCATCTACGCCTGGATGGTGACAGTCGGCTCGGCAGCCTACACGCTCTTTCAATGGATCAATCATGTTCCCTTTGCGTTCTTCGGGCTCATCGGACTCGTCCTCAGCATTCCCGCTCTCGTTCTGCTTCGCCGTTCGAAATAAATACGCATGTGGTATCATGTGACTCAAGTCTTCCGGAAGATAGGATATAGAAAATGGAATATAAAGAACTTAAAAAATGGGAGAAGAAGTTTTATCAGGCCCTGAAGCTTGCAGCGAAGGCCAGGAAAATAAAGCTTTCTGCGGAGCGTGACATCTACAAGAGGATCGATCCGTATTTTTATCATGCCTTTTATAGCATCATCAATGTAGAAGCCGGTAAGGTCAGCATCTCATTGAGCATCACGGTTAAGTATCATCGATTCGATGAACTCGAGTATGGGATCCTCAGCCCCCATCATCCACTTCATTTTACAGAC
>ODAJ012177293.1_pt1 | contig 25129 bp, 26 predicted proteins | sample 1539241 | NCBI WGS metagenome assembly ODAJ01 (sample SAMN02144231, study PRJEB22623) | gut metagenome | biome: sheep rumen | host: Ovis aries | place: New Zealand
AACTCTTCTATGTCCTGTTGAATGTGTTCCATGTGACTGTCTATTTCAGATGATTTGAAATTGATGTTATCTATATCGTCTGGTGAAATATAATCGATATTAGTATAGTTCCATGGATTGTCTTTAATAGGATGAATTAATTTGTATATTTCTGCAATTTCATCTATGTTTGAAATTAGTTGTGTGCGTTTTTGTGGAGTGATATTTTTAAGACTTGGTAAATTGAATTTATATACCCTTTGACCAATCTTTTCCAGTTCCTGATACTTATATTCATACATTCCTATTAAATCATAGATTGAAAGGTTTGTATCACCATATTTAGTACGTATGAGTTGTCTGTACTCGTTGAGGTTAGTGATTGATTGCTGAAGCTTTTCATAATCCTCAATATCCTCGACTTCAACCTTTTCCTTTAGTAGAGACCTGTTCAAATCGTCAAGGAATGATCTTTTTCGTGTTTTGTTGCTGTGTAATTCCAAACAGTAACTTCCCAAACCTACACTATCCATTCTTTTTTTAACAACTTCCAGAGCGGCCATCTTCTCACTGACAAAGAGTATCTTTTTCTCATTGGCCAGCAATTCAGATATTAAATTAACGATAGTCTGAGATTTACCTGTTCCGGGAGGTCCTTCTACAACAAGACTGTGACCCTTCTTTGCATCTTCTATTACTGCTATTTGAGAAGAATCTGCATCAACAACATTATATGTTTCCACAGGATTTATGTTGTCATCTATGCTTTTTATGTCAAATGAATCAAAGTTATCCACTTCACTTAAACCGAATAATCTGCCTATTTCACTTTTTTCTATATGATCCCAGTTTTCTATTGATAAATCCTTGTACATGACAAATTTCTTGAAACTGAATGTGCTTATGTAAACCTGACTGAGAACATTCCATCCATTCTTAAATCCAATAGCCTTTTTGACCTTTTCAATATACTCAACAAGATCATTTTCTGAATCTATGGCATTTTGTTCCGGTAATACTATTCCCTGATCCTGAAGCTTATGTTTTAATGATAAATTTAAAGAGAGATCTTCCCCAGTCCAATGAACTTTAAACGGGGATCCTACTGAACGTCTTGATAATTCTACAGGAACAAGCACTAATGGTGCCTTGTGTGTTGAATTGTCCTTCTGTTGTTTCCATTCAACAAAACCTAATGCTAAAAACAGATTGTTATAACCAAGATCCTGCACGCTTGTTCTGTAATATTGGAATAAGGAAAACAATCTTTTTTGAAGTTCTTTTTCTGTTAATGTAGTCTGTAATTGTAATTCCTCTTGTCCATCGGATTCAACCGGTATTGACCATAATTCATCTTCAGAATCCTTAGATGATGATTTAGGTAAAAAAGAAAGTTTTTTCTTGTTTTTGACAAGTGAATCATATAAATCCATGAGATCTACATCGACAATAGGAATAGTTCTAGCAACCTCTTTAAAATTTAGTAAATTATTTCTTAAACCCATATCTAAAAGGTTTTGCTGTAAAGTGTTGAATACATCATTAAAGTCTAATTTAGAACGTTCTTCCATATAATCCCTGTAAATAAAATAATTAAAATATATAAAAATTGATAGATATTATCATTAAAAAAATTCTTATATTAAGATATGTAAATAACAAATATTAAAATTTGGTATTGTAACGATTTAATAAAAATGATAAAGGATTGGTGATAACATGGAGGAAGTAATTGAAAAACTTATCAAATTCAGGGATGAAAGGGATTGGAAACAATTTCAAACGTTAGAGAACTTAGCAAAGTCAATATCAATAGAATCTGCAGAATTGTTGGAAAATTTTCAATGGAACAACGATTGTGACATCAAACATGTTGAAGAGGAATTGGCAGATGTTCTTATTTACTCCTATCTTATGGCTATAACCATGGATGTTGATGTTAAGGAGATTATGCTGAAAAAAATGGAAAAAAATGAGAAAAAATATCCTGTTGAAAAGTCTAAAGGAAAATCAACAAAATATACAGAATTATTTTAGTTTAATTTGACCGAATATACCTCTGATGATTTGTCTTGAAGCTTCTCTTACTACAGTATTTACTGCACTGGATGCTATTTTCTCGATTTCTGATTTTCCTGCAGCACCCTGTGTTCTGCCTCTTTTTGTTGTTTTGGTCGTGTCAATGGTTTCCATGGTTTTGCCAAGGACATCGGATATTTTAAATCCTCCTTCCTGTTGCTGTTGAGGTATTTGTTGTTGGTTTGGATAATTTGTATTGTCTTGTGGTTGATAATCCTGTGGTTGATAATCCTGTGGTATGTTCTGCTGTTGATTATCATAAGGCATGTTTTGTTCCATTTGTTGTACTGGTGCCTCCTGGATTTTTTGAAGCAGGATTTCATATGCGGATTCCCTGTCAAATGCTTCCATATACTTGTCTTTCAACAGTGAAATATTAACTATTTCTTCCCGGTATGCATCATCGATAGCTCCACTGTAACATTGTGGTGGGATAATATCTACTTTTTCTACTACTGTAGGAACTCCTTCATTATCCAATACAGATACCAATGCCTGACCGATTCCCAGATTGGATATTTCATCAGCAGTATCAAATTTTGGATTTGCCCGGAATGTTTCTGCTGCAACTTTAACTGCCTTTTGATCTTTAGGTGTGTAGGCACGTAGTGCATGCTGAATCCTGTTTCCAAGTTGAGACAATATTTCATCAGGTATGTCTGTTGGACTTTGTGTAATGAAATACAATCCGATTCCTTTGGAACGTATTAATCGAACTATCTGTTCTATTTTTCTCTGGAATGTTGGATTCATATCATCAAACAACAGGTGTGCTTCATCAAAGAAGAATACAAATTTTGGTTTTTCAAGGTCTCCTACTTCTGGCATTGATTCAAACATTTCAGTTAACATCCATAAGAGGAATGTTGAATATAAATCCGGTGCCAAAGATAGTTTAACTGAATCAAATACATTTATTATACCTTTACCATTGTCATCACACTGCATAAAATCGTTCAATTCCAATGCAGGTTCGCCGAAGAATTTGTTTCCACCCTGTTCTTCAAGGGTTAACAATGAACGTAAAATTGTGTTGGCTGACTTTGTAGCTATTGCACCATACAATGGTTCATATTTTGCCCTGTTTTCTGTAACGTAATTTATCATGGATTTTAAATCCTTAATATCTATTAGTAACATGGATTCAGAGTCTGCTACCTTGAATACTATGTTCAGTACTCCTGCCTGTGCTTCACTGAGTTTTAATATTTTTGATAATAATATTGGACCCATCTGTGAAATTGTCACTCTTATTGGTAAACCTTTTTCACCAAACAAATCCCAGAATTCAACAGGATATCCCTTGAAACTAAATCCTTTGGATTGTAAAGCATATTTTTCTACACGTTTTGTGACATTTTCATTGGATTCTCCTGCTTTTGCCAAACCAGCTAAATCCCCTTTCATATCTGCAACAAATACTGGAACTCCCATATCACTGAATGATTCAGCTAATGCCTTTAGTGTATAAGTTTTTCCTGTTCCTGTTGCTCCTGCGATTATTCCATGCCTATTTGCTAATTTGGGAGGTAACATGACACATGTGTCATCATTACATCCTATTAATATTGATTCTTCAGTATACATTTTGATTTCCCCATGTATGACTTATTTGTTTATTATTTTATAAGTTACTATTAAAATATTTAATTGAATCAGGATTCAACGATAAAAAAAGATAAATGAAAATGCTTAAACATATTCAAAAAAAAATGTGTATTATTCAATACTCATTATTGCTTCTTTTAATCTGTTCAATCCATCGAGAAGCATTTCTTTTGGACAAGCAATGTTGAGTCTCTGGAAATCATCACCGTTTTGGCCAAACTGCTTACCTGGTGATAAAAGAAGACCTGTACTTTTATTGATGTGTTCTGCTAATTCCTCTGATTTTAGTTTTATTTTACTGCAATCCAACCATAGAAGATATGTGGCATTGGATGGAACTAATTCCACCATTGGCAGTTCTTTTTTCAGAAAATCATTAACCAGCAACTTGTTTTGATAGATGTATTCATTTAATTGATTTAACCATTCTTCACATTCATTGAAGGCTGTTATTGTTGCAACTATGGAAAAAACATTTATATGTGATGAATCATCTAATTCCAACCTTTTCTGTATTTTATCACGTAGTTGTCCATTTTTTACGTGCACCACAGAACTTTGTATTCCTGCTATGTTAAATGTCTTAGTGGGTGCCAGAGTTGTGATGACATTATCATAACTATCCCCTATGCTTTCCAGTGATATGTAATTTTTTCCGGGATCTACCAGGTCACAATGTATTTCATCAGATATCAGAATAACATCGTGTTTTTTGCATAAGAATGCAATCCTTTCCAATTCATCCTTACCCCATATTTTACCTATGGGATTATGAGGATTACAAAGTAACATCATGGTGGTATTTACATCAGCCAGTTTCTCTTCCAAATCTTCGAAATCTATTGAATATCCTTTTCCATCATAAAGTAGTTTGTTTTCTATGACCTTTCTGTTGTTGTCCAAAACTACCTTGAAAAATATGTGATAAACAGGTGTTTGTATGAGTATGCAATCGTTTTCTTTGGTAAGTGCCCTTATAATACTGGATATTGAAGGCATAACCCCAACAGAAAAGAGAAGATTTTCCTTTTTCATCTTAAAATTATGTTTTTTATCCCACCATTTAATATATGCGTTAAAAAATTCATCAGGGATTAGGGCATAACCGAAAACTCCATGCTGAACCCTCAGTGTAAGTGCTTCAATAATCTCTGGTGCAACCTTAAAATCCATATCAGCTACCCACATAGGTAATTGTGTGTCAAAATAATCCCATTTTGCTGATGCTGTATTTTTTCTATCTATAATAGTATCAAAATCATATTTCATATTTTTACTCTCCAAAAAAGAAGTATCAAAAAAAATAAGGATAGTTAAAGGGTGTTTACATTATAGTTTATTAAGTATTAGTCTTGATGGTAATTTACTTGATTTTTTTCTGAAAGCTTTTCAGAAATTATTTTTTTAGAGTGTCTATTGCTTTTTTAAATCTGTTCAATCCATCAAGAAGCATTTCCCTTGGACAGGCAATGTTAATCCTTAGGAAAGTGTCACCGTTATCCCCAAAATGTTTTCCTGCTACCATAATCAATCCTGATGTTTCATTTATGTATTCATTTAATTCATCGGATGGCATGTTAATCTGACTACAATCCATCCATAAGAAGTATGTTGCATCTGAAGGAACCAGCTTAATTGTTGGAAGTTCATTTTTTAGAAAATCATCCACAATTAGTTTATTCTGGTATATGTATTCATTTAATTGATTTAACCATTCTTCACTATCGTTGAACGCAGTGATTGTTGCAACAATGGAAAACACGTTTATATTGGATGAATACTCTAAGTCCAACCTGAATTTTATTTTTTCATAATACTCGTCGTTAGGAATATGAAGTACTGAACTTTGTATCCCTGCAATGTTAAATGCTTTTGTTGGAGCTAAACAGGTAATAATATGGTCTGAATCATTTACTGTAGTGCTTACTGGTGTATATTCATTACCCGGATTTACCAGATCACAATGTATTTCATCAGAAACCAGAAGAACATCATGAGTTTTACATAAAGTTGCAATTTTTTCAAGTTCATCTTTGGTCCATATTTTTCCAATTGGATTGTGTGGATTACAAAGAATCATCATTTTTGTGGAATCTTTGGATAACTTTTCTTCAAGGTCATCAAAATCTATTGAATATGTTTCACCATCATAATTTAATTGGTTTTCAATGATTTTTCTGTTATTGTTAAGGATAACTTTGATAAAATAATTATATACTGGTGTTTGTAATAGTATGAAATCGTTTTCTTTTGTAAATTCCCTTATGATACTGGCAATGGAAGGCATTACACCTGTTGAAAAGAGTAATTCCTCTTTTTTCATTTTAAAGTCATGTCTTCTATCCCACCAATCGACATATGATTGGAAATATTCATCCGGAATTGTTGCATAACCGAATATGCCGTGTTGAACTCTCTTATCCAATTTTTGAATAATTTCTGGTGCAGTCTTAAAGTCCATGTCACCTAACCACATCGGCAGTTGTGTATCATAATAATCCCATTTTTGGGAATTTGTATTTTTTCTGTCAATTATTGTATCAAAGTCATATTTCATTGTAATTCCCCATCAATAACTATTGTAAATGATTTTTATTGTTTGGATTTTTTTTCCAAATATTTTTCTAAAAGTTCCTTTGAATGTTCGTCGGTTTCTACTTTTTCAAGGTATTCATCCAGATTATCTTCCGTCAAATGAGATTTGGATATTTTTGAATCGTCTTTTCCTGACTCTTCTGAACGTTCAATTTCCAAATCCTTTATTTTATTAACTAATTTATTTGTTTGATTCATAATATCATACCTATCTCTTATCTTAAGAGTATATTAATATAAAAAAGACAGTTGTATCTGTATCAACTTATTCTGCTTCTTCATCAAGAGTTTCAATATAAAAACTAACCGGTCTGAATCCATCATTACATGATATCATGGCGGATTTCTTGTTTTTCATCCAGCCTTCATAGATATCTTCACCACCATAGGCCAATGTCATGACAAATGGAGATATTGTTTCCCATGCACTTTCACAGAAATTATCGGGCCTTTGCCAACCGTTTGCTACATAAACGCTTCCTTCCTCAATATCACATGGATGTTCTATAGGATTTTCATATTTTTCAATTAAATCATCATATCGTGCCTTTCGAACTACTGTGATTCTGACTTTTTTCATATGAACACCCACAACATGATTTACTCACTTAACCATTCCTTGATTGTATCTGCGGATTCATTTCCCCTTAGTCTGATTCCGTTTACCCAGTTATTTTCAGGATATTCATTTTTAAGATTATCAAATGAACCAGCCACTCCTGTACCTCCACTGGTTACAAATACGTAAATATTTTTATTTTTTACTTCGTTTTCTTCAATGAAAGTATTTATTATTGTAGGAGCAGTATACCACCAAACAGGGAAACCTATAATAATGGTATCATAACCACTTACATCAATCTTATTTTTGGTTTCAGGCCTGGATGATTTGTCATTCATTTCAATTGAGGATCTGCTGTTTTTATCATTCCAGTTTAAATCTGCAGAGGTATATTTTTCTTTTGGTTCAATTTCAAAAATATCGGCTTCAGTAATTTCTTTGATTTTTTCTGCAACGGATTTAGTTACTCCACTTGCAGAAAAATATGCTATAAGTTTATTTGTCATATTATCACTTCTTATAATAATGGTTTTTAATTAAAAAATATATAAAACTTATTAAAATGAGTGGTTGTTTGAAAAATAATTAATTTAAAAAGAGAAATAATTCACAAGAATAAATCTTGTGTTATAAAAAAATAATTAATCGTAAAATTTTCCCAAGAATGATTTCATTCTTTCATTTGATGAAGAGAATACTTCATCAGGTGTTCCGTTTTCAACTATATATCCATCATCCATGAATATTATTGTATCAGCAACATTTCGTGCGAAAGTCATTTCGTGTGTAACTATTACCATTGTCATTTTTTCAGCTGCCAAATCCTTAATAACCTTTAATATTTCCCCGGTTAATTCAGGATCCAATGCTGAAGTCGGTTCATCAAAGAACAAAATATCAGGATTCATTGCTAGGGCCCTAGCTATTGATACACGCTGTTGTTGTCCTCCAGATAATTCACATGGATATGCATCTTCCTTATCTGCCAAATCCATTTTTTTAAGAAGACCTCTTGCTTCCTCGTATACTTCATTCTTTTGTCTTTTTTGAACTTTTATTGGTGCATGAGTAATGTTTTTCATTACTGAATGGTGCGGAAACAAATTAAAGTTCTGGAATACCAAACCGAATGTTCCATCGAAAATAATTTCCCCACTGTCATATGTTTCAAGCTCGGTTATGCATCTTAAAAGTGTGGATTTTCCAGAACCTGAAGGTCCTATCACACATAAAACTTCACCTTCATTTACATCAAGAGAAATATCTTTTAAAACCTCATTGTCGCCAAAACTTTTTTTAAGATTTTTTATTTTTAATAAACTCATGATATTCCTCCTAATCATAATAACTTAAACGTTTTTCGAAACGTTCCATAATAAATGCAACCAATACGTTAAATACATAATAGAATACACCAGCTACTAATAATGCACTGATTGATGCATCGGCGGCTGCGATTTGTTTTGCTACTGTAAACATTTCAGGAATTGCTATTACAAATGATAAAGATGTATCTTTTACAAGTGTAATTACTTCATTAGTTATTGAAGGTAATACAATTTTTATAACTTGAGGTAAGATGATTATAAAAAATGTTTCAATTTTATTATACCCTAAAACTTGAGCTGCTTCATACTGACCTTTAGGAATTGATTCAATTCCACCTCTAAATATTTCAGCAAAATAAGCTGCATAGTTAATTGAAAAAGCAATAATAACTGCTATCATCCTGTAATCAGGTGATAAAGTCATACCAAAAATATAGTAAGGTCCAAAGAACACTACGATTAACTGTAGCATCAATGGAGTACCTCTCATAATGGATATATATACTTTCATCAACCATTGTAGAGGTTTAAATTTACTCATCCTTCCTCCGGCAATAAGTAGTCCTAGAGGAATGGAGAATAATAAAGTAAGTAAGAATATCTCAATTGAAGTTATCATTCCTTCACAAAGTTGGGATATAACTGTACTTAAAATCATATATTATTCGCCTATTTATTATAAGATTATTCGGTAATTAATGATTCAGGAACTCCATAGTCAGCATATTTTTCTGCTATTTTTGCAATAGTTCCATCTTTTTGCATTTCATCTAAAGTAGATTGTACTTTATCTTTTAATGCATCGTTACCTAATTTAAATCCAATACCATAATCTTCTGAGGTGATGTTTTCTCCTAAGATTTTGTAAGTGCTTTCACCATGTTGTTTTACTTGGTATTTAGCTGTGTTATAATCCATTGCTACTGCATCACAAGCTCCTGATGCTAAGTCATTAAATGCTGTGTTGTAGTCTGCAATTTGTACTAAATCTTTGAATGTGTCTGCAATGGTTTTGTTGTCACCTTGAAGAGCACTTAATGCGGATGAATCTTTTTGTGTTTCAACCTGTTTATCTTTTAAATCTGCGAGACTGTTAATTCCAGAATCTGATTTAACTACAATAACTTGTTTGTTATCGATGTATGGTTTTGACCAGGTGTATTTGTCTTTTCTTTCATCAGTTATACTGAATCCGTTCCAAATACAGTCAATGGTTCCTGAACTTAATTCACTGTCTTTAGCATCCCAGTCGATTGGTTGTGCTTTGAAAGTCCAGTTGTTTCTTTTACATACTTCTTGTGCTAATTCTAAATCAAATCCTGTGAAGGATCCGTCATCTGCTTTAAATCCGTAAGGAGGGAATTCTGCATCAAAACCGACAATTAAAGTATTGTCATCGTTGGCTGCAGATTCATCAGCACTTACTCCTGCAACAAGTGCTAGAGCGAGTACTAATACTCCTACTAAAATTCCTATTTTTTTCATTAAAATACACCATGTAATTTATATATAAATTTTGTTAAATAGAGTAGATAATCTAATCTATCTAAATAATAGTTTATTTTTTTAAATATTTATTTATTTCATTTATAAACGGATTAATAATAATAAAAAATATGAAAAAAATATTAAAAAACTTTTAAGTATATGGGATTTTTTTAAAAAATTGATGAAATATTAAAAATAATAAAAGATAAATCGTTTAAAGAACATAAACATATACAGTAAAAATTTATAGGGAAAAATAATATGTCAATAAAATTAGTATCATGGAACGTTAATGGAATACGAGCCGTTAGTAAAAAAGAAGAATTTTGGGATTGGTTTGATAATACTGATGCAGATATAATCAATTTTCAGGAAGTACGTGCTGAAAAAAGTAAAATTCCAAAGAAGGTATTGAATATCGAAGGTTATGACACCCATTTTAATGAAGCCGAAAAGAAAGGATACAGTGGTGTGGGAACATATACTAAAATCGAAGCATTGAACGTAACCCAGGGCTTGGGTATTGAAGAATTGGATGCTGAAGGCAGAGTTTTAAAAATAGAATACCCTGATTTTGTTTTGTTTAACATTTATTTCCCGAACAGTGGAATGGAAGCTAAAAGACTTGATTATAAGGTTGATTTCTGTGATGCGTTACTTGATATTGTTGTTGATTTAAAAAACAATGGTAAAAATGTTGTTATTACCGGTGATTATAACATTGCCCATCATCCGATAGATGTATACAATCCTTCCAATTGTGAGGGAAAAAGTGGATATTTACCTGAAGAAAGAGCCTGGCTGGATAAATTAGAAGAAGCAGGTTTTATTGATACGTTCCGCCTATTTGATGAGGGAGAAAACAACTTTACATGGTGGAGTTACAGAACAAGAGCAAGAGAACGCAATGCTGGTTGGAGATTAGATTATTTCTATGTTAATGAAGAAATAAAAGATAAAGTTAAATCTGCGACAATTCTCAACCAGGTGTACGGTTCTGATCATTGTCCAGTAACTTTAGAATTGGATTTTTAGTTAATTGTATCTGAATTTTGGTTGTATGCTTTGGCAACACATTTCCATTCGCCATCCATTTTTAGAAGTAATAATACGTCAGTGAAGTCTATTCTTCCACCCCATCCTTCTTCTAAAACACGAACAACAGATAATGTTTCTTCAAGTAATAAAACATCTATCCTTGCATTGAAATTATCTCCTGCAGATACAGTATCCACATTATTATAGAATTGTTCTATTGAACCATGTTCCAATTCACCATCTAAATAACCAAATAAAACTGCTTCGTCTATAAATAATTCTTTTGCATATTCACTGTTTCCTTCTGCTACACTTTTTACAAATTTCATAGCTGCTTTTTCAACAGCTTCATATTCTTCAATTTTTGATCTCATAATATAAACCTCTGTTTAAATTTTTATGAGAAAACGAATAACTACCTTTTGTAATTCCGGAATTACATAGATTTTTAATTTAACAAAAACAAAATAAATGTTAAAGTGCGAAATATGAAAAAAGAGGAGATTTGTCCAGTTGTTGATACATTGGATTTTTTTAATAGAAAATGGATTTTATGCATTTTGATGGATATGTTCAGAGGAAATAAACATTTTTCTGAATTTAAGGAATCAAATCCTTCATTAAATAATTTTACATTAGCACAGACTTTAAAATATATGGAAAAAAATGATTTAATTGTTAAAACATATGATAAGGATAATAAGAAAAATACGGAATATCATCTGACAGACAAGGGATTGAAAGTTAATAAGATATTATATGAAATGACAAAATTTTCTCTAGAAGAGTTAAAATGCAGTAAATTAAGTGACGGTAAAAAAGAAGAAATATTCAATGAATATAAAGATGCACTCCAAATTAACTAAAGTTTCCATATGATTTCTTCAGTGTTATTTGTTTTCAAATATTCATTAGCTTCTTTAAAATGATTACATCCCATAAATCCCCGTCTTGCAGAGAAGGGACTTGGATGTGATGTTACTAAAACCAGATGATTATGATTGGTCAAAAATTCCTTTTTCTTTTCTGCCTGTTTTCCCCATAACATGAAAACCATTGGTTGATCCTGTTTATTCAAGAATTTAATCACATTATCTGTGAAAGTCTGCCAGCCACATTTACTGTGTGAATTGGCATTCCCTTTTTCAACAGTCAAAACTGTATTAAGAAGGAAAACTCCCTGTTTTGCCCATTTTTCCAGACAACCGCTTTTTGGTATTTCATATGAATATTCCTGATTGATTTCTTTGAATATGTTGGATAATGATCTTGGAATTGGATTACCTTCTGGTGTGGAGAATGCCAATCCATGTGCCTGTCCTGGTTCGTGGTATGGATCCTGTCCCAGTATAACTACTTTTACTTTAGATAATGGTGTGAATTTAAAGGCGTTGAATATGTCTTCCTTTGGTGGATAAATGATTTTATTGTCATATTCGTTCCTGATGAAAACATTCATTTTCTGAAAATATAATGAATTCCGTTCTTTTTCAAGAAATTCATCCCACTCATTGTTTACTTTTTCATATAACATATGATCACTTTTCAGTAACGATTTTTCCAGTCAGATGTTCTATTTCAATTTCCAAGACAAGTGTACGTTCAAAAAATTTATTAATCTCATCTTCAGTGTATTCTTCTGATGGAAAATACTTATTTCCCAAAATTCTAAGTTTCTGCAGTCTTTCTTCTTCATCAGTAACTTCTTTAATTCTTCCGAATACTATGACACTTTTAAAAATGTAATACCAATCGTTTTCTACCTTTTGACCCTTATTCAATACACAAAAGGATACCTTATCATAATTTTTTATTGAATCAGATGTATGTCCCTCTAATGCTGAGTGAAATATTATTTTTCCGTCATTATAAACATAATCCATGGGCATGCCATAAGGATAGCCATTATCACCCAGTACTGATAGGATACCTTGAGGTTCTTCCTCCAGTATTTTAATACATTCTTCATTAGGCAACTGTTGTTTAATTCTGCGCATTTTTCTAAACATAATATAATATTTAGTTTAGGAAATTAATAATTTTGATGAATTAGAAATCAAGCAATTCTTCCACAGTATTTATTACCTTTATCGGATAATCATCATTGTATGTTTCTTCATCCCCCTGACCCCATGTTACGACAATTGCATCGATACCCACATTTTTTGCCGTTGCAATATCATTTTTCTTATCCCCGACATAAACTATTTCATCCTTATCATAGTTTATATTGTCTAAAATTCGGTTCATTACCTCAGGATTTGGTTTATATCCACCATCAGGAGTGTATCCTATAACGTATTCAAATTTTATTTCTGGAAATAGTTTTCTGGTATATTCATCCAACTGTTTTTGACTACGATTTGAACATATTGCCAGTTTATTTCCCCGTTGGATTAATTCGGCCAAAACTGTGTTAATCCCATCATAAGGCAATGTGTATGTTTTTTCACTTTCCTCATATATTTTAGAATATACATTAAGTATTTGCATGTTATCCGTCATGTTATTTACAAAATCAGTATAATCAATGTCTTCTAAAGATTCATAGGGATATTCAGGTAGTCCAGATTGTTTTAATGCTTTATTATATGCTATTACTGAATCATAGAATGTGTTTACCAATGTTCCATCAAAATCAAAAATGTAATATCTTTTCATAAGTATATATTTGAAAAAATGATTTAATAAATATTTTAATTAAATGATAACAGTTGGATTATCACATTATAAAAATAGGTATTAATTTACTAAGATTAAAAAAAAAAGTTTGTTGGTGATGATTTATCTTTCTGAATACAAAAGTCCCATTGCCCTTTTTGAGAAAAATAACAGATATACGCCAAGGATACCTATTAACACAGAGGTCAAGATTTGTGAAGAAAAATACCATGAAATTGCCAAAACAGCTATTACACTCATTATCATTACAATACTGATTGTTAATATGGTTACAAATACCTTTTCAAAACCTATTGCATTTATATCCCTTATAGTACCTACTATATTCAAGGCATTGAGCAATTTTCCTGTTTTTGCCAGTCTGCATTCTGCCATGGTTGTTGCCAGGAAGAATATTATTGAAATAAATACTCCCAAGAGAGGAACTATCCATAACTGTAATATTAATCCTAAAAAGAAGGATATTATTGATGGAAGTATGAAATATACTATATTTACTACCAGTATTTTTCTTGAATTGGATAATTGTCTTGAAATGTTGAAGCTTGGCGTTTGGTCACTTTTTTGAATGCTTTGTCTGAGTATATCCAGAGAATATCCCTGTGTTAGAAAGAACATGACCAGAGACATTAAAAGTACAATCATCATCAATACTATTTTTATTCCAGTATTTAGACTCCCTTCAAACATTTCAAGATTCAGAGCCATAACGGAAAAAATTCCTACAATGATTCCTAAAATCATGAAAATAGAAGAGGATTTAATACTTTTTGTTGGATAAATTATAGAATCCTTTAATATTTCACTTATTTGCATATGTTCACATCGTTTGATACTAACAATACTATTATCATATGATTATTTAAACTTAACTGTTTTTTGTATTAAAAATAATCATCAAGAGATCTGATTGTCGTCTGTTTTTTAGATTTTGTGAATGTGTCATTACCTATTTTACTTGGATAATGCTCGTATTTGATTCGATAATTTAAATTATGAGTAGTGTTTTGTGCATATATTTTATGAAGTATTGATTCAAGCTCGTCCATACTGATAATCAAGTCTTTTTCATCAAATTCCTGATATGATAATCCCAATAAGAAAAGCAGTTCATCAAAATCGTATTCATACATCAACTTCTTAAGATTTTTAAATGTTCTTTCCTCTATCGCATTATAATAATCATAATAAACATCATCCACAAACAACATGTTGATATTTACTAGAAATATCTTTAATTCAATACGTAACACTTCTTCTATATCCCGAATATTTGAATACAACATGGATTGTAGTTTAAGTGAATCAACCAATTGATTATGATTTTTGGATTCCATAGCACTTTGCACATGTTTTTCCAGAAAATCAATGGTTATCTCGTCCATTGATGTTTTTTCACTATTATTGAATTCATTTTCAAATTCGTCATAAATATAGTTTTCCAGATATTGTTTATGATACAATAATGGTAAACTGTCCTCTTTGAAATTATATCCCGACTGTGTAATTTTTGGAACTTTTGATTTGACTTTGTCCAGTGAAACATTTAACTGTATTCTTTCTATCAACTCGTTTTTATTACCTGATTGCTTTAGATTATTTTTTAGCAGTATTTCTTTCAATTCTGAAACACTAAACTGCTGTCCTTCTTCAAACCAGTCGGATTCTTGGATATTATACGTTATGAACTTCCTTTCATCCATTATTTTTCTTATGTTGTGATTTGTTAAATTATATTTATTTGCTGCCAGATCAAATATTTCATAATAATTTCTTATGTTCAGGTTATCTATAACATAACATATTGCTAAAGTGATTAAATATTCCTCATCAAATTCATTCTTTCTTTCTACAATGTTATTTATTGAGTGTTTGAATGAGAGTTTTTCCTTTAGTACATCCTGGTATATGAATCTGTTTTTGTCCTTGGTTTTCATGTCATTGAATATATCATAACCACAGCTTATGCAATATCTTTGGGAAAAATCCAATTCTTCATTACAATATGGACATGGATTTTTAACATTTTCATCTATTTCCCTGGTGTTATGATAATTTAAAACCAGGTAATGTAATCTTGTTGGAATAGATTGCTTTTTAATACTGCTTCTGGTTAAATCAATGAATAGCTGCTGTTTAATCTTTTTGATTTCATCAAGAGTGACCATTCCCTTTTCCACATAATCCATGAAAATGTCTGATAAATCTGATGAAAAAAGTTCCTTAATCTCCAAATTCTCAGAGGGTAAATTATTTCTTAAGAGCAATAACCTTCTTTCAATTTCAAGATCCCTTCTGGTTAGTATGTTGACAATTTCTTTAAAATAGTCCCCATCAATGTTTTTTCTGACATCTGATGATATTTCCTTTTTATCATAAGCGGATATTTTAGAGTAATAAACTTCAAAGCTTTCACTGTTTGTTATGTTAAATAACAGTACGGCACAGATGTTTAAATCATATAAGCTTGTAAAACTATTCTCATAATCATGATTTGATACTGTACCGTTAGAAATCATGTCCAATTTATTAACTCTGAAGTTAATGGCACTGACTACCAGTGAATCATTTACTTTTTCTGCATAACCATACTTAATTAACAATTCCACTATCTTTTTGCTCGGATAGTTTATGCTGAGAACATATCCTTTTTCAAAAAGGTGTGTTATTTCCTTGTTAAAGAGTTTATTCCCCCTATGTGAAGGCAGGATATAAATATTTGTCAAAATTAGATGAGATTGGTTTGCAAATGTGTAAGTAGCAAAACCTACTACTTTATCGTTAAAATGTATTTCGTTTAAAACATCACAATTTTCAACATTTAATTCAAATTCCTCTTTAATTATTGAATCATATATATGAGAGTACCGATTTTTTAAAACTTCATCGATGATAATTTTATTATCCTGTTTGATAATTGAAAAATCATTTGAATGTTTATTGTTGTCAGATGGCATGAAAAACATTTCCAATAAAAAGTTTTGTTAATATAATATATTATTAACTTATTTTTAAATAAATTTATTCCTATAAAAAAAAATAGTTTAAAAAAAGGGAACGATAGAATAAACCGCTATTAAAATTATTACAGTTAAAATTACTATTGCTCCTAAAGGAACTTTCTTCCATGACATTGCTGCAGCAACTATAGCACCTATAAGACCAATATACCATAGCTGATTATCTACCGTAAGCACCCCCGGAATAATCAGGGCACTTAATGCCGTGTATGGAATAAGATCCAGAAATTTTTCCGTCTTTTTATCAAAGTTTATTTGTCCCACAAATATTGCCGGTATCAAACGTGGAATAAACGTTACAAGGGCACAACCCAATATCATCATGTCCGCAGTGTTCATTTAATTCCCCCATCATCTGTTAAAAAATACCCGTCATTAATTAGATATACACCAATCAATGCACCAAGGAGTGTTGAAACTATTATTGACCAGTTACCAATAACCGTTTGTAATATTATGTTGATTATTCCCGTGATTATTACCAGCAGCCCTATTCTATAGTTTTTCTTTATGTTAGGAACTAAAATTGCCACAAAGAGTGCGTATAATGATATATTAAAACTGTTTGTTACTATCACAGGTAACAAATCCAGTACGAATACACCTATTGCAGCACCTAAAATCCAGGATAGCCATGATGTCAACGATAATCCAATATACGTCCAGATTGACGATTCATCCATCAGAGAAAACATGGCAAATGACTCATCGGTTGTTAAGTGGCTTGATAATGCATTAACCAATAATGAGCTTTTTTCCACCTTGTTGTATACACAGACATTCATCACAAAATATCTTAAATTCACTACAAAATTTGTTAAAATAATAGCCAATGCCGTTGCACCATTTAAGAGCATGGTAACAGCAATGATTTCCCCCGCACCTGCATAAACCAGTACGGAAAACCCGACTGTTTGTAAAGGAGTTAATCCTGCCTTAATTGCCAAGGCCGCATAACCAATACCCATAGGAATATATCCTAATGTAATAGGTATGGCTTTTTTAAAACCAAAAATAAATTCATCTTTCTTTGACAGTATAATAACGACTCCTTTAACTATAAAAATAATTATATGTTAAAAATAGTATTTATAATTAATTATAACTTAAAAAAAAGGAAAATTGTTTGTAAAATAAATAAAGCCATTGGAAATATATTGAAATAAATAATAGTTTTAAGTATAAAATAATCAAAATAATATTAGTGATATAATGAAAAAAATAAATATAAAACCAAGAGCCATAATGTATCCTGCACCTGCGGTTATAGTATCCGCTTATGATGAAAATGGAAAGGCGGATGCATGTACACTTGCATTTGCAACAATGTGTAGTCATAAACCTCCATGTGTTATGATAGCAATCAATACCACTGCCAAAAGAAAAACATTGAAGGACATTCTTGAAACAAGGGAATTCGTATTGGGTTTTCCCAGCATAGACCAGATAGCCGAAGCAGATTATTTGGGCATGTTTTCGGGCCATGATGAAGATAAGCTTGAAAATATATCCTGGACGACCAAAAAGGGTGATAACGTCAATGCTCCTGTAATTAATGAATTAAAGGTATCTGTAGAATGTAAAGTGATAAATGTTGTAGATGATGTTGGAAGCCATACACAGATTACCGGTGAAATTGTCAATATTCTGGCTGATGAAGATGTGCTTGATGATAATGGAAGAATTTCAATGGAATTGGTTGATCCGATAGTGTATGATGACGTACTATATGATTATTTTGAAATTGGCAAAAAGAAAAGTGATGCATTTAAGCCTGGATTAACGCTTAAGTGAAGTATCTTAAAAAAACAATTATAAAAAAAATAAAAATAGAAATAATTCCCTTGTATTTCTATTTTAATTCTATTAAACTCTTTTTAACGGTTAAATTTTATAGTATTAATATTTTTGTGACAGGTACTGTCCGAGACGTCTGGATAAAGCCAAAATTGTATATATTGGTGGTAAACCCGGAGCTTCAGGTAAAACAGACCCATCTGCTACGTACAGATTTTTTATACTGGTTTCCAGATTACTGTCAACCACATCCCCTATTCTTGCTGAGGATATCAGATGTGCACCTCTGACATGGGTTGATGAGAGACTTTCAATGTCTGCTCCTGCCTTGACAAGAATGTTTCCAGCTATGGCTGCACCTCTGGCCAGTAATGATGCATCTTCAAAATCTATTCCCTTTACAACTTCATTCATGTAGACATGTCCTTTAAGATTATCAGGAACTTTAATCATGAAACTTATTATATCCTCTTCTGTTGCATCAGGGTATTTTTCCCTGATTTTAGGCAATAAAAATTGGCTTGTATGTGATGCAATAACTATATGAGGCAATTTGATAAATTTGTTCATTTGTATTTCGTGGTTTTGTTTTGCTCCTTTTAAGTATCCTCCAACAGTTATAAATGGATCTATGGCAAAGCTCTCTCCTGCATTTATTCCGGCACCCCTTAATAATTTTGGTGTGACCATACCGCCTGCAGCTACAATAACTACATCTGCAAGGTATTGTTTTGCTTGATTGGTTTTAACTCCCTTAATTACGTTATCTTCTACAATCAATCCAATAACTGCTTCATTGACAATTAATTCTGCCCCATTTTCAAGTGATACTTCTAAATCTGATAAGCTGCTCCATTTTGCACCGTGAGGACATCCCCAGGCACATAATCCACATTGTTTACATTTTTCGGGATTTATACCCTTAGGCATGGGCTGCATTGTTAATCCCAATTCTTCTGCAGCTTCCTGTAATAAATTGTTTATTGGTCCGACATGACTTTCAGGCATTGTCTGAATTCCAACTTCATCTATTAACTGTTCTAATTGTGGTTGGATATCTATATCGTACTCTTTCAATTCATCTACCAATGTCGGTACGAAATTTCCTGCAATAACCAAGGAAGAACCTCCTACCAAATCGGTTTTAATGAGTTCTATTTCATTTTTATCCCATACATCATAATAATTGTATGCTTCCTTTGGAATGCTTTCGGGACCTTTTTCTATTATTTTTATGTTCACGTTTGGATTTTTTGATAACTCTCTGGCCACACTCAATCCACCAGTTCCTGCTCCTACTATTATTACATCAGTCATTCTATCACCTGATTTCCTATATTTTCAATACTTTCACTTACTTCCTGCAATATGTCCTTCTGATTTATTTTTTCAATAACCCTCTTGGTAAATTCCAAATCTGCATGAGTTTCCGGATATTTTGGAACTGCTCCACAACCACCGTCTGGTATAATTGATATTTCATAGGTTCCTATTTTCTTAGCTATGGCTTCTATTTCCAGCTTATCCATACTAATCAATGGACTGAAAATGGGCATTCTGCAATGATATCTGCTTGCTTCAATATTATTCAGGGTTTGGGATGCTACCTGTCCAATACTACTTCCATCAACTATTGCTTTGGCCTTTTGTTTATTTGCCAGTAATTCGGCAATTTGATACATTCCACTTTTACATAAAACACATGTCATTCTTGGTGGAGCTTCATTAATTACATGTTCCAGATATTTACCATATTTTATGGTATATACTTTCACTTCTTCGCCTAAAGAATATTTTTTAAGATTTTCTGCATTTTTCAATACTTTATCAACTGTTCCTTGACCATATGGTGCGTTATCACAATGAAGTAATGTTATGGCACATCCACGTTTAAGCATTTGAAATGCTGCTACCGGAGAATCTATTCCACCGGAAATCAGACATACGACTCTGCCCTGACTTCCAACAGGTAATCCACCCAATCCTTTAATTTTTTCAAAGTATACATATGTTTTTTCATCACGCACCTCTATATAAACCGTAAAATCCGGAAGGGATAGGTTTACTTTAGCATTAGTCAGGTTTACTATGACAGATCCAACATATCCTGCCATTTCCTGACTTGAAAAGTCATGTTCTCCTACACGTCTACATTTAACTGCAAATGTTTGTTTTTCAGGATCGAACTTTTCCTGTTTTATACTATCAGTGATTAACTGTTCTATCAACTGTGATATATTCTTTTTATCTGTTATGGTTTCATATACCGGACTGTATGATACTATTCCGAATACACGATTAAGTATGTTTTGTACCGTTTCGTCATCCTGATTTGTGTTTAGTATAATTCGTCCGTTATAATTTTTAAAATCGCATTCAAGTCCTGTTTTAATGTTTTTCATTAACCTGTTTTCGAATTTACGTCGTGTTTTAGGACTTTTAACACCAATTTCTCCATATCTAATAAAATATTTCATTTAATTACTCCCAATATATTAATTTTTTTTATCTCGAATCTTTATCTCCATTAAACAAGTTTACATCTAAAACGTTATGTCTAAATGAAACTATTATTGTACAAATTGCATCTCCCGTTACATTTATTGTTGTTCTGAATAGGTCTAAGAAGTGGTCTATACCTAAAAGTATTGCTATAATATCTAAAGGTAAACCTACCGACATAAACAGCATGTTCATTGATATTATTGCTGCAGATGGTATTCCAGCAGCACTAATTGAAGCAATCACTGCCATGAATATTACTGTGATTAATGCGGATAATCCTAAATCCAAACCGTAGGCTTGAGTTGCAAACATTATGGCACAACCCTGCATTATGGCATTTCCATCCATGTTAATCGTTGCTCCCAGGGGTATGGAAAATGATGATACCTCTTCTGAAACACCGAGTTGAGACAGTTTTTCCAGGGTTAATGGTATTGTTGCATTTGATGATGTTGATGAAAAGGCAAATATCATTACTGATATGAACTTTTTATAGAATCTGATTGGACTTAGTCTTGTAAATATGAATAATATCAATGGATAAATAACAAACATTTGAATAAATATTGCTAGAATGACTGAAATTATGAACTTAAACAATGGTATTAATCCTGAAATACCCAGATTAGCAAAAGTACTTGCCATTAGACAGAAAACACCTATTGGTGCCAGGTTCATGACAAGAGATGTCATCTTTATCATCACTTTATTTGCTTGTGTGAAGAAATCCTTAACTAGCTTGGTTTCATCCTGAAGCATTGATAATACCAGTCCTACTATTATTGCAAATATTATTGTAGGTATTATTTCTCCATTGGCCATTGATCCTATTGGATTTGATGGAATCATGTTTAAAAGATTGTCTGTTAATGTCACATTACTTGTTATGTTTGATGTGAATTGTGAACCAACCATGTTCAAACCGTTTCCAGGCTGGATTATGCTGCCTATAAAGATAGCTAAACATACTGCTATCAGTGTTGTTATTATGTAAAATAATATTATTTCAATACTTATGCTTCCTATTTTTCTAGAATTGGATAATGATGCTGTTCCAACTACGATTGAACAAAATATTAGTGGAACTACCAGCATTTTCATTAAGTTAATAAATCCTGTTCCTCCAAAGTAAAAGATATTGTCTATTAGAATATCTTTAACAAAAGGAGTGGCTGCAAATAAATTTATTACTATTCCTACTAGAAAACCCAAAATCATGGATATTAGAATCCAATTATTCAGGCCTATTTCCTTTATTTTGTTTATCATTTTATTCTCCCTTTATTTAATTGCATTATTGCAGACAAATAAATTCTTACTTGAGAATCCAAATAATTATAACAATGTTATAAATTTTTTCATAATCCTTCTGAAAAAAAAATGAAAAAATATAAAAATAGTTATAATCTGAAAGAACCATCAAGTAATTGATTTTTAAGTTCTTCTGCTATTTCTAATCCACGTTTTTTATCAGATTGTCTGCAGGTTACTGGTATTTCCTTGATTCCATCTTGTGTTTGCAGACTGATACTTCCAAGGTTCATTGAAGGAACTCTTCCAGGACAATATACTGAACAGGCTCCACAACCATAACACAGGTCATGCTTTATGTCATTTCCCTTAGAGTATGCATTGGTTGGACAAATATTTTCAACCAAACAATTATCACAATTTAAACATTTATTCAAGTCAAGATCAGGTCTGTAGTCAACATCATTCCAAACAGTATAATCTATTGTACCTAATGGTAAATGTCTTCCATGAATATCACATATAGGTAATGGAATATCCTTATCAAATATTTTGAGGTTTTCTAATATGCTTTCATTTAATACCGGAATTGGAATTGCTACGGAATCGAATATTTCAGGACCCATACCCGTTTTAAATCCGCCGATATAATATGGATTCATTTGTTTAATATCTGCTGTCAATAACAGATTAGGTTTTTCGATGTTGCTGCGGGTACCATTGTCAACGATAATTCCTTGGGCACCATTTAATAAAATTCTGGTGTTGTTTTTAATTACTTCCTGTTTTGGATCATTTGCTAAAGGATTAACTTCGCCGCAACCACTGAATGAATATGAATCATAGGGTCCTGTCATTGGAGTTACATTGAATATTGATTTCTGTGAATTATCCTGAGGATTTGTGAAGGAATTATAATTTTTAAATGCCATTCTTGTTCCTATTAGTCTGGCTGTCTGCATATCTTCAAGTTTTACCTTGGATTCAAATTCCTTGTTCTCGATATCTATTACCTTAACCTCTATTTCTTTACCTTCAAGAAGATCCTTAATTAATGATCCTCCACCGTAGTCTTCTATAGTTTCACTATGGTTTGTTCCATATAAAAATACGTCTATGCTTCCCAACAATTCATTAGGACATGGTCCAGGATATGCTGGAATGCCATTCATATACACTTCTTTAGCTTTGTTGAACAATCCAGGTTCAGTTACTGGTATATGGAATAATGCTGTTGTTCCACTCATTACTCCACTTGTTCCGCATGTTACCACATCTACATCGTCTATTGTAACTTCTTCGCCGTTTCGTAATTTGGTTTTAAATTCGTCTACTGTTAATACTATTGCTTCATCAGAATCTAATTTTTCTTGAATTTCAGCAATTGTTTTAGACATGTTTTTCACTCCTTATTATATTAAAATAATTTTACATATCTTAGCCAAGTATTATATAATATAACAATTGTTATATTTATATTTTTACACAATATATAAGAAAAGAAGGAGTAAACGTTCTTTAAAATAATATATACATAAATATTGGAATTAACTTCCAATATTGAAAAGATAAAGATACTGTTACTTAAATTATATATATCAAATAATCTAAAATTATACCAACGGACTACTGGCATTTAATAGAAAAAAAAATATTAGGAAAATGATAAATTGGAAATAAAAGAAAAAATAAAAAGACTTGAAGAATATCTGAATGATAAAAAATGCGTATTAGGATTTAGTGCAGGTTCTGACAGTACACTACTTGCATACATACTATCCAAAGTAAGTCCCGACTCATTGCTAGTTACAATAAACAACAATATGATGCCTGATGAATTCATAGAATATACTAAAAAACAAGCACAGAACTTTAAATTAGAACATAAGATAATTAATCTGGACTTTTTAACTAATGAAATATTCCTGAACAACGGCAAAGAAAGATGTTTTGAATGTCGAAAACTAATGTACTCCAATATCCAGAAATTACCGGAATTCAACCAATATGATTATTTCATTGAGGGAACAAACATTACCGATTTGCTTGAAAACAGACCGGGAGTACTGGTTCTCGAAGAATTTAACATGACAAGTCCCCTTGTAGAATGCAACATCAGCAAAAAAGACGTTTTTGAAATGATAAAATTCTTGAATCTGGAATATTCACCGGATACAACCTGTTTGGCAACACGTGTTAAAACCAATCAAAGCGTAAATTCAGAAAAACTGGAAAAGATACATGAAGCCGAGAAATTTGTTAGATCTGTTGTTAATCAGGAAAACATCAGGGTTAGAATTGACCAAAACAATGCAACAGTCAGTGTAGATGAACCGCTGGAAATATTGGATAAAAATCTGATTAGTAAGTTACGAGATAATCTGCAAAAACTGGGATTTAACAAGGTTTTTCTTGACATAACAGGATATGAAAAAACGGAACTTAAAGCCTCAACTGATGATAACGGCAGGTATTATTATAAATTGCCTTACAATATAGATCTTGAAAAAACTAGAGAAAATATCTTGAAAAGGGATTATCTGACAGGTTCATTAAAATATGATGAAAATCTTCAGTATGATGATATAATTATAGAAGATAATGGTAAAATATCAATGAATGCTACTGAAAACTTTGTTGAAAAGTTCAATCAGATATTAGGATGTGTTAAAAGAAAAAATATTTAATTATATCCTATTTTCTTTTTTTAAAATGAGCTATTCTGTTGTTTCTGCTTCTTAAGAATGGTGCAATTATTCGTATGAATATTGGAGAATAATCTTTCATTTTATCAGTCAGATTGTTATCCGACAACATTTTATAAGATGGACATAACTTTTCAAAGTCTTTACTTTCATTTATTCCCCATTTAAATACTGCTCCTGTTGTTCGAGTAGTATCATGGACCTTCTGGTTTTTAACCATCCATTTACTCATCAGTTCTATGAGTATTTCCACATTACTAAAACTATTTGATACCTGGTTGAATAACTCTTTTACTTCTTTTTCTTCCAGATACATTAAAAATCCTTCAGCTATTACCAGAACATTTTCCCTGTTTTCAATTTTATCTATCCAGGAATAATCAAGTACTGATGATGCTATGTTTGTTACTCTTTCATGTGTGTCTATTAACTTTTCTCTTAGTTCTATTACGTCTTGAAAGTCAATGTTGTACCATTTTATTTTTCCATTGT
>ODAJ012045207.1_pt1 | contig 25128 bp, 25 predicted proteins | sample 1539241 | NCBI WGS metagenome assembly ODAJ01 (sample SAMN02144231, study PRJEB22623) | gut metagenome | biome: sheep rumen | host: Ovis aries | place: New Zealand
TCAAGGAGAATTTGGGTAATATGACGGAAAGCTGGCAAGCAGATGATGTGCAGAGGCGTTAGCCGCGGGTCGTGCGGTGTTGCCATAATACGGAGGATTGATCTAAATGCCGAACAAGACCGAAATGCTTATTGCCAATATCGAAAAACTCATTGTCGGGAAGAGACCGACCATCGAAAAGGTGCTCGCTGCTATGCTCTGCGGAGGGCACGTACTGATCGAGGATGTTCCCGGAGTCGGCAAAACAAAGCTGGTCTCTGCCCTGGCAAGATCGGTGGAGGGAAAATTCAACCGCATCCAGCTTACACCCGATATCATGCCCTCGGATATAGTCGGCTTCTCAATGATAAACCCCGAGACCAGGGAGCTGGAATACAAACAGGGCGCAGCTGTCTGCAATTTCCTTCTGGCAGACGAGATAAACCGTGCCTCGCCTAAATCACAGTCCAGCCTGCTGGAGGTAATGGAGGAGCATCAGATCTCACTGGACAGCAAGACCTATGATCTCCCGGCTCCCTTTATGGTGCTGGCGACACAGAACCCTGTTGAGACTTACGGCACCTATCACCTTCCGGAGGCTCAGATGGACAGATTCCTGATGAAGATCTCAATGGGATACCCCTCCCCGGCCGAGGAGCTGGAGATCATCGACCGAGCCGAAGACGGCAGAGAGGAGCTGGGCTCCATTGACTCTGTTATGACAGTCGAGGATGTAAGAGTCATGATAGAAGAGGCCGGAAAGGTCAGAGCTGTCCCCGCTATAAAGCAGTATATAATCGACCTTGTCAACGCGACAAGAGCCTCAGAGTATGTCAAGCTGGGCGCATCTCCGCGAGGCAGCATAGCCCTGCTGAAGGCTTCAAAGGCTTATGCCTATGTCAAGGGCAGAGATTATGTAGTACCTGACGATGTAAAGGATATAATGATCAGCGTCCTTGCCCACAGGCTGATGCTCTCCCCCAAGGGTAAATCTGCTTTTGAGACCAACGAGGAAGCGCTTTCGCAGATAGCTCTTACAGTCGCTGCGCCGACAAACGGCGGTAACTGATATGAAAAGTCTTTTCGGATATATTTTCTGCATTGCCGTTGCTATCCTGATGGCAGTTATGATAGACGGCAGAGGCGGAGTTCTCATAGCGCTGACTCTCATCATCGGCCTGCTGGTCTCTGTGATCTATCAAAAATGGTTCACGAAAAAGGTGAGCCTGGAGATCTCGACAAAGCACAATCTCCTGGCTAAGGGAGATATTATCGAGGTAAAGCTGACCCTTACCAAGCTGAGCCGGCTTCCCTCCCCGATCTTTGAGACGGACCTTAAATGCTCCGGGCAGATCTCCGCCATCGACGGCACCGGACGGCGCTTCTCGCTTACTCCCGGCCAGCGCACAAGAACTGTCACCATAGAGCTCAAAGCCGACTATTCCGGCAAGGCATTCATAGAGCTGGAAAGATTCGAGATCGTGGATTTTCTCGGATTTACACATTTTATAGTCCCCTTTGACAGGAAAAAGCTCAGGCTGGATCTGAAAATCATGCCCAAAGTCCCGGACACGGGCACTCAGCTCGAGGTGATAAGAACTGTCACCGATAACATCGGCTTCGACGATTCCGAGGACGAGACCTCAGAGACCGCAATGGGCTCCACCGGCACCCCGGGCTACGACCACCGAAATTACGTTCCCGGAGACCCGCTGAAAAAGATCAACTGGAAGCTCTCCTCAAAACGAGGTATTTATATGGTAAGGCTGGACGAGCGGCTCGCGGTAACCAGCCAGGTGTTCATACTCGATCTGCCGATGCTCTCTGATATGTCCCAATACAGCTATAAACGCGCCGATATCATCATCGAAGGCGCTCTGGCTATGCTCTCTATGCTCTCGCAGCAAGGCCTGGAGACAGATATGTATTTCTTCACAGAAGGAAGCTGGCACTGCTTCCCTGTCAAGGCTCTGGGAGATGTCTATTCTCTCGCGGAGCTGCTGGCGGATAACCAGCCCTATATCAGCGAGCACAGGATCCCTCCGGAGGCTCTGAAGCACGGCACAGCGCTTTGCTTTACGAGCATTCGCGCAGAGGATCAGGCTCTCTCCGCCGAGCTCTCCTCTTTCGGAGGATTAGTATTCATCGTCTCGCAGGACAGCGGGTTCAGAGCCGGCTCCGGAGATATCTGGACCTGCTCGGAGGAGTTTGAATTCAAACATTTGAACTGATCTCAGGTGTATATATGAAATTAAAGCTGAATGAAAAAATCATCGATTTCCTGATGCGGTCTACCCTGCCGATAATGCTGGGAGGGATGATTGCCAATCTGGTCATCAAATGCTATTACTATGAGCGCGCCGAGCTTTATACCGTGCTTTATATCGCGGCCTCGGTGGGCTTGTTCTTGCTGTTCGATCAGCTCAGGAAGCGAAGATTTATAGGCCCGCTGATCTATATCGCACTGCTTGCGGGCTTCGGATTTCTGGCATCCCGGCTGATGAGCATGGCCTGGCAGGATTCACACATCGTCTTTACAGACTGGTTCTATCTGAACAGAGACACTGCGGGCTTTAACCTTGAATACTTCCTTGTTGTCTATCTCTTCGGAGGCTTTTTCCTGACCAGCATCATATACTACTTTACACAGGTGCGTTTCCGCAGCCTGGGGCTGATGCTCTGCCTGCTTTTCCCATTCGTGATTTACGCTAAGAGAGCAGATATCATGTCCGGATTTGAGATAGCTCTGCTCATTACGGTGTTCCTTGCGATAGTCGTTTATAACCGCCAGCAGCAGATACCGAAAAGCGTCCGGCCCATCAAGGATCTTTCCCTCTTTGTATCGTTAGCGCTCTTCGTCTCATTTGCGGGAGCAGTGGCTATGCTTCTGCCGAAGCCTACCATCCGTTCTGTCCTGGAGCGGGATTCCCACGCCTTTGATATCACCCCGATGAACAGCCCTGACGGGGATTATACACGCTATACCAGAGTATCCTCCGCCAGATACGGGACAAGCTATACCAACAAAGTCCTTTTCTACGCCGAGACCGATGCGGAGGACGATATATATTATCTCAAACGCCAGTCCTTCGACAACTTCTATGAGGAGATCTGGCATAACGACCGTGGTGCTGAAAAGTATACCAACTATGACTATTACAGCCGTGTCAACATCAACAGGCAGGATTATTACGACGCTCTTAAAGCCCTTGCCGAGACAGGCAATTATACCCAGTACGGTCTTGACCCGAAAATCTTTGACCTCCCCACTATGCAGCAGAAGAGCTTTCGGGTCTTTGATGAGAGCTTCAAGGGAGCTTATGTTCCCGCACCCTCCGGAGTCATCGCCAAGACCTTCAGCGAATCCATGAGCGCTCCCTACTATCTCTACGGCGACGGAGAGATCTCTGTAAAGAATGTCAACCGGGATTATGACTATACTGTCACCTTCTATCCCGAAACAAGCAGCTATATAAACTATGCCAGACGTCTTGAAATGACCGGAGAGGATTATTACACTATGCTGAAAGCCGCCTACGAGAAAGGCGACCTCACAGACGATACACTTATCGAACAGTATGTCCTGGCTCACGACAACTACACCTCAGACGTTGAATACACCGACAGGATGCGAGAGCTGGCTTTCCAAATCACCGACCAATACAGATCTGACTACGCAAAAGCCAACGCTATCTGCAAATATTTTGAAAACAACGGCTATGTTTACGACGATGCCTTTACCCCTGATAACACTTCTATCGATTATTTCATCTTCGAGGGGAAGACAGGTGTCTGCACCAGCTATGCGACGGCTATGACCATACTCGCCCGCATAGTCGGTCTGCCCGCAAGATATGTGGAAGGCTTTGCCGCCTATGAGCGCAACGAGAACAACGAGCTGGTCATCCGTGATTCCCATGCCCATGCTTATGTCGAAGTCTTCATCCCCGGCGCAGGATGGTGCGTGTTCGACCCGACAGTAGCCGGGTATGCCATTGACCGCTCCGGCAGCGACAGCTTCAGCTTCGCAAGCATCATGGATTACCTGAGCCGTGCGCTGGTATTCGTCGCAGTAGCGTTCTTTGCTTTTGTGATAATGATGATGGATCGTATCCTGGAGCTGGTGTTCAGGATCAGACAGCGGCATTTCAGCCCCGCAGATAAGATCGTAAGGCTCTATGCCAGGACAGTAAAGCTGCTGGAACACTCCGGCGGAGACAGTCTCGAAGCATACACTCCGAATATGCTCTGCGAATATTCGCTGGAAAAGAACACAGCCGATATAACCCCTATAGCCAGACTATTTGAACGAAGCTGCTTCGGAGGCTTTGCTCCCGAGGAGCAGGAATACGATACTGTATACGCTCATTACAAGAGTATATACAAGCAGCTCCGCAAACGTCCGCAGCCCCCGAAGGGACGGAGATCTCAAAAGCCTGCGGCAGCCGGGAACTGACTGCCTGCCTCACATAAAAAATGGCCGCAGAGAAGCCGAAAAAAGCCTCTCTGCGGTCTTGCTTTTGATTCAGAATTCAAACGACTCCGGAGCCGCTGTAAAGGAAGCGAAAACTGCCTTGGCTCCCTTGAAATAGAGCACCTGCGTATTTCCGTCGTCAGGGTCATACATACCTTTGAGGCTGGGGTATTTCTCCAGCATAGCGACCTTGACCTCCCTGCTGTCGTCATTGACGAGCTCGCCGGAGACTCTGACCCAGGTCCCCTCGCAGAAAGCACAGATCTCGGCCCTGGGATTTACAGCAAGCTGCTTTGAGACGGGCTTGACCTTTCCTGTCTGGATATAGAGCCTGCCGTCATAGAGAAGCACTGTACCGAAAGGCCTTACTCTCGGCTGGTCGCCTTCAACTGTTGCAAGATAATATGTCCCTGCCTTGTCAAGAAATTCAACTGCCTTGCTGATGTCTGCCATTGATCTTACCTCCTATAATCGTTTCGGCTGATCCGCCTGAGATCATTATAACACATTCTAAGGAAAAAGTAAAGACACACTGCTGAAAAAGCCGAAGGAGCACCAAAGCTCCGGGAAAAGTTTTTTAAAATGCACAGATCCGCCCCGCTCATTCGTATATATATTGAAGGGAAAAGAAAGGAGGGACGCTTATGGACAGAGAAAGAGCCGCCGGGATATACGTTCAGTATGCCGACACCGTTACCCGGGCTGCCTGGCATTACACCGGCAGCCTGCATACGGCTCAGGACTGCACCGAAGAAGCGTTCCTCCGCCTTCTTGAGCAGGAAGATATGGAGGAAGGTCGCATCCTCCCCTGGCTGATCCGGACAGCAGTAAATCTTGCAAAGGATACCCTTAAAGCTCACGAGCACAGCCGCACTGTCCCGCTGGAAGAGGCGGACGACCTTACTACCGACGATGAGCTGACACTGGAAGAGCGGGCGGCAATGAGAGCTATGCTCTCGCTTGACGGAAAATACCGTCTGCCGCTCTATCTGCATCTGGCACAGGGATACACTATCGCTGAAACGGCCGGGCTCATAGGCAAGGGCATAAACACCACTGCCTCGCTGATACGCCGCGGAAAGAAGCTATTGCAGAAAGCCTGCGAAAAGGAGGGGTAATATATGAGGAGCAACAATGTTTTTGAATGTTATAAAAGCGGGATAAACAAGCTGCACGCACGCAGCGGGCTCTTTGAAGGAACAGAGCTTCCTGACAGGCTGACGGCCCAAAGTCTGCCGACGGTCGCTGTCAGGCCGAGATACGGCGTATATATCGCGGCAGCGGTCATACTTGCATTAGCAGCCGCCGGGACTGTTATCATCAGCCGGAATATCCGCACCGACAGCAGCAGAGCCGGAACTGCCCCGGGAGCCAATGATATTGAGACCGGGTCAGGCATAGGCTCTGTTGCGACAGACGAACCTCAATTTGTCGGTATCGTCAGCGCTTACCGGGTACACGACCTTAACCGACATCAGCTTATCGCTGAATACTTCAGGAGAGAGCCCTCAAACAAGGCGGAATCGGATAAGCTCTCCTCTAAGATGAATTCTGAGCTGGAGGAGCTCCAGACAGCCGAAGCACAGGCTCTTGCCGTCGGAGACACCGAAGCAGCATCCAAAGCCTCAGAAGAAAAAAGATCGGCCGAGAGCCGGTACCGCCAGCTAATAGCTGATAAAAGGTCTGAGCTGCGCATCGAGATACAAAAAAAGATCGAAGCCGAAACGGAGCATTGTACTGCGGCGATCATAGAGCTGCAAAAAAGAGGCAGCGGGATCATCCCGCTCAGCGCTTTCAGATATGAGGGCGAGGACACCGTTTATCTGACCGTTTACAACGGGATGCCTCACGGCTCTGAGCTGTCCGGGCATATCAAGCTCTATAAAGACGATACGGGCGAGATCTATGACGAATGCAGCATAGGCCCTGATGAACTCAACCCGAGGAAACTTTCCCTTACCCCCGGAAGGATAACAACGATCAGCATCGTTCCTCACAAAGAACTTGACGCTGTTCTCTGCGTTAAGCTGGGAGGAAGCGAAGCAGCACAGTTCAGATATGATTTTTCAGATATCATGAGCTCACCGGCCCGCAGGAAGATAAACGAGTTTTACAGCGACACGGCCTGGTCGAAGCCATACGCCGCAGCAGTACTGACAGGCGACACCGACCCTACGGCTCCGAAGCTGGATCTTGAAGCTGCTAGGGAGATCATCGCACGCTGCAAGGATTTTGATGCGATAGCCAATGAGTTTTCGGAGTATCAGCCATACCCGGACGAGGCAGGCGGCAGTGGCATTAGCCATATCATTTACGGAACAGCAGCAACAGGACGTATAAGCGTTATGCTGGAGCAGAAGACGGTCTTCTACTCTGTCTGCGACGAAGACGGCTCGGAATTATCCGGCGAGACACTATTTCAGGGATAAAAAAGCGGCGCTCACTCCTTCACGGAGCCGAGCGCCAAAAACAGAATTTATAAAAGGGAGAAACCAACCAGCGTTTTTATGACAGCTCCGGGCTGCTGCCCTTGCTGTAACTACATCATACCATACCAATCTTTTCAAAATCTTTGCAGATCCGGCCGTTCTGTTGAATTTTTTTACTATTCTGCGTTTTGCACAATCAGATATCGCTATTCCGCATTACAGCCGTCGATATTGACTTCATTCTTAGAAAACAAACGGTATATCCCCGCCCAAGGGCAGGTGATATACCGTTTGTTTTCAGTTTTACTATCCCTGTCGGGGATGTCAGGCATCTGTCAGCTTCAGATCCTTGATCTTTCTAAGGCCGAAAGCATTTATCGCCGCAGTAAAGGACACTGTCAGGGCAACACCTATAAGCCAGCCCAGCAGGAAAGGTGTTCTCAGGAACTGGAGGTGCGGCATCTCGATAAAGCGCATTACGATATAGCCCATCAGCGCTCCGACAGCGACACCGAGGATATTTCCGATGACAGTCGTTACGATAGTCTCCCGGTTAAGGTAGTTTTTGGCTTCCTTGACTGTGAAACCGTTGATACGCATTACCGTCAGCTCGCGCTGCTTGGAATTCACATACATCTTTGTGATATTCAGCAGGATGAAATATGCCATGAGCCCGGCGACAGCCAGCATCAGCAGAGCGACCTTGGTGAAGACTCCTGTCACAAAGCTGAGCCTTTCCTTTTCATCGGCGGTCGCTTCCAGCTTTTCAAAGCCCTCAACGCTCTCCAGCTTTTCCAGCAGGCCCGCTCTGTCAGCACCGTTCAGCAGGATGAAATAGGTATTCTTTTTGGGCGCCTCGTGGAAAAACTTTTCAAATGCGCTCTCGCTCATTACCATATTTCTTGCGCAGTAGTTATTGAACACACCTGCGACCTTAACATCGAAAGGATCCATTGTCTCATCGTAGATGATGATCTCATCGCCCTTGTTCTTGCCGGAGGATTCAGCGGTCCTGCACTGGATGAATACACCGTCTCCGTCGGCGGGGATAGTATTATCGGTCTTCCATTCCCTGAAGCTGTAGAATTCCTCCAGCTTGGAGATATCTCCGCAGATAAGGTCGGTATACTCCATATCGTTTCCCGCTCTGAAAGCGCGGTATCCGGACGAAACAGCGATATACTTTGCTCCGGATCCACTCAGGATCTTTTCTATATCCTGAGCTGCTGTATCGGAAGCATCCGGGTTGAAGGTCAGCTTCTCGTCATACTTTATGATCTCGCCATACTGCTTGTCGATGATACCCGGAGCATTGTTTCTCATAGTAAAGCCTGTTACCAGCAGAGCGCAGCATCCGGCAATGCTGACAGTCGTTACGATGACCCTTCCGAGATCGGAGCGCATATTCCTGAATATGAGCCTTGTATAAAGGCTGCCGGACTTCCCGCCCTCCTTTGAGCTTGCCTTCGGCTGTTTCTCTCTCATAAGATCCATGGCTGTTGATCTCATCAGGCTCATGCAGGATAGAGTTACAGCAGCGACAGCCAGCGCAACAGCCAGACCGATGCCGGCGAGAGATGTCCCTATCAGTATCTTTGCAGGCATCTGCCCGATGACGTACATATTCTTATACGATGTCAGGATAACGCCCTGGATAATGAAAAAGCCTACTATTATACCTATCAGAGCGCCGACGACAGTTGCACTGATACCGAAGACCAAATATTTGCCCAGGACTTCCCTGTTGAAAAAGCCCAGCGCTTTTGTTGCACCGACCAGCTTTCTCTGCTCGTTTACTATACGCCCGATAGTGGTATAGATGACCAGCGCAGCGATGACAACGAAGAAGAGGGAGAAAGTGATGCTAAGGCTTGAAATGCTGTCTGAGGAGAGGGAAAGGTGCGTATATCCGGCGTTGGATTCGATATTGAAGATGAACCATCTGCAATCCCTGATTCCGGAGAGCTCCTTTTTCGCATCTTCCAGTTTAGCGAGATTTGCTTCATACTCCGCAAGACCGTCGTTATATTTTTTCTCGCTTGCCTCATATTCTGCAAGGCCTTCGCTGTATTTCTTTTCGCCTGTTTCAAGATCTTCCTTGGCCTTTTTCAGCTTCTCGACTCCGGCATTATACTGCGCCAGATTTTTTTCATATTCATTCTTACCCTCTGCGGCCTTTGCCTTGATCTCCTCTATCTGCTCCGGGGGCAGATCTTCCATAGCTTTGAGATTGCCTTTCTCGGCATCGTCCAGAAAGAGCTTTACAGCATCCAGCAAGGCCTTGGTATCGGAGAGCTTTTCTTCATTTTCCTCGATAGTTTTACGGCTCTCGTCCAGTATTATTCTGCTGATCCTGAGCTTAGCGCTGCCTTCGTCCAGCTTTTCCTTTGCTTCATCGATCTCTTTTTTTGCATCATCCAGCTTTTTCTGATTTTCGTCGATCCTAGCCTGACTTATTTCCTTGAATTCCTTTGTCCGGGCAGCAGCTCTTTCCTCGGCGAGCTTTTCCAGCCTTTCTGTCGCTGAATCGACTTTCTTCAGATATTCCGGGCTGAAGCGGTTGAGTCCTTCGGTCTCCTTGAGCAGGATCTCGGCTCTCATATAGCAGCCATCCAGCTTTTCCAGGTCAAAAGCTTCGGGTGTTACTATGATATATCTGTTGCCGGGAGCAATTTCAGGCGTTGACAGGTGGTCGGGATGGAGGATGATACCTGTTATCTTATAATCTGTCCCCTTCATGAACTCAGGAATGCCGCCCTTATCGCTGCAGGCTTTAAGCGGATCCCCGACCTTATAGCCCATCTTTTCTGCTATCGACTGTTCAACGGCGCACTCGTCAGGCGCTTTCGGGAGGCTTCCCTCAACTATCTTCGCAGTATTGACTCTTTCGGTATCTGAAACGATATTTACCGTCTGGAACTGTCTTCCGTTACGGAGCCTGGCGTTTGTAAAGAATATCCCCTCGGCATCCCTGACACCGCTGTCGCTTTTCAGCGCTTCGATATCAGCATCGGTCATAAGGAGAGTTGAGGTTATCTCGAGATCCCGGAAACGGTTTTCCTCATAAAAATCATTTCCGGCCTTTCTCATGGAATAAGCCGCATAGCAGATACCGAGATACGCTGCTGCCGCCATACCTGCGATAAATATGATCGAGATCCAGGAAAGTATATTCTTTTTGACGTTACGCAACGAATCCTTGATCTGTGTTTTTTTCATCGTATACTTTACCCCTTTCTCGCCTTACCAAACCAGGTCTTCGGCGTGAAGCGGGTGCATATTTTTCTTTATTGAAGCGATCTTTCCGTTGCGGACCTTAACGACACGGTCTGCCATTTTTGCGATCTCGACGTTATGGGTCACCATCATAACGGTCGTGCCCTGTGTCTTGACGATCTCCTCTATCGTATGGAGGACTTCGATACTGGTGGTATAATCCAGCGCTGCGGTCGGCTCGTCAGCAAGTATCAGCTTAGGCTTCTTTACTATTGCTCTGGCGATAGAAACTCGCTGCTGCTGGCCGCCGGACATCTGCCCGGGATAGTTGTTCTCACGCTGAGACATATTGACCTTTGCGAGAGCTTCTCTGGAATCCATATGGTCGGGGACAAGCTCTGCGATGAACTCTACATTTTCCAGCGCAGTAAGGTTAGGCATCAGATTATAAGCCTGGAAGATATAGCCGATATATTCCCGGCGGTATTTTGTCAGGTCGGCATCGGAGGGATGTGAAAAATCCTTGCCCTCGATGGTAAGCTCGCCGCTGGTCAGGAAATCCATTCCGCCGACAATATTCATCATAGTTGATTTGCCGCAGCCGGACTCACCCAGCACAACGATAAACTCATTCTTATAGATATCGAGGTTGACGCCCTTGAGCACTTTAAGGGTCGTATCTCCCGTCTGATACTCTTTGGTGATATTGCGAAGAGTAGCCAGGACCTCTTTTTTCTCTTCAAGATCAACTATTAGCCCTTTCTCGTCGATCGTGATAGCGGCAAGGGAGGCCATACGCTCGCAGAGCTGCATATCCTCGGCATCGAAAAAACCTCCGTCCAGCTTATTGACGATCTGCACACATCCGATGACATCGTGCATATTGTTCAGCGGAACACAAATCATAGTTCTGGTACTGAGACCGTTATCGTCAAACACTGTTCCGTCAAAGCGGTCATCGGCAGCAGCGTCCGAAACAAACACAGATTTTCCGGTCTTAGTCACGAGGCCCTCTATACCGAACCCGTTTTCGATGCTGATATTGGAGATGTCGGCAGGGCCGATATGGAATACGGGAGACAGCCTGTCTGTCTTCGGGTCGAGCATCCATATCGCACCGGCTTCGCTGTTGAGAGCTTTGACGATGATCTCCAGGCTTCCGGAGAGAGCCTCCTCAAGATTATCGACTTTCAGAAGCTGAGCCATGATATCCCAGGATGCTTTTGTATAGCGTTTGCTTTCTGCCATATTGATTTATCCTCCTTGCAGTCGCAGACTGCCGCATTGTTCTTATGAGCGGGATCTTTATCCCGGCAGCCTGTCAGCCGATAACGACGGCCTTTTTCATTGTAAGGATATTCTGCCCGTCCTTACGGTCATAGCTGACTTCATCCATATAAGTCTTGGTGATAAATATCCCCATACCGCCTTTTTTTGCCTCTCTGAGAGGGCGGTTTCTGACCGGATCCGGTTTGGAAAGCGGGTCAAAGGGGACTCCCTTGTCAATAAACCGCAGCATAACGACAACAGGCCCGCCGCTGACATCAAGAATGATAGTAGCGGGACCTGTTTCGGGATAATAAGCATAGCTTGCAACATTGATAAAGATCTCTTCTGTGCAGAGCTTTATCTTGAACAGATCAGCCTGGCTGCATCCTGCTTCTTCCAGAGCTGAGACTACGAAAGAAAGCACATCGTTAAGGTTTTCTTTTACAGCTTCTATTTCAAGTTTTTTCATATCATATCACAGTCAGGATATCTACAAATCCTGTTATATTGAAAATATCCTTTACATCATCGCAGGCATTTATGACCGTCATCTTGCCCTGCTCTGCCATTATCTGAGCTGCGCCGAAAAGTGCGCGGAGGCCTGAGCTGGAAATATAATTCATCTTTTCGGCGTCTATCACGAGATCAGTGATCCCTTCAAGGCAGGTCTCGAATTCTTTTTCAAGCTCCGGGGCTGTATTTGTATTGAGCTCACCGTCGATAGCAACGGTCAGCTTTGCACCCTCCTGTGTTTTGGTAATAGTCACGATCGCATTCCTCCTAGAACTGAATAAATATGATTACTGATGCGAGATCCCGCATCCTTTAATAACATATTATACCACATCTCTGTAAAAAAATCAATAACCTAAACGGTGAAGCAGATACACCTGCTGCATCAGGATGAATATGAAGCTCATATATCTTCCTGACCGAAGCAGTTTTCTTCGTCCTGCCTGTAGAAATAAGGAAGCGGATGTCTGAACAGCAGGAGAGGTTTGACTATTTTCCCGATATGTGATATGATATATTTGAATAATCACATTGATGAACAGGTGATCCTATGGAACTGATACAAGCGACCGACAAGGTATGGTACTCCCCTTTTGAAAAAGAACGCGACCGCCCTATCCTCGGATACATCAAAGGGGACAACTGGAGCCTTGCCGTTGATGCCGGGCACTCCAAGGCACATACAGAGCAATTCTATTCCGCCCTGGAAGCAGCCGGGCTTCCGCTGCCGAAGCTGACAGTGCTTACCCACTCTCATTGGGATCACACCTTCGGGATGCACGCGACAAGCGGGCTGTGTATCGCAAATCAACTGACCGCCGCTTATCTCAGAGGGTATAAAGAAAGAACGGAGCGCGAAGGAACCGGCTGGTTCTTCGGGCTAGATGAATGTATCCGGAACAAATACGCTGACTGTCAGCCTGTTATCGTAACGCTCCCGGACATTGTCTTTTCAGGAGAAATGTCGCTGGACCCGGGGAGCTGCCCCATCAGGCTCTTGCAGACAGAAGCGCCTCACTCGGATGACTCCACTCTTGTTTATGCTGAAAATGAGAAGGTGCTGTTTCTCGGAGACTCATGCAGCGGTAGATTCCCGACATGGGTCAGGGACAGAGTTTTATGCAGCAGGCTGGCAGAGACCGTCTCCCGGCTGGATGCAAAGCTCTGCCTTGACAGCCACTGGACCCCGCAGACAAAGCAGGAGATACTCGACGATCTCAGATCATTTAAAGAGGGAACATGATGCAGAACGAAACTATTATTTCAGACAACAGGTCATACACCGTCTGCACTGACGATGCGCCTCAATATCTGCTGATACAGCCCGCAGATAAACGTGAGCTCGGACACATCGATGCAGAAGTCGGACACATCAAACAGCTTACGGACAAGCCCTTCCTGTTCGCAGCCTTTGAAGTCACCGATTGGAACAGCGAGCTTTCCCCTTGGGAAGCTCCGCCGGTATTCGGGAATGAGGCCTTCGGCAGCGGCGCCGGGGAAACTGCCGCATATATTGAGCAGAAGCTGCTCCCGGATATTATCAGGCGGTATTCATTAAAGGAAGATATCCCCGTTGTTCTGGGCGGGTATTCTCTTGCCGGGCTGTTTGCACTGTGGGCGGGATACACTTCGGAAAGATTCGCTGCTGTCGCAGGGGTCTCGCCCTCGGTATGGTTTCCGGGTTGGCAGGATTTTATTTCCGGGCGCTCACCAAAAGCGAAAAGAATATACCTGAGCCTCGGCAGAAAAGAGGAAAAAGTCCGCAATCAGGTCATGGCAGCGGTCGGTGATAATATCCGCAGACAATATGAGATTCTGAGATCCCGCGGCTTCGATGTCACTCTCGAATGGAACGACGGCAATCACTTCACAGAGCCGGATCTAAGGACCGCAAAAGGCTTCGCGCGGTGTATAGAACAGAACTGATAAAGGAGGAAGACCATGACAGAACAAATCGGAAATATAACAAGGCCGGCGGGAAGAAAGCGCTTATTTTTCATCCCCGTCCTGATAATAATATGTTTCGGCTTTCTGCTTTCCGGGTGCAGCAATAATGACAGCAGTCCGTCTTCCGGCGAAGACAGCAATACTGCACCTGATCCCGGATATATTGAAAAGGCCGTCGAAGAGATCGCAGTAGACTACGGCAGCTACGGAGAAGAAGCAAAGGACAGGATCGACACGCTGCTTGAAAACATCTCCTCCGCCGATGCGAACACCGGGAAGCGCTGGAAACAGATCATGGGAATCTGGAGATCTTACGGCGAGCCTGGGCAGCCGCTCAACTATGACATCCTGCCTAACGGTCTGCCAGACACCGATGAGCTTTGCATAGTAGTTCTCGGCTTTCAGCTTGAACCAGACGGGAGCATGAAGGATGAGCTGATCCAGCGTCTTGCCGTCGCTCTAAACAGCGCAAAAAAGTACCCCAAGGCATATATCGTCTGCACAGGAGGCGGCACAGCATCGGATAACAGTTCTGCATCCGAAGCTGGGAAAATGGCAGAATGGCTTGCAGAGAAAGGCATTGATAAAAGCCGCATAATAGTCGAGGACAACTCCATAACCACAGCTCAGAACGCGATCTTCACTTATGACATCCTGACCTCTCTTTACCCTTCGGTCAAAAAGCTGGCCATTGTTTCAAGCGACTATCACATCGCAACGGGAGAGCTCCTCTTCAAGGCGGAAGCTATCCTGAGATCCAATGCACCGGGCAACGAGAAGCTGGAAGTCATCAGCAACGCGGCATGGAAAGCTCCCTCGGGAGCGCTTTCCTCAATGTTTCAGGCAGGAGCGCTGATCGAGCTGTTCGGTGACGTAAAAACAGCATTTGACATCTATTACGACAACTATGACATCCACAGCCTTCCGCCGCTGCACTGAAGCCTGATTACATTATCTATAACATACATATCAACGAAGAAAAGAGGGAGCCGAATGGATACTATCGAAGCAATAATGACCCGCCGCAGCACCCGCAGATTTATACATAAGCCCGTTGAAAGGGATAAACTCGGTAAAATAATCGAAGCAGGGCGGTATGCTCCAAGCGGAGGCAACAGCCAAACCTGCCACTTCATTGTTGTCAGAAGCAAACAGGTCCTGGAAAAGCTGGCTGAGCTCGCTGAAAAAGGCTTCGCCCAAATGGAGATCACCGAGAAGACATACCGCTCCTTGGCAAATTCTATCCGGATGTCTAAAAAAGGAGGGTATGTATTTCACTACGATCCGGATTGCCTTATAATTGTTGCAAATCAGAAAGACTACGGAAACAATATAGCCGATACAGCCTGTGCACTTGAAAATATGATGATCGCGGCCAACGAGCTCGGCCTTGGAAGTGTCTGGATCAATCAGCTCAAATGGCTGAACGAGGATAAGGCGCTCCTTGAATATGAGCGAGCTCTCGGGCTCAAAGAAAACGAAAGGGTCTACGGTGCGCTTGCCCTGGGCTACCCCGATACGGAGGACGGACTTCCCTGCAGAGTGCCGCTGAGCCGTACCGGAAATGAAGTAACGTATATAGACCGATAGGAGCTGCCGTCCGGCAGCTTTTTTTCGTAAAGAGATGAATATACAGCGATAGAGACACAAAAAATCCCGTAGATCATAAATCTACGGGATTTGTGGCGCCACGAGCCCATCACCATCCGAACACCCTACCCTCAAAAGAGGGATATCTCAGGCACCGTCTCTGAAATTGAAGCTCACCGCGAGCTTGTTGTCGTACACTATTATGGAGTTGATGAACGTATCAACAAGGATGCGCTTGTTGTCGTCGTTCGTGAGGTCGAGAGTTTTCAGCGTCTTCAGCCAAAGCACCACCTGATCACGGGTAAGTATCTCATCGTGGAGCTGCTCCTTCATGATGTCAAGCTCCAGCTTTTCTTTCTGTGCTTCAAGCTCCTCCAAACGGGCTTTTGTCGATTTAGTCAGTATCCCCGCCTGCATTGCGTTGAGCATATTCACAATACCCTTATCTATCTCCGCAAGCTGCTTTTGAAGCAGCGGTATCGCGGAGTTTTCTTCTTTCTGAACCTCCATGACTTTGTCTGCGATCCTCTCTATCATATCTTCTGTGAACTTCTCGTCCATTAACTTTTGAAATACCAGCTTCTCTGCCAGGTCTTTCCTCAGCGACGGTCTGTGACACCCGAGCCGCTTTTTCACATTCGCACACTTGTAGTAATTATAGACTGTACCCTTGCGGCTCGTTCCGCTTTCGCCTACCATAAACGCACCGCAGTCCGAGCATACCATTTTACTTGAAAGGAAGTATTCGTGCTTCGCCTTGAACCTTGAACGCGAGATCTGATTCTTGTTCAATCGCCTTTGTACCGCCTCAAAAAGCTCGTCGGATACTATTCTCGGCACACCGTTTTCTATCTTAATATCACGGTAGCAATAATGACCGCGATATTTCGTGTTCCTGAGAAATGCCGTTGTATTTGTCTTATTCATTGGTTTTCCGTAAGAGCTCTTTACGCCCTTGCTGTTCAGGTATTCGTAGATGTCTTTCACCATTTTACCCGAGGCATACATCTCAAATGCGTCCTTGACAAACGGAGCAGTTGTCGGATCAAGCTGATAATGCTTCGTCTCGTCGATAATATAACCGACAGGTATGGGGCTGCCGTTATACTGACATTTGAGAGCGTTTTCAGTCAGTCCGCGTATTACTTTCTCGGATAATTCTGCGCTGTAATACTCCGCATAGCCCTCAAGCACTGATTCAAGAATTATCCCCTCTGCGCCCTCGGAGATCACCTCCGTTGCAGAAACGACCTTCACTCCGTTACGTCGGAGTATTGATTTGTAATGCGCGGAATCGTATCTGTTCCTTGCAAAGCGGTCCAGTTTCCAGACTATGATAATGTCAAATCCGCCCTTTGCGCTGTCCTTTATCATCTGCTGAAACTGCGGTCTGTTGTCGGTCTTGGCTGACATAGCTCTGTCGATATAGCTGCCGACAATGAGGTATTCCTGCTTCTGTGCAAACTCCTTGCACTCTCGGAGCTGACCGTCGATGCTTTCCTCACGCTGGTGGTCACAGGAATAACGTGCGTAGATAACTGCCTTCATTTTGTTCCCTCCTCTTTTTTTAAAATGCGGTATCGCCCGCCCTATCCCGCGGAGAAATCAGCCTGACTTCTGACTTGCCTCGCACTCACATTATACCACATTTTTAAGCCTTTGTCAACGCTTTAAAGTGTTAAATCGTTTTGCTTTATACAGCTTTATCTTTTTCCTTTTCAGAGTCATTTTCAGACGCATCGAGGTAACCTGTTTTTGATTCGATCTGACGATCCGAATTCTCTTCAAGGAATTTTCTGTATGCTTCCCTGCCCTCATCGGTATCGAAATACGCTCTGATAACAGGCAGAAAGCTGATTGCTAAAGCCCTTATCTGTTGTCCACTTGGTTGTTTTTTCTGCATCCTTTTTGACCCTGCCGCGGCAAACGGCAGGTATGCACGGAGACGACGATGCAGGGTTTTTGATCGACAAAAAGCGTACTTATTTGGCTAAGCTTGATGGTCTGCGCGGTTCACCCAAGAGGCGAAACGGATCCCCGTGCAGAGTTCTTTTCACATTGGACTCACCTCATTCCCCTGCTATGAATGTTAAATCAAAGCTGCTTCAGGCAATTAGGCAGCTTGGCTTTTTTCATTTGAATCAGGAATGTTATCAGATACTGTTTGCACCCTTACGCTGTTCCTGTAAATGTTTCAGATGCTCAACAAATCCCTTGTTTCTTTTTTATATCTGCTTGTCGGAACGCTGCCGCGATATTTTTACCTCGACAGCGGGTAATAAAACATAGAGATCACCCCTCATATTTTTTCAACAGTATCAGTTTTGAACTTTGGTACAGGTACGAACTTTCCCGATTTTGTTCCCTTGCTGTCTGAACTCTTTGCTCTTATCGTTCCTGTTTGGCATTTTGCAGGCAGTTTCAGATATTTACATAACTGTTTTGATCGTTAGTTTCATCGGTAAGGGCAACGGGTCCCCTTACCGTCCGATCAGCAGCTGTCGAGCAGTTGATTAGAAGAAAGTGGAAAAGTATGCACCACTTTCTATACTTGCTACTATATGACAAATATTTCCACATTGCTTAACCACATGAAACAATGCATTTATGCACAAATACGACGGCTGACAGATCATTACAGCACTTGAATTCTCCAGCTATCAGCATAGCCTGAATATCTTTGCATATTGAGTTCAGAAAAGTATGAGAACTTTTGTTCGCAAGGGTCATTATATCATAAGAACGTTTGTTTGTCAATAGATTTTGGAACATTTGTTTTGAATTATTTGCTTGAGGTTTGTATCCATATTGAAGGTGAACTTCGGTATTTTATCTGTCGGAATAAAGGAGTACGGAGTATCACTGATTAGCTAAGTAAATAATATGTCTTGCAAATATCTGCTGTTCATGATAGAATAGATTTGGCCTTAGTTTATCGACTATGAGGTAAATGACAGAAATGAACAGCATTGTAAAGAATAACGACCTAATCTTCTGTATGAAATAATACACGATCCTGAATTGCTCGAAGTAAAGTGTTTCGGGCAGTTTATTATTTTTGTAATTTGATGTAATATGTGAGGATAAAAGTTGCCTATATAAATGAGAGTATAATTTAAGGACTGGTTCTTATGGACGATAACAGAATTATAAAGCTTTATTTTATGCGAGATGAAAACGCACTGAAAGAAACTGAAAACAAATACGGGGCGTACTGTCGTTATATTGCAGATAACATCCTCTGCTCATACGAGGACAGCAGAGAATGTACCAATGATGCCTTGATCGAGGTATGGAACAGGATTCCTCCGGACAAACCCCATAGCTTAAAGTCGTATATTGGGTGCATTACCAGGCATATCGCGCTGAACCGTATAAAAGCTATGAAAGCAATAAAACGAGGCGGAGGTTCAATAACAGAGACCCTTGACGAGCTTAAAGAATGCGTGTCCGACTGTTCTGTTGAACATGAGCTTGATACAAAGGAAATGAAGAAATGTATAGACGGTTTTTTAAAGGGGCTCGATGTTAAGTCAAGAAAAATATTTGTGAAACGCTACTGGTATCTCTGTTCGTCGGCACAGATCTCAAGGGAAATGGGAATGACAGAAAATGCTGTAAATGTAATGCTTCACAGACTGCGCAGCAGACTTAAAACTTATCTTGAAGGTGAGGGATTTGAGCTATGAATGAAGAAATGATATTTGAAATGATAGGCTGTATTGATGATAAATATGTGCTCGAGGCTGCTCCTAAGCTGTTGGTCAACAGTCATATAAGACGGCGCATCATTACCGCGCTCATAGCCGCAGTCATAGCGATATCACTGTTGACTGTCGGTGCGGCAGCTGCCTATTATTTTATGAGCCACAGAGAGGGAGTGAGGCAGTTTTATACCGAGAGCGGTACGCAAGCTCTTGAAAGCGGAGGATATATGATCGGGGAATTATCCGAGAACGAGCATTTTCGGATCACGCTGGACAGCTTTATTTCGGATGATTACCGAGCCTTTCCGATAATAACTGTTGAAACGCTTGATGCCGAAGCTGTAAAATATTTACAGCAGAACCTGCTCCTCGAAGGTGTTCTGACGTATGCCGACACCGGAGAAACAGCGGCAGAATATATAAGCTTTCTCGGAACTAATGAATACAAGAACAATATTCCTCTAACCATAAGAGGCAGTATTCTCTTTCATTACGGCAGCAACAATATCGACAGAAACAGACAACTCATTATGAGCTTTAGAACAGCTGAGTACGATCTGAACGGAGAGAGAAACGATAATGATGATTTGCTGGAGGGCATATCCTTTGCTTTGCCGAGAGCAGTGAGCTTAAGAAATATAAGGCTGTTTTCCGAGGACGGTACGGAGGCTTATGTATCCGAGATAGGCCTTGCGGCGATGGTCCCTGCGGAGAACATAGAAAACTGGCAATACCAAATAAGATGGAAGGACGGAAGCATATCCGACCCTTGGCATAAGTATCTTGGCGGCGAGGGAACCGGATTGTATCTTGACGGTGAGGATAATGGAGTGCTTATCAATTTTATGAGTTTGATAGACCCTGATAAGATAGAAACGCTAACATTGGGCGGCGTCGAGTTTAAACGGAGGTAAAGGCTGTGAAAAGACTGTTTATCCTTATCATCGCTTTTATGCTTTCAGGCTGCGGTGACGCACAGCCGCTTGTTGACAGCGGCTTGAGCGAAAGCGTTTCAGCCGATCAATCTGACAGCAGCATATCGTCAGGAAACAATGACCGAGTGCTCCCCGACTGGTCTAACTGGATGAACGGCGGCTTCAGCTATCCGGGAATGGCGGTCAACCTGTTTGAGTCCTCCGATCCCACCCTGCCCGTTACCGACAAAACACATATGCCGGACGGAAAGATAAAAATATATATCGGATATAATATCGGATCGGGAGAAAAGTTTAACGACGATGCTATTATGACCACATTCGTTTCGGTGAACGGGGAGCTCTGTGATTTCACCCTTGACGGTGCGGCAAGCGACAAAGGTATTCTTGTAAAGGAAGCGCCAGTTAATAAGGATATTGTCGAGGAGCTTACTGTTTCCGATCACTCTTTAACAGTGGGAGAGAATGAGATAGCCGTTATGCTGGCAGCATATTTTCCGCAGACAGGTCACAGCCAAGTAATACAGATAAACAGGCGCTTTATCTCTGATGCCGAAGCCGCGAAGTCAGACAAGCCCACCACGGCGGAGCGCTATCCCGAGCAGATCGAGTACACCGACAACAGCGATCCGTCTGCCCTTAGAGAGTCGAATAATTATATATTCAAGCAGCTGCGTTTCGAGGCCGAAAGACTCTGCTCTTATGTTAAGGCAGGCACAGAGATAGGCTTTCATTTTGTAAATTCAAACGTGGTCGGTAACAACGGCGTGAAACGCGATATACTGTATACCGTGCTTGAAAACGGCAGGCCAATTAAGCTTTGGAATGGCCTTGAATATGCAGCCGTGAGTGCAGAACAGGAGGACTATGCGTTGGATATACCTGTTACTGTGCTTGAAGCTGCGGAAAAATATACCCATCTGACGGTATGTATATTTGATTTGAATGACGAGGGCAGAGCAATATCCTATGAGCATCTTTTCTACACAGAGGCTTAAAATGAGAAGGCTATGGCTTGCTGTATCCTTGTGTCTTTCGGTGCTTATCGGCTGTGCATTATTTGGCAGGCTCTCGGACAATACAATGGCAGAAGAGCAAAATATGCTCGGCGGGATAGGCCTCATAAGCACAACAAGCCGTTCAAGAAGCGTTATTTACCCTAAGCTCTACGATAAGAGGAACGTGTATTTTGACATTCAGGACGGTATGACAAATGAGTTTTACTCAATGGATATTAATTCCGGTGATATACGCCCTGTTTGCAGCAGACCTCTATGCAGCCACAACTCGCCAAGCTGTCCTCTTTCAAGGCTGTACAAAACCGGCTTCCTTTCGTATTTTGCCGTTGATGACAGCTTATATTATTATGAAAAGGCCGATGATAAACTCTTTTTGTATGAGTGGGATATTATGTCGGACAATGATAAAAAGGTCTGTGAATTTTCCGCAGAATTAACGATCACGGACGAGCAAGGAACAAAGGTCAAGGTCGAAACGGGTATTAACTGCGTAGAGCGTATAAATACCGATACGCTGTTTGTTCACAGCGGTATGACGGGGTATGTATTCAATAATGACTTTGAGTTGATATGCCGATTTGACTGCGGTAGCGGCATTGAATTTGCATTTACGCAGGACAGTATCTATTATATGCAGGGTGCTGATTTTTGCAGATATTCTCTAAAAGACAATAAGCTATATGATAAGATACTCGAAACTGCCGGCGAGACATCTGTGCCAAGCTCATACAGCTATTACGGCTATAACGGCAATCTATGGTTCTTTTGCGGTGAACGTATTTGCACATATTTTCCCGATGAAAAGAAGATTAGTGAGGTAATAAACGCTATGCCGCCCATGGGCTTTAAAATACTCGGCAACAGCCTTTATTACTGCGACGAGCAGGGCAACGTTTGCGTCTTAGAACTTCAAAGCGGCAGATCGGAGACCGTCAAAGGACTGAGTGTTATCCCAACAGACGAGATAAACGGCAGGTTGCTTATTTACACCGATGACGGCTATGAGTTTTGGGGCGATGAATGAGATGAAATCTGAGCTTAAAAAGCTGCTTTGGCGCAGGGAGAGCCTGATACTGCTTTTTCTCCTTGTGGGGTATCTGATCTTTTTTACTGCAAGGATAGACAGGGGCGGAACATATACCGATGTTAACACAAGTATGCAAGGCTTTGAAGCACATCAGGCCGAAATGACAGATACAGTCTTGGCACTACGGGAAAGAGCCGAGGCCGCACCTACTGACTATATTAGGACAGATTATGAGAAAGCATATAACAGCTACAACGTGAAATATGAGTTCGAGCCGATCGATACAGTTGCCGTACAAAGCGGACTGACGCTCTGTTCTCTCAGCGAGATAAATATAGCCTTCCTGCTTTTAGTTATCTCGCTTGTCAGCCCTGTTATAGCAAGAGAACACGAATGCGGAATGTATCAGCTTTTATATACGACTAAAGGCGGAAGGGCAAGACTTTTTAGGCAAAAGCTTGCAGCCGCATTTGTATTGGTCTGCCTAATATCTGTAGTTTTTACGTTTAGCATTTTTATATGTATATGGCAAAGGCGGGGGCTGAGCTTTAGTGCGCTGTCAGCTCCGCTGCAAAGCATGGAGATGTTTTACTTGTGCCCGTTTAGGCTGAATATACTTTTGTATCTTTTGCTGCTATGCGCAGTAAGGATCATGAGCGCTATGATAGCCGTCGGGCTTATTTTCCTGCTTTCGACGGTATTTAAAAACAGCTTTGCAGTTATGGGTGTTTCAGCCTGTCTGGCTGGCGGGCTTTACTATATCCCGAAAATATTTGAAGGAACAGAGCACACGCTTTCAAAGCTTGGTTTGCTCTCTCTGCTTGATCTGCAAGGTTATCTTTCAGGCTATGACACCGTTAATGTATTTGGAGTGCCCGTGTTTTCATTTGTGCTTACGCTTTTGTTCACACTGACTCTGACTGTAAGTGTATTTGTACTTAGCTATAACATTTTCTGCCGTGAGAGGAGGTCACATAATGTCGCTTGAATTTCAAAGCCTTTGCAAAAACTATGGGAGCAATACTGCACTTAATAATTTTAGTGCCACACTTGATAATGGGATATATGCCCTTTTAGGCCCTAACGGCGCAGGCAAATCTACTCTTATAAATATTCTTGCCGGCCTTATCCCTGCTACCTCCGGAAGCATTACATATGACGGAGAGGACACACTTAAAATGGGTGAGCGCTTTCGCTCGCTTCTCGGATTTATGCCTCAGTATCCGGGCTTCTATCCCGATTTTACCGCAAAGCAGCTAATGCTCTACATTGCGCAGCTTAAGGGTTTAAAAAAGAGCAAGGCTAAGGCTGAATGTGAAAAGCTGCTCGGTGAGGTAAATCTAACGGATAAGAAGGACAAAAGGATAAAGTCCTTTTCGGGCGGTATGAAGCAGAGGCTTGGGCTTGCACAGGCTCTTATCGGGGAGCCTGCCATACTGATACTTGATGAGCCCACCGCAGGACTTGATCCAAAGGAAAGAGTGCGCTTTCGCAACCTGATAAGCCGCCTGTCCTCGCAAATGACGGTGATCTTCTGCACACACATAGTGTCCGATATTGAGACCATAGCAAACGAGGTGCTGCTTTTAAAAAGCGGCGAGCTGATCGGGAAGGGGGCTGTATCGGAGCTTACAGCCGCACTTGAGGGTAAGGTATGGGAGATAACACTTTCAGATACAGAAACAGAGTCTTTTATTGCACAGCACCCGACCTCAAGCCTTGTAAACAGAAACGGCAGGCCGTGTATAAGGTGTATAAGTGAGGTAAAGCCGCACGAAGCCGCCGTACTGTGTGAGCCTTATCTTGAAGACCTGTATATGCATACCTTCGGTGACGAAAATGATAAAATATGAATTAAAAAAGCTGTGTAGTGCAAAGGCTCTTGTTATTCTTACAGCGGCTTTGATATGCCTGTATGCAATGCTGTGTGCTGTTATCAGACCTGACCTGAGCAAATACACTTTTGACACTGAGCTTTACAAAATGTATATATCAAAATATGGCGGAGAATACTCGCAGCAGACCTATAATGATATGTGTGCAGAGCTTGAAAAACAGCAGCAGATAGCAGAGCAGGATATTAGCGGCAACTCTTACACAGCAGATGAGTATATGTTTTTAAGCGAACAGATCACCGCAGCAGTGCACAAGGCTCAGGCGCTTGAAGCGGTCATAGACAGATACACGAGCCTTGAGATTGGGCAGCAGCTTGTATATGATCTTGAATTTACAGAGTTTACAAACGGGTATCTTAAAGAGTTCGGAACGCTGTTTTTTCTTATTTCGGTAACAGTAATTACATTAAGGCTCTCGCTTTACGACTATAAATGCGGTATGGAGAGCATATTGTTCACCACACGAAGCGGCAAGCACAGCATTTTAAGGGACAAGCTCTTGCTTGCATTAGCGATATCGGTAATAATTTCGGTATTGTTTAGCATGGCAGAACAGCTTATTTTTCTCAGCCTTGACTTCGGAGACGTATCAGCACCCATTTGCAGCTATGCTGACTTTGAAGGATGCAAATATGATATATCATTAAAAAGCGCAATGTATTTGTCGGTTGTTATTAAAATGCTTGGCTGTATTATATTTTCCGCCTTGCTGTTTGTTGTTTCAAGAGTAGTAAGGAATGAAATCATTGCTGCTGTATTATCAATAGGTCTGTATGCGATTTGCGGGCAGTTTAACAGAATAACGATAATTATGGATCTTTATACGAGTATAAATGGGATAATATGGTTTAAATAAGGTGGAATTATTCTACTTAACTGACATTGCTAAATACGCCGGTGTTCACTATAACTGCAAGAAGGAAGATAACAGAATCATATCACTATTTATGGATCAATAGAAAAAATGCAATTGAAAAACGGCATAAAAAACTCTAGACTCAAACAGGGTATCGGTGCTTTTTGTAAGGAATGGTTTGTTTATGTTCTTTTGGGTATTTAATGTGTTTTCATAGAGTTTATACGTCTGCTAACGATGTGAAAGCATCATGCTTATTTACTATTTAGGAG
>ODAJ012184025.1_pt1 | contig 25102 bp, 27 predicted proteins | sample 1539241 | NCBI WGS metagenome assembly ODAJ01 (sample SAMN02144231, study PRJEB22623) | gut metagenome | biome: sheep rumen | host: Ovis aries | place: New Zealand
TTTCATAGAGTCATAATCTTCATGTCCAGTGTAAGACATCACCAGTTGTGGTGACCATCCCATTTCAAGTGCATGAACCACAAAGGTTCTCCTTGCAGTGTGGGTTGCAATGACATCACATAACCTGTTGGTATCATCAATCCTTTTCTTCCCACAGAACTGCATCTTGGTAATGTCTCTTGTAAAACCCAACCTCTCTGCAATGACCTTCAACTTGTCATTCATTTTCTGATTAGACCTGGGAGGAAACATCAGACCATCTTTGGTTGGTATGTCCTTGTACTTCTGGTATAACTCCTTACTGTACTTGTTCAGGAAGATGGTCAGACTGTCATGGGTCTTCTTACTCACAAAGGAGAAGGAGGTGGGGTTGTCATAATCATCAAAGTCTGCTTTTTTCAAAATCTCCATATCACTGTGTCTCAATGAAGTGACACATGCAAAACAGAACCTGTCCCTGGTCAGTTCCAAGTTTTCTTCCCCTTCACTGAACTTGTAGTTATACAACTGTTCAAACTCATCCCATGTCAGGAAATTGACTGCCTTGGGTTTAGACTGTTCCAGTTTTGGGGTCTTGTGTTTCAATACTTCATCACCATGTTTCAGGTACCCCTTCTCATTTGCCCATTTGAGTATCTGTTTGAAGTAACTCAAATGGTTGTCAATGGTATTGTTCTTATATCCTTCTTCTATGAGAAAGTTCTGGTAGTCATCCAGTGTGGATCCAGTAATGTCATCCATCAACAGGTTGGGGTTCATCTTATTCACCTGAGTCTGGACTTGTATCAACTTGTCATAACTGGGGTGTAACCAATCTCTCTTTTGGTTGAAGTGTCTCTTAATACAGGGTTTCCAGTGTTCTTCCTTACCTCTGATATCCTCATACACTTTTGCAAAATCATTAAAGGTCAGGTTCTTCTCCCTAACCAGTTTGACACAGGGGTCATAGAAGGATGCAATCACATAGTCCATCCACTCCTGTCTTTCTTCCTTGGTCTTCATTTTCTCCAAGTCCTTGGTCTCTATGATGACTTTGGAGATGTGTTCCTGAAGATTGTTCAGAAGGGTTCTCTTCTCTTCAACCTCCCTCTGTTTATCCACCTTCTCCACCTTGGAAGTCCTTCTCAGGGTCTGTTTCTTCTCATCCCAGTCCTTGGGGGAGATGAAAATCTTGGTCTTCCCTCCTACCCTGAATGACCTGGAGACAGACACCCTCACAAGTATCTGTCCCTTCTTGGTCTCATCTACCTTCTTTGATAACTCAAAATTGATTGTACTCATACCTATGACAATCTGGGGTTAGTGGTCAGGAGGTGGTTTATCTCTTCAATGGAGAAGAAGTCCCTACCTCCAACTGTTCTGGGGGTGAGGTATCCAGAGTGTTTCCACCTGTTGATGGTGGAGACATGGACACCAAACATCTGTGCTGTGTGGGTGGTGTCAAACCACTTCTGGTTCTCCATCTTCTTCTGTTCATTCTTCATCTCTCTCATTGTGGTTGTCACACATTCTTTCATCATTCTCTGTAAGTCCTCATAAGTCATGGACACAGAGACATTTCTTTCATTTAATTGAATTGTCTTCATACTATAAGTTATTAAAAATTAAACATTTACTCTCAATAAATCCAGGGTTTGTAACTATCATACCCAGGTGTAAAGGGATTTATAAAGTCCCCCCAGTAGTTGATTCCTGAATCTTTGAAGTCTATTTTCCTGGGTTTCTTCTTCCCCTCATTGACCTTGTTCTCATTTGAACACACACCATCCACAATGGTGTTTTCCATTCTTTCCTTCATTATTTCTTTGATTATTATTCCAAGGATTGTCCTTGTCCAGAGGTTCAGAGCTGAACTCTTCTTAAAAGTAACAAAGAATGAGGTGAATTGAAGGAAAAAATGCACTTTTGCATCAACTTTTTTCTAAAATCTGCCCCAGAGTGCCCTGTAAGGCCAATTATTTTTTGCATTTTTTATAGTCCAAACCTCTTTTTGAGTCTCATAACTGTTGAAAGTCCCACCTTCTGCTCCTTTGCAATCCTTCTCAGGGACTTTTCCATGTACCTGAGTTCAAACAGGACTCTTCTGTACTTCACCAGGTAGTCTTTTCTGGTCATTCTTGGTCTTCCTGTCTTTCCCATATCACACAAACATTGATTTAAGTTTCCTCAAAGTGTTGATTGAAGTTCCTGTCAGGCTCTGACAGTCCCTCAAAGAGACCCCCTTCTTCAAGAGGGAGATTTCCTTGGAGTACTCTTCCTGGTAGTTGGTCTTCCTGTACCCAACCTTCCTTCCAACCACCTTCTCACCAGGGTGCTGTGCCCTCAAAATGTCATATCCATTCTTCATTCTTGCCCTGATCAGGTCTCTCTCCATTGAATTGAACTGGGACATGATTCCCAATACCAGGCTGGCAATGGGATTGACCTTGCCATCTGGCAATAAGGTTTCCAGACCATTTTGGAGGATGAAGACAGAGACTCCTTTCTCATTCAGTTTCTCAATGATGGAGAGGAAGTCCAGGGCCCTTCTTGAAAGTCTGCTGCACTCAAAGACCAGAATCTTCTTGACCTGGTTCTGCTCCACATCTTCCAGGAGTTCAGACAGGGCCTGTCTTTCAGCCACCTTCTTGGCTCCACTTATCTTTTCAGTATATTCCTTGACCACCTGGTAGTGGTGTTCCTTTGCATAGGCTCTCAAAGAGGTCAGCTGATGGGTGAAGTCCTGCTGGGAGGTACTGACCCTGGCATAAATGCATACCTTGATAGGCTCTTCCATACTTTTTAATTTTTTAAGTTTCTTTGACATGGGGGGAAGGCTGTATCAAAAGTGTTTTCCAAGATTATTTTGATACTTTTGAGCCTTCCAATTATTTTGCTGCTTTTGACTCTTCCACTGGTTTCTCTGAAAGGGTTTCAAGGAGATGGTCTGCAAGTTCCACTGCTCCTGCTGCCCAGTAAGTGCCAGGGATGAGGTTATGGTGGTAGTTTGCACTCATCCCCCCAAGGATGATGGCTGCTGCCCAGAATCTTTTTTCTTCTCTGTCCATAGGTGGTGGTTTTTAGTTGTTGTCTATGATTTGGTAGTCTTCACACTCTGTCAGGCCAAAGAACTCAACAAGGTATTCCTTGGTGACAGGTTCAGGAGAGGTGTAGGAAGTTTGTGACCAATCTCTTCCAGGCTCCTTGTACTTGATGATGTAGGTGTATGTCATATTCTGTCAGGTTTTGAACTCAATTATAATGATACAGCTATTGCGCCGGAACTTGGCTATAATCAATTAATTAGACATAAAAAGTCAAACTGTCAGTCTGTGCTGCGACAGCTGTCGCAGTCGCAGACCCCCACTGTGTTCAAAAACTCCTTTCCCTTGTTTCACTAATCCTTGTTTTTTTTGTTATATTTAATATAAAGGGATTGAATATGAGAGATTTAGGTAATAATAAGAAGACCAGTAACATCAACTGGGACAACAAGAAAGAGTGGGTAAATATGAGAAAGGATCTGTACAGGAGGATACTAACCCACAAATACATTCCTGACATCAGCAAGCAAAGGGTAAATGACTACTCCAAAGGACTATGGGAAACCCCCAAGACCTTTGTGGATGGTTATGCATACAATGATGGAACCTGGTTGAAATACAATACTTACAGGGTGAAGGGTGGTAAGTTCCACAACAAGATATACTGTAAGACCAAGAAGGATGTCATAGAGCAGTTGTACAGTTATCTGTGTTTCTTGAAAAAAATAGGTGTGACCAACACTATGGAGATGGGATACTTTGCAGTCTGTCATATCATCTGGAAACTCACCTTTGTAGAAGGGATGTATGAACCCAACAAGACCAACCTGACCAAGATGGAAAAACTGGCTGCCACTGTCCAGAGGAATGATGTCATCTGTGAGAGGAGGGACACCAGACAATATTGTATGGATCCAAAATTAAAGAAAGATAAGACAACAGGTCAGGTGGTAGGACTTCAAAGGAAGAAGGATAAGGAAATCAGATGGAAGAGGATAGAGGAACTATTTGATGATGCACTGACCAATCAGCAGAACCTTGACAAGATGAAAGATAATGGTCTGATTATAAGTGAACCAACCCTACAAAGGTTTAAGAGAACTCATAGGGGGTGTCAAATGGTTTCTGATGAGCATAACACATCAGATAACAATCACTGATTATCAATAAGTTAAGGGGTGTCAAATGGTGCCATAGTATATAAATATACTTATTGTAGTTCATTTCATTCACTACAAGTCAATGAAAGAGAAAAAAGACAAGAGGGTAAGTCCAGGTTTCACCTGGAAGTGAAATCCTTCAAGCTTTCAGCTTATCAGGATTTCCCTTTGAGCAGGGAGGTAAGGCACAATAAGGAAGGTGTGTTCTTATAGGTATCAGGTAAGAGTTAAGGGATAGAAGACAACAGCAATAAATATCATATGACAATAGAGGAAATAAACCAATCATACCAGGAGTTCCAGGATGAGCTTGCTACCAGGGAGTTGCACTTAAAGCTACTTCCTACCTTCAAGGATGAGTCACTGGATGACCTTATCAACTTACTCAAAGAGGTAAAGGATAACACTCCTATCTTTATTGAAAAGGAGCAGCCTATCCAAGATAATCCCATTAACAGAACCACATAAATATCTTATAATCAAAAATATAAAAGGATATGAAAGTAACTATTATTAGACTGTCAAGACCATTATTGCTCCCATCAGAGAAGACAGAGAATGGCTATAACTTCAAGACCATCTATGGCTATGTCATAAAGAGACCCATCAAGGATGATGTTCTTAAAAAAGCAGAGGACTATGCAGGATACCTTGCTGCTATGCACCTTTACTACAATGGCAATGAGGAAAAGGACTTCACAATAAACAATGAGTTCAGGGGTGAGCCTGACTGGGCTGACAAGAAAGGGGTAACCCACACCACCTTTGATGCCTGGATGAGAAAAATCTGCAATAATGCCATAGACAGGTTGAAGCTCACCTACACCATTATTCCTATGGACTTGGATGATGAGACCTACTCCACCTGTATCAATAAGTGGGGGCTGATAGTGGATGAGGACTTCTACTATGATATAGAGAAAGACCCCATTTATGATACCCCCTGTGGAGAGGGCAGTTCAGAGGATGATGAACTCCCCTTCTAAACCAGGGAAGGCCACATTTTGGACATCCACTTTCAGTGTTTCAGACATCCACTCCTGCCCAGGTGATGCAAGACATAAAAACATCAATACAGGCTATTGTGAGGCGGGTTTTAGATATATGCCAAGGGGTGGCCAGAGATGGAAACCCCTACCCCTTTTAAGAATTATACTGGGTGATACTATATGTGTCCTGTGAGTGTGCAGGACTGTATTGAAACTTTCATTTGGAGTGATACTCTACTTTCCATACTTTCATATCAGCATCAGGAGGGACAAGGGGTCTCTCCTTTTGTTTTATTTGCTCAACTGAGGCTGAATTAGTAACTTTGAAAACTAAAACCAATGATATGAGCACCATCAAGATACCCCAGAATGGATTACCCCAGGAGATTGCCAACATCCCCTTTGGTCAGGTGTTTGTCATGACCAATCCTGAACAGGGAATTACATCCACAACAGTCCAGTTGATTCAGGCCATCATCTCCATTGCAGGGAAACTTGACCAAAGCCACATTGTATATGCCTTACCAGTGCAGTATTCTGAACTGTGGGATTGTTTTATCTGCAAGGTACAGACAGATGAGGGTGTTCAGATTCTGGTATCTGACAGGGACTCCCTTCTTGAAATGCTGTGTGAGTTCTGGGGACTTGACTATGCAGAAGTCAGCAAGAGCATCAAGCTTTCAGATAGATATAAGAGATATGTTTCCTGTGATGGGGTGAGTCATCCAGTGAGAGTACCTGTTATTGCAGCAAGGAAACCTGAACCAGAAGAGACTGAGGCCAATTCTCCCTTATTGCAGTGCATAACAGTTCATACCAAGGAGGGTGAGCTTGCAAAGATTGAGGATGTCTTGGAAGATGCTTTCCTCCATAGACTGGACATTTCTGCACTTGATTTGATTACACTTCTTGATAAGGTAAGTAAGAGGGAAAGGAAGACTTATCAACTTGACATTGATATTATACCAGGGAAAGAAGACTGGGATAAGGATTTTAAGGAAAAGGTGGTCAAGAGAACCATTGACATCATTATTACTGACAGTGCTGGCATAAAACATCATATAACAGATTTGTCCCCACAATCAGCAGCTCTGTACCTGACCTTCATTCTATTCAAGGATGGGATTAAGATTGCAGATCTAAAAACAAATGATGAGTTCTACAATCTCTTCATACATATATGTAATAGGCTCAAATCCACAAACAAACTGCCAGACAAGATAACCCTTTGGAAGAATGCAAACAGAAAGAGGGGTGAGATAAAGAAGGCCATCAGTGATGTCACCAATGATGATAAGAATGCAGAGATGATGTTTGGTATTGAGGGAGAAGAAGGAAAAGAGAACAGGGTTGCTGGTGCCACAGATGAACTCAGGGAGAAGATAAGGAAGGGGTTTGACATAGAGTAATATCTTGTCTATGTGTATTTTTGAATTCACATAATAATAGATTCTTGAATAATTAAATCAACACACAGCCAGCATCTCTCCTGGTTTGACATAGAGTAATACCTTATACATATAGATATAGAAGACAAGGCTTGTAAGTCTTGTCTTTTTTTGTGTCCAAAAGCCACATATAGGTGACTTTTTCAGGAGTCAGAAGCCCCCTGTTTCAACCACCATTTTGAGTGAAAAAGTGGCAAAAATGACTTTTTTAAAAGTCACTTATAGGTGGCTTCCAGTCTTCTTTGGAAAATCCAAAAAAAATCAGCATAGTTGTAGTAGTCAGGGATTTAGAGAGAGAAAAAGGACTTAAATCTCACCCATAGGTGACTTTCAAAAACCTGACAAATGAAGGGATGTTTAGAAAGAAGATAAAGACAAATAATAACCTTATAAAATAATAGAAGATATGAGAAAAGATTTTAATGGAAAAACATTTGATTTTATGATGATGACAACCTGGACTCCTTATGGTCTTGGAACTACCTTTCACTTTAAACCCAAGGATGGGAAGGGATACATTCTGGGAGAACCCTTTGGAGAGTATAACTTCTGGGTCAAAGATCTTCATAGTGATTTTCAGAATGAAGAGAATGTATTCAATGGTCTCTCTTACATTGATGAGATGGTAGACTGTGGGTACAAGGAGAAGGTGATGTCCATTGTTACCTCTATGTTGGGGACAAAAGAGGGGGGTCTGTCCATCAGTAGGAAGATAGGTTTCCTTTGTGAGTTGGGTGTCTGGAAGAATGAGAAGATTAGGAACTCCCACCTCTATGACAAGGAGTTCTACAAGTATGTTAGGAAGTGTATGAATGAATATGGTTTTTAATGTTAAACAATTTAAATATAGATAATTATGATTACAGACAAGATGTATTACAAGATGATTGACAATCTTCCTTACTCTATCAAACCCAAGAATTATGATGAGTTCAGGAGGAATCTGACCAAGTGTTTGAAGAGGAAGTTGTTCCCTGGAAATCCCAAGACTCTGTATGAGATGTTGGTGGAGTGTAATATGATGAGATTGAAGAAGAAAGGGATTAAGGTTCCAGTGGAGATGGTGTCTGAACATTCCATTATGGTGATTTGTATGATGTATATCCAGGATGTTTTTGAGTTTGATATGGTGTTCCCAAAGGATTTTTCCAAGGAAGAGGAGTATATGGGGATTATTATGGAACCCTTAACCTATATGAATTAAGTTGTTTAACTAATTAAAATATAATAAATTATGTCAAATTACAGTTCTTATTTTGACTGGTCAAGATGCCAGTTGTTTTATCAAAACCACCTTAATAGTGGAGTTATTAGGGACAATATTGAGGAGGAGGAACTTTACACCTTTTTTGCTGACATGACTCAGTATGTCAATTTCCATTCAGGAAAGGATCTTATCAAGGAACTGGACTCTTATGTCAAGAGGATGTTGAAGACCTATTGTAAGGGTAACAGAAATGGATACTGTGTTATGATTGACAGTTTGTGTCTGTTGTCAAATCTCTTGTATCAGACTAATAAAAATGAGGTTGATGATGTGATTAAGTGGGTTAGTGATACTTACAGGGATTTGTTCTACAATGAGAAAACCTACCTGTCCTATGTGACAGAGGATGAGATGATGACTATTTGGAGTGAGTTGAATTAAAACAGAATATGTTATGAAGAAATATCAGAATGAACTCCTGGGTCTGTCAAGGACAGAAATCAGGAAAGAATGGGACAATTGCTGGGAGAAAATCCAGAAACTGAATCCCATCAAAGACTGGGAAGAACTTGTTGAACTGAACAAGAGGTTTGATAAGTATGTGGAAGCATACTATGCAAATGACTGTGGAGACTATTGGGTAGTGAGTAGTGCAAGTAAAGTCAATGGAAAGTATGGGACTTATAAGGTGATGAAGGACTCTGGTCAGGGAAAACCTGTCAGTAGTAGTCTTTACAAATATCAGGGTATTCATTTGGAGGAGAATTAGTTATGGAGCAGAAGAAAAACATCAAGAAGAGTTGGAGAAAGATTGCAAAGGAAAAGATTTCTCAGGAAATGTTTTTTGGTTGGAATTATGAAAGAGACCAGTTGTACAGGGAGAATAGGAAGAAGGATTTGAGATGGTATGAAAGGATGGTTAATGACTGGACAATGAGTGATGTAGAAAGAGTTGGAGAGTTATTGAGACACAGGAAGGAATATGATCAAGAAGTCTTTTCCCACCAGTTTTACCAGGTCATATATCCTTTGTTGAAGGACTCTGGGAAACACCCTGATGTGGATAAGATATGTGGTCTTTTATCCCAGGTTGTTGAAAAGAGGCTGTGTGAGGAGAGTCCAAAGTATGGTATGTGGCAGTAAAGGAGGTGTTAGTATGAAGAGATATTTAGACCAGGATGTAATTGCAGCATTGGAGTTCTGGGATGTTGGTGGAAAGACTATCAAGAAGTACCACTATGACAGGGAGAAAGTGGATTTCAATGAGGTTTATGCTGATATAGTCAGGAACAGGTCTCAAATGGGTTATTATAGTTATTAGATTAGTGTTATGTCACAGTTATTTCATCAGGGACAGACTGGTGAATCAACCTTTCTGTCCCTTTCTTTTTTCCATTTCTCCAGCCCCAAATACCCATAAATACTTTATAAATAATAATTTAGAAAGTTATGGAAAGTAAGAAGATTGGGACTTTCAAGCAGTTCCTTAAAGAACAAAGTGTCAAGAAAATCAATGAAGCCAGGGTGTCCTTGGAAGTGGATTGGTGGGATGACTGTATCTTGGAAATAGAAGATGCCCTCAAAGCATCTTGTAATGGAATCTTGGACTATGAAACCCTGGTCAATTATGTCAAGGGCAAGTTCCAGATATTGGGAAGACCTGACCCTGGATATGATGAAGGTTTTCTCCTTCAACACATAAAAGACCTGATATTCCAGTTGCATGGGGACAGTTTTGTCTGTGATGGTATGTGCAGCTGGGGAGACACATCAGAGATACAGGCCAAGGGCCTTGTGGTTTCAGAACTGGCCAAAGTCATCCTGGATAAGGTGATGGACACTATAAAGTCACCAGATGACCCCATCCCTGGGGAGACAAGAGTCAGCCTGGTGGATAAGGTGCCAGCAGAAGAGTTCCCAGGGGAAAATGTGGAAGACCTTCCTTATGAGTATGAGAGCCACAAGGTAAGTCCTGTCAAGGGGTTCAAGGACTATGCAAAGATGCTGAAAGAGTCAGTTGCAATCATTGATATGACCAGCAAAACAGACTGCATCCAATATTGTCTGGACAGGGTGAAACAAGAGGTTGGGAGCTTTGACCCAGATGAGTTATTCAATGTGGCAAGCAGGACAGCAGACCCAGAGACCAAGGCACAGTTGGCACAATACTATGTGAAGAATATGGTCTTTGATTATCTGTCCAAGCAGAAAGCCAAACTATGCTGGGTAGATGCAGGGGGTAAGAAGGGAAAGGATATCCCAGAAGACATTATGGAAAGAGGACTTGACCAACTCTATCAAGATATTGCAGATGAGGTTCTTATGAGGATTGCAGAGATAAATGGAATGAGTGTGGAAGATGAAAAGGCTGAGTAGTTTAAGGGAGACCTATATCAAGGAGGAGCCAGCCAGGGAGGATGTCCCCAAGAGTGACCTGGTGCAGCAGATTGAGGAGTTTGCAGACAAAGATAAGAGGTCAGAGGTCATCAAGGCCTTCACCCAGATTGAAGAACACCCAGAAGCCCAAGATATGAGTTCTCCTGTGGGTTCTGCCTTTGACAAGGAAGACCTGGATGAGGAGTTGAGAGCTGTTTATGATGTTCTGGATGATGGTGGTTTTGTCTATGCAAGTTTTGAGCATTCCTTCTGGATAAAGGTTAAGAAACAAGGAAAGTTGGTCAGGGTAATGTAGTGTATTTTGAAATCTACACAACCAAAGATTATTGAACAACAGAATCATCTATAAAGTCCAAGAAATATCATTATCTTTGTGTGTATTTTAGAATCCACATAATCTATGAATGTTGAACAACAAAATCAGGCCAGAGACAATATCAAAAAACTGATGGAGGAACAGGGACTGTCCCAGCCAAAACTTTCAGAAAAGGCTGGAATTGCATTTGGTACTTTGTCCAGAATCCTGAGGGGGAAACAAGACCTTACCATCCAGACAGCAGAGAAGATTGCAGATGCTCTTGGACTCTCTGTCTATGATCTGACAGAAACAGATTACAGTCCAATCAACACCTCTGTCAGGGGATACTTGGAGTTCAATGGTGAAATCAAAAGAATCAATTCCTTCAAGGAGGTGGAAGCCTTTGTTAAGAAATACAGGGAAGATGTTATTGAACTCCCCAAGAAGGTCAGGGAGGATGCTAAGCTGGAAAAGGAGAATACAAAGACTGCAAAGAAGAACCAGGTGAAGAAATGGGATATTGTCCTTGACCAGATAGACCAATATGATTGCACCAGGATGGAGGTTGTGGCTTTCAGGAAGGCTGATGATGAACAGGATGGTATAGTGAAGTCATTTGGAAACATGTCCCCTGGTTATGAGTTTGACCTGAATGGACATCATTTCTTTGGAAGTGAGCAGGCATATATCTGTGGTCTGTTCTCTGATGGGAGCCCCAGGCATACTGAAATCCAGAAACAGCTGCTGGCTGAAACAAATGGTTATGCTTCCAAGAAGAAAATCAGGAATAAGAATGACAACATAAAGAGGCCTGATTGGGAGACCTTCAACATAGAGTGGATGAAATATGTTGTCTGGAACAAGGTGAAGGGTAATGAGACCTTCCAGAAGCTGTTGATGTCTGTCCCTGTGAATGCAATGATTGTGGAGAACAGCACCCTTCAAACAGGCCCCACATCTGCCATCTGGGGAGCAAAGAACAAAGACCTTGAAGAAGCAAGGAGTAGGGCTGTGAAACTTCTGACATCATCTCCAAACAGGAAGGTCACCAAGGAGGAGATACAGAAGACATACAACAGCATAAACCACATAGGTACCTTTGAAGGAAAGAACCTGATGGGGAAGATATTGAAGCTCTGTCAGCTTGCCCTGGTGGAAGGAAAGGAACTGGACATAAACTATGAACTTTTGAGGTCCAAGAACATCTATCTTCTGGGAGAGCTCCTGACATTTGAAGGGAGGTGATATCCTCCATTATTTTTATTCAATATAACACAATTGGAGGTCAGCGGCTGTCGCCAGTCGCAGACCTCTGTCTATATGTGTGTTGAAGGTTTTAGGGGTGGTTTCTTGCCAAGGTCAGCCAAAATTATTATCTTTACAAGTTACAATCAAAAACATACATACTTTTTAATGGCTGACAACAGAAAGGAAGTGGAGAGAGCAGAACTCCACAGAACCATCTGGGCAATTGCAGATGATTTAAGAGGTTCAGTTGATGGATGGGATTTCAAATCCTACATCCTGGGCATGTTATTTTACAGATACATCAGTGAGAACATCACTGCATACATCAACAAAGGTGAATGGGAGACTGGAAACAAGTCCTTCAGTTATGCAGACCTTGATGATGCCACTGCAGAAGGAGCCAGGGATGAGATGGTGGGGGTGAAGGGTTTCTTCATCCTTCCTTCCCAGCTCTTTGAGAATGTCTGCAAGGTATGTGATACTGACCCCAACCTGAATATGACACTGGAGGCCATCTTTGCATCCATTGAGAACTCTGCAAAGGGTACAGCCAGTGAGGATGACTTCAAGGGATTGTTTGCAGATCTGGATGTCAATTCCAACAAGCTGGGAGCCACTGTCATCAAGAGGAATGAGAAACTGGTCAAGCTGTTGAGAGGTGTCCAGTCTATGAAGCTGGGAGACTACCAGAACAACACCATAGATGCCTTTGGAGATGCCTATGAGTACCTGATGGGTATGTATGCATCCAATGCAGGAAAGTCTGGTGGTGAGTACTATACCCCCCAGGAAGTGAGTGAACTCCTGACCAAGCTGGCAACTGTTGGGAAGAAACAGATCAACAAGGTCTATGACCCTGCATGTGGTTCTGGTTCCCTCCTTCTGAAAGCAGCAAAGATACTGGGTAAGGACAATGTAAGACAGGGTTTCTTTGGACAGGAAATCAACCTGACCACCTACAACCTGTGCAGGATAAATATGTTCCTCCATGACATAGACTATGACAAGTTTGATATTGCATGTGAGGACACCCTTCTGAGCCCCCAGCACTGGGATGATGAACCCTTTGAGGTGATAGTTTCAAATCCACCCTATTCCATCAAGTGGAAAGGAGATGATGACATCACCCTCATCAATGACCCCAGGTTTGCACCAGCAGGTGTCCTGGCTCCCAAGTCCAAGGCTGACCTGGCCTTCATTATGCACTCCCTGGCCTGGCTGGCCACCAATGGTACAGCAGCCATTGTATGTTTCCCTGGTGTTATGTACAGGGGTGGTGCAGAGAAGAAGATAAGGCAGTACCTGATAGACAACAACTATGTGGATTGCATCATCCAACTCCCTGACAATCTTTTCTTTGGGACAAGTATTGCAACCTGCATAATGGTGTTGAAGAAGGCCAAGAAGGACAACTGCACCCTGTTCATAGATGCCACCAAGGAGTGTGTCAAGGTCACCAACTCCAACAAGCTCACAGAGGAGAACATCCAGAACATCCTGGACACCTTTACAGAGAGGAAGGACAAGGATTATGTCTCCAAACTGGTCTCCAATGAGACTATTGCAGAGGGAGATTACAACCTGTCTGTCTCCACCTATGTTGAGCAGGAGGATACCAGGGAGAAGGTGGATATTGTGAAGCTGAATGCAGAGTTGAAGGAGATTGTGGAGAAGGAGAACAAGCTGAGGAGAGAGATTGACCAGATTATTGCAGAACTCCAATAAGGACACTGTTATGAGTAAGTTGGAAGAACTGATACAGAAATACTGTCCTGATGGGGTGGAGTATGTTCCTTTGAGTAGCATAGGCACTATTAAGAGAGGAAATGGACTTCAAAAAAAGGATTTTGTCCAATCTGGTGTTGGATGTATCCATTATGGACAGATATACACAAGGTTTGGGACATTTGCAGAAAAAACTCTGACCTATGTGACAGAGGAATTAGCCTCTCATCTTCTCCATGTTGAAAAGGGTGATTTGGTCATAGCCTGCACAAGTGAGAATGTTGAAGATGTTTGTAAAGCAGTAGCCTGGATGGGTGATGACACAATAGTGACTGGTGGTCATTCCTGTGTCCTTCAACATAATCAGAACCCCAAATATGTTGCATATTTTTTCCAGACAGAAGATTTTCAGCAGCAAAAAAGAAAGTATGCATATGGGACCAAGGTCATTGATATCAAACCAGACAACCTTGGCAAGATACTTATACCTCTTCCTCCCATCCCTGTCCAGGAAGAGATTGTGAGGATATTAGATGCATTAGCAGAATTGCAAGCAGAATTGCAAGCAGAATTGCAAAAAAGACATCAACAGTATGAGTTTTACAGAGATAAACTCTATTCTCTAAAACCACTAAATGAATAGAATTGATGTTCTAATACAGCAGCATTGTCCTAATGGTGTAGATTTTATACCATTGGGGAGAGTATGTGCATCAATTAAAACAGGAAAATTGAATGCAAATGCTCAGGAGGAAAGAGGCAAATACCCCTTTTTTACCTGTGATGCTGAACCTTATAGAATTAATACATATGCATTTGATTGTGAGGCCATTCTGGTAACAGGAAATGGAAGCCAAGTTGGCCATATCAATTACTACAATGGAAAGTTTAATGCATATCAAAGGACATATGTGTTATCTTCATTTGATAAATCCATTAGCATTTTTTATGCACTCTATTACTTTAAGGCACACCTAAAAGAGTATATACTGATAAAATCCAAGAAGGGGTCAGTTCCATATATCACCCTCCCTATGCTCTTGGACTTCATAATCCCCATCCCCCCTCTCCCTGTTCAGGAAGAGATTGTGACAGTATTAGATACTTTTACAGAACTGCAAGCTGAACTGCAAACTGAACTGCAAAAAAGATTACAACAATACAACTATTACAGAGATAATCTTCTTTCTTTTGAGGGAAGAACTGATGTTGAATGGATTACAATAGAACAACTCTTTCATAGAAAGAATGGTTATACTCCATCCAAGGCCAATCCTGATTTTTGGACAAATGGGACAATCCCTTGGTTCAGGATGGAAGACATAAGAGAGAATGGAAGGATACTGACTAATTCCATCCAAAAAGTTCATCCTTCTGCTGTTAAGAAGAATAGTCTGGTTAGGGCTGGCTCTATTATTTTAGCCACCTCTGCAACTATTGGAGAGCATGCATTAGTAAATGTTGATTGTCTTACTAATCAAAGATTTACTTGTTTAACAGTTAAAGAGGATTATAATCACAAGGTGGATATTAAGTTTATCTTCTACTATATGTTTAAGGTTGATGAGTGGTGCAAGACACATACAGTTCAAGGCAATTTCCCTGGGGTTGATATGAGCCTGTTCCCCAATGTGTCCATCCCTTTACCAACACTTGATGAGCAGAAGAGAATAGCATCCATCCTTGACAGGTTTGATGCCCTGACCACTGACCTTACAGCAGGTCTCCCAGCAGAGATTGAGAAGAGGAGGCAGCAATATGAGTATTACAGAGATAAACTACTAACCTTCAAAAGAAAGGAGGCATAAGATATGGCAAAGAAAGAACAGAAAGGGGTCATATACATCCTGACCAACCCTTCCTTCCCTGACTACATCAAGATTGGTTATGCCCACAATATTGAGCAGAGGCTGAAACAACTCAACAGGAGTGAGACCATCCCCTATGCATTCAGGGTATATGCCATCTATGAGGTAGAGAGTGAGCTCACTGATAAGGAACTCCACAAGTTGATTGACAGCCTTAACCCTGGATTAAGGACTATTGAGACCTTTGATGGAAAACAGAGGGTCAAGGAGTTCTATGCAATGTCAGCAGAGGATGCATACTCTCTCTTGGAGTGCATAGCCAAGATTAGTGGTACCACTGACAGATTGAAGAAGATGAAACCAGAGGGGCATGAGGTAGAGGATGAGAAGATTGCAGAAGAAGTGAGGGAAGAAGCCAGGAGAGGCCCTTTCAGGTTCTCTGAATGTAAGATACCTTTTGGCAGTGAGATAACCTATGTGGAAGATGAAAATATTGTAGCCACAGTACTTGATGACAGACACATCCTGTACAATGGTCAGACTACATCCCTCTCTGCCCTTGCAAGGGAACTGAAACAGTTTGATCATGCTGTACAAGGAACTCTCTGGTTCAAGTACAAGGGAGAGGTTCTGAATGATATAAGGCTGAAACTGGAAAAGAAGAAATAGCCTATGTCCCAATACAATATCATAGCTGAAAGCCAGGAATATACTGTTGTCTCTGAATATGAGAAGGCAGTACAGACTTCTGATGCATACCAGAGTGAGGCTGATCTGGAAAAGGAGTTCATCCACCTTCTGGGGGAACAAGGGTATGAGTATCTTCCCATCCATACAGAAGCTGACCTGATTTCCAACCTCAGGACACAGTTGGAGAAGCTCAACTCCTACCACTTCACAGACAAGGAGTGGGAGACCTTCTTCAACACCTGCATAGCCAACAAGAATGATGATATTGTAGCCAAGACAGCCAAGATACAGGAGGACTACATCCAGGTTCTCAAAAGGGATACAGGAGAGAGCCAGAACATCTACTTGATTGACAAGGCCAACATCCACAACAACTTTGTCCAGGTCATTAACCAATATGTGGAGGAGGGTGGAGCCCATGACACAAGATATGATGTCACCATCCTGGTCAATGGCCTTCCTCTGGTACATGTGGAACTCAAAAGAAGGGGTGTCCAACTCAAAGAGGCCTTCAACCAGATAAACAGATACCAGAGGGACAGTTTCTGGGCTGGATGTGGTCTCTATGAGTATGTACAGGTGTTTGTCATTTCCAATGGTACCAATACCAAGTACTACTCCAACACCACCAGGTCAAACCACCTAAAAGAACAGGAACTGGGTGGCAGGAACAAGTCCAAGAAGACCTCCAACTCCTTTGAGTTTTCCTCCTTCTGGGCTGACAGCAACAACAAGGTCATTACAGACCTCCTGGACTTCACCAAGACCTTCTTCTCCAAACACACCCTACTGAACATCCTGACCAGGTATTGTGTCTTCACCAGTGAGAAGATGCTGATGGTGATGAGACCCTACCAGATTGCAGCCACAGAGAGGATAATCCAGAGGATAAATGTGGCCAACAACTACAAGCTGTATGGCAGCATCAAGGGTGGTGGATACATCTGGCATACAACAGGTTCAGGAAAGACCCTTACTTCCTTCAAGACTGCACAGCTGGCATCCAGGCTCCCTTACATAGACAAGGTTCTGTTTGTGGTGGATAGGAAAGACCTGGACTACCAGACAATGAAGGAGTACAACAGGTTTGAGGATGGTGCAGCCAATGGAAACACATCCACAGCAGTACTCCAAAGACAGCTGGAAAACAGGGACAAGAATGGTGGGTTCCATGATTACAGGATTATTGTCACCACCATCCAGAAGCTCTCCATCTTTGTCCAAAAGAACAAAAACCACCCTGTCTTCCAACAGAGGCTGGTTATCATCTTTGATGAGTGTCACAGAAGTAATTTTGGTGAGATGCATGCAGCCATCACCAAGAACTTCAAGAAGTACAACCTGTTTGGTTTTACAGGCACCCCCATCTTTGCACAGAATGCCGGGACTGGTGGTGATATGAGACTGAAAACCACCCAGCAGGCCTTTGGTGACAAACTCCACACCTACACCATTGTGGATGCCATCAATGATGAGAATGTCCTTCCTTTCAGGATAGACTATATCAACACTATCAAGGAGAAGGAGGGCATCCTGGACAAGCAGATATCAGCCATAGACAGAGAGAAGGCAATGGCTTCCCCTGAAAGGATATCCCAGGTGGTGAAGTACATCCTTGAACACTTTGACCAGAAGACCAAGAGGAGTTCCTTCTACACTTTCAGGGTACTGGATGACATCCATAAGGTAGCCACAGCAAAGAAGGATGCAAAGATTGTTGAGCACAAGACAGAGCAGAAGATAGGTGGTTTCAATGCAATGTTTGCAGTGGCCTCCATCCCTATGGCCAAGGCCTACTACAATGAGTTCAAGAAACAGCAGGAAGACCTTCCAGAAGCCCAGAGATTGAAGGTGGCAACCATCTACTCCTATGGGGCAAATGAAGAGGAAATAGATGGTATTCTGGCTGAGGAGAACCCTGAAAGCACCACCAACCTTGACCAGCAGTCCAGAGACTTCCTTGAAGGGGCAATCCAGGACTACAACAAGATGTTCTCCACCAACTATGACACCTCTTCAGACAAGTTCCAGAACTACTACAAAGACCTGTCATTGAGGATGAAGAACAGGCAGGTGGATTTACTGATTGTGGTCAATATGTTCCTGACAGGGTTTGATGCAACCACACTGAACACCCTCTTTGTGGATAAGAACCTGAAACAGCATGGACTGATACAGGCATTTTCCAGGACAAACAGGATACTGAACTCTGTCAAGACCTTTGGCAATATTGTTTGTTTCAGGGACCTCCAACAAGCCACAGATGATGCAATTGCCCTGTTTGGGGATAAGGATGCAAGCTCCATTGTCATCCTCAAAGACTTCATGTCCTACTACAATGGATATGACACAGAGAAGGGCAAGCATTGTTATGGATACAAGGAACTGGTGGAGCAGCTCCAAGAAGAGTTCCCAGAAGGAGAACCCATTATTGGAGAAGAGGCAGAAAAGAGGTTTATTGGACTGTTTGGAAGCCTCTTGAAGTCCATCAACATCCTCTCCACCTTTGACCAGTTTGAGGGCAAGGAAATCCTTTCTGACAGGCAATTGCAGGACTACCAGAGCAACTACCTTGACCTCCAAGACAAATGGAGGAAGAGAAGGAAAGGTGACAAGGAGAACATCAATGATGACCTGGTGTTTGAGACTGAGCTCATAAGGCAGGTGGAAATCAACATAGACTATATCCTTCTCCTGGTTCAGAAGTACCATAACACCAACTGCACAGACAAGGAGATACTGGTCAATATCACCAAGGCCATTGGGTCAAGTATGCAGCTCAGGAGTAAGAAGGAACTCATTGAGAGTTTCATCAGCAGTGTCAATGCAGACACTGATGTGGAACAGAGCTGGAAGGACTATGTGCAGCACCAGAAGGAGGAAGACCTGAAAGAACTCATTGAGAGTGAGAACCTGAAACCAGAAGAGACAGAGAAGTTCATTGAGAGCAGTTTCAGGGATGGTCAGGTCAGAACCACAGGAACAGACATAGACAAGATACTTCCTCCTATGTCAAGGTTTGGAGGTGGCAACAGGCAGGAGAAAAAGAAGACTGTCATAGAGAAGATACAAGCCTTCTTTGAAAGGTACTTTGGATTGTAGAGACAGGGTTTTTGAACACAGTGCATTTTTACCCTCAAAAAGTTGCACCAAGATGAGAGAATCACTAAAACCTGCATAGAAACACACAGGGAAACTCTTCAAAACAGGCTTGCAAAAAGTGCATCAACTAACTCATTTACAATGGAATGAGTAGTAATACACAGGGATACACAGAAAGGATGACAAGCTGAATGTGACTCCGACTATCTCCACAAATAAAGGTCATCGACTTGCGTCGGTGACCTTTATTTGTGCAGATACCTGTGTTTATCCCCCGCGCTTCGCGCTGCCCCCAGGGGCTGCCGGGGGAAGACCCCCGGACCCCCTCCCTTGATCAGTCATCGACTTGCGTCGGTGACCTTTTGTTCCAAGTACCCCCGCGGAGCGGTTGTTGGATGCCGCTTGCGGAATCCGACGATCTCCACCCCATCAAATCAAGCACTTACGGAAACGTAGGTGCTTTTTTTGTTTATAAAATCTCGTCCTCAAAAACGGCAGGTTTTGAGGACGAGATGCGGTTTCAGGCAGCTTCGTCCTCAGAATGGCGTCAAAATGAGGACGAGTGTGGACAGGGGATGCTACTTGAGACTTTCCAGCAGGAGTTTCTCCATGACCTCGTAGCCGGCGGCGTTGGGGTGGACGGTGTCGCCGGAGAATTCGGGGCGGATGCGGCCGTCGGGGCCGGCGAGGACGGTCGTGTAGTCCACGTAGGTGATGCCGTGACGGAGGCAGTAGGTCTCCAGACGGGCGTTCAGTTTGATCACTTTCTCGAAGGTGTCGGTCACTTCCGGCCGCCAGCCCAGTTTGTAAGAGGGGAGCAGGGAGCAGATGACCGGCCGTACGTTGTTTTGCAGGGCCAGTTCCACCATGCTTTGGATGTTGGCGAAGGTAGCATCCTCGTCATAGGTGTCGCCCAGGTTCATCGCGATGTCATTGATGCCGGCGAGGAGGACGAAGGTCGATGCGCCGATGTCCAGTACGTCCGCCCGGAAGCGGAGCAGCATCTGCGCGGTGACTTCTCCGCTGATGCCCCGGCCGATGAAGCCGGTCTGCGCGAAGAACTCGGGCCGCTGGCTGGCCCAGCCGTCGGTGATGGAGTCTCCGTACAGGACGACGCGCGCGCCTTCCGGAGCCTCGAGCGCGGCATTTGCTTCCGCGTAGCGGCCAAGGTGGAGTACTTTCTGGGCCTGGGCGGTTCCGGCGAGGGAAAGCAGCAGGGAAAGGAGGAGAAGGGCTTTTTTCATGGTATCAGTCAGTGTGTGTTTCCACAAAGATAAGCAAAAATGCGTATCTTTGTACGATACGACCAAAAAGTGGATACCACCTATGACACGACTGAAATGTTCTCTCTCCGTCCTTCTCCTGCTCCTTGTCACCTTCGCAGGAACGGCCCAGCAGAAATACTACACGACGGAGCAGCTTCCCGACCTGATCCAGTGCATGCCGGCCCCGCCGGATTCCCTTTCCTACGGGTTTGCCTATGACATCATGCGCTATCAGTGGGGGAAGACCCAGCGTCAGGACTCCGTCCGGGCGGACATCGCCAAACGGGATGCCGTCTGGAGTTACGAAGCCCTGTTTGCCGAGTTCGCCGGAACGTTCGGTCTGACCATTACGGAAGAATCGACCCCGGCCATCTGGAGGGTCATGACCCGCAGTCTCTCCACGACGGACCAGATGCGCGTGGCTCCGAAGGCCTTCTATCACCGGCGCCGTCCGTTCGAGGTGTTCCATGAGCCCATGCTGACGGGGGAGGAAGCCGCGCTCAGCGGCGAGGGCAGTTACCCTTCCGGCCATACCATGCGCGGCTGGACGGCCGCCCTGCTGCTTTCCGAGGTGAATCCGGCCGCGGCGGACACCCTGTTCGCCCGGGCCTGGATGTACGGCGAAAGCCGGGTGATTGCCGGTGCGCATTGGCAGAGCGACGTGGACGCCACCCGTTCCGCCGCCGCCATCGGCTATGCCTACCTGCACAACAGCGAAGAGTTTCTGGCCGATATGGCTCTGGCGAAGGACGAGTTCCGGCGCGTCGCCGCCGCGTCCGGCGAGCAGGGCCGGGAGCACTTCGTTTCCCTTACCGAGGCCGTGCCGGACGCCATCCTGGAAATCCGCTACTTCGGTACGTACAATTTCGTGGGTGACCGCATCGACGGTTACCTGGCTCCGACGGCCCTCCTGACCCGCGAGGCCGCCGCGGCTCTCAAGGCCGTGAGTGACGACCTGATGAAGCAGGGCTATCGGCTCAAGATCTATGACGCTTACCGCCCGCAGCGCGCCGTGGACCATTTTGTCCGCTGGGCGGCCGATGTGAAGGATACCCGGATGAAGAAACCCTTCTACCCTGACCTGAACAAGAAAGTCCTGTTCAAGCAGGAGTACATCATGGAAAAGAGCGGCCATACGCGCGGTTCCACCGTGGACCTCACGATCTTCGACATGGCCACGGGGAAAGAGGTGGATATGGGCGGCACCTTCGACTGGTTCGGCCCCGAGAGCCATCCCGACTACTGCGGTAACCCCGATACCGGTGAGTACAAGCCCCTCCGGAAGGGGGGCCTCACGGAGCAGCAGTTCCGGAACCGCCTGATCCTGAGGAAGGCCATGCTCCGTCACGGCTTCAAGCCCCTCAGCACCGAATGGTGGCATTTCACCCTTGCCGAGGAACCGTTCCCGGACACTTACTTTAACTTCCCGGTCCGATGAAACGTCTCCTGCAATGGTGGACAGGCACCTCCCTGGTGCTCCGGATCCTGGGCGGCCTGGTGATTGGTGCCGTCCTGGGACTTACGGTTCCGCAGTGGACCGGCATCGGCATCCTGGGGAATGTGTTCGTCAGCGCCCTCAAGGCCATCGCGCCCGTCCTGGTGATGCTCCTGGTGGCCGCGTCCATCGCCAAGGCCCATGGCGGCCTGGGCGACCGGTTCAAAACCGTCATCACGCTGTACCTGGTATCGACCTTCGTCGCCGCCGTCATTGCGGTGGTGGGCAGCTTCCTCTTCCCGGTGACGGTCCGTCTGCAGGGGGTGACCGAGGGGGGCAATGCCGCTCCGGGCGGCTTGGCCGACGTGTTTACCACCCTCCTTACGAACATGGTCATGAATCCGGTCCAGGCCCTCGCCTCGGCCAATTACATCGGCATCCTGTTCTGGGCAATCATCATGGGCCTGGCCTTGAAGATGCTTGCCTCGGAAGGGACGGTCAAGGTCATATCGGACCTGGCTGACGTGGTTTCCCAGGTCGTGAAATGGATCATCCAGTTCGCCCCCTTCGGCATCCTGGGCCTCGTATTCTCCTCCGTCTCGGAAAGCGGGCTGGAAATCTTCGTGGATTACGGGAAACTGATTCTCGTGCTGGTGGGTTGCATGGTGTTCACATCGGCCGTGGTGAATCCTTTCATCGCCTGGCTGCACCTGCGGAAGAATCCTTATCCCCTGTACTGGAAATGCTTGAAGAAGAGTGGATTCAATGCCTTCTTCACGCGTTCCTCCGCAGCGAATATCCCCATCAACATGGAACTCTGCGAAGAACTGGGACTGGACGAAGAGTTCTACAGCGTGAGTATTCCGCTGGGCTGTACGGTCAATATGAACGGTGCGGCCGTGACGATCACGGTCCTGAGTCTGGCCGTCGCCCATACCCTGGGCATCGAGGTGAGTTTCGCGTCGGCCCTGTTCCTGAGTCTCATCGCCACCCTGGGCGCCTGCGGCGCTTCCGGCGTGGCGGGCGGATCGCTGCTGCTGGTCCCGATGGCCTGTTCGTTCTTCGGCATCGGCAATGACATCGCGATGCAGGCGGTGGCCGTGGGATTCATCATCGGCGTGGTGCAGGATTCCGTGGAGACGGCGCTGAACTCCAGCGGCGATGTCTTTTTCACCGCAGTGGCGGAGTTCTATGACCGCAAAAAGAAAAAGGCATGACAACAGATACGATTCGCATCCGGGGTGCCCGGGAGAACAACCTCAAGGACATTTCCCTGGACATTCCCAAATACAAGATCACCGTTTTCACCGGCGTTTCGGGCTCCGGGAAGAGTTCGCTGGTGCTGGACACCATCGCCGCCAAGTCCCGGCGGGAACTCAACGACACTTTCCCGACCTTCGTGCAGCAGTATCTGCCGAAATACGGGCGTCCGCATGTGGACGAGATCGAGGGTCTGCCCATCGCGGTGGTCATCGACCAGAAGAAACCGGCGCAGAATTCCCGGTCCACGGTGGGAACCTATACCGACATCTATGCGCTCATGCGCCTGCTGTTCTCCCGCGTGGGGAAACCGTTCGTCGGGTACTCGGACTCCTTCAGTTTCAACCATCCGCAAGGGAGTTGCCCCCGCTGTTCGGGCCTCGGCGAGATCCGGGAACTGGATATCCACAAACTCGTGGACTTTGACAAAAGTCTGAACGACGAGGATACGATCCATTACATCGCCTTCGGCAAGGGCGGCTGGCGGTGGATCCGGTATGCGCGGAGCGGCCTGTTCGACCTGGACAAGAAGATCAAGGACTATTCGCCCGAAGAACTGGACCTGTTCCTGAACAGTCCCCAGATCAAACTCAAGAATCCGCCGGCGGGCTGGCCCAAGTCGGCGAAGTACGAGGGGCTCATCCCGCGGATGTACCGGAGCATCATTAATTCGGAGGAGGGCCTTCTGCACGCGGCGGTGCTGAACCCGATGCTGACGATGGGCACCTGCCCCGACTGCGGCGGCACCCGGCTGAATCCCAAGGTATTGACCTGCAAGATCGAAGGGAAGAATATCGCCGAGGCCTGCGCCATGCCCATCTCCCGGCTCAATGCCTGGATCCGGGGACTGTCGGATCCGCTGGCCGTGGATCTGAAAGAGACCATCGGCGCCCGGCTGACGGCGCTGGAAGAGATCGGCCTCGGATACCTGAGTCTGGACCGTCCGGTGGGAACGCTCTCCGGCGGTGAGGCCCAGCGGTGCAAGATCGCGAAATACATCAATTCGTCGCTGTCCGACGTGCTGTATATCCTGGACGAGCCCAGCGTGGGCCTGCACAACCGCGACATCGAACGGATGAAGCGGAGCGTGCGGCGCCTCCGGGACCATGGCAACACGGTCCTCCTGGTGGAGCACCATCCGGAGATGATCCGCATTGCCGACCATGTCGTGGACATGGGCCCCGGCCCGGGTATTGACGGCGGACGGATCGTGTTCCAGGGCTCCTACGAAGAACTCCTGAAAAGCGGCACGGCCACCGGCTCCATGATCGGCGAGCCCGTCCCCTTCAAGGCGCACCCGCGTCCTGTCATTCCGAGCCCCGCAGGGGCGAAGGAATCTGTCTTCCACCTGGAAAACGCCACCCTCCACAACCTGAAAGGCATCTCGGTCGATATCCCCCTCGGCATTTGCGGTGTCGTCGCCGGCGTCGCCGGATCCGGTAAGAGTTCCCTCATGGAATGCTTCCGGAAGGCCTACCCGAACTCGGACGACATCGTGTATATCAGCCAGAAGAGCATTGGCGTGAGTCTGCGGTCCACCCCGGCGACCTACATGGAGGTGGCGGGGGACATCCGCAAGGCCTTTGCCAAGGCCCATAAGATGAAGGAGGAGTATTTCACCTTCAACGGCAAGGGGGCCTGTCCCGTGTGCGGCGGCAAGGGCGTCATCGTGTCCGAGATGGCCTTCATGGATGCCATCGAAACCACCTGCGAGGCCTGCGGCGGCCTGCGCTATGCCCCGGAAGCCCTTGCTTATACGCTCAAGCGCTCCACTGTCATTCCGAGCCCCGATGGTCCCGCTGTCATTCCGAGCCCCGATGGGGTGAAGGAATCTCTGAACATCGCCGAGGTCATGGACCTCTCCGTCCGCCTCGCATCGGCCTTCTTCGCCGGCACGGTCATCGAACAGAAACTGAAGCCCCTCCGGGACGTAGGCCTGCAGTATCTCCATCTGAACCAGGCACTTTCCACCCTTTCCGGCGGCGAACTCCAGCGGCTCAAACTGGCTTCCTACCTGGGCGTGGAGGGGAAGATCTTCATCATCGAC
>ODAJ012145882.1_pt1 | contig 25081 bp, 24 predicted proteins | sample 1539241 | NCBI WGS metagenome assembly ODAJ01 (sample SAMN02144231, study PRJEB22623) | gut metagenome | biome: sheep rumen | host: Ovis aries | place: New Zealand
TGCGTCAGTTTGCTTCTTTAAAAAATAGAAACCGACGCGGTCTAAACATTTATGATACAATAAAATAGAAATTTTGCGTCAGTTTTTGTGGTTTTTTTCTACTTTTTTCTTGGAAAATTGAAAATTGTTTTGTTCCTTAGCAGCAAACTTTTCGAATGGTCGAAAGCAAGCATGAGTAATAACAATACTGACCCCACCCCTGCCCCTCCCCTACATGGGAGGGGAGTACCTGCGGAGAATTGGCGATAGCAGCTCCCCTCCCATGTAGGGGAAAGGCTACGGGTAGGCGAGCTATGCTCGGGAATGGGGCAGGGATGGGGTCAGTAACTTTAGTTATATAGAAGCCACAATCCTAAAAGAAAAGGATATTCCCGAATATTATATTATTAATGTATATTAAGTTTAACCCAATTAATTAAACAAAAGAAGCATGACACAGAAACTACATCTTCTTGCGACGAGGCTCCTGCTGAGCCTCTTAGCCCACGATGCAGGTAGTTCGTCTGCAGCATCAGCACCAGTTGCTGGCTGGCAGTCCTCTCAGTTCTGTCAGTTCGAACCTCGATTCAGAGGATGATGTTAAAATCAACGAAACTCCTCAGGCGGGCACTTGGGGCAGGTAAGCATTCACTTTGGATAACTGGTAAAACAAGAACTTATCATCTTCATGTTTCCCACGTTGGGAAAGGATTATAACCTACCGACTTACGTTGGTTTCCCACCGTGGGAAACCAACGTAAGTCGGTAGGTTAGTAAATTCAGCCCTGCTTCTCCTCCTTCACGCTCACTACGCGGCTGTCGTCGGGTTGCTGACTGATGCTGATGCGCAGGGTGTCGGGGGGAAGTAGTTCCTCGATGAGTTCGGGCCACTCGATGAAGCAGAGGGCACCGCTGTAGAAGTACTCTTCGTAACCCATGTCGTAAACCTCGGCGAGCTGCTTGATGCGGTAGAAGTCGAAGTGGTAGATGGCTGTTCTTTCCGTGCAATTGTCCTTCGGCCGGGTGGGCAGTTGGTATTCGTTGACAATGGCGAAGGTGGGGCTGGTTATGATGTCGGTGACGCCCAGCTCCTGGCAGATGGCCTTGATGAAGGTGGTCTTGCCGGAGCCCATGGGGCCGTAGAGGGCTATGACGGTTCGGCCGTCGAGCTGGCCGATAAACTCGCGTGCGGCCTCGCGGATGTGGGCTAAGTCTTGAATGTGTATTGTAAACATTAACTATTTGACTATTTTACTATTTGACTATTTTACTATTTTACTATTTCACTATTGCTGGCTGTTGTTCAATCGTCCAATCGTTCAATTGTCCAATAGTCCAATATGTCCAATTGTCCAATCGTACAATATCATCGTTTTTTGCTCTTCATCGTGACGAGGGGTATGACCATTTCCTCGAGCGATATGCCTCCGTGCTGGAAGGTGTCCTTGTAGTAGGAGACGTAGTAGTTGTAGTTGTTGGGGTAGGCAAAGAAGCTGTCGCCCGTGGCGAAGACGTAGCTCGTGGAGAGGTTGGGCGAGGGCAGCTGTACGCGCTTGGGGTCCTTGACGACGAAGAGGTCCTTGGCGTCGTAGCTGAGGTTCTTGCCCAGCTTGTAGCGCAGGTTGGTGTTAGTGTTGCGGTCGCCCACAATCTTTACGGGTTTGGTGCAGCGTATGGAGCCGTGGTCGGTGGTGATGATGATGCGGTAGTCGGTCTGGGCGAGCTGCTTGAAGAGGTCGCTCACCACGGAGTGGCGAAACCAGGAGAGCGTGATGCTGCGGTAGGCTGACTCGTTGTTGGCCAGCTCGCGCACCATCTTCGACTCCGTGCGGGCGTGGGAGAGCATGTCTATGAAGTTGAACACGACGACGTTCAGGTCGTTTCTGGTGAGCGTGTTCAGCTGTCCGAGGAAGCGTTCTGCCTCGAGCGAGGTATTGATTTTGTGGTACGAGAAGGTGTCGTGGCGGCGGAAGCGGTCTATCTGGGTCTGAATGAGCGGCGACTCGTTGAGGTTCTTGCCTTCCTCCTCGTCTTCATCGACCCAAAGGTCGGGAAACATGCGGGCTATCTGGTCGGGCATGAGACCCGAGAAGATGGCGTTGCGCGCGTACTGGGTGGCTGTGGGCAGAATGCTGCAGTAGAGCTGTTCGTCAATGTCGAAGAGGTCGCCCAGCTCGCGCTCCAGCGTCTTCCATTGGTCGTAGCGGAAGTTGTCGAACACAATCATGAAGACTTTTTCGCCTGCCGAGAGGCGCGGAAAGACTTGTGTCTTGAAGAGGTCGGGCGATAAAAGGGGCCTCTCCTCTTTCCTCTCTCCTCTTTCCTCTCTCCTCTCCCCTCTTTCCTCTATCCAGGAAATATAGTTCTTTTTGACGTACTTGGCAAAGCCCAGGTTGGCCTCCTCCTTTTGCATCTGCAGCATCTCGGTCATGGCCGAGGAGGTGGCGCTGAGCTCCAGCTCCCAGTGGACCAGTCGTCGATAGACCTCGGTCCAGTCCTGCCACGTGCGGCAGTCCATGATTTGCATGGCTATCTGCTGAAACTGCTGCTGGTAGCCGCTTTGCGTCTCTTCGGTCACGAGCTCCTTGCGGTGGATGTTCTTTTTCAGCGTCAGCAGTATCTGGTTGGGGTTGACGGGCTTGATGAGGTAGTCGGCTATCTTGCGGCCTATGGCTTGGTTCATGATGTCTTCCTCTTCGCTCTTGGTCACCATGACCACGGGCACTGAAGGGGCTACCTCCTTGATGCGCTGCAGCGTGTCGAGGCCGGAGAGGCCGGGCATCATCTCGTCGAGCAGCACCAGGTCGAAGTTGTGCTGCTGACATTGTTCTATGGCGTCGGGGCCGTTGGTCACGGTGACGACCTCGTAGCCTTTCTTCTCGAGGAAGAGCAGGTGGGGACGCAGCAGTTCCATTTCGTCGTCAGCCCACAGCAGAAGTCCGTTTGTCATCTTTTTCTATTTTCGATTTACTGATTTTCGATTTTATTGTGCATTGACCTTAGCCCATGATGCATCGTCTTAGCGGTAGAAGTCTTCGTCAAATTCTATGTCGCCGCTGTTACCGCCAGGACCCGCAGGCCCGAAGATGTCGTCGAAGTCGCCGTTCGTGGCGGGCTGCTCGGGAGTGTCTTCCTCTTCGGGTTCCTCGATGATGGTTTCGGGGTCGCCCAGCAGCTCGTCTTCGCTGATGTCGAGGGGAGCCAGTTCGCGTTCGTAGAACTCGTCGTAGTCGTTGTAGCTGAAGCTGATGCCCAGCTTCTGGAGGTTCTCGTCGCTAATGAGAAGGTGGCGGCAGCCCTTGAGGCGCTCCTTCATCGAGGGGTCTGCGTAGAGCATGTGTACGTACTGCCATACCTCGTCGTAGCTCATGAAGCCCCTTATGAGCAGGCGGCTGATGCCGTCGCCGTGCTCTACCTCTATCTCGAAGTTGCGCACCAGGTAGTTGGTGAAGTTGTAGCGGGCCAGCTCGTAGAGCAGCTGGTTGCCGTTGATGGAGTCTGGACGGTAGGCCAGCACGAAGTTGAAGCGCGTGTTACGCTCTATGCTCAGCGTATCGACTCCCGTGGAGTCACGCTGGTTCATGACGGCATCGCGGCGGCTCCAGACGTCGGCCATGTCGAAGTGGCCACCATGCAGGTGGCGGCCTTCCTGCACGCCGCGCACAATCATGCCCGCTATGGAGCTGACCTCGCTCTCCGGGTACTTCTCGACGACCTCCTTCATGCGCACCAGACAGCTGTCGGCCTGGCCGGCATTTAGCAGTGTCAGGCCTTCGACGAAGAGGAACTTCGGCCTGTGGGCTCCTAAGGGGAAGCGCTCCTTCGAGAGCCGGGCGTTGGTCATGACCTCGCCCATGCGGTCGGCCTGGAAGGCATCGTAGGTGGCGGCATAGAGCGAGTCTTCTATGTGTACCCCAAAGCGGGCGTTCTCCACGAAGTAAGGGTCGCTCAGCAGAATGGTCCATTGGCTCTCGGGATAGTCGCGTTTCAGCCGGTTGAGGCAGTCGGTGGCCATAGTGGTGCGTCCCTGACGTGAGTAGAGCAGGAAGAGGTGATAGAGTGCCTCGTCGTTACGCTGGTAGTCGGGGTAGTCGCGCGTCAGCCGTGTCAGGTATTGTTCGCCCTTGCGCAGGTTGTCCAGCTTGTCCTTGAAGACGACACCGCCGTTCATGAGTCCGTCGCTCAGCAGGGCGTTGCTGGCTGCCAGTTGCTCTTCGGTGAAGGGTATCTGAGCCAAGTAGTACTCGCGGTTGTGGGGGTCGAGGGCTGTCGAGTCGGCAGGTTCGGCAGGCTCGTCGCCGTCGTCGGATACAGGCTCTATGACGTTGCCCAGGCTGTCAGTAGGCAGCTCTGCGCCGTCGCCGTCAGCAGGCTGCTCCAGGGCTACCACGGTGCGGTTGTTGCGTTGCCAGTTATCAACGTTCTCACGCTTACCCCATTGGCGTTCGAAGCTCAGCTTGCCTTGGTTGACGGCCTGCGGGTTGTAGAAGTACCAGAGTCCGCTGGGCTGATTGACGGTCGGCGTGGTGGGCGTGGTAGAGCGGGGGTCGTCGTCGGTCGCGCCTTGGTCGCGCAGTGCCTGTTCGGCCTCGGCCTCTTCGCGTGCCAGCCGTTCCTCCTTCTCCTTCTGCTTTAGGGCTTCAATGACGCGGTCTATCGCTGCCAGCCGCTCAGCCTCTGGCATGCGGGCCAGCTCCTGTAGCGAGTCTTGCAGGTGGACGGCATCCGTATGGGGCACCAGCTCGTCCAGGATCTTGGAGCGTTTCGACAGCTGTTCGTAGTCAGGACGCTCACGGTCCAGCAGGCCAATGGCCTCGCCGTAGCAGCGGCGCGCGTCGCTGTAGCGCTCCAGCTGCCAGTACAGGTCGCCCAGCTTCAGGAGCAGTACGCCCTTCTCTATGCCGCTTCGCGTCGCCTTCTTGTTGCCGGTTTCGTAGGCATCGACGGCCTTCAGCGTGTCGTGTTCAGCCAGATAGATGTTGCCAATGGCGTAATACACCTGGTCCAGGTAGTCCTTGTTGTTGTCTGAGGCGGCCATGCGTCTGAGGCGGCTAATCATCTTCCCCGCCTGCCCCTGCGCCATGACCTCCGTCTGGGCTATGCGGGCGTTAAAGTCGAGCTCGTAGGGCGGGTTCATGCGCGACACCTTGCGGAAGGCCTCGTAGGCTTCGGTCTTATGGCCAAGCTGTGCCTGCAGCTGTCCCATGAGGAACCACTCGCGGGCGCGTTGCTTGCGGCGGCGCTCGTGCTTGATGACTTTTCTGAGGTAGCCGACGGCCTCCTCTAACTGTCCGGAGCGTATGTAGTAGTTGGCGTGGGCGTAGTCCCAGTCCTTTACGGCACGGAAGTCCATGGAGTCGCGCTTCATGTTGCGAATGACGTCTTCCGCCTCGTAGAGCCAGCCCAACTCCGTGTAGCTCTTGGTGAGCCAGGCACGTGCTATGCCATTGATGTGCGGGCGTGTCTGGTAGAGCCGGCTCATGTAGGCAAACGTGGCCGCAGCCTCTTCGAACTCGCCCTTCTGAAACTGCGACTTGCCCAGCAGCAGCCAGCACTTCCAGATGAAGGGGTTATACTCGCGGCGGTTCAGCCACTCAATGTCCTTGGCCGTTTTCCGTCGGCTCTTCTTCCACTCCGGCTTGCGCTTGATGCTGTGGCGACGAATGGCTTTCTCGGCCTTCTCGATGGCCCGGTCAAACTGGCCTGAGCCGATGCTTCTGGTGTTCTTGTTGGCTACGGGGTATAGTGGCAGCAGCTCCGTGTAGTTGTCGTGGTGGCCGTTCTCCTGCTCCAGGCTGCCGTCTATGAAGGCCTGCGAACCGTTGAAGTAGATGTTGTAACGGGCATGGAAGGCGTGGAAGAACCGCGACTTCGCCGTGTTCTGCTTGCTGGCGCAGGCGGTCAGCAACAACAGGCCCGACACAACAAGCAGCAGCAATATAGGTACGCCTCGCACTTCGCACCTCGAACCTCGTACCTCGCACAATTCTCCTTCCTCCTTCCTCCTTCGTCCTTCCTCGGAAGCATTCTCCTTCCTCTTTTGTCCTTCCTCCTTCAATTCCGCCAGCTTACACTCTGAACGGCTGGTACACGAGGCACAGTCGCCCTCGCGCTGAACCACGGGTTCGTCCTTGTCACCCCACGACAGCAGGGCGGCTATCACGCCTAAAAGGACGATGGAACCTATGATAATCAGGACGAAAGACATGTTTTTTTTATTTTCGATTTATTGATTTTCGATTTACTGATTTTCGATTTACTGATTTTCGATTTAATTGTTCATTATGAATCTTGCATGATGCAAAATCCTGCAGCCTTCAGGTCGTCCCAGAATTTGGGGTACGACTTGCTCACGACTTGCGGATGATTGATTTTCAGCCCCTTTATGCGCAGGGCGGCTGGAGCAAACGACAGCGCCATGCGGTGGTCTTCGTACGTATCGATGCCGCTCTCTAACTGCGGCTCGCAGCGTTCACCGCTCCATATCAGCTCCGTGCCGTCACCATCGCTGAGCACGTAGCCCAGTTTGCGCATCTCGGTCTTCAGTGCTGCTATGCGGTCGGTCTCCTTGATTTTCAGCGTCGAGAGGCCACGAAAGTGGAAGGGCACGTTCTTCACGGCACAGCACACCACGAACGTCTGGGCCAGGTCGGGCGAGTTGACAAAGTCGTACTCCAGCCTTGGCACGCAGCTGCCCTTGCGCTTCAGCGTTACCGTGGTGGGGGTTCCCGGCTGCTTGGTGCCGAAGCTGCTCTTCACGCCCAGCAGGCTGAAGATGTAGCGCACGCTGGAGTCGCCCTGGCGCGAACCGTCCATCAGTCCCTCCAGGCGTATCTCGTCGTCCTCACCCTCTGAGAGGGCCATCATTTCGTACCAGTAGGAAGCCGCACTCCAGTCGTTCTCAATGTAGTACGCACGCTCCTTGTAGGCCACGGGCTTTACCTGAATGGTGTCAAAGTCGCTCCACTCCGCCACGGCGCCAAACTGGTGCATGACCGAGAGTGTCAGGTCTATGTAGGGTCTCGATATGATGTCGCCCGTCAGCCGGAGCCTCAGGCCTTCCTTCAGCGTCGGGCCAATCATCAGCAGGGCCGATATGTACTGCGAACTCACGTTGCCCGGTATTTCCAGCAACTCGCCGCTCAGCCTGCTGCCCTTGATGCGCAGCGGTGGAAAGCCCGGTTCGCCCAGGTAGCTGATGTCGGCTCCCAGCGAGCGTAGCGCACCTACCAGCAGCTCTATGGGTCTGTGCTTCATGCGCTCAGACCCCGTCAGCACGTGCTCCTGACCCTCCATCACGCTGAGGTAGGCCGTCATGAAGCGCATGGCCGTGCCAGCCGCGCCAATGTCTATCACGTCGGGCATGTCGCGCAGCGCACGTATCATGACGTTTGTGTCGTCACAGTCGCTCAGATTCTCGGGCTGGAGCTTTCCACCGGCCAGAGCGTGTATCACCAGCGCACGGTTAGAAATGCTTTTCGAGGCAGGCAGTTTCACGCTTTGGTTCAGCCCCTGTGGAGCTTTTATCGTATATTGCATAGCTTGTCTTACACCTTATTTTATATAAATAACTCGCAAATGTACGAAATATTATTCAGAGCAGACAAGGAAAATGTATAAATAACATTAATTATAAAACTTTTTGCCAAAAAGTAGCGGAAAAATTTGCAGGTTTCGAAAAAACGTCGTACCTTTGCACCCGCTTACAGCAAAAACGTTCGGGATTTAGCGCAGTTGGTAGCGCACACGTCTGGGGGGCGCGAGGTCGCTGGTTCGAGTCCAGTAATCCCGACCAAAAGAAAGAGGCTGATAATCGAAAGGTTAGAGCCTCTTTCTTTTTTTGTCTTTACGGTCTTCTATTCCGATGGGTGATGTGCTGGTTGACGCGAAAAGTCAACCGAGAAGTCAACCAAGATTTATGGAAGCAACAATTTCGGTAATTTGTAACAAGTTCAAAGTATTAAAGAATGGCGAGTGTCCTATTATGCTCCGTGTGGCAAAAGATGGGAAACGGTCAATGAAGAGTCTGGGGGTGTCGGTTAATCCTGTTTATTGGGATTTCTCAAAGAACAGCCCCAAGAAAAACTGTCCTAATCGCGCGACATTAATGCAGCTTATATCGCAGACATTAATAGAATGTCAGGGCAAGGTGATGGAAGTAAAGACAAAAGGTGAGGAAGTTAATGTGTTGTCTATAGTGGCACATAAAGAGCAATCCGTCTGTCGAATAACTGTTGAGGACTTTATCACCAAACATATCCAACAGTTGAGAGAATGCGGAAAAATTGGGAATAGTTATGCCTATCTCAACCTCCGAACAACCTTACAGAACTTTTATGGTAAGAAGCTTAACTTTATGTTTCGTGCTGTTGACGTGGCGTTTTGTAATAGGTTTGAGGCATGGATGAGGAAGAATCAGTTTGAAGATACTACGATGAACTACTATTTTCGGACGCTTCGGGCAACGTACAACAAAGCTGTAGAAGCGAAGTGTGCCGATAGAGAAAAGAGCCCGTTCGTAGAGTATAAGTTAAGCAGGTTCAGCACCAAAACCATGAAACGCGCATTGTCAAAGGAAAACGTCATGAAAATAGTCTATGCGGATTGTTCTGGAATGGGTGCAAAGGCTCAACTGGCTCACGATGTCTTTACCTTCTCTTACTATTGCGGTGGTATTTCTCTTGTCGATATAGCTAACTTGACACCTTATAATATTATAGATGGGCGACTGATATACGAACGGCAGAAAACTCATGGTACGATTAATTTGGTTCTGCTCCATGAGGCCAAGGACATCATTAGCAAGTACACCAGTCATCAGGAAAAGGCAGGTTATCTATTCCCCATCCTCGACAATAGAGTGCATATTACCCCTATGCAGAAGCACAACCGGGTAAGGAAGCTCTGCCGACAGATAAACAATGAACTCCACAAGATTGCTGACAAGTTAGGCATCAAAGAAGATATTACGACGTATGTAGCCCGACACTCCTTCGCAACAGTCTTGAAGAAGTCGGGCGTGAACATCGGCATCATTTCACAGGCATTGGGTCATCAAGACATCAAAACCACACAGATATATCTCAGCAAGTTTGATGATGAGCAAGTGGACTCAGCCATGCAGAACTTACTCTGAAATACTCTCCCTCATGCTCCTGTTAGTATGAGGGAGCTTCTTTTTGTGGCAAATTTAGAAAATAAAAAAAAGTTCATCGAAATTTGGCGGTTTACAAAAAAATAGCGACCTTTGCAGCCGATTTGAATGATAGTATTCATTCTTTTGCACACTATGGTACGATTTCCGTGCAAAACAGTTCAATTCATTTAATTTTATTTGGTAAGGATTAAGCCTGAAGGTTCCCATCGATTAAGGAGGACTTTGGTATAACTTCGCTGTAGTAAGTACAGCAAGTGTGATGTGTCGCATTTTGCATAAAGCGCTGGCACTAACCCTCTGGGAAAGCCTTCGGGCGTTATGTTTTTTTTTAATTAATGCCAAATATAAATGATTATGGCAAACCAAAATGTTTCTAATAACACAAACAACAGTGTATTAGTTCCGCAAAAAGAAATAGGGAAAGTAAAACGAATTTTAATTGGTGCAGGTGAAGCATTTCTCTTAACCTTAGCCGGTTATGCAGCAAAATCTTTGTACGATTACTGTGTTAATCTCATTGAAACTTCTGCTAAACAAAAGATTATTAATGCAAATGCGGATGCGACTATTAAAGTAAATACCGCAAAGAGGAAAAACGAAGAGCAATCGTGTCATGCGAAGAGCAAGATAAAGATTGACGAAGAGTGTAGCATTTCAGCTATTAAGATTAATGTGTACAAGGAGAAGAAGAAAGCTGACGATGAAAGCTACGAGCATAGGAGTAGGGTCGATATTGAGAAAAAGAAGGCCTTGCATGAGATTGCACGCGAAAAACCACTGATTACAAAACCGCCAAAGATGAAAGACTCTGAGAAGGAACTTGCGAAATTCTACAAGAAATTCAACGCGCGTTATCAGATGCCAAAACTTCCGGATTTTCTCGACATCTTGATGAAAATGGCACCTTCTGGCTATGAGATAGCAATGCTATTGTTCTTTATGTGTACTCTCGGCGCACTTTGTTTTTCTAAAGCAAGAGCGGTATTGGAGAAGGGAAAACTTCAAGCAGCGAACTTCATTCTGATGATAATTGCTCCCCCTGGGTACGGAAAGGGTAAATTTAGTCAGATATATGAGCTTGTTTTCAAAAGGGTATTGGAGCGCGACATGGGACTTCAGCGTGAAAATGGTGAAGAACGTATTATACAGACTATCAGCGATGGTATTTCGTATTCAGCATTTTTCGATCAGAACGCAATCAATAATGGAGTTCATATGCTTAAATGGAACAGTGAACTGTCGGGAACTATGTCGGCGATGAAGAAATCAAACGGTCTGCCAATGGAGGTGTATCTTAAAGCCTTCGACAACGAGACCATCAACCAAGAGAACAAGTCCAAGTCTTCCAAGCAGGGTAGCTATGATGTATATATGAACAGCGTTAGTACGGGTACACAGAATGATTTTGAAAGACTGCTTGCGATGGATAAGAATGGAGGTATGGCCAGTCGTATCATATTCTGCGATATACCTAAGCCTGGTGCAAAACTGCCAGAATTGAACCCGCCCAGTGATGAAGTGATAGAAGAGATACATGACCAAATCGATGTTTGGCGTAATCAATTCTGCTACCATACGGATGGGGACGGTAATGATGTTCCTGCTGCAGAATGCATTTTTGATTTAGATTATGTAAAGGACGCTCTTGAGAAGTGGCAAATCAATCAGTACAGAAAGGCCAAGAAGCAGCAGAACTCCGCTCGTGAAGTTGGACGAATACGTGCGGCAACTAACGCCTTCCGCTGTGGTATGTTAGCGCACATCATGTTCGGCTGTCCTACTGTCGATGATGTTGATGCACGCACTAATGTTGTGAACCTCACATTGTATATTGCGAACTATTGTGTTGAAAGATACATATTCATGTTTTCTGCAAATGGTATGAGACCTGAAACTACAGAAAAAAATGACATACAACGTAAAAAGGTGTTGGAAGCAACAATAGCGAGGTGGGCAGAACTCAAACAGACAGGCTGGTCCTGGGGCGAAATCTCTAAAGAGTTTGAACAAGACATAGATTACGTAAAAACAACGACCAAAAGGTACATGAAAAGGCATGGCTTGCGCTAAGACAAACAGAAGAGCGGAGGAATCCGCTCTTTTTCTTTTTATGGGTAGTGCTGGGTACAATTTGCTAATATTAACTGCCATATTCTGATTTTTTAAAAGATTAGTGCATCCGATTTGTGTTGATAATCATGCACTTAAGTTTCTTTAGGGTAGGTACACTTTTGTATCCTTCTTTTTTCATACATAGATTGAACGAATTAGCTTAACATACACCAATGCTCAATATGCGCTCGACCTATCGGACTGAAATAAAGCATCGTAGTGTCGCTCAATGAAAACACGACATTGTTATCTCCAGTAAGCTCCTTAAAGTAATTATCTGCCCATTGTGCGATACAACAATATTCTTCTTCTGTGTTGTGAATACGCCCCATATATCTATAATATGCAATCCAGTCTTCTATACTTCTGTGAGAGTAAGAATCATATTCAGGATATGACTCCAAAAAACATTCACGCCAGTTGCATTTGATGTAATGATGGTTGCAATTGAAAGCCAAAGTTCTCATTCCTCTACTATCTGTTAGCAGATAATATCCGATGCCATCCTTTTCATACAATTCAAACGGAGCACCTGGAACTGGGAGGTAGTTGGAAAGTTGCAATAAATCCACCTTTTGTTCTATAGCTTCTTTATAGTATGGTACTATCGACCTTACCCATAAGGGCATGAATTCTTCAAACTTTTCTCTAAATGCTGGCGAAAGCTGTTCTGCCAGTCCTTTCTCAACTGTAAATTGTTTCATGATTTTTTAGATTTTGATGCTGTAATACATAAATTTACACCTTGCCTTCCTAGCTCAGCCTTTAGCGAGTTGTAGGCATCGGTTCTTCTTCTCGTTCTGGGACATAGCTCCAGCAACTTGGACAGAGTGATGTCAATCGTGCTTCCGCTCTCCAATGGGAAGCGCGCAGACAGCGCGGCAATGTCATCTGCGTGTTTTTCGCTGCTTGGCGGCTTGACAATGACTTCGCTTTCGGGTCGGACAATTTTCTCTGCTTGTCCGCCATAAATACAAATTAAGTTTTCAAAATCAGTAGTCATATTTTCTTCTTTAGTTTGTTGACAGCCCTTTGCACTATTGCAGGCTGTCTATCACAATCAAGGAAATGACGGCTTCCTTCTGGAGTTTTCATAGTTATAGGTTTATTCTTCAAATTCCCCAGTTATCGTAGTAGTTAGGACTACTACTTATATATATCTATATGATAATAATGACCATTTTTGTCAAAAGACAGTCTGTTTGTCGGTTGAAACAAGCTGATTTTCTTAAAAATGTAGAAAATACGCTCATGAAAGGAGTGCTTTTCCCAGAAAAATACTATCTTTGCAAAGCTGATAGGTGCGTCCGTATGCAACCGTTGGCCGAAAAGTGTTTTTCACTTAACCTAGTGGCTGGACGAAATCGCCAAATTAAATCCAATAGTTCACTGAAGGTTCTGGGAATAAGCACTCCTCTGTTTTGTATAGCTGAGGGCATCTTGTATGTCCATAGTATATACATCACAGTGCGAGCGTTTTTTCTACCTTCCTCCGCTGTGAACTAAGGTGTTTGGCGATACCTGTCCTCCCGTGGAGAAGATGGGATTGAGCCTCGCACTTTTTCGTACCCATGAGTTAACCGCTGACCTTCGGGGCTTGTTGGCAACCTAAGACAAGTCAAGATTATGGCACGTTTCATTATTACAACCAAACACACAAAGAATAGCAACGGCATCCGCATTGAGCCTGGTATGCGTGTCGAAGTAATAACCCAGACAATGAGCAACCCTGTTATCACAAACGGCGGCCAAACTGTCGTTGATGCCTTCATGCGCATTTATGGCATTGACATCAAGAAGGTCGGTTGTTTGAATATGGTTGAGTTGGACGTACAAAAGGTATAAGGTTTTTATTCATTTTGGACTTATGAGCAAGACAAAGTGTCCCAAGTGCCATAAGAGCTTTAGTGATGACTTTAATCGCTATGTTTTGGGTCAGCTACTAATACCTTAAAGTTTGCAGCTAATATTGGACTTCAGGCTGGAGGACTTCTTCTTGGCATGCCTTTTGGTGAACATGCTGCACACGCAGGTGCGCATGGTGGTAAACAATTAGCAGAATCCATTGGATGTGGAGAAAAGGATTGGAATGGATGGAGGCATAAGTGTCCTTACTGCGGTTATCAATGGGATTAGAAAGAGAAACTTGTCCATTTTAGTGGACATAAATGTTAATAATTAATAAAAGAAAAACTATTATGGAAAAAATGACAGAATCAATAATGAGTAAGGCCTTACAAGTAGCGTACGACAAGGCCATTGGCGGATTTGAAGTTAAGGGTGTGAAGATTCTTGACTCTGCGTATGATTTGGCACAAAGCTATGCAAAGGCAGACAAGACTGTCAAGCAAAATGCTACTTCGCTTGTCAACTGGCAATGTAGCAAAGCTGGTGCAAGCGGTTTTGCGACAAGTTTTGGGGGATTTACCACTATGGCAGTTGGAATTCCAGCAAACATTACAAGTGTACTGTATGTACAATTGAGGATGATAGCTGCAATTGCAATTATGGCTGGTTATGACCCACGCCAAGACCAAGTGCAAACGCTCGCTTATACATGCTTGTTGGGTAGCGCTGCAGGTGATGTAATAAAGGATGCAGGAATAAAGATAACGGAAAAGTTGACTGAAAACTACATCAAGAAAAACATTACGAGAGCTATGACAACTAAAATTAATCAGGGTGTTGGTTTTAAGTTGATAACAAAGGCAGGCAGCAAAGGCGTATTAAATATGACGAAAATGATTCCTGTTGTAGGTGCTGTATTCGGCGCAGGATTTGATATTTTTACCACTAAAACAATTGGTGCTACAGCAAAGAAAGTATTCATTGATGGTAAAATAGATTAAGCTGTATGAGTCGTAGACTTGCATTCATCTTCTCTGATGCTTTCGGCATTGTGATATTTTCAATAATGTACACACATTATTTTGAAAAATATTTCCTATGGATATTGCTCTCTCGAATAATACTCTGGCCGTTAATACTCCTATGGCCAGGGAGTAAGAAAGACAATACTAAGAACAAAAACGAAGTTTCTAATGACGAATAATATCACATATAGAATTGTATGCAACCATCGTACAGGTAAATATGGCATAAAGAAAGTCAAACAAAATGATTGGTTGATTGAACCTATATACGATGCTATTCAAGGACAAGACTTGGAAAACTGTCATGATACTGTATGGGTCAAGCGCAATGGTAAGTTTGGCTATTTGAACATTACAGAAAAAAAGGAAGTCGTACCTTGCGAGTATGGCTTCCCTATCTACTTCGTGAACGGCGGCTATGCTGAGGCGTGGAAGGACTATAAAGCTGGTGTCATTGACAGAAACGGGAAAGTGGTTGTCCCTATCATTTACGATGAACTACAGGGACGCTACGAAATTGTTGATGTGCCCGACGAGGAGAAGCACACCATCGTCTTGGAGGATGGAATGGAGAAGAAGGTGGGGCCAAATGCAAAACATGTGTTCTGTGGCTTTGCTGGATTCACCAACGACGGTAAGGCGCAAGCATACGATGAGAATATGCAACCCTGTGAGTTTGCAGACTGGGAGCAGTATTGGTTTGATGATGATTACCAATGGTGTGAGCCAGAGAATGCCACGCGTAGCGTTGAAGAGATAGAACAGCGTATCAGAGAGGAATATGTCAAGTGGCGAAAGATGGGTGGCGGTATGCCTTATACACATGCTTGTCGTATAGACAGCGATGAGGTTGATGACCAACGTCAGAAAGTCATCGACCTGATATACGACCGCAGGCATAAGATGAACAAAAGCTGGGTGCACAACAAGGAGAATGCAGATCGTATCATGCGCACAAACAATCTTCTGAACCATGCTGTTGAGAAAGCAGTAAAGCTGGGGCGCAAGACCGCTAAGTCTGTAGAGTGGATGAACAAGGTTCCAAACCTCGATGGCTATTGCTACGAGACGGAGGTGTTTGTCTATCCTCAATGGACTAATAGTAAGAGTGAGGTGGGATATAAGTCAGCACTGCCACGGTCAAAGGAAAGAAATAAACTGTTTGTAGAAGAGGATGACTGTCATAACCACATCTGGAATATTATCGCCGCCATGAACGACTGCTATAAAGTCGATGGTGTGGGTGCTTGCTTCTATCACGCTGCAACCAGTGGCGACGCTAAGGAGTGGAAGCTGAAGGAGCTGCTGATGGATGACGGACAGTCCTGGGATGAACTGATTCACTACCCCGCTTATATGGATTGCTACTTCCTCGTTCCCTTTCACCACCTGTACTGCGACCTTTACAATTACGCGTTCGAGGACTTGGCTCGTATGAACGACTTCCGTGTCAGGGTGAATGTGAAATTAGAAACAAAGGAAAAATCTTAGAATCCCAGTATGCGCAGACCCACAGTTGAGCGACGTATTGCTGAAACCTCAGATTTTGAAGAGTTAAACCGTATTGGCCATCAATATGCCAATGGCGGCAATTACGCCACTGCATTATTAGCTTGGATGCGGGCAGAAGAGCTTGGTTGTACCAAGTACAGAAATAATATTGTTGCCCTATTGTTCAAAAATGATATTCAAGGATATGAGCGACAAAGGGCAGAAGCTATGGTTAAACAATGGTTGAAGGATGGTGATGCTGACGTGCAAGAGTCATTACGAGTATTGAAGTCCGTCTATATTAATTCTGGAACCGATGCAAAAGACAACACTTGACTTCCCTCATAATTCGCGTATTACTTATACTGCGGTGAAGAACCTATTCAACAAACAGACGGGGTTCTCGTCTGTAAAGTGTAACGATGAACTATTTGTCATTGAAGTTCGGCATGGTGCTTGGTTGTCGCCTTTCAGTGAGCAGATTAAGATAAAGGTTGCAGCCACAAGTGGCGAAACGTGCCGAGTGGTGATTGAGTCGTCATCACGCTCCATACTCAACCTTCTGAACTTTGGAGCAAACAAGGGAAACGTTGCTACCCTGCGCGACTATATCAGCAATGAGGTGTATAAACTGACTCCCTCTGAGGGCAGCGACCATTCGACTATACGAATTGTAGAACCAGAGATAAGGATTGGATAGCGTGAAAAAGAAAGAAAGCATACAGTTTATGCGAGACTTGATGCGGAAGATTGCCAAGTCTGTTGGGGATGACGAAAAGTCATTGACACTGATTTATGAAATGATTGATTGTGAATGTGATGACATAAAACTCAACACATTTCCATATAGCATGTTGGCTTTCCATTACGAAAATGGGTATGGCGTTCCTGCTAATGGCGAGAAAGCAATAGAACTTTACAAACAGGTATTGCAAATGAATCCTGCTGATGATGGGGCAATGTTTCATATCGCTGAATGCTATTACAAGGGATTAGGTGTTGATGTTGATGGAAAAAGCATTGTATTGGTATGTGAAAAGTGAGGACACTGGAAATTATGTGATAGACGATAATCCCATCATCAAGCACGAGATAAGCCGTTATCGCAATAGGATTAAAATCGAACGTTCCGCAGAAGAGAAGTGTTTCAACAAAAATACAATATATCTGAAATCATTCTGTATTCCCAAAGACGAATGGACCGATTACTATTTTAATGTTTCTATAAAACGGCCAAAGGATTTGCCAGAGATTTATACGCATTATCACGCTGACGAGAGGACTTTCCATAACAGTTTCTATCCTTGGAAAACTTTCTATGGCAGAGGATTGGAACGTCTATTTTTCGGTAATATCACAATATTTTACGGCAACAATGCTTCTGGAAAATCAACGCTTCTTAACATTATAGCCCAAAAATTGGGGCTTCAGCGGTTGTCTCTTTTCAATACAAGCTATTTCTTTGATGATTTCTGTAAACTTAATGGCGGTTATGAGTTGAATGACGATTTCAACTCGCCAAAGGCAATCCAACGAGGAAAAGTAATTGTCAGTGATGATGTGTTTAATAATATACTCGCAATAAGGCAGCGCAATTTTGAAAAAGACCAGCAAATCAGCGAACTGGAGCAAGAGTTTTTTCACAGAAAAAACTTACCGAAATCAATGTCGCAGTCGAAATTCATCAAGAACACATTGGGCCGAAAGGAAGAAGAAATGTCAAACGGAGAAGCGGCTTTCCAGTATTTTCTTGAACAGATAACAGAACGTTCTCTTGTCCTTCTTGATGAGCCAGAGAACAGTTTGTCGGCAGAGTGGCAGATGATACTTTCCAGAGAGCTATACAACATGACCACCAAAGGCGATTGTCAATTCATAATAGCCACTCACTCCCCTTTTATTCTGGCACTTCCACAGGCACTGATATACAATCTTGATGATGACCCCATAGGGGTTGCGGAATGGTATCAACTTGAAAACATGCAAGCATATTACAAGTTGTTTAGCACTCACAGAATTCAATTTGAGAAATAATGACATATAAACGACAAAAAGGAAGCGCACCTTAATGGTACGCTTTCCTTTTTTATAATACTATTATCGGTATCAACTTGCCCATTTGAAGCTGATGCTGGCGATAGCAATTACCTCAGATTTCTTCTTTTTCACCCTCGCCTTAATGCTGATGGGGTGGCATGGTTTATAAATAATATTGTTCATGCGATAGTAAAGTACGTCAGGTGGTTGAAGTTACTGGAGTACGGACTGGTGGTTATCATCTTGAAACCTCTTCCGAACTTTCCGCTATACTTCTCCGTGCGCCAATGGTCTCTGCCTGAACGACCATGACCGACAGAGGTGTGGTGGGGCTTGAAACCGTGGCGAATGAGCTGAACGATTTTAGCCCGCTGTTCGTCGCTGTAGATGAACGCTTGAGCTACAGGGTTGGGGTAAAGCGTTCTGATGGTGGCTCCACTCTGGTTGTTGATGTTTTCTGTTTTCATAATGCTTTGAATTTGATGTTATACTGCTATTGATAGACTGCCAGCTATCTCGGACACCTTCATGTATGGGCTATAGTCGGCATCAGGATTGTCGGCCTTGAATGCTTTGAAGTCGAATGATGAACGTTGCGACGGTAGCTTACGTGTTAGTTTCATGCCCATGTCGGTAGTGAGGTTCCTGATGTCCTGTGCCTCCATGATTGACAGCACTTGCGCCTTTATCTCAGCCAACCGTTCTTCTGCGGCATTCTTGGTCTGTATGAGTTCCCTAATCTCAGCTTCGTGCGTGCTGACATATTCGGGAACATCACAAAGAGGGTTATGCCACTTCTCGCCGCGCAAGTCGGTATCGAGCAGGTCTTGGCATATCTCCGATGGGATGCGGTTTATGGGAACAAGTTCGCTGATGTGGTCGAAAGTTCCATCCTTCTTTGCCTTATTGCGCAGATGAATGATGAAAAGATTATCCACTTTTGCCTCGAGGTTCTGGCCTTCAAAGAGCAGAGCGTATATTGAGAGTTGAAAACGCGCTTTTAGTAGTCTGTCAGTATCCAGAACGGAGAACGTTTTGATGTCGGCCAGATGGAACGACGTTTCGCTGGCGCGGAACACAATGTCGATGTTGCTGCTCCAGTTCTTGAAGTCAGATACGTTGTACTCATTTGCTTCGCATACCAATCCATTCTCTTTGCAGATACGGATATAATCGGCGGTCTCTTGGTCGCCATCGAATATCCATTCTTCATTGAACCGCTGTACAGCTTTATGCACTTCCGTCCCATATTGGGCAGCTGCTTCAATACGACTCAGGGGTATTCCTTCAAACTCTTTGCCGTCATATAATTGGCGAGAGAGCATACCTGTAATGCCTGACAACTCCTTACCATTGAGGTGGTAGGTGTGGGCTGTCTCATTGAAGACCACGCCACTGCTTTTAAGTTCTATCCTTTTCATAACTATGCTGCCTTCTTTAATTGGTTCTTACGGTCGGTGAAGAGCTTCTTGATGCTCGGGTTGTTCTCACACTCAGAAGAATGGAGCTGATAGAGTGATAGAAGTTCGTCAACGCTGTTAGTGCTGTTGATGGCATTTGCTATTGGCGTAAGGCGATCTGCTTGCTGGGTGGTCGTTGAAGCAACCGCCTTGGTACGTCGGGTTGTCGGCTTGGGCGCAGGTCGTGTCGTCTGGTCGTGATACTGGTTCGTGTCTGCATCTTTTGTGTCATCAATAGCAAACAGTGCATTCATGGCGTATTTGCGAGCGTATGAACTTGCTGCGCCTGTTATCTGCGCTGCATCCATACCTGTCTTTGTCGCCGAGTGTTCTGCTTCGGCTGTTACGCTAATGTTCTCACCCTTTGTATTGAAGAAGAAAAGGGTAGTTTGCAAGAATGTGCGGCCACAGTGTTCTACTACTTGGTCTGAGAACCTGATGCCACATGAATGTTCACGGAGCAGCGGCTTAATGGCTGCTTCGATGTCCTCCAATGAACGGTACTTGAACTTGCCAAACTGATTGTACTGACCTTTGGGCGCATCCAGTCGTTGCTGAATGTCGATGAGTGATTTTAATAAATCTTCCATAGTTGTAATAATTTTAATTGTGAATAAATAGGGTTTACTGAAAAGGGAAAAGGAGAGCCACCACCGACATGACGGTAGTAGTTCTCCTCTTCGGGAACAGTTGAGGTTTGTTGTGCCTCGATGTTCTCAGTGGGGTTCCTTACGATAGGAACCATGCGTATTGCTGACTTTCGCCAGTCAACACTCTTTGCAGACCGAAGACAAAATCGGTCGCACATTGATTTCGTTCCAACCATTTGTCAATCTGTGTTTGCTTGACGCTTTCGTTGCACAGTTGGAGCATTTGCCAAAGCGTGATACTGTCGCTGCCATCCTCTTTCTTGAAGTTAGGATTATCGACATAGCCACGCACGACATTGTTTACTGCTTGGTCGCCCAACAAAACGTTAGGCAAACCGAGTTCTGATTTGGTGCTGTTGGGTAATGCCTGATAAAGTCTCAGGCGGCCAACAACCTTACAGAATTGCTCTTCGGAGATACTGGTATTTCCCAGATTTTCCAAAGAACGCAGATTATCTTCCTTCTCAGGGTCAAATCCGCTAAATAGTTCGAGTGCTTTCTCCTTAATGTCGGAAGTTGTCATGCACTCCAGTTTCCCTGCCAGACCACTACATGTGAGGCAGAGATTTGAGCAAACTCTTACGGAGTAGCCCACAAAGGCTTGGAAGCGCATTGTGGTTTGTTTTCCATACAGCTTGTCTTGATTGTAAGCCCGAACGCCTCCTATTGTGAGGTGAACAGGCTGACCATTGACGGTACGAGACAGCCTTTCGACATGACATACAAACGCCATACGCTGATAATAGATTGTCTTTTCTTCGTCCGTCAGTTCACTTGTTTTCTTGTGTAGAGCAGAGGGTACACGGCCACAGACCTGATTGCTCACTCTTATCTCTACCGGGGTCAATGCCCCAAATACCGTTCTTGCTGCCTCCATGACACTCTCGATAAAGCTCTGATGACTGATAGAGAGCGAGCCGTCGGCAAACGTTGGTACAATACATTTCTCTGAGAGCTCTTCCAGCGATATTTCTGCTGTACTTCCCTCAATGAAATTTGGATGATTGTTCGGGTCGATAGACTCTTCCCGAACGTCATTCTGCTGCTCATCGTCTTCTGCTAAGATGATGAGAGGTGAGGTGATAGTGCCTTCGGTTGGTACTATCTCCATCGGTTGCTTTTGTTGTTTCATAATTTACTTATTCTTATGATTTACTACTTGGCGCGGAAGTCTTTTTCGACTTGACTACGCCGATGATTTTCTTAATGCCCTTTCCGAAAAGCAGCAACGGCTTCGGCAATGGCAATGACATCGTCCAGGGAAAACTTGTTAGCCACATTATGTCCTCCCTTTGATTAGTCCTCTGCGACAGAGTTGGTGTCTGTCGCAATCTTTCTGTTGCGATACCACATCACTGTATGAGTGGTAAACTCTACGATTTGTACTACGGAGACAATCAGGCTAATACCTGTCAAGGCTCCTTTTGCGATTGATTTTAATGTTGTTGTGTTCATTGTTTTGAAATGTTTTAAATTGTTTTGAATAAAAATGAATATGTTCTTCCTCATTAATAAGGCTTTGAGATTAGGACAAAAAAATAAAACCAGCTTTCTTAGCTGGTGATTTTCTTTTAGATGATTGTACTTGACAAAGCCCCTCACACATCACTTTGACAGACTTTAGCTGCCATGATGTGCAAGTTCACAGGAACCGTTTTCCCCAGATTCTTCATTGGGGGATTTTTGCTTCTTTGTCAGATGCTTCCCACTTCTCTGAGTGGGTATTCTTTCTAAAATAAGGTTTTGACGGCGTTGAAAATTCCTATTATTTTCAAAGTTAAGAATAACCTATAAATGCTAAAAAGGAGATGGCCAGCCATCATGCTCTCATCTATGAACTATAATTATTGAGAAATATGTATGTAAATAAAGATTTTAGATTTAGAACAACTATTTCAAAAGAGAATTATGAGAGTAAGGCAGATGCGATAGCCTGCCTGAGCAAGCCTGGTTCATTAGCTATTGGAAGGAACAAAATGGCATGGATAGAACGTGAGGTGAGTATTGATGATTTCATGCGGTTGGCCACTTCCGGCTATTGCTTCTGCAATCTGTTTGACATTAATCCATTTGAGAAATATTGGATTGAAAACAAGGAAGGGAAACGGCGAGAAGTCTATCCCACCTATCGGATTGGAGCAAACAAAGGGTGTATGAAAATGCAGTTCAAGGCTGACCAGTTCTTCCGAGGCGCGCAAACTATCTTCGTTGATGTTGACTATACGCGCTTCGAAGATGTATTGGACTATCTTAGAGTGCTCAACATACCCCCTACTTGTGTCTATATGAGCTTTAGCGACAAAAAAGAGAAAGGTAAAGCAAAAATATGGTCTCGCAGGTTTAGAATGGTATATCTGTTCAGCGAGATATTGAATGCGGTTGAGTTTGAAACAATAGCGCGAGTTATTACTGAGCAAATAGAGAAAGATACAGGTGAAGCGATGGACGACGACTGCGGAACGAGGAAGAGCCAGTATATGAATGGAGTCTATGGAAATGACGAAACATACCGAAGCGACTATATCTACAGCAAGCATGATTTCTTTGAAGGCGGCATACTTTATGTTCCACCACGAGAGGAAGATGAGGTTTTGCCTGATGAGGTGGTAGAGTCTTCTGATGAGTTCGACAGAAACTTGGTCAATGATATGGAACGATTGAATTATGATGAGTTCATGCATCATTACTCGCAAAAGTACGAGTACTTCTATCGAGTTGAGCGTGATGAATGGATAAACAACTTGTATCAATTTACGGATGAAGGTTTCCTGCGATTGTATTATTACCGTGAGACAGTTCGTGATGGTGATTGGCGACGAAGGAAACTGTTTTATGCTGCATGTTTAAGACGATTGATGCGACCTAACGTGGATGCCAATACGCTACTGTTCAATCTGTACGTTGACCGTGAACGCTTTTATGACAATTCCGACGGGGTTATAAGTGTTACCCATCTGAGACGCAAGGTTCTCACTGTGCTGAAGATGTCTGTTGAGGAACTGGAGTTTTTCTGCGGTAAGTCAATTGCTTATTGGAAAAATAATCGGCCGCAAATCATCTTCAAAAGAGGCACGGGAATAATTAGTTTGCGACTGGCACGGGAAATATATACTGAGCTTCGATACAGGGAGATTGACGAGCAATACGACCCAACGATGTCTTTAAAGGAAAATATCGAGGCTGGATTGGACGTTCCTGCATCAACTCTTTATAGATATTGCCGTGTCAGGAACTATGATACAGACCCCAACCGTCCACCATCAATGCGAAAACAGCAGGAGCAGAAACGAAAGGAGAAACAAAAGGCCATCGAGACATTCCAAAAGATGTATAATCCGCGATGGACTACGAATGAGAATATTGAGTATATGGCGGCAAACGGTTTGGTACTTCGATATCGGACTTTTATGCGCTGGAAGGAAAAGTATATTGTTTCGCAGCCTCAGTTGGACTATGAGCCAATAGAAACGCCCAAAATGGATGAACTCTTTGACGTATCCAACCAAGTTCCTCCTATTCATAAAGATACTCCGTCTGATGAGTTTGAGGAGAATAACTGGCCAAACTTCTGGAGCAACCCATTTGCAAATCTCACCATTGACCTCAGCAGATACAAATTCCCCAGTTAACGTAGTAGTTAGCACTACTACTTATATATACCTATATGAGAAAAACGACAAAAAATGTCAAAAAACTAATGAAGATAACATTATCTAAAGGAATTATTCGTACCTTTGCACCATGACGAACAAGAACCTATATATCATCAGCGGTTGTAATGGAGCTGGGAAAACAACAGCTTCCTATACCGTACTGCCTGAAGTCCTTGATTGCAGGGAGTTCGTAAACGCTGATGAGATTGCTCGCGGCCTCTCACCTTTTAATCCTGAGAGTGTAGCCATAGAAGCAGGTCGTTTGATGCTTAGTCGTATTGAGGAACTGTTGGAGCGTGATGAGTCATTTTCCATTGAGACAACGCTCGCTACAAAGTCATACATCAATCTTGTACGCAGAGCACAAGCCAAGGGATATAATGTAAGGGTGTTGTTCTTCTGGTTGCGTACGCCAGACCTTGCTGTTCAACGTGTGTCAGAGCGTGTAGCAAAAGGTGGTCATAACATACCAACGGACGTCATTAGAAGAAGATACGTGGCAGGCATCAGCAATCTCTTCCGATTATTTATGCGCGAGGTCGATTATTGGGAAATTTACGACAATAGCGAATACCCGGCAGTTCAGATAGCTACGGGAGGGAAAAATGAGAAAACAGAGATTATTATAGAAACAACATACAATAAAATAGCCGAATATGTCAAATAAGGAATTCTCAGAGAAGCTCAAGGCAGGCATCGAACTGGCTGGAAAACGTATGCTACAGGAAAAGGCTATGCGTGGAGAGGATATTATTGTTTGTGATGCTGACAATAACATTCAGCGCATCCCAGCAAGTCAGGTCATAGCAAGTAATCAAATTCAATAACAACAATAGAGATAATTAACACAATGTTTAATCATTCGGGCGACTAAAGTCAACCCACAAGTCAACCAATGGAATAGAACGGGATAAAGAAGTCTGGTTTTCAGTCTCTTACAGTTGGTAGCGCACACGTCTGGGGGGCGCGAGGTCGCTGGTTCGAGTCCAGTAATCCCGACAGAAAGAATCGCTAATAGACTGATAATTAGTTGCTTAGCGATTTTTCTTTTTCGTAATTCCCGTGGTATTCCCGTGATAACTCACGCCAGGATATAGCCATCTGGATGTCCCTGATTTTCTTCTTCATGTCGCTGATGACGACGGGGTTCTTAACTGTTGTCTCCATATGCGCATACCAGAGGGGTACGGGATAGCCGTCGGGGAAGGACTTGTTGTAGTTCCTGACTGACTCGATGAGGTTCTTTTTTTGTGACTGCTTGTGACAACTTATACTTGATTGATAGTCTTTTGCAGTTCTTCAAGGAAGTGGGCGGCATGGCCGCCGTCCATCTGGGCATGATGGAACTGGAAGGAGATGGGGAGCGTGGTCTTCAGCCAGCCCTTGCGATAGCGGCCCCAGGCGAGGAAGGGGTTGGTGAAGATACCGCTGTACTGGTTGACGATGCAGTCGAGTTCCGTCCCGGTCAAGGCCGATGTGCCCACGATGACGGCATCCTCGTCCAAGATGTCCTGACAGGTCTTGCGAATGGTCTCTGTCAGGTTCAGGTAGTTCGTGTTGAACTGCTCCAGATTGTCGTTGACGGCAATGTCGCAGAAACTGAGTCCACCTTTGATGTTATCTACGATCATGTTGACAGCCATGCGGTCGTATTTGTACAATTTCCCGT
>ODAJ014789851.1_pt1 | contig 25055 bp, 14 predicted proteins | sample 1539241 | NCBI WGS metagenome assembly ODAJ01 (sample SAMN02144231, study PRJEB22623) | gut metagenome | biome: sheep rumen | host: Ovis aries | place: New Zealand
CGGATGGGCGATAATGGTGTGTACGACGTGAAGTTCAAGTCTTCACCTCGTACATATCATTATAGGTATAGTGATGTGGTTTGGTTGAAGGAGGCCGTCTGGCATGATCATCTGCATTGTAAGGTTTACATCGGTGGAAGAGAACAGCACAACGTTGAAGACATTCGTTCCTTCCAACATGGTGAACAAACGCATTGGCGTATTACATTCAGTAATGGCTTTGTTCAAGACTACCTCAATGGAAGCATTCAAGTGGTAGAGTCATGTCTGGCAGACGACATCGCAAACAATGCTTTTGAATTTCTGAAGCGTATCGCCCAGATTAATGAACTGGGAAAGGATGAAGAGCATGGTGGCATCCTTCCTGCACTTTATGAAAAGATAGATTTCATTGATAAGGAGTTGGCCGCAGCCCCATATCTTAACCCCAATGAATACCATGTCAAAAAGCATCGTGTATCTGATCTGATTTTTCCTTTTGGCTGTAACTCCAGTCAAGAGAAAGCCGTTACGGCTGCCTTTGAGAATCAAATTAGCGTGATTCAAGGTCCTCCAGGAACAGGAAAGACTCAGACCATCTTGAATATCATTGCCAACATCTTGGTACAGGGAAAAACGGTGATGGTAGTCTCTAACAATAACTCTGCAACAGCCAATGTGTTGGAGAAATTACAGAAGTACGGACTGGACTTCATTGTGGCTCCATTAGGAAAAAGGGAAAACAAGGAGGCCTTTGTTAGTAACCAACCTGTTGTTCCAGATGAATTACAGACTTGGAGTTTGTCGATGACAGATTCGTTCCAAGAGAAACGAAGAGTGGGTGATACTCTGAAACAACTGCGGAAAGTGTTTGAGTTGCAAGAGAGTCTAGCTTCTGCGAAGCAAGAACTGAAGGTCATAGAACTGGAGTGGAGGCATTTTAAGCAGGACAATTAGATAGACGAAGAAACCTATTCGCCTAAAAGAACTGCTAAATCCCAACGCATTATGAAGCACGCAAAAAGAAAAGGCGCTCATAATGAACGCCTTACGTGATATTTTGTGATTGATTGTAATCGATGCTAATTGCTATTTACTTTCCCACGCAAAAGTTAGAGAATATATTGTTTAGGGTCTCCTGACTTGTGATTGTGCCACCGGTTATTTCACCGAGGGTGGAGAGAACCAGGCGGAGGTCTTCGGCAATAAGGTCGGCAGGGAGTTGAGTGGCGAGAGCATCGAGGACACGAGCGAGGTGGGCGTGTGCGTTATTAAGTGCTTCGTAATGGCGGGTATTGGTTACAATGAAGTCCGAGTCATTGAGGGTTGAGAGGTCAATGGACTGGAGGATAATGTCTTCGAGTGCTTGTATGTTTGTGCCATGTTTGGCAGAGATGCTTATGTCAGCGATAGTTTGGCCGGTGGTAGGGAAGAGGTCGGTCTTATTCCGGATGATGATGAGCGACTTGCCCTTGCATAGAGATTGCATGCTATGGGATTCTTCAGTCGTTGGCTCCTGATCGAAAAGCCAAAGAACAATGCGGGCTTTCTCGATGGCCTGGTGGGTACGCTCGATACCGATTTGTTCGATTTCGTCTGTTGTCTGACGCAGGCCAGCCGTATCGATGATGCGAAATTGCACGCCACGAATGTCGATAGTGTCTTCGATGGTATCGCGAGTGGTTCCGTGTATGTCGCTTACGATGGCACGGTCTTCGTGGAGCAACTGGTTAAGAAGGGTAGATTTTCCGACATTCGTCTTTCCTACTATCGTAACGGGTATGCCCAGTTTCAAAGCTTGCCCCATTTCGAATGAGCGTGCCAGATTGATAATATGATTGTCAATCTTTTGTGCTATGCGAATCAGTTCGGTGCGGTCGGCAAATTCCAGTTCTTCGTGGTCGGAGAAGTCGAGTTCCAGTTCGAGTAGGGTAGTGAGGTGGAGTAGTTGGTCGCGGAGGGAGGCCAGTTCGGATGAGAAGTGTCCGCGCAACTGGCTCATGGCCATCTGATGGGAGGCACGGTTGGTGGAGGCAATGAGGTCGGCCACGGCCTCGGCTTGACTGAGGTCCATTTTGCCGTTGAGATAGGCGCGCTGAGTGAATTCTCCTGGGCGAGCCATGCGGCAGCCATGCCCGACGAGCAGTTCCAACACTTTGTTTATGATATAGCGGGAGCCGTGGCAGGAGATCTCGACGCTGTCTTCGCCAGTGTAGCTGTGCGGGGCTCGGAAGACAGAGACCATAGCCTCGTCGATGATCTCATCGCCGTCCTTGATGCGGGCGAAGTGGGTGGTGTTGGCGGTAGTAGTAGCAGTGATGCTGCTACATACCGAACTGGCGGCACTGAGGGCATCGGGGCCACTGATGCGTATGACGGCGATGGCTCCGCCAGGAGCGGTGGCCGGTGCGCAGATGGTGTCGCTTGCGATCATATACGGTCTAAGACTTCTCGAATGAGCGTGTCGATGGAGTTCTTATACTCCGTGTTCATCTCCTGGGCATAGCGATTGGCGATGACCATGCAGCAAGTCATGGCGCGATGTCCCAAAAGCGAAGCAAGGCCGGCGAGAGCCGAAGATTCCATCTCGAAGTTGCACACTTTCATTCCGTCGTACTCAAAGGATTCTATCTTTTCGTTCTGCAGCGGGTCGGCAATGTCGGCACGCAGTTGGCGACCCTGTGGACCATAGAAGCCGCCGCAGGCAACGGTATAACCGCGCACCATGTCGTCACCGGCTATTTGGTCAACGAGTTGCTTATCGGCAATAGCCACATAGGGTGAACCCTTGACGGCATCCCACTTCATGTGCTTCTTGAATGCTTCCTCCAGTTGCAGGTCGCAGACCTTGTTGCGTCCGGCATAGTAGTTGAGCAGTCCGTCGAAGCCGATGCTCTTTACGCTGGCCACGAAGGTGCCTGTGGGAGTGAAGGGTTGCAGACCGCCGCAGGTTCCGATTCGGACCATCGTCAGAGTGCGATGTTCGGTTTTCTCTGTTCGGGTATTATAGTCGATGTTGGCCAGTGTGTCCAGTTCGTTGACTACGATGTCGATGTTGTCGCAGCCGATGCCGTGGCTCTGTGCCGTTATGCGTTTGCCCTTGTATGTGCCTGTGACGGTGTGAAACTCGCGGCTCTGTACCTCAAACTCTTTTGCTTCGAAGTGTGCGGCAATGGTGTCCACGCGAGCAGGGTCGCCTACCAGGATGACCCTATCGGCCAAGTATTCTGGACGCAGATGCAGGTGGAAGCACGAGCCATCCTCGTTTATTATCAATTCTGATTCAGCAAATTTTTTAGGTTCCATGGTATCTCCTTTCTTATTTTATCATAATCCTAATTCCAGTTTCCTAATTTCTTTCTCCTGATTTTTTACTTGCTCCAGCAGTTCTTCCTCGTTTTTCTCCAGCATCAGGATTTCGTTTTTCATTTGGTTGCGTTGTGCTTCCGAACTATTGCTGTAGTTGTTGCGCATACGCATGAGTGTCTTCGTTACCTTGTACAGTTCGTCCAAGTCCTTCACACGCTGGTCGAATATCTGCAAGGCCTGTGTCGAGCGGAAGTCGGCTCGCTTGTGGTAAATTTGGTTGTCGGTGATGATGAATTCAAATTCATGCTCATTCTCCGCCTGCCGTGCATCTTTGGTTTCGCGCAGTCGATACTGGGCCGCGCGCACCTCGTTGCTGTCTATCCAGGTCTCCTTGATGGAGGTCAGACGGGCCAGCCGTCTCAGTTTCTCCGTTTCCAGTTCTTCGGGAACATACACCCGTCTTGTGTCGTTGGGTATAAAGACGTAAATGCACACTTTTCCGGTCGGTTGGTTGCGGTCGGTCACAAACCATCCGAGTTGGTTGGTCTCGTCGATGAGATACAGGTAGTCGTTGGCCGTAGAGTTGAATGGCATGCCAATGTTCTCTGGTGCCAGGAATCGGTGTTCGTCGGCATCATATCGTGACATGAAGATGTCGTATCCGCCCAGGCTCTCTGTTCCTTGCGAAGCGAAGTAGATGGTGGTACCATCGGTCATCATGAAGGGATAGTTCTGGTGGCTGTCCTTGTCCGAAATGCCTTGCAGCAGTTCGACTTTCGACTTCGAGCCGTCGCTGTAGAGAGTTTGACTGTACAGATTGAGCACCCCTCGGGTATCGGGCTGTGCATAGAAAATCTGGTCACCCATCTGCGACTGGAACACCGTGCATCCATGCTTGTCTGCCGTCTTGAAGTAGTCGGCATACGTGCTGATGGTGCCACATTCGGGGCTCAGATGTATGTGCCGAAGAACATCGTTGATGGGCACCACGATGCTGTCGATGAATGTCACCTGCTCGACGGCATTCAGCTTCATTTGTGCTCTGTGTATCCACAGCAATTTCTTTTCCTGCTCAATGCTCGATTGCTTATTCTTCTTCAGCATCTCGATTTCGTCGTTCAACAGTTCCTCCGCCGTTTCGAAGTCATAGGCGGCCAGAGCCTCCTCCACCTTTGTGTAAGGCAGTTGGGGCCCTGGCTCATTCTTTATCTTAGTTCTTCTCCGCTGTGCCTGTACGTCGGCCAGGGCAAGCAGCAAGAGCATCGCTAACAGGATTCTCTTCATGTCTGTGAAGTGGTTTACTTATTCTTTAGGTATTCGTCCATGGCCGCAGCGGCGCGTCGTCCGTCGCCCATGGCCAGTATGACGGTAGCTCCGCCGCGCACGATGTCGCCACCGGCAAAGATGGTGGGCAGGTTGGTCTGCATGCCCTCGTTCACGACGATGGTGTTCTTGCGTCCCAGTTCCAGTCCCTCGATGCTGGTGGGCACGATGGGGTTGGGGCTGACGCCTACGGCCACAATGGCCTGGTCAATCTCGATGGTCTCGGTGGCACCAGGAATGGGCTGCGGACTGCGACGGCCGCTGGCATCGGGTTCGCCAAGTTCCATCTTCTGCAGCACCACCTCCGTCACGTTGCCCTTCTCGTCAGCATGATATTCGATGGGATTGTGCAAGGTCAGGAATTCGATACCCTCCTCCTTGGCATGCTTCACCTCCTCCAGTCGGGCCGGCATCTCGGCCTCGGAGCGGCGGTATGCTATGAATACGCGTTCGGCGCCCAGTCGCTTGGCCGTACGGCATGAGTCCATGGCCGTATTGCCACCTCCCACAACCATCACGCTCCGTGCCTTCTTGATGGGCGTGTCGTAGGCTGGGTTAGAGGCATCCATCAGGTTCACGCGAGTCAAATATTCGTTGCTCGACATGATACCGTTGGAGTTCTCACCGGGTATGCCCATGAAGTTGGGCAGACCAGCACCAGAACCCACGAAGATGCCCTCGTAGCCCTGTTCTTCCAGTTCGCGAACCGAGATGGTCTTGCCAATGATGCAGTCCTTGACAAAGCGTACGCCTATCTTCTCCAGGTTCTGAATCTCTACGTCCACAATCCTGTTGGGCAGGCGGAACTCGGGGATGCCATACTTCAGCACGCCGCCAATCTCGTGCAGTGCCTCGAAGACGGTCACCTCGTAGCCCATCTTGGCCATGTCGCCCGCAAAGCTCAGTCCGCTGGGACCAGAGCCCACGACGGCAATCTTGCGTCCGTTCTTTTCTGCCACCTCGGGCAGGGCAATGTTGCCGCTCTCGCGTTCGTAGTCGGCCGCAAAGCGTTCCAGGTTGCCGATGGCCACGGCGGGTTCCTTCATCTTCAGGTGTATGCAATGGGCCTCGCACTGCTTCTCCTGCGGACAAACGCGACCGCAGACAGCGGGCAGTGAGGACGTGCTCTTCAGCACGCGGGCGGCATCGAGGAAGTGTCCGCGCTCGATGTTCTTGATGAATGACGGGATGTTGATGCTCACTGGGCAACCCTGCATACAGGTGGGATTGGCACAGTCCAGACAACGCTTGGCCTCCGTCATAGCCTGTTCGACAGACAGTCCCTGATTCACCTCCTCGGTTCTGGTCGTAGCGCGATAGACAGGGTCGAGCTCGGGCATCTGGCAACGCTCTATCTGGGTACGCTCCTTAGCCTTCATCGACTTGCGCAGTTCCTCGCGCCAGGGGGCATTGCGATCCGTCAGCGTGCTGAGCGGACTCTTCTCCTGCTCTTCAGCTGCTGACAGGGGAGCAGAATTGCCCGTTTCTTGAGATACCTTCCCCTGGCCATCCTCCTCTTTACAAGAGAGAGTTTGGGACTGGGCCTGCCATTTTTCGAAAGCCTCCAGTTCCTCGGCCTTGAAGGCACCGGCACGGCGCAGCATCTCGTCGAAGTCCACCTGATGTCCGTCGAACTCAGGGCCGTCGACACACACGAAGCGCGTCTTGCCCCCAACCGTGATGCGGCAGGCGCCGCACATGCCCGTGCCGTCCACCATGATGGTGTTCAGCGAGACGTCGGTGGGGATGTCGTATTTCTTTGTCAAGAGACAGCAGAATTTCATCATGATGGCAGGGCCTATGGCGAAGACCTTGTCCACATGTTCGCGTTGGATGACCTGCTCGATGCCTACGGTCACCACGCCCTTCTGGCCATACGAACCGTCGTCGGTCATGATGATGACCTCGTCGCTTGCCTTTCGCACTTCGTCCTCCAGGATGATGAGGTCCTTCGAGCGTCCGGCCAGCACGCTGACAACGCGGTTCCCGGCAGCCTTCAGTGCCTGGATGATGGGCAACATCGGGGCCACGCCCACTCCGCCACCGGCGCACACCACCGTGCCGAAGTTCTCGATATGGGTGGCACGTCCCAGGGGACCTACTACGTCGGTGATGCAATCGCCCTCCTCCAGCGCACAAAGCTTCGAGGTGGAAGCCCCCACGGTCTGGATGACCAGTGTGATGGTGCCCTTGTCGGGGTCACTGCCAGCAATGGTCAGGGGGATGCGCTCGCCGTTTTTGCCGACGCGCACGATGACAAAGTGTCCGGCCTTTCTGGCCTTGGCGATGAGGGGAGCTTCAACTACCAGTTTGAAGACCTTCTCGCTGAACTGTTCTTTCTTGACAATCTTGTTCATACCTTAAAAAATGGATTGAAGTTTATTAACCTTTTATCATGTCCGTCCCCATGTATGGCTGCAGAGCCTTGGGAATGCGGATGCCCTCGGGCGTCTGGTTGTTCTCCAGCAGGGCGGCCACGATACGCGGCAGAGCCAGCGCCGAGCCGTTGAGCGTGTGGGCCAGCTCCGTCTTCTTGTCGGCCTGACGGCGAATGCGGCACTTCAGTCGGTTGGCCTGGTAAGTGTCGAAATTCGACACACTGCTTACCTCCAGCCAGCGCTTCTGAGCCTCGCTGAACACCTCGAAGTCGTAGCAGATGGCCGACGTGAACGACTGGTCGCCGCCACACAGCCTCAGGATGCGGTAGGGCAGTTCAAGCTTCTGCAGCAGACCCTCCACGTGCTCCAGCATCTCCTTGTGGCTCTCCCTGGAGTGCTCAGGTGTGTCGATGCGCACAATCTCTATCTTCGAGAACTCGTGCAGGCGGTTCAGTCCGCGCACGTCCTTACCGTACGAACCGGCTTCGCGGCGGAAGCATTGCGTGTAGGCACACATCTTCACGGGCAGCTCCTGTTCGGGGATGATGACGTCGCGATAGATGTTAGTCACGGGCACCTCAGCCGTTGGTATGAGGTAGAGGTCGTCCACCTCGCAGTGGTACATCTGTCCCTCCTTGTCGGGCAGCTGACCGGTGCCGTAGCCGCTGGCTTGGTTCACCACTGTCGGGGGCATGATTTCCTCGTAGCCGGCCTTGCGAGCCTCGTCGAGGAAGAAGTTGATGAGCGCCCGCTGCAGGCGAGCTCCCATGCCGCGATAGACAGGGAATCCAGCGCCTGTAATCTTCACGCCCAGGTCGAAGTCGATGAGGTTGTATTTCTTAGCCAGTTCCCAGTGCGGCAGCCGCGCTTCGGGCACTTCGGGGTTCGCTGTCCAATTGCCCACGGTGTCTTCGCCCTCGCGGCACTCCTTCAGGTTCGACTTCACCACCCAGTTGTCCTCGGCGCATTTGCCCTCGGGCACTTCGTCATAGGGAATGTTGGGTATCTGGCAGAGCAGTGTGTTCAGTTGGCGTTCGGCCTCCTCCTTCTGCTCTTCGAGCCGCCCGCCCTGCTGCTTCAGCTCGGCCACCTTGGCCTTCACCTGTTCGGCTTCGTCCTTGCGGCCTTGCTTCATCAGTCCGCCTATTTCGGCCGCCAGTTTCTTGGCCTCCGCCAGGTTTTGGTCGAGCAGGGTCTGCGCCTGTCGGCGTGTCTTGTCCACGGCTATCACCTCTTCTATAGCCTCGCGTGCCCCTGCAAAGTTTTTCTTCTCCAGACCGCGCACCACGCGCTCCGTCTCCTCTGTAATCAATCGTAATGTCAACATATTCTGATGTTCTTTATACCTTAATTATTATAATGCGACGCAAAGATACAAAAAAATACTGAATCGGCGTAGCGTTTGCCCCATATTTTCCCCGTTCCCTCGTGTCTTTTTTGATTTTAGTCAACGTATCAGGCACCGCTCTCGCATTGTCACGATTGTCAAGATTGTCATTGTCAAGATTGTCAAATTTGATTTTTCAAATGCGGGGGTGACTGCTCAATAAAAAAGAAATAATAATATATTATTATTTCTTTTTTATTGAGGATTATCACCTCACTTCTGCGAGATGAATTTGACAATCTTGACAATGACAATCTTGACAATCGTGACCACATCTCCATCATGTCATACTATAGGAGGGGTACAATAGTAATCCACAGCCGCAGGCGATACTAATGTGATAGGGGCCAGAATACTTATTTGTCACCTGAAACTTCAGTAGTGACGAAACATTTACTGCCAGAGAATTGACAAAATCGATTATTATTTGTAACTTTGCGAAACTTAACCAACTTTCTAAACTATCATGAAGGCAAATCCGAGCAAGGGGTTCATCTATTTCATCTGCATGGTTTCGGCCATGGGCGGACTGCTATTCGGCTACGACTGGGTGGTGATAGGCGGGGCCAAACCATTCTATGAACTTTACTTTGGCATTAGCGACAGCCCCGTTATGCAGGGGGTGGCCATGACGACGGCCCTTGTGGGTTGTCTGGTCGGAGCCATGGTGGCCGGCTGGGCTGCCGACCGATGGGGGCGCAAACCTCTGCTCTCCACGGCAGCCGTGCTCTTTACGGTCTCGGCCATAGGTACGGGCCTCTTCGACGACTTTACGATGTTCAACGTAGCCCGTTTTGTTGGCGGTGTGGGCATAGGCGTGGCTTCGGCCTTGTCGCCGATGTACATAGCCGAAGTCAGTCCGGCCAATATCCGAGGCCGCATGGTGAGCCTGAACCAGATGACCATCGTGCTGGGCATCCTGGCGGCGCAGATAGTGAACATGCTGCTGGCCCGTGACACCCAGGTGGCCGAGAGTCAGGCCTGGAACGTGGAATGGGGGTGGCGCTGGATGTTCTGGGCCGAGACGTTGCCTGCCGCCCTGTTCCTGGTCATGAGTATGTTCATCCCGGAGAGCCCAGTTTACATGGGGCTAAAGGTTCAAGGTGATGAATTAAAGGTAAAGGATAAGGGCCCTTCGCTCCGCACTTTGTTCCTCGACGGTCGCTATCGCCGTGTCCTGTGGCTCGGATTGGTAATAGCCGTGTTCCAGCAGTGGTGTGGCACGAACGTCATCTTCAACTATGCTCAGGAGATATTCGTAGGAGCAGGTTTTGATGTCGACGGCATGTTCATCAACATCGTCATAACGGGCATTGCCAACGTCGTATTCACCTTCGTGGCCCTCTACACCATCGAGCGCTGGGGGCGCCGCACGCTGATGCTTTTGGGCGCAGGCGGACTGGGCATCATCTATTTCGTCCTCGGCCTGTGCTATTGGCAGGGCGTACAGGGTATCGCCATGGTGGCCTTGGTGGTCATGGCCATATCGGTCTATGCCATGACGCTTGGCCCCGTCACTTGGACATTGCTTGCAGAGATATTCCCCAACCGCATCCGTGGCCTGGCCATGGCCACCTGTACGTTTGCCCTATGGGTGGGCTGCTGCACGCTGACGTTCTCATTCCCCTCGATGAATGCTGCATTAGGCTCGAACGGTACGTTCTGGACCTATTCACTCATCTGCCTCTTGGCCTTCCTGTTCCTGTGGAGGAGGTGCCCGGAGACGAAGGGAAAGAGCCTGGAAGAACTGGAAAAAGAACTGATATATGAAGACTAAAGTTTGGAGAGAAAACATCGTCATTCCGACGTACGAAGTGGGCCAGGAGGAGAAGAACCCCATCTTCCTGGAGAACCGAGTCTATCAGGGGTCGAGTGGGGTAGTGTATCCTTATCCCGTCATCGAGTCGATTGCCGACACAAAGACCGACCATACGTATCATGCCCTTTGGATGGAGAACGAATACATCCGCGTGATGATACTGCCTGAACTGGGCGGCCGTGTACAGATGGCTTACGACAAGATAAAGCAACGCCACTTCGTCTATTACAATCATGTTGTGAAGCCAGCCCTGGTGGGTTTGGCTGGTCCGTGGATATCGGGAGGCATCGAGTTCAACTGGCCCCAGCATCATCGCCCGTCCACGTTCCTGCCAGTCGATTGCGACATCGAGGAACAGGCCGACGGCAGCGTGGTGGTTTGGTGCTCGGAGATGGAGCGCATGTTCCACCAGAAGTCGACCGTCGGCTTCCGTCTGCGCCCTGGGTGTGCCTATCTGGAGATAAACGTGCGGCTCTACAACCGCAGCGAATTGCCCCAGACGTTCCTCTGGTGGGCCAATCCCGCCGTGGCCGTCAACGATGACTACCAAAGCGTATTCCCCCCCGACATCAATGCCGTCTTCGACCATGGGAAACGGGCCGTCAGCACCTTCCCCATAGCCACAGGAACCTATTATAAGATGGACTATTCGGCTGGTGTGGACATCTCAAACTATAAGAATATCAAGGTGCCCACTTCGTACATGGGCGTGAATTCCAAGTACGACTTCGAGGGCGGATATGAGAACGATACAAAGGGCGGCATGCTGCATGTGGCCAACCACCACGTCTCGCCCGGCAAGAAACAATGGACCTGGGGCAACGGAGACTTCGGCCGGGCATGGGACCGCAACCTGACAGACGAGGACGGACCGTACATCGAACTGATGGCCGGTGTGTACACCGAGAACCAACCCGACTTCACCTGGATTATGCCCTACGAGGAAAAGGAGTTTACGCAGTACTTCATGCCCTACAGGGATTTGGGCGTAGTGAAACAGGCATCGAAGGACGTCATCTTCAACCTGACGGAGACGGACGATGGTGCCCGCATTCAGATTCTCGTGACGTCCAAGCAAAACGTGCGCATAGAGCTCACCAGCGACGACTTTGTCATATTATATAATAAGGAAACAACACTGACGCCGGAGACCGTGTTCGACGAGGTGGTGGATATACAGGGCGTGCCCTTCGACGAATTGACCCTCACGGTATATCAAGTGGGCCGCGCCGTACGTCCCCTCTCGTGGCACGAAGCTTCCGACGAGGTAAGGCGTGTGCCCGATGCCGCAGAAGCTGCTCTGCCGGCAAAAGACTGCAAAACGGTGGAGCAACTCTATCTCACAGGTCTTCATCTGGAACAATACCGGCATGCCACCTGGTCGCCACTCGACTATTACGAGGAGGCCTTGCGTCGCGATCCCGACGATGTGCGCTGCAACAATCAGTTGGGTCTGTGGTATCTGCGTCGCGGCCGCTTCGAGCAAGCTGAGCCTTATCTGCGCCATGCCGTCAAGGTACTGATGAAGCGCAACCCCAATCCATATTGGGGCGAACCCATGTACAACCTGGGCCTTTGCCTGAAATATCAATGGCAGTTGGACGAAGCTTATGACTGGTTCTACAAGGCCACGTGGAACGGAGGATGGCAGGGTGCGGCTTATTTTGCCTGTGCCCAGATTTCGTCGATGCAAGGCCGGTGGGAAGATGCACTGCACGAAGTTGACCGTGCCCTTGTGGCCGGATACCACAACCAGAAGGCACGTGCACTGAAGGTGGCCACGATGGCCAATCTCGGCATAGAGGAGGGCATAGACGACCTGATAGAAGAGAGCCTGAAGCAAGACCCCTTCAACTACGGAGTGCTGTGGGAGGTCGGAGAGCGAGACCGCATCGTCGAACTGATGCATGGCAATCCCTTCAACTATCACGAATTGGCTCTCGACTACGCCCAGGCCGGACTGCGCATGCGGGCCAATGCTGTGCTGGACTTAGCCATAGAGGTGGGAGCCGTGAATGCAATGACCTATTACTATAAGACATGGATAAACGTAGAAGTTTGTCCGTTGCCCGCGACTCCGCTGCCCATTTGTTTCCCCAACAGGCTGGAAGATATATTGGCCCTGCAGCGTGTGCTGGACTTGGATAAGAAGGACGCCCTGGCACCGTATCTGATGGGCTGTCTTTACTACGACAAGCGGCAGTACGACGAGGCCGTCCGCCTGTGGGAACGTTCGGCTGACATCGACCCCAAGCAGCCTGCCGTTTGGCGCAACTTGGCTTTGGCAGCCTTCAATAAACAACACGACAGGCGGAAGGCTGTAACCCTGATGGAACGTGCCTTCCATCTCGACGAGACGGACAGTCGTATACTGATGGAACTCGACCAACTCTACAAAGTGGAACAATGGCCACATACCGAGCGATTGGCCTTCCTCCAACAGTATCCCGAGCTTATCCGGCAGCGCGACGACCTTGTGCTCGAGGAGATAACTCTGCTGAATCAGGTTGGGCGTTACGAAGAAGCCATGAGGAAACTCGATAGCCATAAGTTCCACCCCTGGGAGGGCGGCGAAGGCAAGGTGCCTGCACAATATCAGATTTGTCGCGTGGAGCAGGCCAAGCCTCTGATAGTCACGGCTCCCGATCGCGCCATAGCCCTACTGGGCGAATGCCTGGAATATCCGCATCACTTGGGCGAGGGTAAACTCTATGGCGCACAGGAGAACGACTTCTACTACCTGATGGCTTTGGCCTATGAGCAAAAGGGAGATAAAGAGAAAATGGCACACTGCCTGTATAAAGCCACGGAAGGCCCGACAGAACCTGCCGCTGCCATGTATTATAATGACGCGAAGCCCGATAAAATCTTCTATGCAGCGCTGGCCTATCGGAAGTTGGGCGACGAGAACAAGGCTCGCAGTCTCTTCCATCGACTGCTGACGTATGGCGAGAAACATATCTTCGACGAGGTGCGCATGGACTACTTTGCAGTGTCGTTGCCCGACCTTCTTATTTGGGACGGAGACTTGCAACAGAAGAATCGCATCCATTGTACCCTGATGATGGCACTGGGTCATCTTGGTCTTGGGCATCATGATAGGGGCATGCGCTATCTGGAAGATGTGGAGCAAATGGATGTCAACCATCCCGTTCCACCAGCCCTTAGGTCACTGTTACCTTTGATTTAGTTAAATTCCTCATCTTCCTATATAACAATCTATTACACCATCTTATTATGAAACGTTTATTCCTTATATTTTCTTTATCCTTCGTTTTCGTTATCTCCCTGATTGCACGGGTGAGGGAGGTGACATGGGACCGCCACGGCCTCGTCTTGGACGGACGGCGCGTGGTGCCCGTGATGGGCGAGGTGCACTATTCGCGACTGCCTGTCCAGGAGTGGGCCGCCGAAATCCGAAAGATGAAGGAGGGCGGCGTGACCATCATTGCCACATACGTCTTTTGGAACCACATAGAGGAGACTGAGGGCGTGTTCGACTGGAGCGGACAGCGCAATCTCAGGCGCTTCCTCGAGTTGTGCCAGGCTGAGGACATGCCCGTGGTGCTGCGCATAGGGCCCTATTGCCACGGAGAATCGCGCTGCGGCGGCATCCCCGACTGGGTCGTGGCCACGGGTTGCAAGTTGCGCAGTGAGGATGTCCGGTTCCTGGGTTACACGGAGAGGCTCTACCGACAAATCTTCACCCAGATTCAGGGGCTGCAATGGAAGGATGGTGGGCCCGTCATGGCCTGCCAGTTCGACAACGAATACGGTGGCAACGGTTCCTACCTCATGGCGTTGAAGGGCATAGCCAGGCGCATTGGCTTCGATTTGCCCTTCTACACCCGTACGGGATGGCCCGAACTGCGCACGCCAACACCCTTCGGTGAGATGATTCCCCTCTATGGCGACTATGCCGATGGCTTCTGGGACCGCTCCATCCGCGAGGGGGCTGGCAATTATTGGAAGGCTTTCCACTTCAAGTCCTTCCGCAGCAGCACGGCCATAGCATCGGAACAAATAAAGAATCAGCAGGAAACGGTGACGCAGGGCGACGAGGAGTATCCCTACTTCACTTGCGAACTGGGGGGCGGCATGATGACCAGTTATCACCGTCGCGTCTACCTGTACCCTGAGGATGCCTATGCCATGGCGCTGGTGAAGTTGGGTTCGGGCAGCAACCTGCTGGGCTATTACATGTATCATGGTGGAACGAATCCGGAGGGGAGGTTGACTTACTTGAACGAGAACCAGCGTACACCCGTGACCAACTATAACGACCTGCCCGTGAAGACCTACGACTTCCAGGCTCCGCTTGGTGAGTTCGGACAGCGGAATCCTCACTACTATGGCCTGCGCCCCCTGCACCTCTTCATGCACGATTTCGGTCAGCGCTTGGCGCCCATGGAGGCCGTCTTTCCCATGGGACAGGAGGCCAAGAAGGGCGACGACAGCCGCTTGCGATGGACTTATAGGTCTAAGAGTGATGAATTAAAAATGAAGAATGAAGAATTAAGAATTAGGGATGAGGGCTTTGTGTTTGTGAACAACTACGAGCGCTTTGCCAATCTCTCGGCAAAGGAAAACGTGCAGTTCGAGGTCTGCGGCGTGCGCTTCCCACGCAAGCCCATGACCATACCGGCCGGCGCGATGGCCATTTTCCCCGTAAATCTGGCGTTGCCGGACGGGCACGTCGTCGACTATGCTACGGCGCAGCCTGTGGCCTGGCGGGGCGGTCGGATATGGTTGGAGCGGAAACGGGGCATTGCGGCCGAGGTGAGCATCGACGGGCGCGTGCAGACCGTGCGTTCGACCAGTCTGGAGAGACCTTTTGCCAAAGTGGGCAAGACGGAGTTGTACCTTATTAGTACGGAGGAGGCCGAAAGACTGTTCCTGGAGACGGCGGACGGTGTGACCCACACGCAGGTGCTGGAGGCTCGCAAGGTGCGCGAGGCCGGTTCGTTGCGCACAATCACCATTGGCGTTCAGCGCGTGGCGGAGGAACCTGTGGATGCCGATTTCGAACAGGCTGCCGTCTATCGCATCGCCTTGCCTGCGGATGCCAGTGCCCGCAGGGGATTGATGCAGATACAGTATCGCGGCGACGTGGCCCGCCTCTATGCCAACGGCCGACTGGTAGGCGACAACTTCTACAACGGCCGGCCCTTCTTGATGGGGCTTTGGCGACTGCCCGAGGATGTCGGCGAATTGGAATTACGCATCTTGCCTTTGCAGAAGGACATGCCTGTCTATTTCCCTCGTGAGGCCGACACCACTCCGGGCGAAGCGGTGACCAGTGTCACGGTAACCACCCAGACGAAGCCCTATGAGGGCCGCAGGATGGTGGTCATCGGCGACAGTTATGTGCGCAATCATCGGCGTCCCTATGAAGAAACTTGGCATGCTCGCGTGGCACGGCGCCTGGGACTTGACTATCGCAACTATGGGCGCAACGGGAGCAGCATCGCCTTCGACCGTTCGAAAGAGGGTTTCGGTAAGGCCATGCTGGAGCGATATAAGGAGATGACGGATACGGCCGACCTGGTTCTCGTCATCGCTGGCCACAACGATGCCTTCATCGTTCGCAACAGCGCCGACACGTTGCGACTCTTTCAGCAGCGGCTCGAGGCGTTCTGCACGGGTCTGCGCTCGAAGTACCCCCAGGCTGCCATCGGATTCGTTACTCCCTGGGCCGTGGAGAAGCCTGGATTCGAAGTTGTCACCCAAAGCATTCGCCAGGCCTGCAAGCGGCATGGGTTCGCTCTGCTCGATGCAGCCCGCGAGAGCGGCATACGGCCGATGGACGAGGATTTTCGGCGACAATACTTCCAGGGACCAAACGACCAGGCCCACCTGAATGCCACCGGCCACGGCCTGCTTCTCGACTGGGGAGAACGCTTCATCAGACGCCTGATGGAGAAAAAGAGATGATGAGAGAGAAAAAAACGACGAAAAGTTTGGCCATGTGGGATGAATGTATTACCTTTGCACTCAGAAAAGATGATGGTGCCTTGGATGAGTGGCTTAGTCAACGGTCTGCAAAACCGTCTACAGCAGTTCGAATCTGCTAGGCACCTCGTTAGACACTCAGAGCGCAGGTTTGTGTTTCTGAGTGTCTTTTTTATTAACGATTAAATCTGTATGACGATGAAACACAAAGTCTTGTTCCCCTTTATACTTTCTCTGCTCAGCCTGCCGACTGAGGCGCAGACCGTGAGTTGTGCTTCGCAGATGACTGCCCAGCCCAAAGCCGACGTCACCGTACCCTTCCGGGTTACAGACGAAGGCGTGGCCACACCCATCGAATGGGGGCTCGACCTGGCCTGGCTCAGCGAGGACAATATGCGCCGCGGCATCCTCTTTGCAGGTAAGGATATTATCGACATCATCCGCACTTCTTTCATGCCCACCGCAAGTGTGGCCGAGGGGCAGTTGTCGAATGCCCAGATTCGCAAGGTTCGCGAGCGTGCCAACATCATTAAGAAGTATGCCAAGGAGGGCGTTGCGCTGAACCTCAATGACGACCATGCCAGCGTTGACCCTTGGTACAACGAGAATAGTGCCACCGTAAAAACGGCGGAGCGCGGCAAGCGTTGGGCACAGGTCATCGACCTCCACATCAAGCAATATGCCGCATTGGGGCTTACCAACTTCGTCTCTATAAGTCCCTTCAACGAACCCGACTTCGGATGGGACCAGGGCTACGCCAGCACGCGGATGTCAGACTTCCTGAACATCTGCAAAAGTCTGCGTAACGATTTCGACGGAGCCTACGACGGCGTGCGCCTTTGTGGCGGCAATACGCTCAACGATGACAAAGCCTACGAATGGTGGAACTACCTGAAGAGCCAAATCGATGAAGGTAATACCCACCAGTTGGCAGGCGACTTCGATCACTATGCCTCATTCTTTCAGGGCGTTCGCCGCTATGGTCACCATGCCACTGCCGACGAACTTCATAATACGATGGAGGCCATGGTCGGAGTGGAGTATGGCATGCAGACGGGCATCTGGTGGGGCACTTGCGAACACAGTCGCAGCCAGTTCATGAAGGCTACCTATCAGGGCAATCCGGGCAAGCGATTGGCCTATGGCGAACACCGCAGCAATTGGACGGCAGCTTCGCTCTATCGCCATACCGACGGCACCATGCAAGCCTTCGGTGGCACCAGCGAAAGACAGGCTGTGGCTACGAAGTTCGGCTTTGTCAGTCTGGACCGTCCCGTATGGTTCAACGGACTGCCCGGACGCGAATACGTCATGGACCTGCCTGGCGGAACAGGCTATCAGCAGGGACAGACCAATGCCGAGACGGTTGTGGATGTGCAGAGCGGCGTGGACATCATGCCCCACATCGACGGTACCTACAAGATTGTGAACATGCGCAGCGGAATGCTCCTGGGCTTTGCCTCTAATCCGGGCAGCAATTGGGTTACGGCTACGCAGCGCAAGGATGGCACCCAGGCCTATTTACAATGGAACGTGAAGCCGGTGGCTGAGACCATCGGTGGCGACTTCAGTTACTATACCCTCAGCCTTAACACCGAGAACAATGTACAACTCGATATCCTCAACTGGGGCCTTACGGCAGGGAGCGACGTGGGTGGCTTCCCTGGCGGTCTGGGCAACAACGAGCAATGGTTCCTGGAGTATGCTGGCAACGGAGCCTTCTACATTCGCAGCAAGCACAGTGCTATGTGTCTTGAGGTGAAGAGCGGCAGTAAATCCGCAGGTGCCAATGTGCAGATGGGCGTGCCTGCTGGTCGCGACTATCAGCAGTGGCGCTTCCTGCCTGTCGATGTGACTCCCGACCTGAAGGCTCCCTCGGCCCCCTCCGGCCTCCAGGCTCAAAAGCAGGCAGCCAGTGTGCGGCTCACTTGGAATGCTCCCGCCGAAGAGAATGTGGCCTCTTACACCATTCTTCGCAGTGAGGACGGAACGGATTTCTATGCGATAGCAGTGGGTATAACCGCCACCGACTTCACCGACAACGAGGCCGACGATGCCCAGTTGCATCATTACCAGGTCTATGCCGTAGATAAAAGTCTGAACTATAGTGAACGGACTCAGGTCGTTACGGCAACGCCTTCGGGCGAACCGTCCTGCATCATGCAACTCGACTTTGACAACACCCTCTACGATGCCACTCCGCAGGGCAATCATGCTGCCTATTGCGGCACACCCGCCTGGGGCGAGGGCTATCTGGGTACGGCTTCCGCCAGTCTGAACGGCAAAGCGCAGTACATGCGCCTGGCTCCGACGGTGGCCAACCACGATGCACTCACCATTTCGTGCTGGGCTTATTGGTCGGGCGGCTCTGCCTGGCAACGCATCTGGGACTTTGGAAACAGCGAATCGCAATACATGTTCCTCACGCCCAAGTCCGACTCTGGCATCCGGTTTGCCATCAAGAACGGAGGTGCTGAGGAGACCATTCGTGTGTCTCGCTCCATGACGCTCCGCAAGTGGACACACCTCTGTCTCACCCTTGATGCCGAAGGTGCCAAACTATATATGAACGGTTCGCTCGTCGGGCAAAACGATAACCTGAGCATCCGTCCGACAGACTTCCGTCCTGTGCTCAATTTCATCGGTCGAAGCCAGTTTGCCGCCGACCCGCTCTTCAATGGGTCTATCGACGATTTCCGCATCTACAACTACAGCCTCACCGCTGAGCAAGTAGCCCAGTTGGCCGGTCAGACCAATGCCGTCGGAAACATCGAACTCGACAAAGCCGTTGGGGCCGAACCTGTGGAAGAGAAAACGTTCGACCTTTCTGGGCGTCCCGTCTTGCGTTCCGCCAAGGGGCTGCATATCACTCGGGGAAGGAAGTCAATAAGTAAGTAATCAATTTCACGAATCAATGAAACGATACGGATTTATCATTCTGTTCTTGTCGGCTGCAGGCCTTCTCTCGTCCCAGCAGTTGACGGACTATGTCGACCCCCTGATTGGGTCGGGCGACCATGGTCATGTTTTCGTCGGAGCCAACGTTCCGCAGGGTATGGTGAATGTGGGCCCGACGCAGTTGGAAGTGGGGTGGGACTGGTGTTCCGGCTATCACTACGATGGTAAGAAGATTGTCGGTTTCGGCCAGATGCACTTGAGCGGAACCGGTTGCAGCGACTTGGGCGACATAGCCTTGATGCCCACGCTGCAAGAGTTGGAATTGAGTCGCGAGGGGCTGGCCACAACCTACAGCCACGAGACGGAAACCGTGCGCCCGGGCTATTACAGCGTAGTGCTCGACCGCGACCACATCAAGGCCGAGATGACGGCTACCCACCGTGTGGCTCTCCATCGTTATTCGTTTCCCCGTGGCTCGCGCAATGCCCGCATTGTCATCGACCTCCAGAATGCCGTCGGCGACACGCGGCTCTATTCGCGCGTCTACAAGATTGACGACTACACGTTGGCCGGATTCCGCATCAGTCACGGTTGGGCCAATCGCCAGCAGGTCTACTTTGTCATCAAGTTTTCCGACCCCATCCACAATTGGCTCTGTCCCTCGCCATCGTCGCCCTACGCCGAGGCCACCTTTGAGGTAGCACCTGGTCAGAGCATCATGGCTAAGGTGGCCCTGTCGCCGGTGAATGAGATGAATGCCATGATGAACATGTCAGTGGAAATGCCCGAATGGGACTTCGATGCCGTGCGCAAGAATGCCACTACCGCCTGGGACACTCAGTTGTCGCGCATACGGGCAACCTTCCGCACCGAGCAGGAGCGCCGCATCTTCTACACCGGACTCTACCACTTCATGTATGCCCCTGCCATCTGGTGCGATGTCAATGGCGACTACATGGGCAGTGACGGACGCGTGAAGTACGGAGCCGAGTTCCGCAACTACACCACATGGTCGCTCTGGGACACCTATCGCGCTGCCCATCCGCTGGCCACGCTCATCCTGCGCGACAAGCTTACCGACTATGCCCAGACCATGCTCCACATCTACCGGGAACAGGGCGAACTGCCCGTTTGGCACTTGATGTCGAACGAGACGTATTGCATGGTGGGCTGTCCGGCCGTGCCCGTGCTTGCCGACCTCTGTCTCAAGCACGTCGAGGGCTTTGACTATAAGGAGGCTTTCAAGGCCATGAAGGAGAGCCTGCTCAAGGACAATCGTTCGCTGGACAAAATGAAGAAGTACGGTTGGGTGACCTGGGACACGGGCGACGGCGAGGCAGTGGCCAAGAGCCTGGAATATTACTTGGCCGACTGGAGTGCGGCTCAGGTGGCCGGACTGGTGGGCGAACGTGAGGACAGCATGTATTTCTATAATCGCAGCATGAACTATAAGCGTATGTTCGACCCCGAGCGCCTGTGTATGCGGGCCTTGAGCACCGAAGGAAAGTTCCGCGATGAGCCCGACTTCAACCCTGGTCATCAGACTCGCGACTACACGGAGGGCAACCCCTGGCAGTACACCTGGCTCGTGCCCCACGATGTCCACGGACTGGTCTCTTGCTTCCCTTCCGAGAAAGCTTTCATCGACCGCCTGGATGCACTCTTCCTGGCTGATGGCGACCTTGGTGCGAATGCCAATCCCGACATCACCGGACTCATCGGTCAGTATGCCCACGGCAACGAACCCAGCCACCATACCTTGTACCTCTACAATTACGTAGGCCAACCCTGGAAAACGGCGGAGAAGGTGCGCCAGTGCATGAGCGAACTCTACACCGACCAGCCAGCCGGACTCTGTGGCAACGAGGATGTAGGCCAGATGTCGGCCTGGTATGTGCTTTCGGCTTTGGGATTCTATCAGGTAGCCCCCTGCGGTGGCATCTATGTCATCGGCAGTCCGACCGTGGAGGAAGCCACCCTGAAACTGTCTGATGACAAGACGTTTGCCATCCGCACCCATGGTGGCAGCGACCGTGCCATCTATGTCAAGGAAGTACGTCTCAATGGCAAACCATACCCCTACAGTTACCTCCGCTACGATGACATTGTGGCTGGTGGCACACTTGACTTCTACATGACCATGAAGCCCACCAAGTGGGGTACCGCTCCGAAGTACCGACCATAACGGTACTTCTACTGTCTACGCGAATCGGATAATAGACCACGAATTACACGAATTGAATAATAGACCACGAATTACGCGAATAGAATAATTGACCACGAATTACGCGAATTACACGGATTAACTACGCCCTCATACTCGCCGAAGGCATAAATTCGTGTAATTCGCGTAATTCGTGGTCTTTTTTTTATTTTATTCGTAGTCTATAGTTGTCTTAAATCAATGTCATTCCGGCCAGTCGGCATTCCTTTCGCATTTCGTCGGGCCAGATGCTGGCTTGCGTCTCGCCGATGTGTGCCTTGTGCAGCAGTATCATGCACAGGCGGCTCTGTCCGATGCCGCCTCCGATGCTTAGTGGCAGCGTGCCCTCCAGCAGTCGGCGGTGGAAGTAGAGTTTGCTTCGTTCCTCCTTGCCCTGCAGCTTCAGTTGTCGCATGAGTGCCTCTTTGTCGACGCGGATGCCCATCGACGACAATTCAATGGAGCGGCCCAGAACGGGGTACCAGATGAGCAAGTCGCCGTTCAGTCCGTAGAATCCGTCCTCGTTCGGCGTCGACCAGTCGTCGTAGTCGGGGGCCCGCAAGTCGTGTTCCTTGCCGTCGCTCAGTTTGCCGCCGATGCCCATGATGAAGACGGCGCGGTGCTTCTTGCAGATGGCGTCCTCGCGTTCCTTCGGTGTCAGGTCAGGATACATCCTGCACAGTTCTTCGCTGTGTATGAAGTATATCTCCTCAGGCAGATAAGGGTGCAGCTGGGGGTAAGTCTCGCAGATGAAGAACTCGGTGCGCAGGATGGCGCTGTATATCTTGCGAACGATTTTTTTCAGGAACTCCACGTTGCGTTCCTCGCTTGTCATCACGCGCTCCCAGTCCCACTGGTCTACGTAGAGCGAGTGGATGTTGTCCAGATCCTCGTCGGCGCGTATGGCATTCATGTCCGTCACGATGCCAAAGCCTGGGTTCACTTCATATTCGGCCAGCGTCACGCGCTTCCATTTAGCCAGCGAATGCACCACCTCGGCCACGGATTCGTCCATGCACTTGATGGGGAACGAGACGGGACGTTCCACGCCGTTCAGGTCGTCGTTCAGTCCCAGGCCCCGCAACACGAAGAGCGGAGCCGTCACTCGGCGCAGGCGCAGTTCGGTGGAGAGGCTGTTGAGGAAAAAGTCCTTTATCTTCTTGATGGCCAGTTCGGTCTGTTTCAGGTCGAGCAGTGCCTTGTAATCCTTTGGCTTGGTCAAATTTGTCATTTTGCGATACTCTTTGCGTATGATTCTTGCATTTTGGTTGCAAAGTTATAAAATATTTTGCATTCTGCCTAACAAAATGTCAAAAACCTATTCCCTAATCTCTATTCCCTAATCCTTTATCCCTAATCTCTATTCCCTAATCCTTTATCCCTAATCCTAATCTTTCATCTCTGATTCAAACCACTGCGTGATTTGGCGGAAGAGATGGTAACGCGTGTTGCCGCCGTAGATGCTGTGGTTGCGGTTGGTATAGGTCAGTTGTCGGAAGTCCTTGTCGGCCTGCACCAGCGCCTCGGTCATTTCCGCAGTGTTGCGGAAGTGTACGTTGTCGTCGGCCAGTCCGTGGCAGATGAGCAGTCGGCCCGAGAGCTTCGATGCTCGCGACAGTGCGCTGACGTCGTATCCGTCGGGGTTCTCCTGCGGCGTGCGCATGAAGCGTTCCGTGTAGACGCTGTCGTAGTATCGCCAACATGTCGGTGGTGCAACGGCCACTCCGGCCGCAAAGACGGGACGCCCCTCGCACATCGACATCAGCGTGCAGAATCCGCCGTACGACCATCCCCAGATGCCAATTCGCTGTTTGTCTACGTAGGGCAGGCTGCCCAGGTACAGGGCGGTCTCCACCTGGTCCTCGGCCTCCATCTGGCCCAGTCGCAGGTAAGTCTGCTTCTCGAACTTAGCACCGCGTCCGCCCGTGCCGCGTCCGTCGACACAGACGCTCACAAACCCCTTTTGGGCCAGGTACTGCTCGTAGAGACAGCCACCCATGTTGCCTGTCTGCCAACTGTCCAGCACCTGCTGGCTGCCAGGGCCGCTGTATTGGAACATGACCACGGGATAACGCTTCTCCGGGTTGAAGTCGTGCGGCTTCACCATGTATCCGTTCAACTCCGTACCGTTAGCCGTCTTGAAGGTGAAAAATTCGCGTGTGCCCAGTTCCTTGTTGGCCAGTCGGTCTGTGAGTTCCCTGTTGTCGAGCAGGGTCTTCAGTGTGCGCCCAGTGTTGTCGCATAGCGAGGTGACAGGCGGTGTCTGCAGGTTGCTGTACACGTTCATGTAGTAGCGCAGCGAGGTGCTGAAGGTGGCACTGTTGGTGCCCTGCTGCGTTGACAGGCGTGTCACGCGGCCCTTGGCGTCGCTCTTGAATACGGCCCTGCGCAGGGGGCTGCCGTCGGTGGCGGCGTAGTATACGGTTTGTGTCCTGGGGTCGTAGCCATAGAAGTCTGTCACCACGATGTTGCCCTGCGTCACCTTGCGCTTCAGAGTACCGTTCAGGTCATACTGGTAGATATGGTTCCATCCGTCGCGCTCGCTGGTCATGAAGAATCCGCCGTCTACGAAACGTATCTGTCCGTAGGCATTCTCGCTGATGTAGTGCTCCACCTGGTCGCGAACGGCCAGTCGGGCCTCGGTGCTGCGCGGATTGGCCATGTAGATGTCCATGCGGTCTTGGTGGCGGTTAAGGGTGACGACGGCCAGTTTCGTGGCATCGTTGGTGGCAAAGATGCGAGGTATGTATCCGTCCTTGTCCAGGGGCACCTGCAGGGTGCGCGTGCGGTGACTCTTGATGTCGAACGAGTGTACGCTCACCTGGCTGTTTTGCTCTCCGGCCATGGGGTACTTGTAGGTAAAGGCCCCAGGGTAGGTCAGGTACTCCTTCTTCTCGGGGCTGAGGCCCTTGTACCATGGGAAGGAGAACAGGGGCACGTCCGTCTCGTCGTATCGTATCCAGCAGAGCATCGTGTTGTCGGATGTGAAGGTCAGGCTTCGGTCGGTCACGAACTCCTCTTCGTACACCCAGTCGGGCTTTCCGTTGATGACTTTGTTGTATTCTCCGTCTCGGGTCACCTGGCTCTCGCTGTTGTTGTAGAGCAACTTCACGAGGAAGATGTTGTTGTCCCTGACGAAGGCCACCATGAATCCGTCGGGGCTCCATACGGGGCACTCCTGCGGTCCGCCGTCGCTCAGGGGAGCCAGTGTGTGGTTCATCACATTATAAATATAGTATACGCCCGTGTGCGAACGGCGGTATATGCCCTTCGTCTGCGTACGGATGAGAATGTTCTTCTCGTCGGGGCTCATGATGTAGCCGTCGATGCGGTCTATCTTTGTGGTGCCGCGCGTCTGGGCCACGTCCATCAGCACGCCAGCCTTTTCTCCGTTGCGGAACGAGTAGGCCACAATCTGCTTGGCGTCTGGGCTCAGTTGTGTGTATCGCTCGCCGTCGGCCAGCGGGTGCACGCCCTGTATGCGCCTGGCTGCATACTTGCCAGCGCAGAGGTCCTTCAGATCCAGTTGTTCGGCCTGGGCCCCAATGTTGGCCGTCAGCGTCAGGCCCAATATGGCCATTGTCGTCAGTAGTATTCTTTTCATGTCTGTCCAGTTGTTTATTTAGGTTTTGCCCACAAAGATACGAAGAATAATCGGAACGGACAAATAATAGTTCTCGATAAGAATCTCTTTCCGTTTCCTCAATGTCTTCTGAGTGTCTTATTTTAAATAAGGTTGACACCAAAAGTTTGAAAAAGTATGGTGAAACAACCAAAAGAAAGCCGCTATGCGAAAGACGCCAATCG
>ODAJ011715914.1_pt1 | contig 25042 bp, 42 predicted proteins | sample 1539241 | NCBI WGS metagenome assembly ODAJ01 (sample SAMN02144231, study PRJEB22623) | gut metagenome | biome: sheep rumen | host: Ovis aries | place: New Zealand
ATGATCCTATATCTTTTAGTAATTTTATTGCTAGTAGGATTATTGAAATAGGCGAATCCGATGGCCCTAAAATTGAAGATCTCAATCTTAACACAAGAGCATTTAATGCACTTAGAAGAGCCGGAGTTTGGACTATTGGAGACTTAAGACAAATGATTAGGGCTAATGATATTGTTAATGTTAGGAATTTTGGACGTAAAAGTTATGATGAAGTAATAACTAAACTTGCGGCTTATGATAAAAACATGGAGGACTAATTATGGACAAACAGCTTAATATTTACGACGCAATTGATGTTATTTCAAACCCGAAGTATGAAAAAGAGGACCGGGTTAAACTTAGTACTGATATTTGTCAGGCATTAAAATCTGAATTCTTTCCAATTATGGAGGAAATTGCTAAGACTTCTTCAGAGGATAGTCCTCATAAGGATCCCAAGTTTACTATGAGAATATTTGAGAGTGCTTTACGTTCAATAGCGATTTCTAATGGAGATGAAAATGGATTGGAAGGTCTTATTATCATGCTTAAAGGTATCATTAGAGAGCTTGAGATTGCAAAAGAAGCCGATCGCATGTAAAACTGCCACTATAATAGCTTATTTAAAAGGAGGATTTGAAATGTTTAAAGGATTTCGTGAAAGAAAAGCTAAAGAAAAAATGCTCAACGACTTAACTCCCAGAAAAGAATTTATCAAAGGGGAAATGGACAAGGCTAAAGAGGTGCTTAAGAGTGCCAATCAGAATTCAGCTGAGTATGAGGACCATAAAAAGATATATGAATCTTGGTCTTCTCAGTATGATGATATTCTGAAAACTGAAAGCGAACTTCGCAGAAAGGATTCGGAACGTCACGACGGAAGGGCTAAGACGATTATATATTGTCTTGGGACTATACTCGCTGTGGTCGGTACTGCTGCACTTTCGGTCTTGTACGCTTGCATTGATAATGTAGGGAGCACAGGTAGAGAGGCTAAAAACTGGCTTAAAGAAGTTTGGAAAAACAGACCAATCTTTAAGTAAGTGCCGAAAGGGGCTCTGGAAACAGGGCCTCTAGGCTTTTGATATTACTATAAGATTGGAGAATGAGAATGAAGGCTTATAAATGTGATAGATGCGGAAACTTTTATGCTGGAAAAACAAATTCCGAGAATGCTTTTTGTAAATTGAGAGACTATGATATGCGTTATATACCATTAGATCTTTGCCCTGATTGCATAACAGAATTAATAAAATGGTTTAACATGGAGGAAAGCAATGACAACACAACAAGCGAAAGCCAAACTTCGTAGAAAGTATGGTTGGCATTTTACAGCTAGAGCTTCTAAACAAGGCGACCTATACGCTTATAGAAATGAAGTAGATGATTTCGGAACGGACTATTATTACTATATAGATGTTGAGCATTATCCATATCGTGATAGCTATAACATTAGTATTGGTTGCGATACTAATAAAGGAAATGCTGGCTTAGTATTAACATTTGAAGAGTACGAGTTATTTCACATACTTATAAATGAAGTTAAGAAAAACCGTGATAATCTTCTTGCATATTGGAAAGAAAAGGAGGAAAAGATATGAGTGATTGGACACATGTAGCAGGAATTATAAGAGTTGACTATATCAGATTTGATAGTTCGAGTGAAATCGATTTTGACAAAATACTTGGCAAAGAGTGTTTATGGGATTCACCTAGTAATGTATGGAAGGATGCAGAAGAAAATCCTGAAAAGTATTTACCTATGGGTAGTGAAGGAAGTCTTAACAAAATTGTGTGGGAAAACCCAGATAAAAGTTGCTTAGATTCCTATACAATCTCTATATTTGGAGATTTGCGTGACCATCATAGTACATCTGATATTATAGAATGGTTTAAAGAGAAATGTAAATCATTCTGTGTAAGAAATGCGGTAATCACTGTAGAGAACGAATGTTGTGGTACAGAAACGTACACATATGTAGAAAGTGAGGACAAATAATGGGTAAAGACTATTACGACTTTCTTATGAAAGACTTTGAAAACAGAAATCCGGATTTTACCTGGTGGGCATTTTCTAAAAACATTAACAATTGGAGATCGGTTGATGATGTTACGATTAGTGCTTCTAGGTCTTTTAAAACTGGATATTTGGCTTATACTGGAAAGTATGTTGATGATGATTTTACTCTTGGACCTGTAAACTTATTAGAGCTTTTAATGGAACTTGCATATCCTTATTGCTTTTCTAATAAGACACAAGCAGGCTCACCATTTGACGCAGAAGTATGCAATTATATTTTCTGGAAGATTGTTGAAGATGCAGGTTTTCTTAACGGAAAAGGAGGTTTCAACTTTTACGAGTTTGTCTATGAAGCTATGATGGATGGTGATATTTTCAACAAGTTACCAACTAAGTATATACATAGATCTCTAAGAGATCAGTGCGATATTTTGTTTTTAAAAGAAGGAATTACAGAACTTGGAGATAATCGTAAAAAGACACTCGCGGAAAAATCATCCTATTAAATAGACTATATTTAAAAGGAGGGCTTATCATGAGCTGGGATGATTATTTTAAAAAGGTACGTAAAATTCGTAGGAAATTGCATTTCTATGAATGGTTAAAAAGGAACTATATGGACACTTTACTTGTAGCCATATTAGGTCTAACTGCGGAATTTTCATTTATGAGAATTGTGAATTCAGTTAAAAGTACAAATGGTACTTTTGGTTGTTTCATGATTCTCATAGTGATGGCCGTAATTGGCATAAAGGCTATAGGGACAAAAGCCACATATAGGCTTAATTACCATATTTCAGAATGTAATAGGAAAATCTATGAACTTAAAGTGGAAAGGAGATATTCTAGAACAGATAACAATGATATGACTGAAATTAAATAGCCGGATGGGGCTCTGGAAACAGGGCCTCTAGGCTTTTGATATTTTTATTACAGGAGGTTTTAAATGAAAAAGAAATGGTTTGTTAGGATTGCAATTGGTTTATTTATCATAGCAAAGACTGTTGAAGATATTGTTGAGACTAGGAGGAAGAATAATGGTATATAGTGTTAAAGAAATTTCAGAGCTGTTAAATGTTAGTAGTGAAACCGTTAGAAGATGGATTCGAAATGATAGATTAAAAGCAACACAACAGTCTAGAAAGACCGGAAATGCTATTACCGAAGATGATTTTAAGCAATTTATTAATAAAAGTCCTAAGTATAAAAAAATGGAGGAAACGATGAGTAAGATTAATATTATTGAAGAAAATCCAGCAATGTATGTGTATGTAAACGATCTTGACGTTGAAATTGCAACTGATATTTGGAAGATTGCTAAGAAGTCTCCAGAGCATGGTAATGCACTTATGGATATGCTTGGAGCTCCTTTATATTTTCATATAATGAACATAAAGAAGATGGGCGAATCTAAGGAGGAAGAATAATGAGTAAGATTACTATATTTATTTCAACACCGATGAACGGAAAAACTAGAGAAGAAATTGAAGAAAGGTTTGATGTTATAGAGAATCTTGTGTGGGATATTATTAAATTCATTCCGCCTAAAGAAGAAATAAAAAGGGAAGATATTTGTTTCATTAATAGTTATGATAAAGAAAATATCCCTGAAAAGAATTCTAGAGTATGGTGTCTTGGAGATAGTATCAAACTTATGAGCCAAGCAGATGTTGTTATATTTGATGATGCATGGTCATTAGCAAAAGGCTGCGTTTTGGAATATGAAGTTTGTTGTAGTTACGGAATTACTAAGATCGAGTTTAATGACAGCGGTGATGATATTCGAACTCTATCAACTTACTTTAAACAACTTATCGCAGGAAAATCAGAGTCTTAAATAGCTTGATAAACTTTTTTACTTAAAAGGAGGAAAACACTATGAAGTTTAAAGACTATGTTAAAGCATTCGCGGTTGGCGCATGTGTTGGATTCGAACAGGCTTGCGATCAGTTAGTAGGATCGGTAGGCGTGGCAATGGTTATTAAAGGAATAAAGGAGAAAGATAAATCTTTTATAGTCTATGGTACCATTTTCACCGCCACTGGTTTTACGAACTATATTCGTAAGATGATTCGGTTTAACGAAGGTGACAACCTCGGATACGACAAGCTCATCTTGGGCAAAAGCTTCGATGAGTGGACTACCGAAATAGCAAAGAATGAAAGCGAGGATGAGGGGGCTTAACAGCCCCTTTTCCTTTTTATTTTTATCGCGCCAAAATCAGCTCATATAATAGAGATGACTTTTTACACATCTTATATTTTTTGAAAACAGGAGGAAACAAAATGAAGAAACTTATTAACAAAGTAAAGAATTTTGTAGTAAAACACAAAGATATTTTTATCTTTAGTGTAGTAATTGCACTTGTAGTGTATATTACGAAAGTTGTTAGTTATCTTAAGGGTTATGATGAGGCCACTAAAGATGCTAACGACTGGTGGATGAACCAGCATGAAGAGTTTCTTAATACTATGGCTCCTAAAATTGGAGTTAAGTATGTAATTGAGAGGACTGATGATCTTAGTGGTCGTACTCTTGGCGAGTATGTAGACCCGCATGAGTCTATTGAGTATCTTAAAGATAGGATACTCACTCAGGAAAAACTTATTAAGAAACTTATTACGAAGGAGGAAGAATAATGGCGGTTATGAGTGCGATTCGTTATATTCCAATTAAGTATGAAATTACAGTTAGAGATAGGTATAAAACGCATGTAACATCTAAATACAGTGATAATAAAAACTTTAAAGTATTTCAGACTTATATTGGACATGTAATGAAACTTATTGAACAAGATCTTAAAAGTCATGATATTAAGTATGATATTTTAGGACTTAGTATCGATTTTAAAGAACACGTTGTTCGTTTTGCGTATGACTTAACTGGTGATGCGCTTGCGATACATGAACTCGGATTTATATCTATGTAAAACAGGAGGAAAAGTAATGGGACTTAAAGAGAAATTTACTGAAGTTGGTAGTGCAGCAAAGGAACATTCAACAACAATTCTTACAGTACTTACTTGTGTAGGTGTTGTTGCAACTATTGTTAGTGCGTTTAAGGCTGCTCCTGAAATTGAGGAGATTGACAGTCAGAAGAATGTTGACATTGATGATATTTTGGAAGATGATCTTCCGAAAGAGGAACGCGATGAAAAAATAGCTGAAGTTAATAAGAAAGCAAGGAAGGATAAGTTCTTTGCTATGCTTCCGACATTTATATTTGGAAGTCTTACTATTGGATCGGCTATCGTTACCGAGAAGATCAATCACAAAAAGATTGAAGGACTCAAGCTTGACCTTAAAGATATGGCAGTTGCCGCTGCTTTATATGATAAAAAAGGCGAGCAATTTAAGGAAAAAGCAAGGGAACTTTTAGGTCAAGGAAAGGTTACTAAAATAGAAGATGAAGTTAGAAGAGATGATCTTAAAGATGCTACAATTCTAACAAATTCAATTGATATTTTCGATACCGGTAATGGTAATACTATATTCTACGATGAAGATAGTGCAAAGCTATTCAGATCAAGTAGTAGTGCAGTTGAAGAATCTAGACTTAAATTCAACCAAGAAGTTCAAATGTCTGGAGCATTAACTACTGACCAAAGAGAATGGTATTACTATTTAGGTTTTCCATATGCTCCTGGTTTGGCCGCTAATAAGTTATTTGATGGTGGGCATTTAATGGAGTACGAAATAACTGTTGGTAAAATGCTTATCAATGATGTTAGTACAGAAGTGCACATAATTGAAGTTAAAGGAAATTTAAAACAGTATGATGCCTACATGTAAATGCAAGGGCTGTGGTGACCGAAAAGTTGGTTGCCACAGTACCTGTGAAGATTACAAGAAATTTAAAGAAGAGACTATTGCTTTTAATAAAAAGAAGCAAAAAGAAATGGCAATAGGCCGTGATATTCGTTTAGGTATTGCGGCCCAATATAGGTATAACAAACGTCATTCTCATGGCGCGAAGTAAATCGCACGAAAATCCTCTACTATAATAGCGTCGTTTAGACAAAAGCTATTTATATATTTTTAACGGAGGAAAAAACTATGACAATTGGTATTCTACTTATTGCACTTGGTATCATTTTCATTCTTAAAGATGAGAATAGAAACAACTAAGTGATGCGACTAGCAAAAGGGGAGCATCAGCTCCTCTTAGCTTTTGACATTTTCTATGAGCGGGGGCGCCTCCTGTAAGTTTTTAATCACATAATGTAAGCCCAAAAGCTCCCGCTCTTTTTCGCATAATTATCACTGCACTTAATAGGTCGGTGTGGCCCATAAAATTATATTCTAAAAAGGAGACAAAAACTATGGAAGAGAACAAGATTGAAAACGTTGTTGAGAATGTAAAGGACGAAGTAAAGTTTGCAACTGAAGTGGTTTCAGATATTTCTGATTCTGCGGACTTGCAGGTTGCAGTGAATCCCAGCAACAGCAAAGCAGAGCTTATTGCTAGAGGTCTTCTTTGTGTATTGGGGCTTCTTGGAGTATTCAAGATCATTGAGTGGATCAAGAGTGCTGTAAAGAAGCACAAGGCAAAGAAGGCTGAGAAAAAGGCTACTCTTGCTGCTGAGGATGATAGCAACCTGTCCAAAGAAGAACAGGAAGCTGCGATAGGTGGCGAGCTTGTTCCTGAAGACTCAACCGAGAAACCTTCCAAAGAGGCTTCTAAGAAGAAGTAATTTGGAAAAAATCACACAAATGTGGGGGACTGGAAACAGTTCCTCTCATTTTTTAACCAACTTGTATATTTTTTGGAGGAATTATGGAAAAAGACATAATATTACTTAAAAAAGACTTTAGTGTTAACTTGGCGGACCTTGTTAATAACTCGAATCTCCCAGCATTTGTTATTGCTGATATTTTAAAAGACGCTTACATTCAGACTTCAGCAATTGCTGATAAACAGGAACAAGAAGCAATACGCACATGGAAGGAGGCTAATAATGGCGACAATAAAGATGAATGATATTTCAGGAAATTCTCATATGGATAAAGAGAAGACTGAAGTTGTGATGGAAGGAAAAGAGGTTAAAGAAGTTAAGAAAGTTATATCTGGTAAAGCACAAGCACGAAAACCAAGTCTTTTTTATCGTTTCAAAAGTACGTTTTTTGCAGATGATGTCGAAAACGTTAAGCAGTACGCTCTGCGAGATGTAATTATACCTGGAATTAAACACTTGTTTCTTGATAGTTTGTCGATGCTAATACTTGGCGAATCATATTCTAGAGGAAGTAAAAGTAGGTTGTCAAATTCAGTAACATATTCTTATAACACAGTGTATAAGTCTAAGAATGATAAAAAAATTAGGGTAAGAGACGAAGATGATATTCCTCTTTCCAAGTCTTACAGAGAGATTGTTCTTGATAGCAGAGGTGATGCTGAAACTGTTATAGATACATTGAACGAACTTATATCTGTATATGGACAAGCATCATTAGCTGATTTGTATGATTGTGTTGGGATATCTGGAGAATTTACAGATAACAATTATGGTTGGGTTGATTTAAGAAGAGCATCAGTAAGAAGAATTGCTGGTGGCGGTTATCTTCTTGAGCTTCCTAAACCGTATCCTCTTAATTAGGAGGTCGATATGTTTATATTCTTTATAGGTCTTATTATGTTTATTATGAGTTTAGCTAAAGGAGAACTTACGGCAGCGGCTATATTTTATGTTGGTATGACTATCCTTTGGTGTCTTGAGACTTTGAATATTAATGACGATGAGGAGGAAGAGTAATATTATGTATGACTCTAGGATTTTTTGCACTATTTTTGATGTGAAAGAGTTTTTAAATGATAACAACATTAAACCAACTGAAATTATAGGAATTTATAGAAAGCCAAATTCTTCCTGCGATCAAAGCTATATATTACTTTACTTTGAAGAATCAAAAACTGCTAGGAAACATAAAGAAAACATTACGATAGAATATTTACGTAAACTTACGAATAAGTATTCTAATATTGGTTTAAATATTTATGTAGAATTCACAAGTATTGGTATTCGCGTTACTGGATATTGGGATCCTATAGATTCTAATCGTGCTAATATGAGGGTATTTAATGCAATGTATGAATACCGCGCATTCGATTGTATTACTTTAGAAAATGCTATTGATATGTTTAAAGAAGAATTTGAAAATCAGCTTAAAGAGAAGGAGAACAAAGATGTTAAAGAAACTTAAAATGACATTTTGTCATCATAAGTATTTTCAATTTAATATGAGACTTAAAATGGCTGATGACTCGGAAGGTGTATGGCAGTATACTAATGAGTGTATTAAATGCGGTAAGAAGAAAATTATACTTGGAGATATGCAAAGAATAAGTGAGTGGAGGAAAAAGCATGAATGCGAATGATGTAATTGTTAAAACTGGTCTTCATGACATTTATATTCAGATTGATGATTACGACATAGTTCCATTATCTGAAATAGGATACAGGCTTTACGTTTGGGATACGGTAGACAACCATCGCAAGATTTCTATAATCAAATTAGGTTGCCAAACTATTTATACAGCACGTAATGAAGAAGACGCCCATAAAGCATTCAACGCGTTTAAAATTAAGTTATTTTCATCAATAAGGTCTGGTGATATTTTCTGTGACTTTAGGCCTATTATTAAAGAATTGAAGAGTCGTAATAATGAAAAGCCAGAGCCATACAAGGCAGAAAGTGAGGCAGGACAATGATTGTGATTGTAAAAATATTCTTATTTATATTTTTATTGTATCTAATAAATTATTTTCTTTTTAGAATTGCATGTAAAGCATGGGCTTCTGAAAATGTGTTAGACGCATCATTGGGATTGGAACCTAAATGGCTTGATGTTTGGGCTCTAATTATAGGCCTTCATCTTTGTATTACAATAATACTTGGAGTAGTATGTGCTTTTTGGTTTATATTTTTGCATTTATAAAAGATAAGGAGGGTAAAAATGCGAATAATACTTGAAATACCAGATTCAGATATCCCAAAGAAACAAGAAATAATTACGGTTCCGATTCATTTTATTGATGGTACAGTATGTGAGGCTGGTGGATTTGGTTTTGATGTTATTCCGAAAGGACATGGCAGGCTGATGATATTATCCGAAGACAGATTGAAAGAAAACCAAATGAATTTAGATTTTTCTTTTCAAAAATGGATAGATGAGGTTGGTTTATCTAATGCCACAGTAGCAATTATAAATGCTGACAAGGAGGATTAAAGATGGATGAAATAACAGAAACTTATATGCATTATCTGATATGTGCATTTTGTGATAATTCATATTGTTGCAGGGGCACTGACAAATGCGAGTTTGAACAGTGGAAGAAAGCAAAGGAGGTAGAAGAATGACACTTGACGAAGCAATCCGCCACGCTGAGGAAGTGGCAGAAGGACAAGAGAAAGTGGCAAAAGAATGGCACGAAGGTCAGGTTAGAAAATGTGAACTCATTCCTTTTGCTGAAATGGATTATACGCATGAAAATGAGTGCAAGAAATGTGCCGAAGAGCACAGACAGCTTGCAGAATGGTTAAAAGAGTTAAAGCAGTTAAGGGAACAGACAAGATGGGTTTCTGTTAGTGAGAGGTTGCCGGAAGATTCCGAAAATTATCTTATAGCAGATAGCAACTATATAAATGGGCAGTATTATAAAATAAGTTGGTTTTATCCAAGCAACAAAAAATGGTCTTATAGAAATGCTGATGTAATTGCGTGGATGCCATTACCAAAGCCAATGAAATTAACATTAAAGTAGAAAGTGAGGAAGAAAAATGACAGAAAGTAGATTAAATAAAACTATATCTGATATTGCATACATTCTTGACAGTTTAATGGTTTTGCGGAATATACAGGATACAGGTGACTGTAATATATGCAAGAATAAAGAGTGCAAGTATAAGCCGAAACCAGGACAGATGACTAGATATAATTGCCCTTTTTACAAGGCAGAAAGTGAGGAGAAAGAAGAATGACTCTAAATGAAGTATTTTTTAATATTGATAAAGTAAAAGAATTTCTAAAAAGAGATGATCTTGATATTTTGATTGTAGACCATACTTGTAAAGGAAAGCAAGAGCAAACTAGAGATGAAAAATTGATAGACGCTATTGACTTTGCAATTAAAGCAACAGGTTCACAAGATGAATATAGCATAGGATTGTGTAATGGTATGAGATATGTAAAAAGCCTTATTGATGGTAAAGAACCACAGTATGAATTCTTTAGGACTGATAAAGAAATGAAACTTGGGATAGAGCTTGGAGATGAGGTGATTGGTGATTATGGGTCAAAAGGCGTTGTAGTGGGCATAACCACTTATAATGATAATGTTTGGCTATCACTTTTAATGAGAAAGTATAAAACGCCTCAACTTGTTATGGCATCACAGTATAAAAAGACTGGCAGACACTTTCCACAGATTATGGAAGTATTTAAAGAAATGGAGGAACCCGATAATGCCAAATCCTGATAATGAATATTACCCTAATCCTAGAGATGTTGTATATTGCATTGATTGTAGGTTTAAAACTCCTAAAGACTTTACCTTTGAGTGTCCGTATTTTTGTGGAACAGTAAGGCCTTGGGGATATTGTGATAGAGGTGAGATGGCAGATGGACAAAGATCTACACCCCCGTCAAAAACCATACTTGATGCTTATAATAAAGGATATTTTGAAGGACAAAAAGCTTATAAGGTAAATATTGATCTTTTAGTAGATGAGTGCCTTGAAAACGATCCAGATCTTCTTGAAAAAGCTTATAAATTATATTTAAACAAAAAGGAGGAAAAGTAATGAGACTTTGTAGAATTAGTAATGGAACTGTAATTAATTTTGATAATGTTACTGCAGTTGAAACTAATATTTGTAGATTATCAAAAGAACCATTTGAAATTATAATGTATATTGGTAATCGCTATAAATTATTATATTCAACGAGCATTCTTGATGACATGTGGAAAGTGTACGAGGCTTTAGTTAAAAAGCTTGAAGAGGATATTCGTCTTGGGACTAAGCTTATCGATCTTCGTGAGGTGTTAAAGGATCCTGATTTCTTCACTATGCCTGAGGGTTATAAAGAGATAAGCAAGGATGAAGACCTTGATACTATCCTTAGAGCTCGTGATATTTTAGAAGCAGGAGGAGAAGTTGCCGGGAAGGAGTAAAATATGGACTTTGGTTTTGTAAAAACTGCATTTAGTAAATCTTTTAAATCAGTTCCTAGTCAGGTTACTTCTAAAGTAAAAACATTAGATATTAGTTCGTCTCTTCCAAATGTTGATAAAAGTATTGGGGGGACTGTTACTAATATGAAAGATTATTTTGTAGGAAGTGATGGAGTATTATCTGGAGCTTGGGAATATGCTAAAGATAAAGTATCTGGTTTTGAATGGCCTGATTTTAAAAGTATATTTGATTTTAATAATGTATTTGCAAATGTTGGAGATACTTTTGATCTTGCTGGGACAGGAATAGATGTTGGTAAAATAAAAGGTATTAGTGGAAATGTAACTAATATTTTAACCAATGCAAAAAGCATGTCAATTGATACTCTCATCAACATGAGCGACTTAAATTTACCATCAGTTGATAGTTTTAAACCATCTTGTGGTTTTTCATTTGATAGTTTTAAAATAGGCAATTTTTCAGAAAAAGATATAGATAAAGATATTGCCAAAAACAAAGATTCAAATACTGATATTTTAAAGGATTCTGATATTGAAATTTATTCTAAAATAAATACTGTTATGGATGATACTAATAGAACACGCGTAGATGTTCCAAAATTGGATAAATCAACAGCAGAAAAAAAGATTAAATTTGATGACGTCAAACTTGATGGCTTAGATGGTCTTGAAGGTCTTGATATTTCTCATTATGAAGATTTATTATCCGACGGCACAAAAGATAGTACTGATAACATGGATATATTAAAAGGAATGTCTAATTTTCCAGAAATGAAAATGGAAGGTTTAGATGATCCTTCAAGTTTGCAAAATATGGAAATGCCTGATCTTGATTTAGAAGAAAATCAGGAAGCCCTTAATGTTGATTACATGAAGGATAATCCTTTTATGAATCAGATGATGAACGACAATGGTAAAGTTGGAAAAGATTTGGCTGGTCTTATTGACTCTCATAGGTTTAGTATATTTGGAATTGATCTAAGTATTAATGATATTAATGCTGTAATAACTGGAGCGTTTCCTACTACAGGAGTTATTAAGGGAATAACATATAAATGGCTTGATGAGAGCGAAGGAACTAGTTATAATCTCGGTGCCACTCATAAGAAAATTGGAAACTATAGTAAAGTAACTAATATTAGATTATCAGACAATAAAATTACAGACGATTTTAATACTTTAATTGATTTGAATGTTGAATCTAATAGATATTCTAAAGTTACTGAGAATTCTAAGTATGATATTAATACTATAGGAGATATTGTTGATATTGGCAATTTTAAAGGCCATGACTTAGTTGAAGAACTTAAAAAAATATTTAATTAGTAAAGGAGCAATAAAATGTTTGATAAAGTTAAAGGATTTTTATCTGGAGTTGTAGAACGTGGCAAGACTTTTGGAACTACCCATCAGTCTGAGATTTACATGACTACAGGAGCAGTTAGTGTAGTCGCTGGAGTTATATTTGCATGCAAGGCGACTCTTAAATGTGATGAGATAATTGAAGAGCATAGAGAAACCATGGATAAGATTCATAAGACTGCAGAAGATTATCCTGAGTATGAGAATACTGATAAGGGTCGTGATATTGTCATTTGTACGACTAGGACAGTTGGAAAGATGGTTAAGAATTATGCTGGTGCTGGACTGCTTATAGTTGGTGGATTATATTTGATGATTAAGGGCTATAATAAAGAGAAATCTGCAAAAGAAGATGCGCTAGTAGCTCTTAATACTTATAAGTCTATATTTGATGCTTATAGAGGAAGAGTAAGAGAGAAGATAGGCGAAGAAGCTGAAGAGGAATTATATTTAGGTGGTAAAGTTAATAGGAAACCTCTTACTGGCCCTGAGAACGAAGACAGGGGTGATGTTAAAGAACTTAATTTTGTTGATAACTCTAATTTGCCTTCTCCGTACGCTGTATTCTTTGATAGAAGTAACGTAAATTGGTGTGATGAGTCTAAGTATGGTCCTGATTATACTTGGTATAATGTAAACTTCCTTCGAATAAAACAGTCGTATGTTAACACCGTTCTTAATGCTAGAGGGTATGTTCTTCTTAGCGATGTTCTTAAAGAGCTTGGTATAGAACCTACTGGTATATCTAATATGGTTGGTTGGCTTGCTAGTGATATTAATGGAAGTAAAGACGGATATATTGATTTCGGTATTTATGATATTAACAATCCTTCAACTAGACAGTTCATCAATGGCGATGGAAGAAATGGTATATTACTTGACTTTAATGTTGATGGTATAATTATTGATAGAATTGATACTATTACTAAGAAAGTGGGGTGTAGGTAATGAGTTATAAGCACTTACACTTTTGTGATATTTGTGGTAAGGAAATTAAAAATACAGATTGTTATTATACTGTTACCAAATATCCTTCTGTAAAAGACGATTGGACCATTATTACGGATATTTGCAATGATTGTATTACTAAATTTAGTGGATTTGAGGCTTTCAATGGAACAGAAATAGATTGCGAGGAGGAACAGAGAAGTGCAGAGTAGAAGAGAAGAGATACTTAACAATAGAGCGATGTACATGTATGGATATTTCTTTGCTGTTTTTCTTAAAGAGAGTGAGTTAAATGCTCAACGTTGGAGACATCAAAAATGGCTTGTTGAGGGGTTAATTAAAGAAGAAAAGGAGAAACGATGAATAAAACAATTATATTTGCCCTCGGTGTAGTTGTTGGAGCTGTAGGCGGAGTACTTGGAACTCGTGGATATTTTAAGAAAAAGTATGAAACAATAGCTGATGAGGAAATTAAGTCGGTTAAGTTAAAGTACAAGTATGATACAACAACTAAAAAAGAACCAGAAGAAGTCGTAAGAGTTAATGGTGTTAATAAAAAGTTTATTGATGCTGAGAAGAGAATGGTTGATTATACTTCTTATTATAAAGGTAATGCTGAAAAAATTGCTGAAATGGATTTAGAACTTGATCCTGGCGGTCCTGAAGATGATGATCCTGATGAGGCTAGAAATGCTGAACTTCGAGAAAAAATGGCAGTCAATCATGGAATTGAAGTTATTGATGAAAGTGACTATGGTGAATTTCCACACTTTGATTGCCGGGATATGTTCTATTATACAGATGGTATAATTGCTGATGAAAATGAAGAAATAGTTGCTGAACCAGATAGGCTTATTGGTGATATTTCTAAGCTTGTTAAGGATGCAACGGACGATTATATTTACATTCGTAATAACTCCATATCAGCTGACTTCTGCATTAATTGCGTAGGTTATGATTATGGAGGAGACAATGAATCGTGATGAATATTTGGAAAATTTGAGAGAACTTATCGATGATAGTGGTCGAATTTCTGAATATTATCTCGTTACAACTGAGCTTTTTAATACTGAATTTATTCCAAAAACCGAAATGGATAAAAGTCGAATAGAGGATGTTTATACTAAGCTTAGGGAATATTTTGGGTATGATGGGGATGAAGATGTAAGTATATTTGAAGTAATTATTACACTTTGTCTCCGTACTGCTCATGATATTATAGGTGATGAGGATCCTTCCCATTGGTTTTGGTTATATTTTGAGAACTGGGGGATGGACAAACTTGATGACGAGAACTTTAATGTTGTAGATTTTGACTACTTAATTGATAGATATTGTCGTATGTTTAAGTGCAATCGAAGTAAAAATATTGATATTTATCGAGCAATGCTTTTATACCTTAGTGATAATTTTGTATAACTTAATTTAAAATGGGTGGTAAATTGGTAAATTGGTAGCTCAAAAATTGATGAAAATTATATTTTTGAGTAAAAAATGCTAAAAATACCAGTTTTATACCAAAAAATTGTCCAACACCAAAAAAAAATGTTTTTTAACTTTAATTTTAAATATGTGTTTTTTTTTATATATTAACTTTTTTTATTGGTTTTTTGGTAAAAAGGTATAATATAGTAATATAAACGAAACCAATGCGAGGTATAATACAATGTTCGATTTTTTACAAATTAATACTGAAACAAAGAAAGGTTATATTTCAATAGAGCCTGACTTTAAAACTATACTATCTAAGGATCTAATGATAAAAGGAGGAACATTTTATGCAATTTGGGACGAGATGAATAAAGTATGGTCGACATCTGAAACTAGAGCTAAAGAACTTATCGATAGTGAATTATATTCTTTTGCCAATAATTTAACATCAGTCGCAGGTCTTCCAACAAAAGTATATACATTATCAACAGTTTCATTAAGAAGTGCCGATTTGTGGTATAGATTTACAAGAAAATATTCCTCTGATAATTATGTTCCTCTTAATAGTAAAATTATATTTAAGTCTCAGGAAACTAAGAAAGAGGATTATGCAAACATAAGACTTGATTATGATCTTGAAGATGGAGAACCTGAATGCTATAATAAACTCTTTGGAGTATTATTTTCTGAGAAGGAACTTGAGAAACTCGAATGGGCTATTGGTTCTATATTTACAGGAGATAGTAAAAGTATTCAAAAGTTTATAGTTCTTTATGGCGCTCCTGGTACTGGTAAGAGTACATATCTAGAATATGTAATACAAGAGCTATTTAAAGGATATTATACTAATTTTTTCTCTAAAGATTTAGCTGGAAATAATCAGTTTGCACTTGAGCCTTTTAAAAATAATCCATTAGTTGGTATACAAGCTGATGGTGATTTAAGCAGGATATTTGATAACACAATGCTTAATAGTTTGATAGCTCATGAAGAGATGACTGTTAATGAAAAGCATAAGAATTTATATTCTATGAAGTTTAATACATTTCTATTTATGGGTACAAACTATCCCGTTGATATTACAAGTGCCAAGTCTGGTATTATAAGACGTCTCATAGTTGTTCAACCGACTGGAAAGAAGATAACAGGAGAATTATATTTCAAATTACTTGATGGTCTTAAGTTTGAAAAAGGCAAGATTGCTAAGAAATGTATTGAAACTTATAAACGTCTTGGCAGATTCTACTATGATAATTATATTCCAGAAGAGATGAGGTACGAAACTGACGAGTTTTATAACTTTATTGAGGAAGATTATTATACTAATTTAAAAGACGTTGATTTTGTTCAAGGTAATATTATTTGGCGAAGATATCAAAAGTATTGCGAAGAGAATAATGTTAAGTATGTGTTATCATATTCTAGGTTTAGGTCTGAACTTAAGAACTATTTTAGAGACTTTAAAAAAGATTGCACTATTGATGGTGTTCATGTTCGTAATATATATTTTGGTTTCAGAAAAGATATGATAGGTCTTGAGTCTAGTTATGTTGATACTAAAGGCGATGAGGTAAAATCTTGGATTAACTTACAAGATATTCCATCTATATTTGATAGAGATATGGAAAGCTGTCTTGCTCAGTATGCAACTGATGATGAGAAACCAATGTATAAGTGGGAGAACTGTAAATTATGGTTAGGAAAACTTGATACTAGTAAACTTCATTATGTAAAGGTTCCAGAGAACCATATAGTTATAGATTTTGATCTCAAGAATGACAAGGGCGAGAAAGATTTATATTTAAACATTGAAGCTGCTAGTAAGTTTCCCAAAACCTATGCCGAGGTAAGTAAAGGCGGACAGGGTCTTCATCTTCATTATATTTATGATGGGGATGTTAATGAGCTTGCTTCATTATATTCTCTTGGTATTGAGATTAAGGTTTTCACCGGTGGCTCATCTCTTAGAAGAAGACTTACTTTATGTAATGATATCCCGATTGCACATATTTCGAGTGGCCTGCCACTTAAGGAGAAAAAAAGTATGATAAATTATGAAGGATTTAAAAGCGAAAAGTCGCTTAGGAAATTCATAGCTGAATGCATGGACAAGAAACATCATGGGGCTACAAAACCTGAGGTAGACTTTATATTTACAAAGCTTGAAGAAGCTTATGATGCTGGGCTTAGTTATGATGTTAGGGATCTTATGCCGAAGATTTATATTTTCTGTATGAATTCATCTAACCAGTCTGATGCCTGCATAAAGTTATTTAATAAGATGCATTTTTGTTCTAAGGATCATGAAGAGAAAGAGAGCACTGCCGGAAAAGATACAGACGCACCAATTATATTTTTGGATGTCGAAGTATTTCCTAATCTCTTTCTTATATGCTGGAAGTATGAAGGTTCTGATGAAGTAGTAAAGATGTATAATCCTAAAGCAGAAGAAGTAGAATCTTTATTTAAGTATCGTATTATTGGTTTTAACAATCGTAGATATGATAACCATATGCTCTTCGCTGCTAGTATGGGATATTCTCCTGCTCAGATATTTAGACTTTCACAAAGAATCATAGTCGACAATGATAGAACCGCATTCTTTGGAGAGGCATACAATATAAGTTACACTGATATTTATGATTTCTCTAGTAAGAAGCAAAGTCTTAAGAAATGGGAGATTGAACTTGGAATTAATCATAAAGAACTTGATATTCCTTGGGATGAACCTGTTGATGAGAGCCTTTGGAAAACAGTAGGGGATTATTGCGAGAATGACGTTAGGGCAACTGAAGCAGTATTTAATAATAAGGATATTCAGTCCGACTTTATAGCAAGACAGATACTTGCTGATATTTCTGGATTGTCTGTCAATGATACTACAAATCAACATACAATAAAGATTATAACTAAAGGAGATAAGAATCCTCAGAAGAATTATATTTATACTAATCTTGCTACTGGTGAGAGAAGTGATGGAACTTTTGATGAGATTAAATTCCCTGGGTATCAGTTTAGTGCAATAGGACTTGACAAAGAATTATATCCTAAAGATGAAAAAGGCAAACCTATATATACTACTGGTAAGAGTATATATAAAGGAGTTGATCCTTCTGAAGGAGGATATGCTAAAGGATGGCCTGGAGTATATTTCAATGTAGGTCTATTTGATATTAAGAGTATGCATCCAACAAGTGCAGAGAATCTTAATATATTTGGACCTTATACTCCTAATTTCAGTGATATTAAGAAAGCAAGAATTTTAATAAAAGAAGGAAAACTTGAAGAATGCAAACTTATATTTGATGGTAAGCTTGCGAAGTACCTTGAAGATCCAGAACTTATTGAACATCTTGCTTATGCTCTTAAGATTGCTATAAATTCAGTATATGGATTAACTTCAGCAACATTCGATAATAAACTTAGAGATCCTAGAAATGTTGATAATATTGTTGCAAAGCGTGGCGCATTATTTATGATAGATCTTATCGAAGAAGTAACTAAGCTTGGCTATAAAGTTATTCATGTAAAGACAGACTCAATAAAGATTGCAAATGCTGATAGTTATATTGCAAAATTTGTTAATGAGTTTGGTCTTATGTATGGATATGAGTTTGACCATGAGGCTTTCTATGAAAAGATTTGCCTTGTAAATGATGCAGTTTATATTGCTAAATATGCAACTCCTGAAAAGTGCGAAGAAGTCTTTAGTTATATTTGTAAAGACAATAAGAAGCATGCTGATCAGCCGTGGACTGCAACCGGTAAAGAATTTCAGGTTCCTTATATTTTCAAGACACTTTTTAGTCATGAAGACATAGACATTAAAGATTTATCAATTACTAATAGTGTATCGACTGCAATGTATATTGATAAGAATAAATCAGGAAACCCTGATGAGTTTATATTTGTCGGGAGAGTTGGAGAATTTACTCCAATAAAACCTAACATGGGCGGAGGATATTTATTAGTTAAAAGGATCGATAAGCTTGGCAACGTTAAATACGACAATGTATCTGGCTCTAAAGGATATGAGTGGCTTGAAACTTTTGATGTCAAATTAAATAAGTTTGAAGACAGAATAGACTATGAATATTTTGAAGCTCAAGCTAATGCTGCAAAACAGCATATATCCGAATATATGAATTTTGATGATTTTATTAAAGATGATGCAAGTTATATTTATGCAATGTATGAAACTGTAGCAGAAGAGGAAGAAGTTCCCTTTTGATATAAACACTAAACTAGTATTATATTTTTACGTTATGAAAGGAGTTCATTATGAGAACAAACGAAGAAGAAGTTAGTAGCATCGTTATTGAAAATGCTAGACTTATATTTAGAAACTTTTCTGGAGAAGAAGGAAGATTTAATTCTAAAGGCAACAGGAATTTTTGTGTATTACTTGAAGACGATCTTGCAAGAGATCTTGAAGATGATGGATGGAATGTGAAATATCTTAAACCTAGAGAGGAAGGCGATGAGCCTCAGCCTTATCTTCAGGTTAAAGTTAGATTTGACAATTATCCTCCTAAAATCGTAATTATTACAAGTAAAGGCAAAAGACAGCTTGATGAAGATGAAGTTAAAAATCTTGATTGGTTTATATTTGACAAAGTTGATGTGAAGATAAGACCTTACACATATGACATTAATGGTAAGAAGGGTGTTGCCGCATATCTTAAAACTATGTATGCAATTCTTATGGAAGATGAGCTTGAACTTAAGTATGCAGATGTTGAAGATTCAGCTCAGTCTTCATTGTTTAATGACATAGATGGTTGACTTATATCCTCATCAAAAGGAAGCAATCTCTAAAATGAAGAACGGGTGCATCTTATGCGGAGATGTTGGTACAGGTAAAAGTCGTACTGCACTTGGATACTTTATATTTAGAGTTTGTGGTTGGTCAAAGGGGAGCTTTAGGCTCCCTAGAGACCTTTATATTATTACTACAGCTAAGAAAAGAGATTCTTTGGATTGGGATGGAGAATTAGCTTCTCTTTCACTTAGTAGAACTAATCCAGAATTTAATCCTAATGGAATACGGATATTTATAGATTCTTGGAACAATATAAAGAAATATAGAAAGGTTACTTCATCATTCTTTATATTTGATGAACAAAGAGTTGTTGGTTATGGTGCTTGGACTAAAAGCTTTCTTGATATTTCAAGAAAGAATCAATGGATTCTATTAACTGCTACACCTGGTGATATATGGAGTGATTATATTCCTGTTTTTATTGCAAACGGTTTCTTTAAGAATAAAACTGAATTTGAGCGAAATCATGTTGTATTTGACAGATTTAGTAAATATCCAAAAATTGATCATTATATTGATACTGGTATTTTGATGAAGTATAGAAATGATATTCTCGTTAATATGCCTTATGAAAAAGCAACAAAAAGAAATCGTATACATTGCTATGTAGAATATAATAAAGAATTATATTCTACAATTGCAAAAGACAGATGGGATCCTTATGATGATATTCCAATTGCTGAAACCGGAAAACTTTGTTATTTAATGCGTAAAGCAGTTAATGATAATTCCAATCGAATTGCAAAAGTTGCTGAGATTATGGGTAATCATAATAAAGTAATTATATTTTACAATTTTACATATGAATTAGAAGCTCTTAGAGATTTCTTAGATCTTAATGAAATACCATATTCCGAATGGAATGGAGAAAAGCACGAAGAAATTCAAAAGGGCGATTCATGGGCGTATTTAGTTCAATACTCAGCTGGAGCTGAAGGATGGAATTGTATAGAGACCGATACAATTATATTTTACTCTCTTAATTATTCCTACAGAACTACAGTTCAAGCCGAAGGAAGAATTGATAGACTAAATACAAAATTCATTAACTTATATTTTTATTATATACAAACAACGTCACCAATTGACATGTCGATTATGAAGGCTTTAAAGAATAAGAAAAAATTCAATGAGAAGGCTTTCGTTGGGCGCTTAGAGTCTATTTAAAAATCGCATGAAAATCAGCTAATATAATAGAGAGGATAAGAAATATATATATCGGCGAAAACGAAACCGATTTTATAATCTGCTTCTCTATTTTTTTGGAGGGCTTATGAAAAAAGAAAGCAAATTCCAAAATGATATTATACATAGCATTAAATGTAGATGCCCTAATTGTATGATATTAAAGAACGATCCAAATTATATTCAAGGGATTCCTGATCTTACGATTTTTTATAAAGACCGATGGGCCACCTTAGAAGTTAAACGTTCTAAAGAGGATTATTTAAAAAGCGTTAAAACAAATAAGAACCAGAAGTTTTATGTTGATAAAATGAATGAGATGTCATTCTCGCGTTATATTTATCCTGAGAATGAAAAGGAGGTACTTGATGATTTGGAACAATCACTTAAAAGAGGTTCCTGAAGGTTCTCATGCCTTTTTAGGAGCAAGTAAATATTCTTGGCTTAATTATGATGAAGAAAAACTAAAAACAGTTTATAAGAATTTATTAGCTAAAGAGGAAGGAACTAAACTTCATACATTTGCTAAAATGTGTATTGATCTTAAGATAAAACTTCCTCGAACTAAAAAGACTCTTAACATGTATGTTAATGATGCGATTGGATATCGAATGAGAGCTGAACAGCCATTGTATTATTCTGTAAATTGTTTTGGTACTGCCGATTCAATTATATTTAAAGATGGATTGCTCAGAGTTCACGACCTTAAAACTGGTACTACTCCAGCATCTCTTCATCAATTAGAAATATATGCAGCTTTATTTTGTTTAGAGTATAAACAAAAGCCAGGAGATATTAATTTTGAATTAAGGATCTACCAAAATGATGATATTTTAATTGGTATTCCTGATGCAGAAGTTATATTACCAATAATGGACAAAATTAAGACTTTTGATAAAATAATAGAATCTATTAAATTAGGAGAATAAGACAATGGATTTAGAGAATTATATTTTAGCAGAAGATATTGATGAGGATGATGATTTAGTCCATTATGGAACTAAAAGACATTCTGGCAGATATCCATGGGGCTCAGGAGAAAATCCATACCAGCATGATGGAAGCTTTATGGCAAGATATGATGAGCTTAAAGCTGCTGGATTAACAAGAACCCAAATGGCAGATGCTATGGGAATACCTACAACATATTTTGATCAGAAAAGAGCTATTGAAATGAATAGGATTGCTCAAGAAGAGTATTCTAGGATTTTAAAGCTTAAAGAACATGGATATTCAAATTCTGAAATAGCTAAAAAAATGGGCTATGCTTCAGAGTCAACTGTTAGATCAAAAATTAAGATCGCAGAATCCGGAAGACTTGATCGTATTGACAAAATTGCAGATGCTATAAGAGCCAGTGTTGATAGCAAAGGTTATATTGATATTGGTAAAGGTGTCAATTATGAAGTTAATTGTAATGCAAATGAATTTAGCACTGCTGTTACAAAACTTATAGAAGAAGGTTATGAACCTTTTACAACTCAAGTAGAACAGCTTGGTACAGGTCATAGAACTGAACTTAAAGTTTTAGGTCCTAAAGGGACAACATATAAACAGTTTAAAGATGATGTAGGCGATGACCTTACTAAAATAAAATCCATTACTGATTATTTTGAATATGACGATAATGGCAATTTTGTTAGTAGAGGTGTAAAGCCACCTGCTGAATTTTCATCGAAAAGACTTGCTGTTAGATATGGAGATCAAGAGCTTTTTGGAGTTAAAGGCGTAGAAAGAGATGGACTTATCGAACTTAGAAGAGGCGTTGATGATATTTCGCTTGGTGGAGCAAATTATGCTCAGGTTCGTATAAATGTTGATGGAACACACTATTTAAAAGGAATGGCAGTATATTCTGACAATCTTCCAGATGGCGTTGATATTCTATTTAACACTAATAAGAAAACAGGAACCCCTATACTTGGAGATGGTAAAGAAAACTCAGTTCTTAAGAAATTAAAAGATGATCCTAATAATCCATTTGGAGCATCAATTAAATCTGAAGAATTAGATGCAAGATCTCAAAGAATGTATAAAGATCCAGTTACAGGAGAAATGAAACAGTCTGTAATAAATCTTGTAAATGGTCAAGGAGATTGGGATAGTTGGAGTAGAAACTTACCTGCCCAATTTCTTTCCAAACAGTCTTTAGATGTTGCAGATAAGCAATTAAAACTTGACATAGCAGATAGAAAATTATATTTGGAAGAAATTCAAAGTATTTCTAATCCTACGATTAGAAAACATTATTTGGATGACTTTGCAGAAACTTGTGATGCTGCTGCATCTGATTTAAAAGCTGCTGCATTTCCAAGACAGGCTTCAAAAGTTTTATTACCCATTCCATCTTTAAAGAAGGATGAATGTTATGCTCCTGACTTTGAGAACGGAACAACTGTTGCTTTAGTAAGGTTTCCTCATGAAGGAACATTTCAAATACCTGTTTTAAAAGTAAATAATAAAAACAAAGAAGCAATTTCAACAATAGGAAATAATGCTAAAGATGCTATAGGAATCGGAGCTGAAGCTGCAGAAAAACTCTCAGGAGCAGACTTCGATGGCGATACTGTAATTGCCATTCCATTAACAGATAAAGTTAAGATTAAAAGCGACCCTTTAATTAAAGAGCTTCAAGGTTATGATGCTAAAGATGTTTATAAAGGTTATCCTGGAATGGAAGTAATGAAAGAGAAAACTAAGCAAACTCAAATGGGTGTAATTTCTAACTTAATTACAGATATGACACTTCAGGGCGCTGATGAACATGAATTAGCAAGAGCAGTTAGACATTCTCAATGTGTAATCGATGCAGTAAAACATGAGCTTGATTACAGAAGATCTTATGAAGAAAATGGAATTGCAGAATTAAAGGAAAAGTATCAAAAAGACCCCGTCACTGGAAAGGTAGGGGGTGCTTCTACATTAATCTCTAGAGCTGGAGCTGAAAAGAGAGTTCCAGAAAGAAAGGAATATTACAAAGTAGATCCAGAAACAGGAGAAAAGATCTATACAAATACTAATAGAGTTTATGAACTTGAAGTTGATAAGTATGTTCCTAAGAATTCTAAAGATGGTAAAGAAGTTTATAGAAAGAAAAAAGGGGCTTATGAGAAAGAAGTCTTTAACTATGAAACCGGTGAAACTGAAACAAAAATGGTTTATACAAAAGAACCTACAACAAAAGTTAAAGCCATGGATTTAGTTAAAGATGCTAATGATCTTATAACAATTGGCCATCCAATGGAAAAGATTTATGCTAATTATGCAAATACTTTAAAGGCTATGGCTAATGAAGCTCGTAAAGAGTCTTTAGTAATAAAGAGCCCCCGTGTAAATAAGAGTGCCGAGGAAGTTTATAAAGACGAAATCGATTCATTAAATTACAAAGTAACGGAGGCTTTAAAGAATGCCCCCCGAGAAAGACAAGCACAAGTTATTGCTAACCAACGTGTTAATGAAAAGATTGCAACTAATCCTCAACTTAAAGATGATAAAGATAAGCTAAAGAAAATTAGAAATTCAGAGCTTTTACAGGCCCGTTCTCAAGTAGGAGCTTCCAAAAAGGATGTTGAAATCTCTATAAGTCCTAAAGAATGGGAAGCAATTCAAGCAGGTGCTGTTGGAAGCACCATGTTAAAAACAATTATAGCCAACTCAAATAAGGACGTACTAAAGAGCCTTGTTATGCCAAAGACTGCTAATATAGTAAGCCCTGCTAAAGCTAATAAAGCTAAAGCAATGGCTAATTCAGGATGGACTATAGCAGATATAGCTGATTCTATAGGCCTTTCTACTAGTACCGTATCTAAATTAATCAATGAATAGGAGGAACGTATATGGAAGCCGAATACATGCTAACAACACTCGATAACCCATACAATCCGTTCACTCACTATGCTGAATGGCAAGCGTTTGACCTATCGCACAACTACGACACGTGCGGCACACTTGCTCGCTTTGCTGTTACTGGCAACAGATTGACTGAAAGCGAGAATGCAGTCGCAATAAACGAGGCTATGGATAGGATAATAGAGATTGATCCTTATTGTCGTTGGATAAAAGTTACAAATGAAGGATTTGAAAGAATGAAAGCCAATAAACA
>ODAJ011712256.1_pt1 | contig 24985 bp, 22 predicted proteins | sample 1539241 | NCBI WGS metagenome assembly ODAJ01 (sample SAMN02144231, study PRJEB22623) | gut metagenome | biome: sheep rumen | host: Ovis aries | place: New Zealand
TGCAACAACAATTGTAAACCCCTCAGTCAGCCTACGGCTGCCAGCTCCCCTGATCGCTGCGCTAAAGGGGAGCCAAGACTAATGCAACTTAACAACGAGCATAAACAATAATTTTTCTTCAGAAAAGAGAAAACTCAAAACAAAAATGGAAATACTCAAATTTTTTAAATTTTTGTTGATAAATCTTCCGCAGTGTGTTATAATTTCCTTAAATTTCAAAAGAATTTTATAGTAAACGACATTTAAAAATGTCCTTTACTATAACCCTGCGGGGCATGCACACGACTGTGTACAAGGAATAAAGCCGCTTTGCGGCTCGCAGTCGGCGCAAGTAAACGCCCAAAGTCCAAAGACTTTTGTCGTTTACTATAAATAAGTTTAACACTAAAAAGAAAGGCGGTATTAATAATGAAAAGAAGTTTAAGATCTCTTGCTGCGGCATTGAGCCTTGCGCTTACACTCACAGCCTGCGGCAATGTTCAGACACCGACGAACGAAACGCAAAATCCGCAGTCGGCGGGCAGCGCACAGACACAGAGCGTTAAAGACGACAGCGGCGAAACGGCGGAAGCAGGCAAGTATGACGATTTTGCATATTGGAAAGAGGGTTCTCCCGTTGTTGAGTCGATAAAGGAATTTGTTAAAAACGCCACAGACGAAAGTTCGCCCAATTTCATACCCAAAGCGGACAGGATCGTTACTTTCGATTGGGACGGTACACTTTATGCAGAGCTCAACCCCACATATTTTGAGTGGGCAATGCTTGAATACCGTCTTGTAGAGGACAGCAGCTATGCCGCACCTCCCGAGATGCGTCAGTTTGGTCTTGAACTTCGCGAGGGTATGAATGTCCGCAAGTTTGCTTCCGATGCCGAGACTTATCAGGCACGTTACAGTGCATCCGCTTTCTCGGGCATGACACTCGAAGAATACAAGGACTATGTGCGTATGTTTATGGCAAAGGACTCCGAGGGCTTTGAAAACCTTAAATACGGCGAGGGCTGGTACCAGCCGATGATCTCCGTTGTAAAATACCTTTACGACAACGATTTCAAGATCTATATATGCAGCGGTTCAAACCGTCATCTTATACGTACCGTTGTTGAGGGTTCTCCGCTTGAGGAATACATCCCCTCCGAAAACATCATCGGTACCGACAGCACTATACTTGCAGAACATCAGGGCAATACAGACGGCTACGAATACAGCTATTCGGAAGACGACGCGCTTATTTTCGGCGGTCAGCTTGTTTATAAGAACCTTAATATGAACAAGGTATCCTCTATCACAAACGAGATAGGCAAGATACCCGTACTTTCATTCGGCAACAGCGGCAGCGATATAGCAATGTGCGAGCTTGCACAGCAGAGCCCCTACGGCGGCAAGGCATATATGCTGCTTTGCGACAATGTTGAGCAGGATTACGGCAACCTTGAAAAAGCAGCAAACTTCAAGGCAAAATGCGAAGAGCACAATTTCACCACTATCTCTATGAACGATGATTTTGAGCAGATCTACCAGGACGGCACGATAATCTCCAAGGAGACGGAGGAAACGGCAGAGACCGGGACCGCAGAAGAAGCCGAAACACAGGCAGCCGAAGAAACAGCAGCAAACGCCGCATAAAAAAACACATATCAAAAAAGAGTAAGTTCCTTTCGGAACATCACTCACATAACAAAAAATACCGCCTGTCTGTAACGGATAGGCGGTATTTTTTATATTTTTATATTTTTATTGAAAAATCAGTCCTTGATCTCGCCTGCACAGTGAGGGCAGCGTGTAGCTCTTACATCAAGATCTGCCGAGAAGCAGAAAGGACATTCCTTTGTTGTGGGATCTGCTGCGTTTTCTTCTTCCTCTTTCTTTTTGCCGAGCTCCATCATTTTATTGATGCTCTTGAGCATACAGAAAAGGATAAGAGCCATGATAAGGAAGTTGATAACAGCAGTAAGGAAAGCACCGAGGTCGATGACCTGACCCTTGATAAGATTGAAAGTAAGACCCGTTACTTCGGGGTTACCGATACAACCGATAAGAGGGTTAATGATATTTTCCGTAAGTGCGGTAACGATATTACCGAAAGCAGCACCGATGATAACACCGACTGCCATATCCATTACATTGCCTTTTAAGGCGAATTCCTTAAATTCTTCAATAAACTTTTTCATTGTTTTTCCCTTCCTTTATTATAAATGTTTTTTTGATCTTTATTCCAAACGGGAGCGCCCGTCTTTATTTACGTTTTTGATAACAGCCATCTGAATAATTATTACTGCCGCACAACATTGCGCCAATCCAGATCTCCCCTGTCAAGTGCAAGCAGCAGTGCTTCCGCCGTTGCAAGGTTGCTTGCAAGCGGAATGTTATGTATGTCGCACAAACGAAGAACGGAATGTATATCAGGCTCGTAATTTTTGCTTGTTACGGGATCGCGCAGGAAAATAACAAGGTCGATATCGTTGTTTGCTATCTGTGAGCCGAGCTGCTGCTCACCGCCCAGATGTCCTGCAAGGTACTTGTTGATAGTCAGGTTTGCCGTTTCCTCGACCAGCTGACCCGTAGTACCCGTTGCAAAAATGTTGTGCTTGATAAGAATATGACGATAAGCGATACACAGGTTTTCCATAAGTATCTTTTTGTTATCGTGTGCTATCAATGCAATATTCAAATGAATCACCCCTCAAACATAGATTTTGGTTTACACATACCCACATTAAGAACCAGACCGACAGCCAGCATATTTGTCCAGATGGAACTGCCCCCGTAGCTTAAAAACGGGAACGTCATACCGGTGTTGGGAAGCAGACCTGTTGCAACCCCAATATTAACAAAGGTCTGAAACGCAAACATCCCCGCCACACCTGCGGCAATGAGCCTGCCGAGATTATCCGCCGCTTTTATTGCGGCAACAAGGCATTTGACTATTATGCAGTACATCAGCACGATGACCGCAAGACAGCCGATAAAGCCGAATTCCTCACCGATAACGGAGAAGATAAAGTCGTTATGCGACTCGGGAAGATAGCTGAGCTGGTTGACAGTGCCGTTATAAAGCCCCTTGCCGCGCAGCTGCCCCGAGCCGATGGCCCATATGGAATGTTTTGTCTGATAATACGTACTGCTTGAATAATCCTTATTGATAAAGTCGGTCAGACGCGACATCTGATAATCGTTTATCTTAAGCACGCCTTTAAGAAGCGGATGCGACTCGGTCTTGATATCCACATAGAGCACAATGCCCAAAGCCGCCGCCACAAGCAGCACCACAAGTATGTATTTATAGCTTAATCTGCCTGCAAAAAGCTCCACCCCAAGTATTGCTATAAGAACTAAACTTGCTGAAAGCGATGGCTGTTTCTTGATAAGCAAAAACGGGATAGCCGTAAGCAGACCCACTATAATCAGTATACTTATATTATTAATCTTTTTTTGGTATTTGTCAATAAATTTCGACAAAAAAATTATCATAAAAATTTTAGAAAATTCCGAGGGCTGTAACCCGAAGAGCCATCTTCTTACGCCAATTTCGTCACCATCACCAATTAAAAGTACCAAAATCAGTATAATTATGTTGAAAATGTATATAGGTATAAAAAACTTGCACAATGTATGATAATCTATAAAAGCCATTATCAACATCAAAACAAGTCCCGTGCCGAACCACAGCATCTGGCTGCGGTATTCGCCCTCGGGACCGTTAATGTTTATGCGCGTTGCGCTGCCTATTGCCGTAATGCCGCAGGCTACCATGGCAACGACCATTGCAACAAGGATAAAGTCAAAAGCTGAAAGCTGTTTTTTTGTTAACATAAAATTTCCTTCATACTATATAGTAACACCGAATAATATTATCGAAAAACCGTGATGTCAAAACCAAACATCAGTTTTTGTAGATTTTTTTGATCGGAAAATTCGCAAACAGCATAGGCACTTTTACGCCTGTTGTTTTATTTTCCGTCTGCGATATGGAGATAGAAAAGTTGTCCTCGTCTATGTCCATATAGTTTTTCATTATGCCTATTATATCATACTTTATATTTTCAAGCAAGCGTATATTCATACGGTCGTTCACAAGCACCATTTTAAGCCTGTCCTTTGCCACCTGCCGTGAATCGCCGCTTTTTTTCATAAACCAGAACAGCATTTTGTGACACCCCTTTTACATGATCTCATTTTTTGAAAAGTTTTTTCAGTTTGTCGGTAAAAGTTTCTTTTTTGTCAAGGTCAAGGAAAGGCACTTCATGGCCTATTATCCTCTGCACGATATTGCGGTAAGCCTTGCCTGCAAGCGAGTCTGCGGAGACCACGGCAGGTTCGCCCTTGTTTGCACACACGACAATATTTTCGTCATCGGGCACTATGCCAAGTATATTTACCGCAAGTATCTCGCTTACATCCTCAACGCTCATCATATCGCCGTTTTTCACAAGCTGCGGACGTATGCGGTTGAGTATAAGCATCGGGCTGCCAAGTCCGTTTGCGTTGAGCATACCGATAACACGGTCAGCATCACGCACCGCCGATACCTCGGGCGTTGTGACCACGATAGCCCTGTCCGCGCCCGCTATTGCGTTGCGGAAGCCCTGCTCTATGCCCGCGGGACAGTCGATTATAACATAGTCGAAGTCCTCCTCGCGCAGGTTTTGACAAAGTTTCTGCATCTGTTCGGGATTAACTGCATCCTTGTCCTTTGTCTGCGCCGCAGGCAGCAAAAAGAGGTTCTCGCAGCGTTTATCACGTATAAGCGCCTGTTTGAGACGGCAGTGTCCCTCAACAACGTCTATAAGGTCATACACTATCCTGTTTTCAAGCCCGACGATAACATCGAGATTGCGAAGCCCGATATCGGCATCGAGCATTGCCACCCTTTTGCCTGCAAGTGCAAGCCCTGTTCCTATGTTGGCAGAGGTGGTCGTCTTGCCGACACCGCCCTTGCCCGAAGTTACAACGATTATTTCACTCATATGTATTTCTCCAATTTGTTAAGTACGTTTACAAGTACGTTTTGCGTTAACTATACTATAGCATATTTTCGCGCAAAACGCACTATCTTTCGTAAGCAAATTCCTACAAAAAACGCTTTTTAACGCTTCACCGTATACTGTGATGCGGTCTCGGGGGTGCCTTTTGCGTTAAGATAACCCCATATAACATCCTTGCCCACCTGATATGCGGGACCTGTGTCGTTGGTACCGAAAGGTATAATGACAGCTACCGAGATCTCGGGATCCTGATACGGCGCAAAGGCAACAAAAGTCGTATGTTCGCTTCTTTTGCTCGACTCCTGCGCAGTACCCGATTTAGCCGCAACATCAATAGGATAATTCTCAAAGTATTTCTTTAAAGTACCGTTTTTACCCTGCGTTACCTGCAACATACCGTAATGTATCGCTTTAAGGTTCCTCGGAGATATATTCAGTTCTTCCTCTACAACGGGCGTGTATTTCTGCTTGACCTCGCCTTCGCTTGTGATGACCGAATTAAGGAAATGCAGCGAATACCTTGTGCCGCCGTTTGCAAGCGTTGCAACATATTTTGACAGTATGGCGGAAGTATAATTGTTAAAAGCCTGACCGATAGCCGTTCTTATGGTATCACCGTCCGTCCAGCGCAGCTCATACGGCTCTATATCCGGGTTTCTTGCCGTGTAGATATATTTTTTGTATTCGGGACCCGAGATATTGCTCGGATAACTTTTCAAAGCATCGTAAAGTTCGTATATCTCAACGCCCGTCGGGCTGTCAAGACCGTAGGCGCGCATATATTTGTTGAGAGTGTCAATACCCTTCTGCGTTTCACCCGTGCGCGCATTGCCCATACGGTAGGACGCTTCATAGAAGAAGTAGTTGCACGAAACTTCAAGCGCAGTCGATACGTTTATGGCGCCGTGTGTTGAGCCGTAGGAATCTATCCAGCACTTTGCGTAGGGCTTGTTTGCACTTTTGAACACGCCGAGGTCGGTAATATAGCTGTTAGGTGTGATAATACCCTCTTCAAGCGCTGCCGTTGCCGTTATCATCTTGAAAGTGGAACCCGGCGCACGGGGCTCGGTAAAGGGGCGGTAAACAAGCGGTGTTGTCGGGTCGTTTTGCAGGCGCAGATAATACTTGTTGTCCATTTTATTGACAAGCTTGTTATTATCGTAAGAAGGATAGGTAGCCGCCGCGATCACATCACCCGTATGTATATCGGTGATAACGGTAGAACCCGTACACGGGTCAAGCGCCGTCATCTGCGGTGTCACAACACCCTCGTTCATCTTCATCACTATTGCCTGCAAAGGGCCTATATCACCGTTTCGCACACGGTTTTTAAAATTCTCGTCGGCGGTGATGACACCCTGCTCGCACATAGCCAGAAAAACATCCTTATAACGCACATTTCCGCGCTCAAGACCGTCTATCAATATCTGACGCGCAAGGTCAAGATCGACCTTTGCAAGCTGGTCAACGGAAAGTATATATTGGCGCAGACTGCCCTGTACGCTCGTATCGTTGCGCTCCATTACCTCCGACATATGCAGGGTATCGGCATTTATCATTGACGAATACACATCCATCGTGCTGTAGGCATCCTTGCCGCCGCCGTTCATACGGTTGAGCTGTGCGTTGCGCAATGCCCTTTCCAGCGCATCCATAGCCATTTTCTGCATATCTATATCTATAGTAAGGAAGATATTGTTACCCGGCACGGGTGCTATAGTCTTGTCCTCAATGGTATTTATGCGGCGGCCGAGGCTGTCCACCTCAACGTACTCTATGCCGTCCGTACCGTTGAGTTCAAGCTCGAAGCTTTTTTCAATGCCGTCCTTGCCGACAATATCGGTCTGTGTGTAGCCGTACTGCTGATACGTTGCAAGTTCGCCCTCGGTTATCTTGCCCGTGTAGCCAAGAAGATGCGACACAAGCTCACCCTGCGGATAACTGCGCAGGGTCGCAACATCTATATAAACACCGGGGTATATATCCTGATGTTCCTCTATCTCGGTAATTATATCTTCGCCGACATCCGATGCCACCACTATCGGCACATACTTTGAAAAACGCTTCTGATAAAGTGCGGAACGCAGCGCAAGCAACTCGATGCAGTCCTCATCGTTCATCTCGTAGGGTATGTCGAACATCACGCGAAGCTTGTTAAAAGCATCATTGGCGGTGATATTGTCCTTGAAGTCCATATCCCTTTTCCAGCGTTTTTCAAGCGAAGGCGAGCCGTCAAACATAAAAACGTGCGGAAACTCGGGCGAAATAGGCAGTTCCACCTCAATATCCACATTGTTTTTGTGCATAAGCTCAATAAGTTTATTCAAAACATCGTTTACATCCTCAACATTGACACTGGGGTCAAGGTTTACCGTATAGGCGGAAACATTCACCGCAAGCGGTCTGCCGTAGCGGTCATATATGTTGCCGCGCGGTGCGGTCAGCACGATATCCCTGATGATAGTGCCCTTTACCTCGCTGTTGTAATAGCTTCCGTTTGTTATCTGAAGGTCGTAAAGATGTGTCACAAGCACGGAAAACATAGCAAAAATAACGACCATCATTATGATGATGCGCAGATTTACCCAGCCTGCAAGCCTGTATAACAGGTCTTTCATTCTTTTCACCTCAATTTAGTAAAAGCTCAGAATACCTTTCGCTTGTATTTTTCCCTGTCCTCAAGATAGTTGTTCACACGCACATAAAGATTATACACAACTATCATCGCCAGCGCGTTATACACCATTTCGGGCAGAATTATCCTGCCTGCATAGTACAGAAAATCCGTATATCCGCGCAGAAGCACGTTTATGGTATAGTAAAGAAAATCATACACAAAAGTTGCCGCAGCAGCTATGCCCATAGGCAGGATAAAGACCTCGCGGTAGAAGCTTTTAAGCAAAAGACCGCAGCAGTAGCCTATAAGCATATACAAAAAAGTGCAGCTGCCTATGTAAGTAGAAAAATAGCAATCCTGTATCAATCCCGAGAAAAAGCCGTATACCGCGCCCTCGTCCTCACCGCGCAGGCAGGAGACCGAAACCACGGCTATAAGTATAAGATTGGGCTTTATACCTGCCAGTGTTATGCTTTCAAACACGGTGGACTGGAGCACAAGATTGAACACCAACGATAAAAAATAAATAAAATAACGCATTTTTTATTCCTCCGCCGCCTTTGCAGCCTGAAGATCGCTCTCGTAATCTGCACTTTCGCCGCTGCATACAACAAGCACGTTGTCAAGATGCTGAAAATCCGCCGCAGGCTCTATACGCGCATATTTGGTAAGACCGTTCGTATCTGTATGCACATCCTTGACATAGCCTATTTTAAGTCCCGGCGGGAAAATAGTACTGAGATTTGATGTAACGATCTCGTCACCCTCGATTATCTCCGATCCGAGATCTATATATTCCATCTTGCAGTAGCCTATATTGGAGAGGTCGCCCGTAAGATAGCCGACATCCTCCGTGCGCAGGCTCTGTCCCGTTATGGCATTGGGGTCGTCTATTATGGCAATGACCTTTGAATAGTTTTTGCCGCATTCAAGTATACGACCCACAAGACCGTCACCCGAAAGCACAGCCATATTGCACGCAAGCCCGTCATTCGAACCCTTGTCTATTACGAAAATATTAAACCAGTTGCCGGGATCCTTTGCTATTATGCGCGCACCAACCGTGGAAAGGTCGGCATAGCGGTTATCCATCTGCAAAAGCGAAGTCAGCTTGTCATTTTCACTTTTGACATACTCCATCTGGCTAAGCTGTGCATTATTCAGCAAAAGCTGTTCTTTAAGCTCGCGGTTTTCGGCTTTCAGACGCTCTATGTCTTTAAAATAATTCGCCTTGTCCTCTATCCAGTCCGCGGCGCTTGTATTGAAGCTTTGCAGCGGAACCACGATAAAGGCAAAATTTTCCTCAAAAAAAGTCGGGTGTGTGCGGTCAACGGTAAAAACAGCCGCAGCAATGCAGAAAAACACCATCAGCATCCCGATAGTTTTTTTATTTTTATTGTTTCTCAATTTTTTACCTCTTTATAATAAAAGATCACGCAGGGCTGCCGCTTGCTGCGACACCCTGTCACATTCTCAATCTTTGTGTGGAATACAGCACATTGCGCAGCTTGTCTATCTGTTCAAGTGCGGCGCCCGTACCCTCGGCAACACAGTTGAGAGGTTCGGGTGCGATATGCACGGGCATATGCGTTTCCTTTGAAACAAGCTTGTCAAGCCCGTTGAGCAGCGCACCGCCGCCCGTAAGGTAAATGCCTGCCTCCATTATATCCGCCGCAAGTTCGGGCGGAGTTTTTTCAAGGGATGACCTTATGGCATCCACTATTATATTGACAGGCTCCGAAAGTGCTTCAAGCGCCATATCCGAGTTTATCATCACCGTTTTGGGCAGCCCCGTGATAAGGTCGCGCCCCCTTATTTCCATATCTTTGCGCTCGTCATTTTTGCCGAGATAAGCGCAGCCTATTTTAAGCTTGATATCCTCGGCGCTTCTTTCGCCTATGGATAAGCTGAATTCCTTTTTAATATGGTTTACTATGGCAAGGTCAAACGCATCGCCCGCAACACGCACCGATTGGCTTGTTACGATACCGCCGAGAGATATTACCGCCACCTCACTCGTACCGCCGCCTATATCCACGACCATACTGCCCGTAGGCTCGTCAACAGGCAGTTTTGCACCTATAGCCGCAGCCATCGGTTCTTCTATAAGAAATACGTTTCTTTCCTTTGCGCCCGCAGCTATCGCAGACTCTATAACGGCGCGCCTTTCCACCTCCGTAACACCCGAGGGCACACAGATGATTATGCGCGGTCTGGGGCTGAAAATGCTGCGGTTATACGTCTTTGAGATGAAGTATTTAAGCATGGCCTGCGTTACCTCGAAATCGGCTATAACGCCGTCTTTCATCGGACGAATGGCAACGATGTTCCCGGGTGTCCTGCCTATCATCTCCTTGGCCTCGTCACCTACGGCAAGCACCTCGCGCGTCATGGTATTTATAGCAACGACAGACGGTTCATTGACCTGTATGCCCTTCCCCCTTACATAAACAAGGGTATTCGCAGTACCCAGATCAATGCCCATATCCTTTGTAAACATAGTTTTTCCTCCCATAGTCAGGCATTGGCTGCATGACTTTCTGAAAAATGATATCAAATATATAGTATCCCAAAACCGAGGATTTATAATATTATTATAGTATTAATAGAAAGTTTTTTGCTCTTTTCCGTATAACAGCCAAACGGATTTTTAACAGAGCAAAATTTTCACATATACTATAATACACGTTTTCAAGGCGTTTTTCAATAGCGGCGGCAATTTTTAATGTAAAAAAATTTCGGGCAAAAAGCGGCTCTCTTTGGTTATTTTTGTCAAAAAAAGAGCGGGTTCTCAAATAACCCGCTCCGACTGTCGAAAAAGGCTCACCCTTGTTGTTCTGTTTTTTCCTGCTTATCCGAAGCAGACTCCTCCCAATTTTGCTCCTCCATAAGCTTCGCAAGTTTTTCAAGCGCCTGCTCGTGTATGCGGTAGCACTGCCTTATGCTCACACCCATCGGCAGATGAGCAGGCACGCTGTCCCATTTTACGCCCTTTGCATAACGGCAGACGATGATGCAGCGTTCAAGCGTATCCAGACTTTCAAGCATTTCCTCCACTTTTGCCTTATCATAAAGATACTCCCGCACATCCCTGAACACCTGCTCCGCAAGCGACCTGTAAGAAAAAAGCGCAGCTTCGGGCACAAGTTCGCTTTTGCGGCCCCGTTCGTAAAGATCATTTATAAAAGTATATTCCGCACTTTTATTCCTGACCCATATACTGCCTTTTCCCCAATCATTCAGCATTTTTTTTACTTTTTCCAATTTTTTGTTCTTTTCGTTTCTTGTCTCCTTATCCAAAATAACACCTCCGCTGAAACCGACAAATATCATCAGCCATACGTGTGACGTTCCGCAAGGCTGCAATCTATGTATGAGGGTAACTATATAATAGAACATATTTTCGTTTTTGTCAAGTGTAAAATATCTTTTCAGGAAACTTTTACATAAAAACCCCTTGACATTCTTATAAAAATATGGTATTTTAAGAAACAGAAAGGGTGATCGCAAATGACAAACAGAATAAAAGACCTGAGAGAGGCTTTCTCGCTCACGCAGGAACAGCTCGGCGAAATGCTCGGTGTGCGCAAAGCTGCCGTTGCCAAATACGAAAGCGGCACAGTGGAGAATTTAAAACGCAGCACGGTGGAAAAAATGGCGGATATATTCAAAGTCACGCCCGCTTTTATAATGGGCTGGTCGGACAATCCGCAGGAGCTTAAAGCGGATGAACTGCGCCTGCTTGAGCTTTTCGGGAAGCTTAACACACTCGGTAAAAGGGAAGCAATAAAAAGAGTGGCCGAATTGTCCGTTATTTCGGTCTATAACTCTGCTATAATTAATACGAAAGAGTTGATAGCGGCGCATGACGGGGGCGCAAGTCCGCAGGAAATGAATGCCGACCTGCTCAACGCACTTGAAATATTAAAAAGGAGTGATAAAAATGACCTATGAGGAATTGTTACGCAAAATGGAAGAAAAAGACTGCCGCATACATGAGATGCAGTTTTGCTCTGCGGCAAAGGGTCTTTGCATAGACAAGGATGTATTTCTCAGCAAAAGCATAGACAGCAATGCGGAGAAAAAGTGCATTCTTGCCGAAGAACTCGGACATATAATGACCACATACGGCAATATACTCGACCGCAGCCGTCCCGAAAACCAAAAACAGGAAATGCAGGCGCGCGGTTATGCCTATGACCTGCTTATAGGTTTTGACGGGCTTTTGCTTGCCTATCTCAAACACTGCCGCAGTATAGACGAATTTGTGGATTTTCTTGATGTGACAAAACCGTTTTTTGAAGATGCTCTTGAATACTACCGCAGAAAAAACGGCAAAAGCACGATATATAAGGGCTATGTGATAGTTTTCGACCCAAGCTTCGATATAATGCCCGTTTCGGAAACAAAGACAAAAGAATACGGCCATATATCATAATAAAAAACACAGGCACTTTGCGGCAAAACGTTTTTTCGTTGAGCCGCATAATGCCTGCGAAGCTTTATTCTTCATTAATATTTTTTATTAATACTTTTGGTCAAGGCTTTCAAGCTTTTTTATAAATGCACGCAGGAAAGCGGTATTTGACGGACGTTTGCCTTTCAGATGCGCAAAATCCGCCTTATAGTATTTGCTGCCGTTTGCCCAGCCTGCCGAAACGGCATTTCTGATATTGCGTTCGACCGCCGCGGTGCCTGTTTTAAAGCGGCGCGCTATTTCGGGGTAAAGATGTTTCGTGACATTGTCAATAAGCGTGCTGTCTTTGATGCAAAGTTCAACAGCCGCCCTTATATAGTCGCTGCCCTTGTGGTTTTCATTTATGCCGCAGCGCTTGAGCAGATGCGCGATATTTTTTGCTATATCGAAGTTTTTGGCATTTCCTGCCCTTATATCTGCAAGGATACATTTATACAGTTCCTTCGTTTTGGGCATATGCTCTATTATTTTTGCATTTGACACATAGCTTTTGAGTTCTGTCTCAACAGTGCGTTTTTCGCAGACAAAATAGCAATTCACACCCGTATGCGGTATATCTCTGCCGATAAGTTCATCGGTGAGATACACCACCAATGCATCGGCAAATGCCGCGATCTCACGCAGCTGCCCTATATCTTTTACAGTAAGGAATATAATATCGTCAAGAGAGGCAAAATAGACGAAGTTCTCATTCATACGCACTTTGTCGCCATCCAAGATCGCAATTCTCATATTATACTTTCCTTTAAGTTTTATTTTGTTTTATTTTGTATCTGCAAATGCAGCAGCAAGAATAAATGCTAACACAATTCGGCGGCAAATGCAAGCATTTTTTTATAAATATACCGCGGCAGAGTTAAACCGCGCAGCAGGGCAGTCCACAATCAAACCGTATAAAAAACGATATTATTTGTGCATTTATACCTTAAAAAAACAAAAGGCACGTTCACCGTTAAAATTTTTTTCAAAAAAAAGTAAAAAAATTTAAAATAACTATTGATATTTTTTACAGAATAGTATATAATACTTTTAAGATAAATATCCTGAAGTGTTCGTTAGCCATTGTTTTTGAACCTACATGACATAAAAGGGATTCCTATATATCATATTGATGTCGGGCCTCAAGCTAATTCCCTTTGGGCAGAGGATGGCAGATATATGGTTGCGGTTGCCCACCTATCTATAGATAGGTGTCAAAAGATGACGACGGCACTTCGGGTTTTTTTATTGCCAAAAAACATATGATCGCAAATATCAAAAGCAAGCATCGATCCAATGCCGGTCTAATGATACAGTAATAAAGTGCTTCTCTGAAAATAATCGGAATTATAATAAAAAATCGAAACAAAATCAATCAGAATAATTAAAAAGGAAAACAATATGCGCTGGAAAATCTCGGACGAAAACCCACAGGCAGCGGAAGCGGCAAAAGCCGCGGGCATATCTCCCGTCACCGCTGCCGTGCTTTTTAACAGGGGTATGGATACTCCGCAAAAAATAGATGATTTTTTGAAGCTTTCTTCGGCAAACCTCGGCGATACACAGCTGATAGAGGATTTCAACAAAGGGCTTGAAATAACCAAAAGTTTTGTTGAAAGCAAAAAGAAAATATACATATACGGCGATTACGATGCCGATGGCGTTATGTCCACAACAATACTGTACAAGGCGCTTTCGGTGCTCGGCGCAGATGCGGGCTATTACGTGCCGCACCGTGTATACGACGGCTACGGTCTCAACCGCGCAGCAGTTGACAGGATAGCCGCAGCTGGCTGTAAGCTGCTTATTACCTGCGACAATGGCATTTCCGCCCTTGACGAGGTAAAACACGCAAAAGAGCTTGGCATGAGTGTGGTGATACTCGACCACCATGAGCCTGTTGTGCGTGACGAAAAGGAAGTTCTGCCGCCTGCCGATGCCGTGATAGACTGCAAGCGCAGCGACAGCAAATATCCGTTTCGCGAGATGTGTGCAGGCGGTCTGTGCTACCGTTTTGCGCAAAAGCTTTTCGGGATCATGGGGCAAAAATTCACCCTCAACCGCGAGCTTATCACCTTTGCAGGCATAGCTACGGTCTGCGACATTGTACCGCTTACGGACGACAATCGTATTTTTGTGAAAAACGCACTTTATCTGCTCAATAACGACATCCGAAATATCGGTCTTTCGTATCTTGTTTCCATGAGTGTGCCCTACGGCAAAGCTCTGACGCCCTACACCATTGGTTTTATCATCGGTCCGTGCATAAATGCGGTAGGCAGGCTCGAAGCCGCCTCCGAAGCGGTCGATCTGTTTGTTACCGAAGATCGCCAAAAGGCGAAAGACCTTGCCGCAAGGCTCGTACAAAAAAACAAAGAGCGTCAGGATATAACGCAGAAAGCCGCCGACAGACTTATAAGCGGCATTGACACGACCATGCGCGTGCAGGTACTTTACGACCCCGATATACACGAAAGCGTTGCAGGCATTATCGCAAGCCGCATCAAGGAAAAATACTGCCGCCCCACCCTTGTCATCACCAACGGCAGTGAGGGCTGCAAAGGTTCGGGACGTTCGATAGAAGAATACGACCTGTATAAAAATTTGTCACAGTTTCCCGAACTTTTCACCAAATTCGGCGGTCATGCAATGGCGTGCGGTTTTTCCCTGCCGTATGATAATATCGGCAAACTGCGCAAAGCACTCAATTCAGCCTGCACCCTCCGACCCGAGGAACTCACGCCCGCAATAAAACTTGACTGCAAGGTCTCCGATACCGCACTCACGCTTGACCTTGCAAAGGAGCTTGAAATACTCGAACCATACGGAAAAGGCAACGAAAAGCCGCACTTTTTTACCCTTGCCGCCAACCTCTGTGCAGCAAGGCTCGTAGGTGCGGAAAAAAGCATAGCGCAGCTGTGGTTTCTGACCAAAGATGACAGGCAGATAAAAGCTGTATTCTTCGGCGGTGCGGAGAAGATAAAAAGTCTGTTTGAGGAAAACGGTATGTCGGAAATGATACCCGAACTCGAAAAAGGCAGGACAGTAAAAACAAACATAGAAACGGATATAGCCTACTCCATAGAAACAGACAATTTCGGCAGTACGGAGAATATACAGCTGAATGTGGCGGATATAAGATAAAGAAACACCGACAAAATAAAAAAATAAAGGAAATTCAATATAATGAGAAAACTCAAATCAAATTATTATTGAATTTCCTTTTTTATTGTTGTATAATAAAAATGGATATGTATATACACAGAAAATGCGGTCTATTACCGCAGACAACAGAAAGGATGATACACTATGAAGATCAAACTTGAAAATCAGCTTGACGAAAGTATTATGCAGCAGATCACAGGCGGCACAGGCGCTACAATAACCATAAACAAGGAACAGTCCGCAGACGAGATGGTGAACTACCCCACAGCAAGAGTCACCTGTCCTATCTGCAATTCAGCGGCAAGTATGGATCTCACTATTTTTATGCACGGTGACGGCATGGGTCATCCGGGTCAGAAATGCACAAATCCCGCATGCAACTACTGTTGGTCATACGGTTCAAGCAAAATAACCGTTGAATAAAAATAAACTTAAAAATAAACTAAAGAAAGGTTGGTCAATTTGAATATGAGTATAGGAAAAAACATAAACTCCGACGAGCTTGAAAAAGTAACGGGCGGCATTGGCGATACGGGCATTATCGGTATGGACAGCTATGCTTCAAAGCGCACGGCCTGCCCAAGCTGCGGTGCAAAGGACCTTAAAGACAAGGAATTTGTCGCAGATGACAAAAAGACACTCAAAAAAGGTCAGCTTTGCTCGGGCTGCGGTTATTCCTGGCTGATAGGCAAATAAGCCGTATCGAGGAGATCAAAAATTGGGAACAATGATATTGAAGATGTCGTTGAGCACTTTGCTTTACATAGCTCTTACGGCAGCTCTTAAGCTTTGGGTACACACCGAAAAAACGGTGCTGACCCTGAAAAAAAGAGTATTTATAGGTGTATTATACGGTCTTTGCGCGGTGCTGTCCACGCATTTCGGCATATTATATGAAGAAATGGCGCTTAACGTGCGTGATATCGCACCTCTTGCGGCAGGTCTGTTTTTCGACCCCGTTTCGGGTATCATCGCAGGTCTTATAGGCGGCGCAGAGCGCTTTATCGCAGGCGAATTTTTCGGTGTAAGCTCTTATACAAGGGTCGCGTGCAGCGTTTCCACCTGCCTTGCGGGCTTTTTTGCGGCAGGTATCAATGTATTTCTTTTCCGCGGCAGAAAACCCTCGCCCTTCTATGCGTTTTCAATAGGTGCGGTAACGGAAGTTTTCCATATGTATATGGTTTTTCTGACACACCGCGACGATATAAATTTTGCTTTTTATGTGGTAAATACCTGCGCAAAGTCTATGATAATATTCACGGCTTTGGGTATGTTTTTCATATCAATACTGCTCTATGCCTTTGACGGCAAGATCAAAGAAGCGCTGCGCAGGCGCAGCGGCAGCGAGATACCCATAAGCGCAAAATTCCAATTCTGGATATTTGTTTTTATAACACTACTCTTTGGCTCGAACTTTGTTTTTGCGTATTCCCTGCATACCAGAACAGCTTTGCAGAATGCACGCGAGACCATGGAGATAAACACACGCGATGCAAAGGACACCTACGCCTACTTGCAGGAGGACTACAAGGCTCTTCAGGAGCTTATAAAACAGCAGACCCTTATAATGACACACGCAGTTGAAAGCGCAGTCACATATTTCGGCGGCTTTAACGGTATGCCGACCGAGGGTCTTGAAAAAATGCGCGATACGTACAATTTTTATGAGATAAACCTTATCGACAAAAACGGTATTGTGGTCAAATCCTCAAATCCGCTGACAGTAGGTTATGATATGCACTCTGCCGAGCAGTCTGCGGCATTTTTGGGCTTACTTGACGGCAGCATGGACGAATTTGCGCAGGACTTTATGCCCATAGGGCGTGACAGCAGCATCTCACTGATGTATGTCGGTGTAAAAACGAATGACGGCATGGTACAGGCAGCTCTCGATCAGGAAGAGATAGACAGCTATGGCAGCCGCGCGGAATATGACGAAATGTTCGGCAACAGACATATAGGCGAAAACGGCGAGATATACGTTGCCAACAAGGAAAACAAAATAGTTTCGGGCAGCGGCAAGGGCAGAACGCTTGACGATATAGGCATAGACACAGGCAAACTGGCCGAAGGTCTGCGGTATTTCACGGCAAAAATAGACGGTGTGGACTGCTACTGCCGTCTGGAGATCACAAAACATTCCAGATTTCTGACGGTACTGCCTTTGAAAGAGGTATACCTCAACCGCAACATAGCCGCCTACGAAACGGCATTTGCAGGCATACTTCTGCTCACCCTCGTTTTCCTGCTCATTTACATACTTGTGCAGAAGATAGTGGTAAGCGGACTATCCCGTGTCAACACTTCACTTGGCAAGATAACGCAGGGCGATCTGAACGAGGTGGTCGATGTACGCTCCACAGCGGAGTTTGCAACGCTTTCGGATGATATAAACCTCACCGTTGATGCACTGAAAGGCCATATCGAACGCGAGAAAAAGCGAATGGAAAAAGAACTGCTGCTTGCAAGACAGATACAGGCATCGGCACTTCCGCAGGTGTTTACATTTCCGCTTGACGAGTTCAGGCTGTTTGCGACAATGGACCCCGCGAAGGAAGTCGGCGGCGATTTTTACGACTTTTTCTTCATAGATCAGAACAAACTTGCGCTTGTTATAGCCGATGTTTCAGGCAAAGGCGTACCTGCAAGCCTGTTTATGATGCGCAGCAAGACCGCAATAAAAAGCCTTGCGCGTTTGGGCAGAACGCCCGACGAGATATTTGCAAAAGCAAACGACCTGCTTTGCGAGGGCAATGAAATGGATATGTTCGTTACTGCGTGGATAGGCATTGCAGACCTTGAAACGGGTGTGCTGCAATGTGCAAACGCAGGCCACGAATACCCTGCCATAAAGCGCAAAGACGGCAGCTGGGAGCTGTTCAAGGATAAACACACGATCGCACTTGCCGCAATGGAAGGTATGCGTTTCAAAAAATACGAGATGCAGCTTGACGAGGGCGACAGGCTCTTTGTATATACCGATGGTGTACCCGAAGCTATAAACGGCGCCGAGGAACAGTACGGTACGGACAGGATGCTTGACGCACTGAACAGGGCAGGCGATGTCCCGACAGAGGAGCTTTTACCGTATATCCGCCGCGATATAAGCGATTTTGCAGGCGATGCGGAACAATTTGACGATATAACGATGCTTTGTTTTGACTTTTTGCATAAATCAAAGACAGGCGACAAAAAATAACAAGGAATAATATAGTAATACACTGATCAAAATGAACGATTTTAACGAAAAGGCAGCTTATGATGCGCTGCTGCCGAATTTGAAAGCACTTGAAGAGATAGTTTCGCAAAAGCTTTTTGCGGAGATAGCGTCGGCAGGCATACCCACGCTTGAAATAGCACACAGGACAAAAGACAAGGCTTCCGCGTTGGAAAAAATAAAACGCAAGGCGGATAATTACAGCGGTGTCAGTGAACTGACCGACCTTGTCGGTTTCCGCATAATCTGTTATTTTTCGGATGATGTGGACAAGATAGCGGCTGTTGTGGAAAAGCTGTTTGATATAGACCGAAATAACTCGGTTGATAAAAGGCAGATAATCAGCCCCACCGCTTTCGGCTATCTGTCGCTGCACTATATATGCAGCCTGCCCGAAAGCGAAAAATACCCGAAAGAACTTTGCGGCATTAAGTTTGAGATACAGATGCGCTCGGCATTGCAGCACACCTGGGCGGAGATAGAACACGATCTGGGCTATAAATCCATGTTTGCGATACCGCGCGATATACGGCGCGAATTTTCGCGTATAGCAGGACTGCTGGAGCTTGCTGACGAAAGTTTTGTGCGCATACGTGCAAGACTGAGCGACTATAAAAAGCATATAACCAACGACATACGCAACGGAAATGCCTCGGAGCTTTCAATAGACCTTGTTACCCTGACCGCCTACCTCAAATACAACAGGCAGATGAACACACTGCTCAACGAGATAGCCGATATACAGGGTGCACACATAAAGATGCAGTCGCCCGAAAACTATCTGCCGAGACTTGCGGCGATCAATATAACCACCCTCGGTGACCTTGAAAGGCTTGCCGACCGTGAACACGACCACGCGCTGGAGCTTGCAAACGAGCTGTTTGATGCAGCCGACCTTGACGAGATAGCATCCACCGCAGGTCTGCATTTTCTCTGCCGCGCCGAACTTCTCTACGGCGAGCATGACAAAAATGAGATATTTGATTATTTCACCTGCACCACAAAGGACAGGGAGCGCGCAAGACATCAGGCAAAAACCGTGCTGAAACAGCGCAAAATAATTCAATGATATTCGTATTCCGCAGAAATAAATTTCTGCTATCTACTGACAGACCTTCAATACTGTGTTATAATTGTTACTAACAAAAATCGGAATTAAGAGGAGTATTCTATGGATAAAGATAAAGTGAGAGTCATTAAAATAAGTAAAGAAGCACTGTTTGAATATATTTATGAAAATTTTATTGCAAAACAAGATGAGTATTTAGATGTTGATAAGACTGAAGTATCAAATTATTTTGATATTGATTATGAGAATGGAAATTTTATTTTCTGCGCAATAAAATTTGAAGATGAGGATGGAAATTTTCTTTCTATGCCTGCTGAGATCAACTTACAAAAACTTATGAAAATTATTCCGGATACAACAGATTCAATGCTGTCTCCTACCTCAAAGTATTATAAGGAATACTCTAAAGACGAATTAGCTGAATTGTCAAAATTATGATTTATCTTAACACCCGAAAAAGAGTGAGTTCCTTTCGGAACATCACCCGCGTAATCCCAAAAAAATGGGCGTCGCTTAATGCGGCGCCCTCTTTTTTATAACTTATATTTATCTTTTTCGCTCTCTACAAGCTTTATTATATCCTCAACTGCTGTGTCGATGCTGAATTCCGTCTTTAAGCTCTTATCTCTCAACGAAACTTCAACAACATTCTTCTCACAGTTTTTCGGGCTTACCACCACTCTTACGGGTATACCGAAGAGGTCTGCATCCGCAAACATTGCACCGGGGCGAATATCACGGTCATCAAAAAGCACTTCCACACCCTTATCCTGCAAAGTTGTATACAGGCTGTCCGCAAGCTCGCGAACCTGCTCGTTATCACACCTTAAAGCGCAGATCTCGACCTGCCACGGTGCTATGGGCATAGGCCATATGGGACCGTAATCGTCATGGCTCTCCTGGCAGATGGAAGCTGCAAGACGACCTACACCGATACCGTAGCAGCCCATTATGGGATACTGCTGTTTGCCCTCTTTGTCAAGATATGTCATATTCATTGATTTTGTGTACTTTGTGCCAAGCTGGAAGATATTGCCTACCTCGATGCCCTTTTCTATTCTGATGCCTGGCTTGCCGCAGCACGGACACTCAGCACCCTCAAATATTTTTGCAACATCTGTATATTCGACCTTGCCGAGATCTCTTTCAAGGTTTGCACCGACATAGTGGTGATCGACCTCGTTTGCGCCGCAAACCATATTATTCATACCGATAAGCGACTTATCGAATATCATCTGTGCATTCGCCTTTGAGTTAACGGGACCGATAAAGCCGGCAACAATGCCGCTTTCCTCGGTTATTTCAAGTGCGGGATGTATTTCTTCGCCAAGGTAGTTCCTGAGTTTTGTTTCGTTTACTTCAAGATCGCCGCGGATAAAGATGATAACATATTCATCCGTTGCGTTTTTCTGATAAACAACGGCTTTACAAAGGTCCTTTTCCTCAATATGCAAAAACTCGCTCAAAGCTTCGATAGTCTTTGTATCGGGGGTATAGACCTTTTCAAGTTCCTTGACTTCACTGTTAAGGGGCTGTGTTTTGCACTCCGCAGCCTCCATATTTGCCTTGTAATCGCAGGAAGGACAGATAGCAAGTGTATCTTCGCCGATCTCGCTCAAAAGCATAAATTCATGGCTGACACTGCCGCCCATCATGCCCGAGTCGGATGCAACGGAGATAACATTCTTTGCGCCCGCACGCTTATAGATGTTTTCATAAGCCTTGTGGCAAAGTTTATAATATTCCTGCAAGTCCTCCATACTTGTATGGAAAGAATACGCATCTTTCATCGTAAACTCACGCACACGTATAAGACCGCCCCTTGCACGGGGTTCGTCACGGAATTTAGTCTGTATCTGGTAGATCATAAAGGGGAAATCAGTATAGGAATTTGCAACATCCCTTGCAAGATGAACAGCCGCTTCCTCGTGTGTCATACCGAGCACCATCTTGTTTTTGCTTCTGTCCTCAAATCTTGCCATCTCGCTGCCGATAGAGGTGTATCTGCCCGATTCTTCCCAAAGCGATGCAGGCATAACAACGGGGAACATGACCTCCTGACCGCCTATCTTATCCATCTCGTCGCGGATGATGGCTTCTATTTTCTGCATGATGCGCTTGCCGGGGTTGTAAAGTGAGTAAATGCCGTTTGACATATATCTCATATAGCCGCCGCGCACCATAAGAGCATGGCTTGCAATAGTACAGTCCTTCGGTGCTTCCTTAAATCTTTCGCCTAAAATGTTTCTGACCTTCATTTGTTGATAACTCCTTCTGTGCCGTTATTTAACGAATCATTGATACAGGAAACCAAAAATTATTTTTGCTTTTTGAATTGATCAGTGATCCTTAACAGCAATTTTATTGTAAATTTCTATATATCTGCGTGCGCTGTCGTCCCAGGAAAATCTTGTGGTTATGGCATTATGCACCATCCAGTCCCACTTGCCCTTGTCGTTGTAGGCATCAAGCGCTTTGTTTATTGCCCACATAAGACCGCCGCAGTCATAGTCCTTGAAAAGGAAACCGTTTTCGTCATCCCTTATGGTATCCACAAGACCGCCCGTCATTCTTGCAACAGGCACTGTGCCGTAGCTCATTGCAAAAAGCTGACCGAGACCGCAGGGTTCAAACAGGCTTGGCATGATAAACATATCACTGCCTGCATATATCTGCTGTGCAAGCTCATCATTGAAAAGGATATTCGAGCTTACCTTGTCGGGATATCTGAACGCGAGATCCTTGAAAATATTTTCGTAATGATAATCGCCCGTACCAAGCACGATAAGCTGAACATTTTTCTGCAAAAGCTCATTTGCCGCCTGAAGCACGAGGTTGATGCCCTTCTGGTCAACAAGGCGCGAAATAATGGAAAACACGGGTATATCCGCATTCACGGGCAGACCGAGCTGTCCCTGGAGAGCAAGCTTGTTCTCACGCTTGCCGGACATATTTTCGGCGCTGAAATTTGCGGCTATCTTCTTGCTTGTTGCGGGGTTGTTGAGTTCATAGTCGATGCCGTTTACAATGCCGTAAAGGTCATCGCTGCGCGAACGCAGCACGCCATCAAGACCGTAGCCGTATTCGCTCGTCTGTATCTCCTTTGCGTAGGTCTCGCTAACGGTGTTTATCGCATCCGAATATACAAGACCCGCTTTCATATAATTGACCATATTGTAGAATTCAAGCTTGTCACCCACAAAGTAACCGTCGTTGAGTTCCATCATGGTGAGGGTATCGCGTGTGAACATACCCTGATACTGCAAATTATGCACGGTAAACAGGGTCTTTATATTTGCAAAATACTTTATCTTGCTGTAAACGTCTTTTACATATACGCATACGGGACCCGTCTGCCAGTCGTTGCAGTGGATAATATCGGGCACGAAATCAATGTAGTCCAGAAACTCCACAGCTGCCTTTGAGAAAAAGGCGAAGCGCTCATTATCGTCACCGTAGCCGTAATATCCGCCCCTGCCGAAATAAAAATCGTTGCCTATCATATAAGTGGGTGCAGAGGCATTTTCTATCTTGTACACATCCGCCTTTTGAGTACGCCAGTCAAGCGTAACATCAAAGCTTGTGAGATATTCGCAGGATGTGAGATACTCGTCCTTGATGGTGCGGTATTTAGGAAAAACCACCCTTGCATCCACGCCCGCTTTGCACAGTGCCGCGGGCAGAGAGCCTGTAACATCGCCCAGACCGCCGCTTTTGGCGTAAGGCGAAACTTCCGTTGCAACTATCAAAACTTTAAGTGCCATAAACAAAACCCCTCTCTGCCATGTGGTATCACCGCCTTTTTTCAAAGTCCCCCAACGATTTTGCGGCGGCAAGACCGACATATCAAAAATTTTTAAAAAAACTGTTTATTTTTTTTAAATTTATATTATAATTATACTATAAACTTTTATTTATATCAATAACAAAAAATCAAAAAAGGAGAAATTTTTAAAAAAATGGGTGAAATAAAATCACGTTCCGAGATACGGGACGAATACAAATGGAGTATTTGCGACCTTTTTGCAAGTGACGAAAAATGGGAGGAAAGCTATAGGACATATTCCGAAAAATTGAATGAACTGTCCTCTTTTGACCCCTTGAGCGTCGAAAATCTTGCAGACTGTCTCAAACTGCGTGACGAACTTGCAAAAAACATCGAGCAGATATATGTTTACGCCAACCTCAGATCAAACGAGGACAGCACAAACACGAAGTATCAGGCATATACTGACAGGACGGATGCGCTTGCCGCAAAATTTGACGGCGCCTGTGCCTTTATTGAGCCGGGCATACTCTCACTTGACGAAAAGGCGCTTAAAGAGGCATTAAAAAGCGACAGGCTCAAAATTTACGAGCACCATATAAACGACATACTCCGCAGCCGCGAACATATACTCGACAGCGCCGCAGAAAAGATGATGGCGGATTTCTATGAGGTCTGCGCCGCACCCGATGCCATTTTCGGTATGCTCAACGAAGCCGACCTGACATTTGAGCCCGCAAAGGACAGTGAGGGCAAGGAACACGAGCTTACACACGGCACTTTTATAGGTCTTTTGCAGTCGGATGACAGAGAGCTGCGCAAAAACGCATTCAAAAGCCTTTATTCGTCTTATTACAGGCTTAAAAACACTATTGCGGCGGTATACAGCGCATCCGTGAAAAAAGATGTTATCACCGCAAGACTGCGCCGCTACCCTACCGCTCTCGATGCCGCACTTTCGGCATACAACATTCCGAAAAACGTATATACGGAGCTTATAGAGACAGTCAGAAAGCATCTGCCGCTTATGCACAGATATGTCAGCCTGCGCAAAAAGCTGCTTGGTGTAGATAAGCTTTATATGTACGACCTGTACACACCGATAGTGAAGAATATAAAAGACCATATCGAATACGACGAAGCAAAAGAACAGGTATTGCAGGCGGTAAAACCAATGGGCGAGGAATATGTAAAAACGCTTGAAAGTGCGCTCAACGCCGAAAAATGGGTCGATATATACGAAAACAAGGGCAAGCGCAGCGGTGCATATTCGTGGGGTGCATACGGCTGTCATCCCTTTGTCAGCCTTAATTTCAACTACAATCTCGACTCAATGTTCACGCTTGCGCACGAGATGGGACATGCCATGCACAGTAATTACACTTGGGCAGAACAGCCCGTTGTTTACGGCGATTACACCATTTTTGTTGCGGAGGTGGCTTCTACCGTGAACGAAGCCCTGCTTATGGAGCACCTGCTTGCAACGACCGAGGACAGCGAGAGGAAGAAATACCTTTTAAATCACTTTATGGAGCAGTTCCGCGGCACGCTTTTCCGTCAGACGATGTTTGCCGAATTTGAGCTGAAAACACACGAAATGGTCGAACAGGGCATACCGCTCACCTTTGACACGCTCTGCGAGGTCTATATGCAGCTCAACCGCGACTACTACGGCGATGATATAGAACTGAATGAGGAAATAGCCTGGGA
>ODAJ012115081.1_pt1 | contig 24955 bp, 27 predicted proteins | sample 1539241 | NCBI WGS metagenome assembly ODAJ01 (sample SAMN02144231, study PRJEB22623) | gut metagenome | biome: sheep rumen | host: Ovis aries | place: New Zealand
TGTAAATCGTCCGTCACGAGATACGCTAGGGAAATGTCATCGTTGCTCCCGTGCTCCGTCATGTAAGGCAGAAGCTCCTCGCGTAATGACTCCCGCGTCTTATCGAAGCCGTTTCCAATCATGCTATCAATCACGGTGTCGGCGTAGAGCTTGTAAAGATACTTTTCGTTGTCGCCAATAGGGTAGCAATCATCAAGTCCGTCCGTGCTAAGGAAAATCGCTACGGGCGCAAGCGGCGAATCCTCCGAGCAATCCAAGACGACATGACGAAACTTTTTATAGCCGTCAGCATCGCAAAGGGAAGTCGTCACGTATCCAAAGCTCTCTCCGTCGGGCGGCATGGGCGATTTAAATTCTCCGTCCCTCTGCAAGACAACGCATGAGCCGTCGCCAATTTGAACGAGCAGCACTTGCCAGCCGATTGACACCGCCAAAAGTAAAGTCGTGCCATAAGCCACGGGGATATATCGTTCGTCCGCTGAAGTGTAGCGAGCCTTGTACTTGTCGCTAACGAGTTGCCAACGTTCCTCCTCGACGTTAAAAGGATTCTTCGACCAATCGTCTTTGACTGCCCTTTGCCACTCTTCCCAGAGCTTTAGTTCAAAATACCTTATGCTGTTCTCTGGAAAAATTTCACTGTCCTTAATGTCAGCGCAAAACTTTTTTATCTGTTCAAAGGCAACCTGAACCGCCAGCTGTGAGCCAGTGTCCGAACGGAAATAATCCTTACCGCCATGACCGTCGGCAACAGCTATCGCTTGCACGTTATCGAACTCCAGAACGTCGGAGCTGTCTTGGCAGGGCAAGCCGCGTTCACGATACTTTTTGCCATGAACCGACGCGGCAAACGTGCTGAATCTCATCTGACCTCACGCCCCTTTACCATTCCTCGTCGTCAAAGACCTGGCTTGTGTGAACTGGATTGATTGCGCGTGAAGAAACATTCCCGATGATTTGGAAAATCGTCTTTAGCTCTTCAGCCGTAAGTCCTCTGTGTTTCCTTGCCGCCGCTGAAAAATCCGCAACGAAATTAATCGCCTCTTCCATTTCAAGGATATTTAACCGCCGCGCAGATTGACTTTCCTCCGGCGAATAACTCATGTGTTTGATAATTTCCGCCAAGTTCAAAGTGGCGTCGGTGTGCAGGATTATCCCGTCCTTACCGACGAATTCACGAAGAACATCATCATTTGCCGCGCCATAGCCGACCGCCACACGTGAAGCCATCTTGTACCAGATATTTTTCCTGAGTTCAGTCAAAGCAGATTTATAGTCGTCAGTGGGTTCGCCGTCCATAAAGAGAACCAAAAGCGGCGATATAAAATTCGATGCGGGATTAAGAAAGCCGCTCTCGTCAGAAAGTTTTTCGTTTAAGGCATTCAAAGCCGCGCCCATAGACGTGACCCCGCCCGCATCTAAATCGTTCCAGGAATTCATCACGTCTTCGGGCTTAAGCAATTCATCGCCGCCGATAACCCATTTAGCTTTGTCGCTGAACGTCATAATCGCTACCCGAATTTCAACGTTAGGATTGGAATCGTTCTTGGCAATCAATTCGGGCATAAAATTTTCAATCGCGCTGTTTAGGGCACCAATCGGAGCACCCATCATGCTCCCCGACGTGTCAATTAAAAAAATCACGGGGCACATCTTGCGCGGCATTTCAAACTTATCAAACATGTTCATAAAAATTTCTCCTCCGTCTTTATTGAGCTTAGAAAAATCCCCTGAAAAAATTTTTCCAAGGGATTGTTTCTTATTCAAGCTCGTAAATGATTTACCAATCTTCTTCTGCCGTGGCAAGTGCGCCGCCTTGATTCTGCAGAGCCTCGGCAGTCTTTTGCGTGTTGTCATCGGGATTAGTGGTGCCCGTGTTGTCGACGCTACTTCCTTGGCTTGCGACCTTCGACGACGTGACGGCTATAAATTTAATCATGTTCTTCAACTCTTTAGGGTCGTTGGTATGCATGACGGTTTCAGCATTGCCAGTGAAGTCGCGCAAAACATCATCATTTGAATCACCGTAGCCGACCGCCACGCGAACTGCAATCTTGTACCAGTTGTTGCCCTTTAGCTTTTGCAAGCCTGATTGATAATCGTCGGTGGGCTCGCCGTCAGACAAGAGGAAGAGAACCGGAGCCACCGAGCCAGAGGCGTGCTTCATAAAGCCATGAGAAACGGAAAGTTTATCGTTCAAGGCGCGGAATGCCTCGCCCATAGATGTAGGACCGTTTGCATTTAATTCGTTCCACGAGTTCTGCACGTCTTCGGGCGCGAGCAATTCACTGCCGCCAACAATCCAATCCGCGCCGAAGCTAAAAGACATTATCGCGACTTTAATTTCATTGTCGGGGTTGGAGTCGTTCATTGACATAAGCTCCGGCAAAATGTTTTCTATCGCGCTGTTCACGGCACCAATCGGAGCACCTATCATGCTCCCCGATGTGTCGAGTAGAAAGATAACGGGGCACATCTTGCGCGGCATTTCCAGTTTATCGAGCATTCCCATAAATAATTCCTCCTTAGTTGTTCACGATGACTTGAGCAATATTTTTGTTGTAGAAGTCAATCTTAGCGTTCGCACCCAAGACGAGCACTTCGCCAGGTTGCTTAGCCAAAATTTTTCCGCTGGGCGTCTTTATCTTCCAGTTGTAGTTAGAGGCGTTCTTCAGTCCGAACTTGCCTGGCTTCTCCAAAATGACTGCCGAGCGCGTCTCGAAGTCCTCTGATAGCGGATTCATATGATAATCGTAAAGTACGGCGTCTTTGAATATCGGAACCGTGACATCTTGCCCCGCCCGTTTGTCGAAGAGCAAATGACCAACCGCCTTAACCGTTCGCTTGCATGATTGACAAGTCGTCGCCCTGTCGCTTTCCAAAAACATTTCCTCGCCGCAATGTGGACAACGGACAAGCGAACTCTTCAGCCGCATTAGAATATTGAACCACGCCTGCTCAAGCAAACGTTCCTTGCCGCCGAGCAAACTTTCCTGACTGAAAGATTGACGAAACGCCGCTTGAATAAAACTTGGGAAGAACCCCCACAGCCTCAACGCGTTCTGGTGCAGGAGTTTATGCGGCGCGTTCGAGGGGTCTTTTTCGTCGAAGATGAACAGCGGCTCCGTCCCGTAAATTCTTTTCTCATACTTGTTCGTTAGAGCGGGATAATTCGTTTTGATTCCTTCTAGCGGGTGATTGCCGATTAGCAACATGAAGAGAATCACCGCCAAAGAAAATCTATCCGTCGATTTATCGGGCTGTTTATCGCCGCGCACGACTTCAGGAGCCATATACCTTGCCTTGCCTAAAACCCCAGAGTATTCGCCGTGCCCCATGACGTTATCATTGTCGCAGATTAGGACTTTGCCGCTTGTCGGGTCGATAGAAAAATTTCCGTCGTTTAGGTCTTGATAGTTGTAGCCTTTGTTGTGCAGAGCCTTAAAAGCCGTAACGATATTCAAAGCGGCATCGACCATCGCGGCAACGTTCTTAAAGCGCGTCTTCGCCAAAAGGTAGCGGGAAAAACTTTCGTAGCCCTTCGGGAAAATCTTCATCGTGTAGCCGAAGGTCTCGCCGCTAATATACTCTGTCAGTTGCTCTGGCCAAAGGAAAGCCTCCGACGGCGAACCGACATTTATATTGTTCTCCAGATGACGGTAGAATTTTGACGGGTCTTTTAGGTAGCCGATAAAGAACCATTTAAGCGCACGCTCCTCGCCGGTGTCATAGCGCACGCGATAAACAATACCTTGCCCGCCCTCGCCTAGCTTGTCCGTAACTGTGATTGTTCGCCCGTCCGCTAGCTTTAACGTCTGACCTTTCCTCAAGGGAACAAATTCCGCCATAATTATCACCTCTCAAAAATTTTCTCGCCAATTATAATTCGCCGCCCCTCTTTAAGCAAGTACCCCGTAGGGCACGCTTGACCCAATGGGACGCGTTGTAGTATCCTTCGCGCATATCGAATGGAGGTGATTGACTTGCAAAACAAAATCGTCGTAGCGGGCATCGGTCCTGGCAATGAAGATTACATCTCGCCCGCCGCCTTGAAAAGGATTCGTGAGGCTGAGTTCCTCGTCGGTGGACGACGTGCTTTGGCTGAGTTCTCGACGGCGAATCAAATCACTTGCCCGATAACCCGCGACCTCGACGCGCCGATTAACTTTATCCGCGACAAACTCCCGCTAGGTTCAGTCGTCGTCATGGTTAGCGGCGACCCCGGCTATTACTCCATGCTAGACCTGCTCCGAAGAGAATTCCCGCCGCAGTCAATCGAAGTCATTCCGTCAATTAGCGCAATGCAACTCGCCTTCGCAAAGCTCGCGCTCCCGTGGCATTCGGCGACGCTCCTTAGCTTTCACGGCAGGCAACCTGCACGAGCTGACCTAGAGTTCACGGCGGGCAAAGTCTTAGGCTTGCTCACGGACGCGCAATTTAACTCCGCGACAATCTCCAAGCTCCTAATCGATTGCGGCTGGGATAAAAATTCTTCCGTCACGATATGCGCCCGCCTCTCCTACGCCGACGAAAAAATCTTGACGACTACGCTAGCCGACGCCATAACTGCTGAACCAGTTAATCATTGCATTTTGATTGTAAAATAAATTCGAGGTGATTAGACATGAATTACAAGCTTTGGGACTTCGCTAAGGAGTTGCAAACGAGTTATGAGTTAGTGGACTTGACGCACCCGCTTGACAATGACAGCCCGTATTGGTCGGGAATCCCCGCCGGCTCCGTGGAACTGGGCAAGGTCGTCTTTGATTGGGGCAATCCGATGCTTGAATGCCTGATTCAAACGTTCAAGTTCCCTGGGCAATTCGGCACGCATATCGACTTCCCCGGACACTTCATCAAGGGCGGCAAGCTCAGCGACTCTTACGGCGTGCAGAACATGATTTATCCTCTGTGCGTCGTGGACATAAGCGCGAAGGTTGCTAAGGATATTCACTACGCGGCGACGGCGACAGACATCAAAGCTTACGAGAAAACCTATGGCGATATTCCCGACGGTGCGTTTGTTGCCCTGTATAGCGGCTGGGCTAAGCATTGGCCCGACATGAACGCTATAAGCGGTATCGACGCGGACGGCAACGAGAATTTCCCCGGCTGGAGCCTCGACGCCCTAAAGTACATTTACGAGACGCGAAACGCTGCCGCTAATGGTCACGAGACTTTGGACACCGACGCTTCAGCAGAGGCGGCTAAGGCGGGCGACCTTGCTTGCGAACGCTATCTGCTCTCGAATGGCAAGTTGCAAGTCGAAGTCCTGACGAACCTCGATAAGGTTGCTCCGGCTGGCGCGTTAGTGATTGTCGCTTGGACGAATATAAAAGGCGCAACAGGTTTACCGGCGCGAGTCGTAGCCATCACTCCAAAATAAATTCTGCACGCTTGAAAATATTTTCCGCCCATCTTAGGCAAGGGCGGATTTTTTTTGCGCAACGTGATATAATCTGCCGCGTTCGATAAATTATTTAGAAGGTGTTGCATTGGAAAACAAACCTAAGCGAAATTTTTTGATGATAATCTTCCTAGTGCTGTGCTTTGCGGCGTCGGCTCTGGCGGGTGCGTTGGTCGCGTCGTCTAGTTTGTTTGAAGAAAAAGACCCCGTGCGCCGAATCGTAGGACAGGAGACTGAGGAAGAACTCATAAAAGCTAAGGACAAGTCGACGGTGCTAATCATGGGCGTTGATATACGCAAAGACGACGTTGGCCGCTCCGATACGATGATGATTGCCACGATTGACCCGCGATTTGACCAGGCGACGCTTCTATCAATCCCGCGCGATACTCGCGTAAAGATTCGCGGGCGCGGCTACGACAAGATTAACGCGGCTTTTGCTTATGGCGGCGTAGCTTTGGCAGAATCGACGGTTGAAAACTTCCTAGGCATTGACATTGACCATTACGTATTGATTGACACTAGTAGCTTTGTAAAGATAATCGACGCAATTGGAGGCGTGGATATCGATGTTGAAAAGCGCATGTATTACGAAGACCCCTGGGACGACAACGGCGGATTAGTCATCGACCTTTATCCCGGTCAACAGCACATGGACGGCAAAACGGCTGTAACTTACGTCCGCTATCGTGACTCGGAAGGCGATATTGGGCGCGTTAAACGTCAGCAGGCATTCATGGCGGCTTGCATGGATAAAGTTACCTCGCCTGAAATCGTTCCGCGCATTCCAAAGATTGTCCGCGAAGTTATCGACGCCGTAGAAACTGATATGTCCCTGCGTCAACTGTTGGAACTGGCCGGAGCCCTCAAAGCCGCCGCCGCCAACGGTCTTGAAGCCGATATGGTGCCGGGCTACCCGCTCTACATTGACGAGATAAGCTATTGGATACCCGACGTGGAGTTGCTTAGGATTAGCGTTGCCGACGCTTTGGGGATTCATGTTGACCCGTACTTGAGAGAACGTTTTGAGCGCGACGCCCGCGAGTATCGAGACTCCATACCTTCGGGCGCAAGAGACATTCCCGACGGCGAAGACAATATCGGTTCACCTGTCCGCGAACGCCAACGTTCAAACAGTAGACGCGGCGTCGACGAACGCACGACGATAAGGGAGAGCCGCCTTGACGACGACAGGAGAAACGATAGGACTTATGACGAGAGCACCCCTACGACTGAACGCAGGACTTATGATGACGACCGAACCAACCCAATTGAACGCAGGACTTATGACGACGAGCGCACCAACCCGACCGAACGCAGGACTTATGACGAACCGCAGATTGAACGGCAGACAATCCCCGAAGTCGATGAAAGCTTCAACGAACCGACACGCGAGGAGGCACCTAAGACGAGGTACTGATATGATTAACTTGACGGACGATTTATATCTGGGCACGGGCATGCACAAGACGGTTTACGCGCACCCGACCGACCCGCACTTATGCATAAAAATTTTGCACACGACGCCCGATGAAGACTTGGAACGCGAGCTACGCTATCGAAAGGCTCTTGGTAAACGCGCCGACTCAATGACGCTCCTTACGAAGTATTTCGGCGAAGTCGAAACTTCTCAGGGCAAAGGTTATCTCTTTGAACGCGTGATTGATTACGACGGCAAGGCAAGCAAAACTATGCTGTATCTTTTCGAGGAGGCAATCCGCGATAAAAAACTTTTGCCGAACCTAGAAAAGATTTTGCTGGACTTCAAGCGCGTTTACTTTGCGGAAAAGATTCCGTTGGCGGGAATAGACGCAAGCAATTACCTCGTGCAAAAAGTTTCTCCGACTGAAACCCGCGTCCGAATTATCGACAACATAGGAACCTCCGCATTTATCCCGCTGGCTTATTACTTTGACACCTTCGCCGCGAAGAGAGCCAGAAAATATTGGCAGATATTTGCAAGGGAAGTAAGCAAGCGGTATCGGATTTTGTTTCCGGAAGAATTCTTGAGAAAGTTGGCTGAATAAATGAATCGAACAACGCGGACGCTCATAAAGATATTTTTAATCGCGGCGGTGACAGTGGCTTGCGCGGCGGCGGCGTATTATATCGGGTCAAACGTCACGGGGCATACACTCGCGACGGCTTCGGACAACATGAACTATTCCCGCTGGCAGGAAAAGTTTTTTACCTTGACGCGGACGACAGCTTTAATCAACGGGCTGTGCGCTCTGCTCTGGTTTATGGCGGCTAGGTTCTTCTTTACAGTCGACGAGGCAACGGGGGCTGGCAAGCGAATCATCTGGGCGGCGTTGCTTATGGCGTCGCTGGCAATAAGTTTGGGCGTCCCGCACTTGTACGCGCCGATACTCGGAATCAAACTCAACGGAATAATCTTCGGGCTAAACGCGGCAATCTTCACGGGGCTGGGCTATTGGCTCTTAACAATCTTCACGACGCCGCTTGCCTTTAAATACACGCCATTGGGAGCGCAATTTTTCGGGAGGCGAGGCGTATGAGCTACTACTTTGTATCAATCGGCGGCACTGGCGCAAAGGTCATGGAGAGTTTGACGCACCTTTGCATTGCGGGCTTGCTACCGAGCAACGAACGACTTTATATCGCGGCGATTGACCCGGACGTTGGCAACGGCAACTTAGAAAGGACTTCCACTGCCCTGAATAACTTCGCCGTCTTCCAAAGCTTGCCCGTCGGCAATGACACGCCGCTTTTCAAGAATAAAATTTCAATCGTGCGCCCGTTCCCGTGGAATCCGACTGGACACGACAAGACCCTTGACGACCTCATCGAATTCTATCATCATAGCCGCTCGCCCGTCGGCAATCTCTACGAAGTCCTTTACACAAAAAAAGAACGTGACACCACGCTTAACGAAGGTTTCCGTGGGCATCCGTCGATTGGGGCGGCGGTTCTGGCTAAGAAGTTTGAGGACGGCTCCCGAATCACCGCTCAGATTGAAAAGGTCATCAGCGAAGGCGACGCCGTGAAAATTTTCTTGGCGGGTTCAGTCTTCGGCGGCACGGGCGCGGCGGGGCTTCCGACGATTGCCCGCCTGCTCAAAAATAATCTCGCCGACTACGCGGATAGAGTTTCAATCGGCGGCGTGTTGATTCTTCCCTATTTCAGCTTCACGCCGACTGACAAGCTTGACGAACTCTTTGCACGAAGCGAAAACTTTTTGCCGAACACTAAAGCGGCGTTGAAGTACTACTCGGAGAAAGAAAACCTCTTCGACGCGACTTACTTTGTTGGCGATACGGTGATGACTCCCGTCAGTGAATTCTCGGTTGGCTCGGCGAATCAACGCAACGAGGCTCACATCGTCGAACTTTACGCGGCATTAGCGGCGGCGGATTTTTATTCGCGACCCCTGCACGCCCCGAAAATCTTCAAGTACATTTGCCACCACGAGCGCGATAAATTTTCTTGGAGCGACTTCCCCGCCTCCGCTGAACGCTTTGTCCAGTTCGCCCGATTCATCTTTGCTTACGTCCATTTGATTAAGCCCGTGCTCCTCGATTTGGTATCAGGCTCGGCGAAGGCTTATAAGTATCCGTGGTTCGTTGACTTCTTCGGCGGCGTGGACATAACCGCTCCCGACGTGGTGAACTTTACTTTTTATGCGGAGGCGTTCGCGGCGTGGCTCAAGCAGATTGAAACGCTAAACGGTCGCGAAGTCTTCTTGATTGATTCGGCTATGTTCGAGGCTAACCCCGCTAAGATTGTCGATAAGAAACTTTTCGCCACGCTCGACGGTAGCAAATCCAATTTGACACTCCACGAGATATTTTATCGGCTAACGGAACCTTTCAAGGCTGATTCGTCGGTTAAGGGCTTCGGAAAGTTTCTGCGGCGGCTGTATGATGTCTGTGCTGTCTAGCCCGTGACGGCTTTGCGTTTGGTTACGTAATTCCAAATCGTAACGATAGCAGTAGCGAAAATCTTTGCTAGCATGTAATGCAACTTCACAACGTCGACGAAAAACCACATGCACAGCTGATTGAGTCCGAGTCCTATGACGCCCGTCCCAAAGAAGATTATCGCTTGACGGGTCGTTTGTTTCTTCGCACCTTTGAAAACGTAAATGACGCACAGCCAGTAATTGAAGACAACAGTTATACTGAACGAAATCGCCGACGAATAAAGGTAGTAAAGCCCGACGAATTCCGTCAGCACGAACAGCAAGCCATAATCCATAAGGAACGAGACGCCGCCCACGAAACAGAAGCGGACGATTTCTAACATGCGTTCACGAGTCATTTAATCACCTCAGGTTAGCAAAGTTTATCGCTGAAATATTTTTCTCGGCAAGCAAGGCAAGCACTCGCGGCGAAGTCACAGCGGCAAGCTCCGCCTCGAAGTCATGAGACCATTGGCAGAAGTCCTGTAGCGTCTTGTTATCGGTGCCGGGGTGCAGCATAACTTCTGTAGTGCCCGACTGCATGTGCTCAATCAGATTGACTAGAAAAGTTTCGTTGACAGCCTCGCCGGCGACAATGCCAGCGAAATGTTCAGGCGTCGCGAAACTTTTTTTGTGCGCTTGACGAGCCGTGAGCTTAGCCAAAGAACCCAAGCCCAATCGCCCGACGAATTTGCCTAAGCTGTCTAGTTCGCCGTCAAAGAGTTTCGCATTAGCCACGCGCACTGCCCTAATCCCCGCCGCCGCCGCTAAGTCAAAAGCAATCTCTGATATGCCGGGCACGTGATGCAGGTGTTGATGGCTGTCGAAATGCGTTAAGGTCAAGCCCGCCCGCTGAATCCATTCCAACTGCGCGGCAAGCTCCGAACGAACCTCCGCCAAAGAAATCTTGCCGATTAGGTATCGTTTCAAGAATTTTATGTAGTCGCCGTGAAAAAATCCCCCCTCCGTGACGAGCGAGGGAATTTCTTTCGGCGGGAGAATCGGATTGCCATTGACAAGCGTGAAATGAATCCCGACGCTCAAACCCTTAAGTCGCTTTGCAAGCTTAATCGCGTCGTCGAAGGCAACCCCGCCCGCCATAAGCGTCGCCGAACGCAAGCAACCCGCATTGAACGCCCGCTCCACAGCACGATTGATAAGCTCGTGCCGCCCGAAGTCGTCCGCGTTCACGATGATATTTTTCAAGTCGAAACCTCCTTCGCAGGAAAATCGCAACTGCAACAGAATACCTTTGACAAAAAATTTAACGGAGCGTGATTATGAGTTCAATGATTGTAGGGGTCGTCGCCTTCCTGATTGACGCGCTGATTGGCGACCCGCGTAGCAGACTTCATCCCGTCGTTTTGATTGGAAATCTAATTTCCTTGCTTGAAAAACTTTTGCGCCGCGACCTCGACAGCCCGACGAAGAAAATCCTAAAGGGCGGAGTCCTCGTTAGCGTCGTCGTGCTTGTGGCGTTGCTCGTCGGCTTGGGTATCGAATTTTTAATGCAAGACGTTCCGAGCCTCGCCGCTCAAATTTTTATTCAAGCGTTGGTTCTTAGCTTCATGATTAGCCCACGTAGTTTGGGCGACGCAGGACGAGAGATTTATTATCTGTTGGAAAGAGAAGACCTCGCCCGCGCCCGTCAAAAGGTCGGTTGGATTGTCGGACGCGATACGCAGAACCTAAACGAGGCTGAAGTCACACGCGCCACCGTCGAGACCGTCGCCGAAAATACAGTTGATGGAATCATATCGCCGCTATTTTATTTCGCGGTCGGCGGCTTGCCCCTTGCCATTGCTTATCGGGCGATTAATACGATGGATTCAATGCTAGGCTACAAGAACGATAAATATCTTTACTTCGGACGCGTGGCGGCTCGGCTCGACGACGTGACGAACTTCATTCCTGCACGACTGACGGGCTTGCTATTCATTTGCGCGGCAGTCGTTTTGAATCTCGATTACAAGAACGCCCTAAAGATGATGAGACGCGACGCCCGAAAGCATCCAAGTCCAAACGGCGGCTGGGCTGAGGCGACTGTCGCGGGAGCTTTGCGAATACGTCTGGGCGGCATGAACTACTACTTCGGCAAGCCGCACTTTAGAGCCTACATGGGCGAGCCGGAAGAAAATTTAGAAGCGGTGCACATACTTGGCGCGATTCGCATGATGTACACCGCCACGATTTTATTCTTGATGATAGCCTGCGCGATTTGTTAGTCGAAGACACGTGGCAAAAGGTCAGCAATGTCAATGGTTATCGGCATGAAGTAAAGCCCGCCGCTCGAAGTCTTGATGAAGTCAATCACGCGCTTAGCGAAGTCGATATTCCAATCCATCGTCGGCTTGAAGTCGTTCGGGAAAACCGCTTTGTCCTTGCGCTCCCAATAACCTTTAGAACGATTGCTGAAGACCGGCGACACGCCCCAATAGACTTCGTGCCCGTCAAGCAAGTCAGCGTACATTTCCAAGAACCGCATATCGAAGAACGGTTGCGTAAAGAATCCAACGGCTCCAGCCTGAGCTTTGCGCTCCACGCGATAGAGTTCGTCGCGAATGCCACTGCGGTATTGGTCAATGCCCGCATAAACTTTAACGTCGGGCAACTCTTCGCGGAACTTGCGGATAACGTCAACCGTCTCCGTGGGGTAAACCGTGCGCGTTAAGTCCTTCGGCGGGTCGCCAACGATAATCAACACTTCCTTGACGCCGAACTTGATAAAGTCGTCGCGCATGGGTAGCGGCTTCGATAAGTCAATGTCCATTGCCCGCACGTGTGGTATCGTCGGGAGCGCGGGCTGAGTGACTTTAGCCGCCTGCCACGGTCGCAAATCGAAACTCATCAAGTCGGGAATGTTCACGCAATCGACCTGCGGATATTTTTTTATAACGTCGATGTCCGCCTGCAAGCTCGCCTCATCACGCGGAATGATTTCAACAGCTATCCTTCCCATAAAATCTCCTCCGTTAATAAAAGTCACGGGCGAATTGTAAAATGTTTTGGCGCGGGTGTCTACCTATTTTTTTTTGCGCAAAGGTCTGATATAATCGGCGCGTGATTTTAGAGAGGAAGTGCTTGTAATGATAAAGTTGTTCGTGACTGACATAGACGGGACGCTTTTGCCAGTTGGTAGCGGCGTCGTCCCAGAGAAAAATATTGAGGCAGTCCGAGCCATGAGGAAAGCGGGCGTTAAGGTCGTCATCGCGACGGGCAGAATGTACAGTGCCGCCTTGCCGATAGCCAATCAGCTCGGCGAACACATACCGATAATCGCTTACAATGGAGCCGTGATAAAGTCTTCGGCGGGCGAAGTCCTCCACGCGCAATATCTGGACGCGGCGATTGCCCTTGAGCTGATAAATTTCTTCGAGGAGCGCGGCTGGCATTTGCAAAGCTATTCGGGCGAAGTCCTCTACGTTCCAAAGCGCAATGACCTGGTTAAGTTCTACGAGACGATGATAAGAGTTCAGGCGGTCGAAGTCGGCTGGCAAGGATTGCGCGAACGAGTTAAAGACGTTCCGAAGCTCTTAACCGTGTCTGATACTCCCGAAGAGGCATTGCAGAAACTCGATGAGGCAACAAAGGCTTTCGGCGGACGAGTGGAGATAACACGTTCGGCGGCACGCTTTACGGAGTTTATGTCGTTGGGCGTCTCGAAGGCGGGCGCGATTAAAATTTTGGCGGACAAGCTCGGAATCGACAATGCGGAGATTTTAGCAATCGGCGACTCGGATAACGATTTGCAGATGATAACTTCGGTCGGGTGCGGCGTGGCTATGGGAAATGCCGTTGCCGCCTTAAAAGCCGCTTGCCCACGAATAACCGACACTTGCGAGAACGCTGGCTTTGCTAAGGCTGTCTATGATTACGTCTTGTAAGGAGTGCTTCATGCTAAAAGCAATGCTAAAACTCGTGGCGGCGTGGCTTGGGCTGAACTGCCTTTTAATGCCGCTCGCGACGGCTCAAGGGCATGTCGACGTTGAAGACCTAAAGAGGACTTATTCACTGCAAGGACATTCGGAGGGCGGTTGGTTCGCTGAAATTTACACCGCGCCTTTCAAGCGTAAAGGACGGGCGACGGCGGGTAGCATTTACTTCTTGCTTGATAAAGATGACGTGTCGCACTTCCACCAGCTAGACTGCGATGAGATTTGGTACTATCACGCGGGTTGCGGCATGAGGATTATTTTGTTGCAGGGTAGCAAGGCTGAAGAACTTCTGCTCGGCATCGACACTAAGCAAAGTCAGCAACCAATGGTCGTCCTTCCTGCTGGTTCAATCTTCGCCGCTGAGAACATTGACAAGGCAAGCTTTACGTTTATTTCCTGCGTAACCACTCCGCGTTTCAAGTACAAGGGCTTCCGATTGGTGCCGCGCAGGGAGCTGAAGAAGTCGTATCCTCAACTGCCCGAAGAGATTTTGCAAATGGCTTACGAGACGCCCTAAGGAGAAGTTCATATGGAAGAGATAAAAGAGTTCGCGGATAAGTCGCGGATAATCATAGTGACTGGCATGAGCGGCTCTGGCAAAACTCAGGCTTGCCGATACCTTGAAGACCTCGGATATTTCTGCGTGGACAACTTGCCGCCCGTCTTTATTCCAAAGTTCGTGGAGCTGTGCACACACGCTAAGGGGCATTTCAATAAGATGGTGTTCGTGGTCGACACGCGGAGCCGTGAATTTTTTGATGACCTAGTGCAAGTGCTAGACGACATGGACAAGGCGAATCAAGATTATGAAATGCTCTTCATGGACGCAAGCGACGATGTGATTATCCGCCGCTACAAGGAGACGCGCCGCCGTCACCCGATGGCACCCGCAACGAGAATTTCCGACGGCGTCTTCAAGGAACGCAAACGTTTGGAGGGCGTGCGCTCGAAGGCAACTTACGTAGTCGACACGTCTAACCTATCACGAGCCGAGTTGCGCGATAAAATTCATCTGCTCTTCGGCAAGGGCGACGGCGACATCATGAACATTGCGGTGCTATCGTTCGGCTTCAAGTTCGGTATGCCGCTCGATGCTGATATGGTGCTTGATGTGCGGTTCCTGCCGAATCCTTTTTACGTTCAGGAGCTGAGGCACAAAAGCGGCACTGTCCCGGAGGTCGCCGCGTATATCGAAGGCAAGACCGTCACGCAAGACTACCTTAGGCGGCTGGATTCGTTCATTGATTTCCTCGTTCCGCAATACGTCCGCGAGGGCAAAAGTCAGCTCGTCATTGCAATCGGCTGTACGGGCGGCATGCACCGTTCGGTTTTCGTGGCTAAGCACATTTACGACTTGCTATCAAAGAAAGGTTACGCCGTCAATCTGGAGCATCGCGACCTTATGAAAAACGACGTGTGGGAAGTCTAATCATGTTCCATTTATTGAAGTGGCTTTATCCGGGCATGAAGATGAAGCGTTGGTTGCTCCTCTTTGCAATAGGTGTTATGCTTTTCAGCCTCGGCGGCGCACTGGCGATTAACTACGAATACCTCGGACGCCTTGAAGAAGAAATCTTTATGCTGGTCTATCGTGCGGTCGGCAGTTACAACTACACGATAACAGCGGGCGTCGGCGTATTCATCGTGGTAATCGGCTCGTGCATGATGCTTTGGGCAACGCGTTCAATCATTCGTTCGATAATCGCCGTGCTTATCCCCGACCGCTCGGAAAGTCTCGTAGACATGATTTATCAGGAACGTAAGCTCGGACGCGGACCAACTATCACGGTTATCGGCGGCGGGCACGGGCTAAGCGTCCTCTTGCGCGGGATAAAAACTTCTACAAATAACGTCTCGGCTATCGTGACGGTGGCTGACGACGGCGGAAGCTCTGGACGACTGCGCGAGGAACTCGGAATCATTCCGCCCGGCGACCTGCGAAATTGTCTGGTTGCCTTGGCTGATACCGAACCGCTCATGGAAAAACTTTTCCAATATCGCTTCGAGGGCAACACCGCCCTTGCAGGTCACAGCTTCGGCAATCTGTTTATCGCGGCGATGAATGAGGTTACTGGCGACATGGAAACTGCCCTTAAAGAGTCGTCGAAGGTTCTGGCTGTCAAAGGTCGTGTCATTCCCGCAAGCAAAGAAAGCGTCCGCCTTGATGCCGTGATGATGGACGGCACCGTCGTAGAGGGCGAATCACAAATCCCCGAAGCCCATAAGAAAATCCGCCGTGTGCAACTCTTCCCTAGGAAAGTTTCAGCCGTCCCCGCCGCATTGGAGGCTATCGAATCCGCCGACGCAATCATTTTAGGACCTGGGAGCTTGTATACGAGTATCATGCCCAATCTTTTGGTCGAAGGCGTCGCCGATGCTCTCAAGCGTTCAAAGGCGATTAAGATTTATATCTGCAATGTCCTCACTCAGCCCGGCGAAACGGACAACTACACCGCCTCACGTCATGCAAAGGCAATCCTAGACCACACGGGGCACGGCACGATTGATTACGTGTTAGTCAACTCGACGCCGATTCCCGAAGAGATGTGGAAGAATACGAAAGCCACGCCCGTGGAGATTGATGAGGATAACGTCAACGCTTTGGGCTGTGGACTTATCAAAGCCGACTTGATGAGCACGACCGAAATCGGACGCCACGACCCCGGCAAACTCTGCGCGGCGGTCATGAAGATTATCTACAGCTTTGGGAATAGGGGTTGAGGTCATGTCGTCATACGCTCAAGATGTCAAAAACGAATTAGCGCACACCTTCGACGAGGACATTGATTGCTTGCGTGCGGAGTTCGTAGCGTTACTTAACGTCGGCGCAAAGAAAATCGACGGGCGGCTTGAGTTCATGACTTCAAACGCCGCAGTAGCCCGCCGAGTCATCACGCTAGCTAAAAATTTCTTCCCGCACGTCAAGCCCGAAGTCGCCGCCGTTCGCAGCAAAAAGTTGCTAAAAGGGTTGCTGTACGTCGTCCGGTTTATAATCGTAGGCGAGGTTCAAAACTTCTTCGACACGATAGACGACACCGAGCTACTAAAGCGCACACGATTTAAAGTTGCGTATGTTCGTGGGGCATTCTTGGCGGGCGGCTCTGTCAATCGACCAGAGGGGCAATATCTTCTGCAAATCGTTAGCAAGACCGAGGCGCAGGCAAAGTTCATTCGCAAGCAACTGACTAAGCTAGACTTCAACGCGGGACTTTCTGAACGCAATAAAAGATTCGTCGTGTGGCTCAGGGAAGGCGATAGCGTCTGTGACTTCTTGGGCATGGTTGGAGCGGCGGCGGCAGTCGAACGTTTCGAGGTCGCCCGCAACCTAAAGGAAGTCCGCCTGCAAGTCAATCGTATCGTCAACGTGGAGACGGCTGCCCTTAACAAGTCAATCAACGCCGCGCAACGTCAGCTTGCCGACATAAAGCTTTTGATTGATAAGCAAGCTCCCGTTAATGACAAATTGCGGGAGGCAATGACGGTTCGCTTGGAAAATCCCACGTGCACAATCGACGAGCTGGCGGAGAAAATCGGCATGAGCCATGCGGGACTTCTCTACCGGTTCCAGGTGATTCACCGCTTAGCAAAAAAATTCAGCAAGAAGTAATTGGAGGTTCAAAATATGCGGGGCTTGAGTGCCGCCTTTACGACAGACTTTCTTATAGCGTTCGCAGTGGTCGCAGTGATTTTGATAATGTTCGGCTTGATATTCAATTTGTATTCGGAGCTGTCGTCGCTGAAGAAGCGATATAGAAAAATGATGATGGGCGCGGAAGATATGAGTATTGAACGAATGCTCGCCGAACACACCGCCGAGGTTCATGACGCCCTTAACGAAAATAAAAAGTTCCACAGCAAGCTTAATAACCTCGATGAGCTGGTGCGCAATTCTCTGGCAAGAGTGGCGGTGATTCACTTCGACGCCTTCGAGCAGACTGGACAAAAATTGAGTTGGTGCGTTGCCATTCTCGACCGGAATAATAATGGCGTCGTCTTCTCGTCGATTTGCGGGCAAGATACGGAACGCAGTTACGCCAAACCCATTGAAGGCGGACGCACCACCGCGAATTATAAGCTAACTAAGGAAGAGGAACAGGCTCTTCGGCAAGCTATGAATCGTTGAGGAGGTTTTTATGGAAGAAAAAGAATTAAAGCCGTCCGCCAAGATTGAAATCTACTCAATCAGCATAAAGGGCGGCGACAAGGAAAGGACAATTCAGCTGTCGTCGGGCATGTTTAGATTCGGCGTGGCAAGCGTGATAATCGGCGGGCTACTACTAGTCGGGACGGCGGCTTTTTCCTTTTACAGCGCAATGCGTATGCAACGCGACGCCGCGACAATCAACGAAATTGAGCAAGCGGCGGAGCTTCGGCAGGAACAACTATTAACCCTATCCAAGAAAGCGGCGACCCTCTCCGAGACAATCCAGAACCTAGCACAACAGGAACAGGAGCTTAGGATACAAGCGGGACTAAATCCGCCCAAAGAAGACACGCCGCCCGCCGAGGCTCCCGCCCTAAGCGAACAGGAACTCAAGATTCAATCGATAATCAAATCAGTCAAGGAACGCCAGCAACCCTCCGCAGAGGCTCCCCAAGCTCAAGAAGTTCATGACGGGCAAGGCGGTCCTGTTGAGGAATTGGACATTGCTGAAGTCTCCGAGGCTTTGGACATGTTAGAAGCTAGGGTCAGCACGCGCAAGGAAAGTCTCAACGATTTCCAAAACGAACTAAAGCAACAGCGCGAACAACTTGCACGGGGTGCGGCTATGGCAAGCGGCTACAGTCCTGACGGGGGCAGTTGGTCGGCTCCTTCTGGCAGTGTTCAATTCGACTTTGCAAACGGTCTGCCGATTATCCCTTCAGCAGGTTCGATTCCGGCTCCTGGCTCCTTCCCATTCGACCCAAGCCTTGTCGGCGGAAGTGGCGCGGCTGATTCTCATATCCCGTCGATTTGGCCCACGACCGGAGTTGTGACTTCGCCTTACGGCTTGCGTTGGGGCGGCACGGACTTTCATCCGGGCATAGACATTGCTAACGATATGGGTACGCCGATTGTAGCTACGGCTGATGGTGTCGTCGAGTACGCGGGCTGGAATTCAGGCGGCTATGGCAACATGGTCGACATCAACCACGGCAACGGTATCTTGACTCGTTACGGGCATGCCTCGCAAGTTGTCGTCAGCGTCGGTCAGCAAGTCAAACGCGGGCAATTAATCGCTTACATGGGTTCGACGGGCTTTAGCACAGGTCCTCACGTCCATTACGAAGTTCACGTTAGCGGGCAACGCGTCAATCCAATCAGTTATCTTTGAGGAGGCAAAAAAATAGTGGTTAGTGACTTGGAAGACCCGAATCACTAACCACTAGAATTAAGGACGAATTTACTTCAACGCAACACCGACGCGGCTATCCATCATGTAGGGAATGGAAATTGCAACGCCTTTCATGTCGTCGAGGGGATAGGGCAACGCTTTTCCGTCTTGGTCGTAGGTTCCCAGAACCCAGAACAGAATATCGACTTGACCAGAGGACAACGCCGCACCACGAGCACCAGCCTCAACGGAGACAAGCTCAAAGTTTTTGTTGATACGTTTGCTAAGCTCGCTGAGGAATGCGACGTTGAAACCTGCGGGCGTGTTGTTGGCAAGGATGCAGTCCAATGCCGGCATGTCACCAGTCACAGCGATTTTGAGGGTCTCGGCCCCGTCAATCTTGGGAATGGTAGCCGCAACGGGGTCATCGCCCGCCAACTCCGTGATGTTTTCCTTGATGAGCTTTTGGAGCGTGCCGTCAGCTCTCATGGCGGCGATAGCTTCGTTAATCTCGTCGATTTGCGCCTTAGATTTCTCTTGCATTGCCATTGAGTAGCCCAGAATCGGCTTGAGGTTGTCGTCGATGAGCTTGAGGTCGTCATTGTGCTTAACAATGTAGTTGCCGACTGTCTTAGGCGTCGCGAAGCGGTCAATCTGTTTGGACTTAAGAGCCATAATCATTGAGTTCATATTGTCGAAGAAAACGACCGTGCTGGGTGCGTTGTAGCCTGCAGGTTGCCCTTCAAGCTCGGCGATGTTCTTAGTCCAGCGTTTGTAGCCTTCCTCGTCCAGACCGATTGGCATGAGTGCACCGACTTTACTCTCCGATTTCTGCTCGTTCGCTGGCGGAGCAGGTTCTTCCGCTTTCTTGTCGCCGCCGCCGCAACCCGCGCACGTAAGCAACATAACAAGTGCCAATAATAACCCGAATAACCTTTTCATTAGCGAACCTCCTTCTAAAAATATTTAATCGTCAATAATTGACTGCCCGCATTATACAAGGCAGTTGTCAAATTTTCAACATAAATTTAAGGGGGATTTACCTTGAAGAAATATTTCTTAGCCGTTCTCGTCGAGAACAAACCCGGCGTCTTAGCGCACGTCTCTGGGCTAATCAGCCGCCGCGCCTTTAACATTGAGAGCATCTCGGCTGGTTACACCGAAGAGCCGTCCGTCACGAGGATTAATATCGTCGTCAGCGTCGAATCCGAAAACGAGCTTGATCAAGTCGTTAATCAGCTGTCAAAGCTCATCGACGTGATTAAAATCGTCAACCTTAGCAAGTCGCCGTCGATTGAACGCGAACTCGTCATGATTAAAGTTCGTGCAAGCAAAGAGACTCGCGCCGACCTGGTTAGCGTCGTTGACATCTTCCGCGCACAGATTGTCGACATAACCAGCGAAAACGTCGTTATCGAACTCACCGGCAGTCAGAACAAAATCGACGCCATATGCGAAGTCCTCAGCGACTATGAAATTGTCGAGATTGCTCGCACAGGGACGATTGCCCTTTCCCGCGGCCCGATTCCCGTTAAGGCAATGTGATGCGTAAAGTTCTTTTGCTAATCTGCGTGTCGTTGATGATGATTGGTTGCGGCAGTCAAGTTCAGACGGTGCCGCCGCTACCTGGAACCTTGCCAAAGGCTTTAACCGCCCAAAAGGTCGACACGGACATTTATTTTGACGCTACGGTTTCAATGCGGGGCTTCACGACTTTGGCGGCGGGCAATGTCTATCTCACTTTGCCTGACTTGCTCGGCGACCTTTGCGGCTCTTTGGGCGAGGTGAACTTCTTCAGCTTCGGCGAACAGATTCACGCCCTAGACGGCAGGAGCTATCGGCAATTCACAACGCCCGCAGTCTACACCGAACCGATTACTGCCGTTGCCAACGTCGTCGACCGTGCGGATACTAATCACTTGTCGATTATCGTTACTGACCTTTTCGAGAGTGATTCGGATTGGAGCAACGTCGCCCAGAAGATTCGCGAGAAATTTTTTGCTAACCACATGTCGGTTGCCGTCGTGGGCATTCGGAATTCTTTCAACGGAGAAATCTTTGACGTGGGCTTAGAGGCGGCGAAGTTCAATTACAATTCGTGGGATAATCCCGAACGCTACCGCCCGTTTTATCTGCTAGTCATGGGGCAAGACGACGTTGTTAAAAATTTCCTGCGCAAGTTCAATGAGCGGCAGACCTTACCTAATGACACGGGCTACTTGCTACTGTCGGAGAGCTTGACGGAGACGACCAGCGACTTTGCAACCTTTACGCTACAGGAGCAGGAAAATTTTTACTCCGATGACACTTTGGGCTTGGATAGCCGCGTTAAGGAGTTCGGGCTTGATTCGTTCGTTGAGCCTGCCGCCTTCCTTCTGAATTGGAAATACGAGCCGCCGCTGGGAGCCTGTCCGCTTGACTTGTCGCAGGTCGATACGTCGGTTGAAGTCTTTTCGGTCGCGGGCGAGGAGTGGACGCCGCTTAACTCAAATGATGTCCGCGTCAGCCTACTCAAGGACGACCGGCAACCGGAAAGGTTTTTAGTCAAAGTCTCGTTGACGCCAGAAAAATCTTTGGCGGAAGGCAAGTTAAACTTCGTGCGCGTCAAAGTCATGCCGACGGAACAAGGCTACAAATTGCCGGCGTGGGTCGAAGCGTGGAGCGTGACTGTCGACGGCTCGGCAAGGAATTTCGACGGCTCTAAGACTGTAAACCTAACACGCGTCCTCGGCTCGCTAAAGGATTCAATCTTCGCGGCGGCGCGTCCTTCTCTGCTTAACATAAACTTCGTCGTCACGCCGTAAACAAAAACCTCGGAGCCTTAACGCAAGCTCTGAGGTTTTAACTTTACCTGTCGATATTAGACGCCGCCATAAGCTCGCCTATCATTACTTCATCGTTAGGGTTGCTCTCGTCCAAGATATTCAGCAAGCTTATCGCACAATCTAGGGCGTCTAAGTCGGGCTGGTGCAGGTCGTATGAATCGTGGTGCGCCTCCAAGAACCTTTCCTGCCGAATTCTTTCCAACTGTTCGAGTATGTCTTTTATCTTCATGTCAATCACCTCGCGCCGATTATAATACCGAGAAAAATTTTTGTCAGCTGTAAGCCGCTAAATAAGGAGATGAATTAAAATGCAAAATCAATCTGAGCAAGCAAAGAAGATTAAAGAAGCTGAGCAAGCCTTTGACAGACGACGAAGAACCTTCGGATTGGTGGTCGCGCCTATCCTAGCAATCGCCGTAATGTTTACGCCGATTGATGCCCTAACTTTGGAGGCGCACAAGCTCTTAGCAATAATGGTGTTCGTCGCGCTGTGGTGGATAACTGAACCCGTGCCTATTCCAGTAACGTCGCTTATCGGTCCGACGCTTGCAGTTGTCACGGGCGCAATCCCCGCAAGCGCGGCTTTTGCGGCATTTTCTAACCCGATGATATTTCTGTTCATGGGCGGCTTTATCTTAGCTAAGGCAATGATGATGCACGGGCTAGACAAACGCTTTGCCTATTGGCTACTGTCGAGGAGTTGGGTCGGGTCGAATCCGCGAAGAATCTTTCTGGCAATCGGGCTGGCAACGGCTCTTTGTTCTGGCTGGGTGAGCAACACCGCAACCGCCGCGATGATGTTCCCGATTTGTTTAGGGCTTTTGAACTCGATTAAAGACATGATGGCGGCGAACGGGCGCATGATTGACCTTTCCGAATACAAATACGCGACGGGGCTTATGCTCATGACTGCTTATTCAGCGTCGATTGGCGGCGTCCTAACTCCGATTGGCACTCCGCCGAACCTAATCATGCTCGGCTTTCTCGACTCAATGCAAGACATTCACATTTCCTTTTTCGAGTGGATGATTTGGGGTTTCGCCGCTATGGTTTTGTACTTCATAATCGCTTATGTCGTGCTGTCGAAGATGTTTCCGCCTGACGTAGATAAAATTGACGGCGCGGAAGAATTCATACGCGCAAGAATAGCTGAGCTCGGCTCGTGGACGCGGGCGCAAAAGAATACGTTATGCGCGTTCATGCTGGCGGTTGCCCTATGGATTATCCCCGGCTTCTTGAACATGTTCCTAGGCGCGGAGAGTCCAATTTTAAAAATGTATAACCAACTCTTTCCAGAGGCGATTGCGGCTATGGCGGGCGCGTTATTACTCTTTATCCTGCCCGTGAACTTTTCCAAACGCGAATTTACAATCAGTTGGAAAGAGGCTTCAGCCGGTATTGAGTGGGGCACGCTGATTTTATTTGGCGGAGGCTTGGCTATGGGCGGCATGATGTACAAAACGGGCTTATCGAAATGGCTCGGCGATTTAATCGTTGGGGCGATGGGCGGCGCGGCGTCGCAAGTCGTTTTAGTAGCGGTGTTCTCGGTTTTGGCGTTGCTACTCTCGGAGCTGACCAGTCACACGGCGGCAACTAACATGATTGGACCTTTGGCGATAACAATAGCGGTTTCGGCGGGCTTGAGTCCAGTTCCCGTTTCCGTCGGCATTGCATTAAGTGCATCGCTCGGATTTATGTTGCCGGTCTCCACGCCGCCCAATGCCATTGTTTACGCCTCAGGCTATGTCCCGATTACAAAGATGATTAAGACGGGCGTTTATATCGACTTCATTGGGATTGCGTTCGTCACGATACCGATTGCGATTTGGCTTGTAAGTCTCGTCGTTGGCTGACGCAATTAAAAAACCTCGGAACTCGTGATGAGTTCTGAGGTTTTTTTTAAGCCGTGACTGCGTTGACTTTCAATGTGAGCTTTGACTTCTTGCGAGCGGCTGCGTTCTTGTGAATCGTATTGTTAGCCGCTGCTTGGTCGATAGCCTTATGAGCCGCCGGAAGAAGTTTTTTAGCTTCTGCCGCGTCGCCCGCTGCTACTGCCGCTAAGACGAGCTTTTGAGCTTTCTTCATGCGTGTTTTCTCGAAGATATTACGGGCGCGGCGTTTGGCGTCGACTCTCATGCTTTTAATCGAGGATTTGATGTTCGGCAAGTTATTCACCTCCTTAAAGATTTTTTAAAGCTGTGGCAGTGTATCATAGCGCGATTTAAATTGCAAGGGAAATTACATTGGCGCGAGCAACAGATAAGTCGAGACTAAAGCCAAAGCAACGGACAGTCCCGCGAAGACGTTTCGTTTAAACCTCAAGTCTTTGCCGACGGTCTCCAAGTCTGCCGCACGAGCTTTGACAAAGAAAAATATCGCCGCCGCCAAGAGCATAAGTTCAACTGCCGCCGTCAATGCAACTTTATCGAGGTGCCAGAGCTTAAAGCGAGCCTGCATAAACTTTTCGCCGCCGTGGAGCAAGACCGGTGCCAAATTCCACTTTAGGAACTTGCCGCCTCCTTCGACCGTATCGGCATTGTGGCTATCGGCGGGATAGGGCAATTGGATTGTAAAATCGAACTCGACAGTATTAAACGCCGTCTGCGTCATGAAGTCGGCTTCGGGCGGAAGGTTCAGCGGCGGATTCGTCCAATAGAAGTCAAAGTCGTACGTGTCGAAGAACCAGCCCTTGCGTCGAGAAACGCCCTTATTCTTGCCGGGATTAGCCTTGTGCAAATCCCCCGCAGACTTTGCGAACGTCTCCACGTCGGGATAAGTGTTCGTGAATTCGTAGCCGCGCAAGTTGCCTTCGACGATTTGATTGGCTTTCAAGTCGGGATTAAGTTTCTCGTTGGTAGTTTTCCATTCCTCAATCTGCCGAATTACAAGCGGGTTGCCGATGAATTTGCTGTGCTGAATAACCGAGCCTTCCTTTGTGATTATCAAGTCGAAATCCGCCTGAAAACAGCCCGCGCACATCATGCAGACAAGACTTAGCACGGCGATAAAAATCCTTTGCATTTAAATCTTGCTCTCCCCAACTTTGTCGAAGGTTTCCAAAATCTCGCGTTCGGGTTCGGCGTCGAACTTGCTGACGATATAAATCGCAATCAACGCGAAGACGAAGCCAGGAACGATTTCATACAGCCCGAAAAGTTCAAACTGTTTCCAAACAAGGACTGTGATGCCGCCGACGATTATCCCCGCGATGACGCCGCGACGAGTTGTGCGTTTCCAAAACAGGCTCATAAGCAATGCCGGACCAAACGCCGCGCCGAATCCCGCCCAAGCATACGCCACCATGTCGAGGATAAAGCTATCGGGATTAAAGCCGAGGAACACTGCGATTGACGCGATGATTAAGACCGAGGCGCGAGAAATCCAAACCAGCTCCGCTTGGTCGGCGTCTTTACGGAGCAAAGTCTTGTAGAAGTCTTGCGCGAAAGCCGACGCCGCGACCAATAACTGACTTGACGCCGTGGACATGATAGCCGCGAGCACTGCGCTTAACATCAAGCCGGCGATTATCGGCGGGAAAAGTTGGTTCGTCATGA
>ODAJ014728429.1_pt1 | contig 24955 bp, 37 predicted proteins | sample 1539241 | NCBI WGS metagenome assembly ODAJ01 (sample SAMN02144231, study PRJEB22623) | gut metagenome | biome: sheep rumen | host: Ovis aries | place: New Zealand
CACATACGAAGTAGTCTGGTAGATAGGCACCGCACGTGAATCGGTTGTTGGGTCGGCCTGTTCCTGACCTACATGAAGCTGAAGTGTCTCGAAGTGAAGTTTTTTTCCCATAAATTTAACCTCCTATATATTTTTGTTTTTCTTTTTTTACAACGTCGTTTCTTTCTTTTCGACGATGCAAAGTTAGAGCAAGCGCACAGGGTAGGCAATCGCACAAAAATGCCATTTTGATACCACATGTATGGTATTCTAAACTAATTGCACTATATTTGCACCATAACGGAAAAACAAATGAAAGTTATACTAGCCGACCTGCAAGACATAACAAAAGCGGGTATCAGATATTACATCAACATATTAAAAGAGGATGTTGAGATATGTGAGGTCGATAACAAGAACCATTTGGTAACGGAGCTACAAAAGGGCAACGATGCGATTGTCATACTCGACCATACGAATTTCGACTTTGAAGAAGCAGACGACATTTTAATTGTTGTGGAACGATTTCCGGAAAGCCAATGGATGTTTTTCAGTCCGGAACTTAACGAGCAGTTCATCCGTAAAATGGTGCTGACGAACAACAAGACCAGCTTCTTAATGAAGGACAGTAAAAAAGACGAAATAGAGTTTGCGCTGCGCGTTGTTTTCAAGAAAGAGCGCTATATCTGCCACTACGTGCAAAACCTCTTGCTCAACTCTACCCTGAGGCAAAAAGAAGAAGAAAAAATACCGTTGTCGCCAACAGAGCGGCTTGTGCTCAAAGAAATTGCCATGGGGAAAACGACCAAAGAGATTGCGGCAGACCGTTGTCTGAGTTTCCATACTATAAACACACACCGCAAAAACATTTTCCGTAAACTCGAGGTCAACAACGTGCACGAAGCCATAAGGTATGCGGTGCGGGCCGGCATCGTCGACATGGCAGAGTACTACATCTGACGCCGAACACGTACAAAAAGCGAAAACAAGCACAAAAAAATAAAAAAATACGCCTCTTCCAAGAAATAAATGCCTCCACAGAATTGTATTGGAAGAAAAAAGAATTAATTTCGCAGTGTCAATTAGGAAAGATGCCAGAGTGATCGAATGGACCGGACTCGAAATCCGGCGTACGGCTTTGCCGTACCGAGGGTTTGAATCCCTCTCTTTCCGCAAAAAACCAGTCTCCAGCAAAATAGGAGGCTGGTTTTTGTATTTTTGTCCCCAAAAAGGGCACTTATTGCACCATTTATTTCAAACTAGGAGGTAAAAAACGTATATTTGCATTAAAAGTGGTGCGATTTTTGCTGCATCACCAACGAGAAAAAACAAGTAGTGGAAAACAGATGAAAAAACTCTTATTATTCCTTATATGTATCGCCTTCAGCCTGCCATGTATGGCAGCAAAGAAGAAAGGAAAGAAGAGTAACACCAGGCGGCCACAAACGGCACAACTACGTGCGCGGCTCGCCATCACCCACGACACACTACCCGAACCTGTAACCTTAGCCGATTCCATCATTTTCGAAGCCACCCGCCACATGGGCAAGCCGTACCGAAGCGGCAGCAAAGGTCCGAACACATTCGACTGTTCTGGCTTCACCAGCTATGTTTTCAAGCAACTGGGCTTCAATTTGGGGAACAACTCACGCGACCAATACCAGCAGGGTATAAAAGTATCGAAAGAGCACATCCACAAAGGCGACCTTGTCTTTTTCACAGGGCGCGACGCGCACGCGGGTGTCGGCCATGTAGGAATTGTGTACGATGTAGCACCAGACAACAAATCGTTCCGCTTCATCCACTCCTCTTCTTCAAAAGGCGTCTCTATTGCACGCTACCCCGACGGAGGCTACTACAGCAAGCGTTTCCGTGGTGCCAAGCGAATGGTTGACGTTGTATCGCCAAGTCCACTTCCTATCGACAACACATTCTACAACATCACACCTCCACCTTCGGCCATCAGCATAGAAGACGAAGAGGAAGAAGAAACAACAGAGAACACCGTTGTAGAGGTTGACGAACGCCATACGGTGAAAAAAGGAGAGAACGTCTACTCTATCGCAAAAAAATACCACGTAGCCCCTGCACAAATCCAAAAATGGAACAACTTGAAGAAGGGCGCGCAACTGAAAATCGGCCAAAAGCTGGTGGTAAAACCGGCTGTTGCAAAAACAGACGAGCAGGCACAGGAGGCACTTGAAAAAGCGAAGGCAGAACGCTATGGCAACGCCAACAACGTGACCATTACTGTAAAAGAGGGGGAAAACCTCTGCACTATCTCCCAAAAATACCATTGTACGGTAAGGGAAATTGACACCTGGAACAACCTGAAAGGCAACCCGGTAACCGTAGGGCAAGAACTGGTTATCCGCCCTATTGACCATACGATGCCAAAAGACACCATAGAAAACGGCGAGGTTGTACATACCGTAGCCAAAGGTGAGAACATCTACCAGATTACGCGCAGGTACGGCTGTAACTTGCAAGAGTTAAAGAGCTGGAACAACCTTACCAGCAACATTCTGCAACCAGGCACAAAACTCGTCATCAAACGAGCCGACAAAAAGGGCGTCCACACGGTTAGAGACGGCGAGACGCTAGAGACGTTGGCCGTTAAATATGGCGTAACGGTTGAAGACTTGAAAGAATGGAACCACCTCACCCATAAAGACATTAGGGCCGGCAGAATTATAAAAGTCAGGTCCGATGCGACAGGTATCTACTATACAGAAGACACCGTAAAGGTCATTCCTACAATTGCTGACCCTCGGGAACCGGCAGGCACCGAACAGCTGGCCGAAAACACGACAGAAGAGGGCGAAGCGGAAGCACAAGTAGAAGAAGACATCGTATACACGATAAAGAAGGGTGACACTTTCAGCAAAATTGCCAGCAAATATGGCGTAAGCACAAAACAACTGATGGTATGGAACCACATGAAGACCACCAACATCAGAGCCGGTGCGAAACTTGTCATAAAGAAGAGTGGCAAGAAAGTACTTCCGAAGAAAGAGGTCGTTGCAGAAAAGAAAATCCAGAACACGACCAACACGGCCAAGCACGAAGTTGAAAAGAAGGAAGCTCCAAATATGGCTGTCAACGGTGTATATACCGTAAAGAACGGAGATAACCTCTACAACATATCGAGAAGGCACCACTGCACTGTGAAACAGCTGATGGAGTGGAATAACCTGAAGAACGACAAGCTCCGCTTGAACCAGAAACTGATAATAAAACAATAAAAAACTATAAAAATGGCTAAATTCAAAAGAATACTGCTCAAACTCAGCGGAGAGTCGCTGATGGGCGAGAAAGGATACGGCATAGACGAAAAAAGGCTAGCAGACTACGCCGAGCAGATAAAGGAAATCCATGAGATGGGCATCGAAATCGGCATTGTGATTGGCGGTGGAAACATCTTCCGTGGTTTGAGCGGAGCGTCAAAAGGCTTCGACCGTGTAAAGGGCGACCAGATGGGTATGCTGGCAACCGTCATCAACAGTCTGGCACTCCAGTCTGCACTGAAAGCCGTAGGCGTACAAGCCGAAGTACTGACAGCCATCAGAATGGAGCCAATCGGCAATTTCTACAGCAAAGACAAGGCAATAGAAACAATTGAAGCCGGCAAAATCGCCATTTTCGGAGCAGGAACCGGCAACCCATATTTCACTACCGACACAGGTTCGTCGCTCCGTGGCATTGAGATAGAAGCCGACGTTATGTTGAAAGGCACCCGCGTCGACGGCATCTACACCGCAGACCCAGAAAAGGATCCAACAGCGACCAAGTTTGACGATATTTCATACGACGAAATCTTGAAGCGTGGTTTGAAGGTAATGGACCTTACCGCTACAGAGATGTGCAAAACGAACGGCCTTCCTATCATTGTGTTCAACATGGACAAATACGGCAATTTAAAGAAGGTTATGAGCGGCGAAGGCATTGGCACCTACGTACACCCATAAACGCTGTTAGAACGAAAATAAGCGGGCGGGAACCGAAAGGATTCCGCCCGCTTTGCTTTTGCGTTCAGCAAGCAATAAAACAAGACGGGTTTAGATGCGTTTCCAATCCGGCTTGTTTTATTATAGACTATTATAGACCATCCGGCAACAAAAAAAGGGTTCCCAAAAGAGAACCCTTTTTTATATCTGGAATAAAAATTATTCAGCAGACTCAGTAGTTGCAGGAGCAGCCTCCTCAACAACAGCAGCCTCGGTAGTCTTCTTCTTACCACCACGGCGAGTAGCCTTCTTAGCAGCAGGAGCAGCGTTCTTCAACATAGCCTCATTGTAGTCAACGAGTTCGATGAAGCACATTTCTGCAGCATCGCCAAGACGAAGACCAGTCTTGATGATACGGGTGTAGCCACCATTACGGTTAGCGATCTTCTGAGAAACCTCACGGAACAATTCAGTAACGGCTTCCTTGTTCTGAAGATAGCTGAACACTACACGACGTGAATTAGTTGAATCTTCCTTAGATTTGGTAAGGAGAGGCTCAACATATACTCTCAAAGCCTTAGCCTTAGCAACAGTAGTGTTGATGCGCTTGTGCATGATGAGAGAAATCGCCATATTAGCAAGCATTGACTTACGGTGAGAATGCTTTCTGCTCAAATGGTTGAAAGTCTTGATATGTTTCATTTTAAATTACTCTTTTTCTAATTTATACTTAGAGATATCCAAACCGAAGGAGAGGTTGAGGCTATCCAACAACTGATCCAACTCAGTGAGCGACTTCTTACCGAAGTTGCGGAACTTTAATAGATCGTTCTTATTGAATACAACCAAATCGCCAAGAGTTTCAACATCGGCAGCTTTCAAGCAGTTAAGCGCACGAACAGAGAGGTTCATGTCGACCAACTTAGTCTTGAGCAACTGACGCATGTGAAGCACTTCTTCATCAAAGCCTTCGTCATCAGCACCGTCACGAGAATCGATAGTTATCTTCTCATCAGAGAAGAGCATGAAGTGGTAGATAAGGATCTTAGCAGCTTCCTTCAACGCATCTTTAGGATGAATTGAGCCATCAGATTCAATTTCAAGAGTCAACTTTTCGTAGTCAGTCTTCTGCTCAACACGATAAGGGTCGATAGTATACTTAACGTTACGAATAGGAGTAAAAATTGAGTCGATAGGAAGAACGCCAATTTCCTGATTAGGCTGCTTGTTTTCGTCAGCAGGCACCCAACCACGTCCTTTACCGATAGTCATAACAATGTGGAACTCAGTACCAGGATTGAGGTGGCAGATTTCCAATTCAGGATTGAGGACTTCAAATCCAGTCAAACCTTTGGTAATATCTCCGGCTGTGAACACTTCGGTACCCGAAACAGTCAGGTCGACCTTTTCGTTTTCAACTTCGTCAACTTTCTGTTTGAAACGAACCTGCTTAAGTTGAAGAATGATACCAGTAACATCTTCAATTACACCAGGGATGTAAGAAAACTCGTGATCTACACCATCGATTTTGATGGAAGTGATGGCAAAGCCTTCGAGAGAAGAAAGGAGAATTCTTCTCAAGGCATTACCTATAGTAATACCATAGCCAGGCTCTAACGGACGGAACTCAAAGACACCTTTGTGTTCATCCGCCTCCAACATAATAACTTTATCGGGTTTTTGAAATGCTAATATAGCCATGGACAAAATTTTAATTATTGTTTAGAGTACAACTCGACGATTGATTGTTCCTTGATGTTTTCAGGGATATCAGCGCGTTCTGGAATGTAAGAATACTTACCAGCCATAGAAGCATTGTCCCACTCCAACCAAGGATACTTAGCGTGGTTGAAGCCAGCCAAGTTATCAGCGATAACCTCCAAAGACTTAGACTTCTCACGAACAGCTACAATCTGACCAGGCTTTACTGAGTAAGAAGGGATGTTAACAACCTTACCATCAACAGTAATGTGGCAGTGAGAAACGAACTGACGAGCAGCTGCGCGGCTGCGAGCGATACCCAAACGGAAAACGATGTTGTCCAGACGAGACTCAAGAAGCTGCAAAAGAACTTCACCGGTAACGCCCTTAGAACGAGAAGCTTCATCGAAAAGGATACGGAACTGACGCTCAAGAACGCCATAAGTATACTTAGCCTTCTGCTTTTCATTCAACTGAGCACCATACTCAGAAGTCTTCTTTCTCTTGTTTACTCCGTGCTGGCCTGGTGGGAAGTTGCGCTTAGACAAAACCTTATCAGGACCGAAGATAGCTTCACCAAACTTACGAGCGATTCTCGATTTTGGACCAATATATCTTGCCATTTTTTGTTCTAAAATTTTATGCCTTCGTTCTTCAAGTGCAGCCGCAATTGAGAGAGGTTTAGAATGCAATTATTACACTCGGGGAACCAAGACGAAGATTAAGTAATAAATAATAATTAAACTCGACGTGTCTTAGGTGGTCGGCAGCCATTATGAGGAAGTGGTGTAACGTCGCGGATTTCAGTGACCTCAATACCAGCACCGTTTACAGTGCGGATTGCAGATTCACGACCGTTACCGGGACCAGTCACGTAAGCGACAACCTTTCTCAAACCAAGATCGTAAGCAACCTTAGCACAATCCTGAGCAGCCATCTGAGCTGCATAAGGAGTGTTCTTCTTAGAGCCACGGAAGCCCATTTTACCTGCAGAAGACCAAGAGATAACCTGACCTTCAGAGTTGGTCAAAGATACGATAATGTTATTGAAAGATGAGTGTACGTGCAGCTGTCCGTTGGCGTCTACTTTTACAACCCTTTTTTTAGCTGCTACTGCTTTTTTTGCCATACTAGTTAAAAATTAATAGCATTTAGTTATTACTTAGTTGCCTTCTTCTTGTTAGCAACAGTCTTTCTCTTACCCTTACGAGTACGAGAGTTGTTCTTAGTACGCTGACCTCTTACAGGCAAGCCAAGACGATGACGGATACCTCTGTAACAACCAATGTCCATCAAACGCTTGATGTTCATTGATATTTCAGAACGGAGGTCACCCTCAACTTTGTACTCAGCACCAATAATCTCACGAATTTTGGCAGCCTGGTCGTCAGTCCAATCCTTTACTTTGATGTTCTTGTCAACACCAGATTTAGACAAAATAGTGGTTGCAGCGCTACGTCCAATACCGTAGATACTAGTCAAAGCGATTTCGCCACTTTTGTTTTGCGGCATGTCTACACCGGCAATTCTTATAGCCATAAACTACTTAAACTATATTTTTTTTGCAAAAATAATAAAAAAAGATTAACCCTGACGTAATTTGAACTTAGGATTTTTCTTGTTGATTACATAAAGACGTCCTTTTCTGCGAACGATTTTGCAGTCAGGAGTGCGTTTTTTAAGAGAAGCTTTAACTTTCATTGCGTTTAATTATTATTTATACCTAAAGGAAATTCTACCTTTACTTAAATCATAAGGAGACATTTCAACCTTCACCTTGTCACCTGGAAGAATCTTAATATAGTGCATTCTCATCTTACCAGATATATGGGCAATGATTTCATGACCGTTTTCGAGTTCAACTCGGAATTGGCAGTTTGAAAGTGCCTCACGAATAGTTCCGTCTTGTTCTATTGCTGTCTGTTTAGACATATTTTAATTTTCTATAAAATCAAATGATGATAAAATTTCAGCCTTATCTCGCCCTATAGCCACTGTATGCTCGAAATGGGCAGCTGGAAGATGGTCGGAGGTACACACTGTCCATCCGTCTTTTTTTCTGAAGACCGAATTCGACCCCATGTTTACCATCGGCTCGATGGCCAGCACCATACCCTTTCGGAGTTTAAGACCCCGACCGGCGGCCCCATAGTTTCTAACCAAGGGATCCTCGTGCATGTTTCTGCCGATTCCGTGTCCCGTGTACTCCCTAACAATAGAAAAGCCATCACCCTCGGCACGAGTCTGAATGGCGGCGGAGATATCGCCCAAGCGTTTCCCCTCTATTGCCTGACTTATACCACTATAAAGAGCTGCCTTTGTTGATTCCAACAAGGCAGCTACTTCATGTGATATTGGACTCACTGCAAAAGTATAGCAGGAATCACCATGAAAGCCATTGATCAGCGCACCGCAGTCCACCGAAACAATGTCACCTTCTTTCAGTTCGTAATTATCAGGAATTCCGTGTACAACCTGATCGTTAACCGAAGTGCAGATTGAATTAGGGAATCCCCCGTACCCTAAAAAGCTAGGAACCGCACCGCAATCGCGGATGTAAGTTTCAGCAATTTTATCGAGCTGTAGCGTAGTTATACCAGGCTTGATATTGCGACCGACTTCAGCGAGCGTCTTAGCGACAATAGTGTTGCTAATCTTTAGCAGCTCAATCTCCTCGTCAGTCTTTAGAAATATCATTTTGAACTTTCAGGAACTACAATTCCACGGCCCTGGATTCTACCAGAGGTCATCATACCATCGTAGTGGTGCATGAGCAAGTGGCTTTCGACCTGCTGACAGGTATCGAGAACCACACCCACCATAATGAGGAGTGATGTTCCGCCGAAGAACTGGGCGAACTGTGAGTTAATGCCTACCATAGGGGCAACAATTGAAGGCAAAATCGCCAAGAAAGCAAGGAACAAGGCACCAGGCAGAGTAATACGAGACATGATAGTATCGATATACTCGGCAGTGTCAGAACCCGGCTTAACACCTGGGATGAAAGAGCCACTACGCTTCATATCCTCAGCCATCTGAGTAGGCTGGATAGTGATTGCAGTATAGAAGTAGGTGAAAGCGATAATCAACAAAGCGAAAACCAAGTTGTAAGCCACACCTCTGTAATCAAAATAAGTCTGGAATTCCGAGCCGACATTTTCGCCGAACAAAGGAGCCACAGAGTAAGGAATGAACATAATAGCCTGCGCGAAGATGATAGGCATCACATTCGCAGCATAAACCTTCAAAGGAATATACTGGCGGGCGCCGCTAAGAGCAGCCTTGCTGCCAGTACTCGACATCTGCTTAGCATACTGGAGAGGAACTCTCCGAGTACCCTGAACAAGAAGGAGGGCAAGGCCAATAACAATAAGCAAGAAGACGATTTCAAGAATGAACTTGATAAGACCACCTGCGTTAGACAATGACATTGCAAACTCCTCACCAAGAGCAGGAAGAAGTCGAGCAATGATACCGATAAGGATCACGAAAGAGATACCATTACCAATACCTTTATCTGTAATACGTTCACCGAGCCACATGACAAACATGCTACCTCCACAAAGGATCAATGTAGAAGAAAGATTGAACCAGAATGTAGTAGGCACTGCCTGTGCGGCCTGCATATGCAAGTTAACAAGATAGGCTGGGCCCTGTAGAAGTAATATAAGAACAGTAAGGATACGGGTATATTGCGTCAACTTACGTCTGCCGCTCTCGCCATCGCGCTGCATCTTCTTGAAAGAAGGCAGGGCAACCGTCATCAACTGGATAACAATTGACGCCGAGATGTACGGCATAATACCTAACGCAAAAATGGAAGCGTTGGAGAACGCTCCACCCGAGAACATATTGAGCAAGCCCATAATACCCTCAGAGGTCTGATTCTCCAACCCTTTCAAAAGATGTACATTAACACCAGGAAGTGCAATGAACGATCCTACACGGTAGATAAAAACGAATAATAAGGTTATGAGGATTCTGTCGCGAAGATCACGAATCTTCATAATATTCTTGAATATATCTACGATTTTTTTCATTATTACTTCTTCAAAGTTTCAACTTTACCACCAGCAGCTTCGATAGCAGACTTAGCAGATTCTGAGAAAGCGTCAGCAGTGACATTCAATGCCTTAGTGACAGCACCATTACCAAGAACCTTAACCAAGTCGTTCTTACCAACCAAGCCAGCTTCAAGAAGAACACTCTTGTTGATGTCAGCTACATTCTTATCGTTAGCCAACTTTTCCAAGTCAGCAAGATTGATAGCCTTGTAGGCAACACGGTTGACATTCTTGAAACCAAACTTAGGCAAGCGACGCTGCAAAGGCATCTGGCCACCTTCAAAACCAATCTTATGAGAATAACCAGAGCGAGAACCAGCACCCTTGTTACCGCGAGTTGAAGTACCTCCGTAACCTGAGCCCTGACCGCGACCTAATCTTCTTTTTCTATGGCTTGAACCCTTAGCAGGCTGTAAATTACTTAAATCCATTTTTGTAAATTTTTCTGAAATTATTTAACCTCGATTACCAAATGTCCAACGACCTTAAGCATACCGCGGACAGAAGGAGTATCCTCCTTCTCGATGATTGTGCCATTCTTCTTGAAGCCGAGTGCTTCCAAGTTGGCCTTCTGACGCTTAGTGCAATCGATTGCAGAGCGTACCTGTTTCAATTTGATCTTAGCCATACTTTTTAACCTTTAAATACTTTTTCAAGTGAAACACCACGATTTTGAGCAACGGTATAAGCGTCTCTCAACTGAGAAAGCGCCAACATAGTTGCCTTAACAAGGTTGTGAGGGTTAGAAGAGCCCTTAGACTTGGCAAGAACGTCCTTAACACCAGCACTTTCAAGAACAGCACGCATAGCGCCGCCGGCCTTCAAGCCAGTACCTTCAGAAGCAGGAATGAGGATAACTTCAGAACCGCTGAACTTTGCAAACTGTTCGTGAGGAATAGTACCCTTACGAAGAGGCACCTTAATCATAGCCTTCTTAGCGGCCTCAGTACCCTTTTCGATAGCAGCAGTAGCGTCGTTAGCCTTACCCAGGCCAAAACCTACCTTACCATTACCGTCACCAACGACCATAATAGCTGCGAAAGTGATTGCGCGGCCACCCTTGGTAACCTTAGTAACACGGTTAAGCGCTACCATGTGGTCAGTCAATTCAGACTCGCTGCTAGTGTTTGCTTGCTTTGTATTATTTTTATTTTCAGCCATAACCAATTAAAATTTAAGACCTCCTTTACGAGCTGCATCAGCCAGCTCCTGGACTCTTCCGTGATACAAATAACCATTACGGTCAAAAACAACCTCAGTGATACCAGCTGCAACAGCGTTCTTAGCGATAAGTTCACCAACCTTAGCAGCCTGTTCCTTCTTTGTGATCTTGCCAGTCTCGCCGAGAGAGAGAGAAGATGCAGAGCAAAGAGTCTTAGAGCTGAAAACGGTGATTTCACCTTCAGAAACACCATTGTGCTTCACTTCGAACTTATGAGCATATGTATCGTCAACAATCTGAGCATAAATCTGCTTGTTGCTACGGAAAACCGTAAGACGAGGTCTGCTAGCAGTACCAGAAACTTTCTTTCTGATGCTCATCTTTATCTTGTTTCTTCTTTGAATTTTGTCAGTCATAATAACCAAAGTTTACGTGTTATTTAGCGCCAGCAGACTTACCAGCCTTTCTACGAATCTGTTCACCAATGAACTTGATACCCTTACCCTTATAAGGTTCAGGCATACGGAAAGAACGAATCTTAGCACAAATCTGGCCAATCAACTGCTTGTCGCAGCTTTCGAGAGTAAGGAGAGGATTCTGGTTTCTTTCACTCTTAGTTTCAACCTTCACCTCAGCAGGGAGCTGGAAGTAGATAGCGTGAGAGTAACCAAGAGAGAACTCGATAACGTTGCCGTTGTTTGATACGCGGTAACCTACACCGACGAGTTCCATTTCCTTCTTATAGCCTTCAGAAACACCAACAACCATGTTGTTAACGAGTGCTCTGTAGAGACCGTGCATAGCCTTGTCGTTCTTTTCGTCGGTTGGACGAGTGAACTCGATCTGGCCGTCTTCTACCTTAACCGAAATACGAGGGTTGATGCTCTGAGAGAGTTCGCCCTTAGGGCCCTTTACAGTAACAGTGTTATCTTTTACAGAAACTGTAACACCACTTGGAATACTGATTGGTAATTTACCTATTCTAGACATTTACAATTCCTCCTAATTAATAAACATAACACAATACTTCGCCGCCAACCTTAAGCTCACGAGCTTCCTTGTCGGTGATAACTCCCTTAGAGGTAGAGACAATAGCAATGCCGAGGCCATTGAGGACACGAGGCATTTCCTTGTAGCCAGTATACTTACGTAAACCTGGAGTAGAAACACGCTTGAGGTTTCTGATAGCGTTAACCTTGTGAGCAGTGTCGTACTTCAAAGCGATTTTGATGGTGCCCTGAGGTCCATCCTCGACGAACTTGTAGTTCAAGATATAGCCCTTGTCGAGCAATATCTTTGTGATTTCTTTCTTAAGGTTTGAAGCTGGAACTTCAAGAACCCTGTGTTTAGCGCGGATAGCATTCCGCAATCTTGTTAGATAATCAGCTATTGGATCTGTCATAAAAATATAATTTAAATTGATCAGGAGATCCCTGACAATATTTAAAATAAGCGCTTACCAGCTTGCTTTCTTTACGCCTGGGATAAGACCAGCAGAAGCCATTTCACGGAATTGGATACGTGAAAGGCCAAAAACACGCATATAACCTCTTGGACGGCCAGTCAACTTGCAACGGTTGTGTGCACGTACAGGAGACGAGTTTTTAGGAAGAGCCTGAAGGCCCTGGTAATCACCAGCTTCCTTCAGTGCTTTTCTCTTTTCTGCATATTTGGCGCAAAGTTTTGCACGCTTAACCTCGCGTGCGATCATTGATTCTTTTGCCATCTATTTTACTTTTTAAAAGGTAAACCGAATTCTTTCAACAAAGCGTAACCTTCTTCGTCAGTTTTCGCCGAGGTCACAAAGGTAATATTCATTCCCATAATATTGGTAATAGAATCGATATTTATTTCAGGAAAAATGATCTGTTCCTGAATACCGAGAGTATAATTACCCATACCATCGAACTTAGATTCAATACCCTTGAAGTCGCGGATACGAGGTAAAGCGACGCGGACCAAACGTTCCAAGAACTCGTACATCTTCTCGCGACGGAGAGTCACACGAGCACCGATAGGAAGTTTCTTACGAAGCTTGAAGTTAGAGATATCCTTCTTTGAGATAGTAGCAACAGCCTTCTGACCAGAGATAGCGGTCAACTCGTTGATAGCGGTTTCAATAATCTTCTTATCATCGACAGCCTTACCGAGACCTTCGTTGATAACGATCTTCTCAAGAACAGGAACCTGCATCACTGTAGAATAACCAAATTGCTTGGTTAAAGCAGGAACGATACGCTCAGCGTATTCTTTTTTCAAACTTGCAGTATTCATTTCTTAACCTCCGCATCTTTAATTTCTTCACCAGATTTCTTAGCATATCGAACCAACTTGCCAGCCTCGTTGAGACGACGGCCAATACGAGTAGCCTTGCCAGTCTTAGGGTCAACCGGGTTTAAGTTAGAGATATGTATAGGAGCCTCCATGGTAACGATACCACCCTGAGGATTCTTGGCGCTAGGCTTGGTGTTCTTCTTAACCATGTTTACGCCCTTAACGATAGCGCGTTGTTCCTTAACAAGGACCTTGAGGACTTCAGCCTTAGTACCTTTGTCCTTTCCTGTGTTGACGTAAACGATATCGCCTTTTTTGATATGTAACTTAGTCATTACCTAAAAAATTGAAAATTAAAGAACTTCAGGAGCAAGAGAGATAATCTTCATATTAGTAGCACGAAGTTCACGCGCAACAGGACCGAAGATACGGCTTGCTCTCATTTCGCCAGCGCCGTTTAACAAAACGCAAGCATTGTCATCGAAACGGATGTAAGAGCCATCAGGACGACGGATTTCCTTCTTGGTTCTAACAACGACAGCCTTAGAAACTGTACCCTTCTTCATATCGCTAGAAGAAAGAACATCTTTAACTGTAACAACAATGATGTCACCAACAGAAGCGTAACGCTTGCCAGTACCACCGAGGACACGGATACACAATGCAGATTTACCTCCGCTATTGTCAGCTATATTCAATCTTGATTCTTGCTGTATCATAATTACTTAGCTTTTTCAACGATTTCGATGAGTCTCCATCTTTTAGACTTACTCAGAGGACGAGTTTCCATAATGCGTACTACGTCACCGATTTGGCATTCGTTCTTCTCGTCGTGAGCATGATATTTCTTCGTCTTGCTGACGAACTTCTTATAAATAGGGTGCTTCTCCTTATACTGGATAGAAACTGTAATGGTCTTGTCCATCTTGTTGCTTGACACAACACCCTGACGTACTTTTCTTAAGTTTCTCATAAATCAAGCTCAATTTTTAGTATTATTCAATTCTCTGGCACGCAACTCGGTAAGCATACGAGCGATGTCCTTACGAGAAGCCTTCAAGATAGCAGGGTTCTCGAGAGGAGAAACAGCATGCTGCAGTTTCTTGGCATTGAGATCCTTGACTGCGGCCTCCAGTTTAGCCTGAAGATCCTTATCTGACAATTCTTTTAATTCTGCTGCTTTCATAAATTAGGCATTTTGAGATAAATCGTAATCACGACGAACGATGAACTTGGTAGCTACAGGGAGCTTCTGAGCTGCAAGGCGGAGAGCCTCCTTAGCGATATCGTAAGGAACGCCGTCGACCTCGATGATGATACGACCAGGAGTAACGGTAGCAACGAAACCTTCTGGGTTACCTTTACCTTTACCCATACGTACATCCAACGGTTTCTTAGTGATTGGTTTGTCAGGGAAGATTCTCAACCAGATCTGACCTTCACGGTTCATGTAACGAGTAACAGCCACACGAGCAGCCTCGAGCTGACGACCTGTAATCCATCTTCTATCTTCCAAGACCTTAATGCCGAATGATCCGAAAGCAAGTTGGTTGCCACGCTGAGCGTTGCCCTTCAACCTACCCTTCTGCCATCTTCTGAACTTGGTTCTTTTTGGTTGTAACATTGTAATTCAAATGAAAAGTTAAACGGATTGTTTTTTACCATTCTTTTTCTTGCCGAAGCCCTTGCCGCCACGTTCGTTGCCGTATGAACGGCCATTGTCCTTAACAGCGGTAAAGTTAGGGGCGAGGTCTCTCTTACCGTAAACCTCACCACGGCAAATCCAAACCTTGATACCAATCAATCCGACCTTGGTCAAGGCAGAAGTTGCGCAATAGTCGATATCAGCGCGGAGAGTGTGCAGAGGAGTTCTACCTTCCTTGAACATCTCGCTACGTGCGATTTCAGCACCGTTCAAACGGCCAGAAACCTGCACCTTGATACCTTCAGCACCCATGCGCATTGCAGAAGAGATAGCCAAACGAGCAGCACGCTTGTAAGCGATTTTACCTTCAATTTGGCGAGCGATGTTATTTCCAACGATAACTGCATCGATTTCAGGCTTCTTAATTTCAAAGATGTTGATCTGAACATCCTTGTCGGTAATCTTCTTCATCTCAGCCTTCAACTTGTCTACTTCCTGGCCACCCTTACCGATGATGATACCTGGGCGAGCAGTACAGATAGTGATGGTAACGAGGTTGAGAGAGCGTTCGATAACAATCTTAGAAACGCTAGCCTTAGCAAGACGGGCATTTAGATACTTTCTAATCTTAGAATCCTCCAGAATAGTATCACCGTAATTCTTACCACCGAACCAGTTAGAATCCCAGCCTTTAATAATACCTAAACGGTTAGCTACCGGATTAATCTTTTGTCCCATCTTCTACAGTCTTTAAATCGTTAGAATCGTCTTTCTTGATAGAATTGATAGTGTCCACGAAAATAGTCACGTGGTTAGAGCGTTTGCGAATTCTGTAACCGCGGCCCTGAGGGGCGGTACGAAGGCGCTTCAACATGCCCGCACCGTCTACGCTGATGTTAGAAACGTAGAGGATGCCCTGTTCAGCCTTCTGTTCAGTTTTCTGCTCCCAGTTAGCGATAGCAGAACGCAAAAGTTTCTCTAAGCGGATAGAAGCCTCCTTAGGAGAGAAGTGGAGCGTACCAAGAGCTCTGTAGACTTCCATGCCGCGAATCATATCAGCAACCAAACGCATCTTGCGAGGAGAGGTAGGCACATCGTTAAGTTTAGCGAAGTACAAGCTCTTTTTAGCCTCTTTTCTTGCGTCAGCAGCTAGTTTTTTTCTTTGAGCCATATTTAAATGTTCTTTTTTCTTTTAATAACGGATTACTTTCTGTTGTTACCGTGACCTCTGAAGTTACGAGTCATAGAGAACTCGCCGAGCTTGTGGCCAACCATGTTTTCGGTAACAAAAACGGGAATAAACTTATTACCGTTGTGGACTGCGATTGTATGGCCCACGAAGTCAGGCGAGATCATAGAAGCGCGAGACCAAGTCTTGATAACGGATTTCTTACCGCTTTCATTCATTGCAAGCACCTTCTTCTCGAGTTTGACATCGATATATGGACCTTTTTTTAATGAGCGACTCATAAAAATACCTTAGTTTAAATGATTACTTCTTTCTTCTTTCAATAATGAACTTATTGCTAGCCTTCTTAGGAGTACGAGTCTTATAGCCCTTAGCCAACAGACCCTTACGAGATCTAGGGTGACCACCAGACTGACGACCTTCACCACCACCCATTGGGTGATCAACAGGGTTCATAACGACACCTCTGTTGTGTGGACGACGGCCCAACCAACGTGAGCGACCAGCCTTACCCGAGCTTTCCAAGAAGTGGTCAGCATTGCCGACTGTACCAACAGTGGCTTTGCATGAACAAAGAATCATTCGAGTTTCACCTGAAGGTAATTTCACGATAGCATACTTGCCTTCTCTCGAAGTCAACTGTGCACCTGTACCTGCTGAGCGGACCAAAGCAGCACCCTGACCTGGACGAAGCTCGATATTGTGAATCATCGTACCAAGTGGAATGTTCTGCAATGGGAGTGCGTTTCCGATTTCTGGAGCAACGTTTTCGCCTGAGAGCAGTTCCTGTCCAACCTGCAATCCGTTAGGCGCAAGAATATAGCGCTTTTCACCATCCTTGTAGAAGAGCAGAGCGATACGAGCCGAACGATTTGGATCGTATTCGATAGTCTTTACAACAGCTGGCACACCATCTTTTTCTCTCTTGAAATCAATTACTCTGAACTTTCTCTTGTGACCACCACCGATGTAACGCATGGTCATCTTACCAGTGTTATTACGGCCACCAGTAGATGTAAGGCCTTTTACAAGAGATTTTTCTGGCTTGTTTGTGGTAATTGTGTCAAACGAGCCAATAACTTTGTGTCTTTGCCCCGGTGTTGAGGGCGAGAATTTACGAACAGCCATTTTATTTAAATATTGCTATAAAAGTCTATTACTTGACCCTTCTCCAAAGTAACATAAGCCTTCTTATATACGCCGGTGTTACCAGAGATAAGGCCACGTTTAGTAGAACGTGTTTTAACCTTGCCGTTATACATTGAAGTGTTAACAGCAAGGACCTTTACATTATAAATCTCTTCAATAGCAGCCTTGATAGCTGGCTTTGAAGCTGACTTCAGCACACGGAAGCCATATACCGAACTCTCATTAAGGGCGGTAACCTTCTCTGTTACAATAGGTTTAACTATGATTCCCATCTTATTATGCATTTAAAGTTTGTTCAATATTTGCCAATGCACTAACAGTGAAAATTACAGTCTTTGCGTCCATAATTTTATATGTGTTTAATTCAGAGACATTTACGACTTCTGTCTTAGGCACATTTCGGGCTGACAAATATACGTTATTATTTGCTTCTGACAAAGCCAAAACTGATTTCTTGTCAGAAATTTTCAAATTATTTAAGAAATTAACGTATGCTTTAGTCTTAGGAGCTTCAAAAGTGAAGTCTTCAACTACGATAATGTTATTTTCCTTTGCCTTATAAGAAAGAGCACCCTTGCGAGCGAGCTGCTTGGTCTTCTTGTTAAGCTTGAAAGAGTAGTCGCGTGGCTGAGGACCGAAAATACGTCCACCACCAACCAACACTGGTGACTTGATATCACCGCGGCGAGCACCGCCTCCACCCTTCTGCTTACCGAGCTTACGGGTAGAACCTGCGTTTTCGCTTCTTTCTTTTGCCTTGTGAGTACCCTGGCGCTTGTTAGCCATGTACTGTTTAACGCCCAAATAAATTACATGGTCGTTAGGTTCAATACCAAAGATGCTGTCGCTTAGTGTAACCTTCTTACCGGTATCTTCACCTTTTATGTTTAATACGCTCAGTTCCATTATTTATTGATGATTACGATTGAACCTTTAGTTCCTGGAAGAGAACCCTTCAAAACGAGTACGTTGTTCTCAGGAATAACTTTTAAAACTTCGAGATTCTTGATGGTAACAGTGTCACCACCCATGCGGCCAGCCATGCGCAAACCCTTGAACACACGTGCAGGATATGAACAAGCACCGATTGAACCTGGGTGACGCTGACGGTCGTCCTGACCGTGAGTAGACTGCTGCACACCACCGAAGTGATGGCGCTTAACAACACCCTGGAAGCCCTTACCCTTAGAGGTACCGCATACATCAACGAACTTGCTATCTGCGAAAAGGTCAACGGTGATTACATCTCCGAGGTTGTAATCCTCATCAAATTTGAACTCGGCCAAGTGTCTCTTTGGTGTTGTATTCGCCTTCTTGAAGTGTCCCAACTCAGCAGCAGAAGTGTTCTTTTCCTTCTTCTCCTCAAATCCAAGTTGGAATGCTTTGTAACCGTCCTTTTCAACGGTTCTTACCTGCGTTACAACACAAGGACCTACTTCGACAACAGTGCATGGCACATTTTTGCCCTCGGCACTGAAAACGGATGTCATTCCGATTTTTTTACCTAATAATCCTGGCATTTCTTTAAATATTAAAACTTAGACTTTAATTTCTACATCAACACCGCTTGGCAATTCAAGCTTCATAAGAGCGTCTACAGTCTTCTCAGTTGAAGAGAAGATGTCGATCAAACGCTTGTATGAAGACAACTGGAACTGCTCACGAGACTTCTTGTTAACGAAGGTAGAGCGGTTTACAGTGAAGATGCTCTTGTGAGTTGGAAGCGGAATTGGACCGCTAACAACAGCACCAGTGCTTTTTACAGTCGAAACGATCTTCTCTGCTGACTTGTCAACCAGAGCATAATCGTATGACTTCAATTTGATTCTGATTTTTTGACTCATTTTGAATCTATGAAATTTACTTGTTTTACAAAATTAGGATAATTACTTAAGAAGATCTACACGACCCTTAGCCTCTTCTACAACTGCCTTAGCAATCTGGTTGCTTACAGGATCATAGTGAGAGAACTCCATTGAAGATGTTGCACGACCTGAAGTGATGGTACGCAAAGAGGTCACATAACCGAAGGTTTCTGCGAGAGGCACCTTAGCCTTAACGACACGGGCACCAGTACGAGAAGTTTCCATACCCTCAACCTGACCACGGCGCTTGTTCAAGTCACCGATAACGTCACCCATGTTTTCTTCTGGAGTAACAACTTCAAGCTTCATGATTGGCTCAAGCAAGATTGGCTTAGCCTTAGCACATGCAGCCTTGAACGCGAGGTTAGCACAGATTTCGAATGAAAGCTGGTCAGAGTCAACTGGGTGATAAGAACCGTCGACAACAACAACCTTCAAGCGGTCAACTGGGAAGCCGGCAAGTACACCGTTCTTCATAGCGTTTGTGAAACCTTTCTGGATTGCAGGGATGAATTCCTTAGGAATGTTACCACCCTTAACCTGATCGATGAACTGGAGAGAGCCAACGAAATCGTCATCAGCAGGACCAACTTCGAGGAGCATATCAGCATACTTACCACGACCACCAGACTGCTTCTTATAAGATTCGCGGTGGCTAACAGTAGCAGTGATAGCTTCCTTGTAGTTAACCTGAGGCTTACCCTGGTTACATTCAACCTTGAACTCACGTTTCAAACGGTCGAGGATGATATCCAAGTGAAGCTCACCCATACCAGAGATGATAGTCTGACCACTCTGTTCGTCGGTGCGAACACGGAAAGTAGGGTCTTCTTCAGCCAACTTAGCAAGACCCATACCGAGCTTATCAACATCGGCCTGAGACTTAGGCTCAACAGCGATACCAACAACCGGCTCAGCGAACTTGATAGACTCAAGAACGATAGGAGCGTTTTCGTCGCAAAGAGTATCACCAGTACGGATATCCTTGAAACCTACACCAGCGCAGATATCACCAGCTTCGATAGTCTCGATAGCGTTCTGCTTGTTAGAGTGCATCTGGAACAAACGAGAAACACGTTCCTTCTTGCCAGAGCGTGGGATGAACACGTAAGAACCAGCATCGAGCTTACCAGAATAAACACGGAAGTAGCAGAGACGGCCGTTGAACGGATCGGTAGCGATCTTGAATGCGAGAGCGCAAAGAGGCTCTTCAACATCAGCGTGGCGAACGACCTCAACATTTTCGTCATCGATAGAGTGACCAACGATATCGTTGTTGTCCTTAGGGCTTGGCAAGTATGCGCAAACAGCGTCAAGCATAGTCTGCACACCCTTGTTCTTGAAAGAAGAACCGCAAATAACAGGGAAAAGCTTGTTAGCAAGCGTACCCTTGCGGATAGCAGCACGGATCTGGTCTTCAGAGATTGAATCAAGTTCACCACCGAGGAACTTCTCCATGATATCGTCATCGAATTCGGCAATAGCTTCGAACATCTTCTCACGCCATTCCTTTGCCTCATCGAGCAAGCCAGCTTCAATTTCATCTACTTCATATTCAGCACCCATAGTCTCATCGTGCCAGAGGAGTTCCTTCATAGTTACCAAATCGATAACGCCCTTGAAGTTTTCCTCAGCGCCTACAGGTATCTGGATAGCACAAGAATTAGCACCAAGCATTTCCTTAATCTGCTTAACTACGTCGTAGAAGTTAGCACCAGAACGGTCCATCTTGTTAACGTAGCAGATACGAGGAACACCGTACTTTTCAGCCTGGTTCCATACAGTTTCAGACTGTGGCTGAACACCACCAACTGCACAGAAAGTTGCAACAGCGCCGTCAAGCACACGGAGAGAACGCTCAACCTCAGCAGTGAAGTCTACGTGTCCCGGAGTGTCAATCAAGTTGAACTTGTACTTGTTGCCAGCATAGTTCCAGAAAGCGGTAGTAGCAGCAGAAGTGATGGTTATACCACGTTCCTGCTCCTGAACCATCCAGTCCATTGTTGCAGCACCATCGTGAACCTCACCGATCTTGTGAGTAAGACCAGTATAGTAGAGGATACGCTCTGAAGTTGTGGTCTTACCGGCATCGATGTGGGCCATGATACCGAAATTTCTTGTAAAATGTAAATCGTACTTAGCCATTTGTAATGTAAAAAAAGTGTTTGAAGAAAAAGATTAGAAACGGAAGTGTGCGAATGCACGGTTAGCCTCAGCCATCTTGTGCATGTCTTCCTTACGCTTGAACGCACCACCCTGAAGGTTGTAAGCGTCAGAGATTTCAGCGGCGAGTTTCTCAGCCATAGAGTGGCCGCTTCTCTTACGAGCGTAGATAATCAAGTTCTTCATTGAAATAGATTCCTTACGGTCAGCGCGGATTTCAGTAGGAACCTGGAAAGTAGCGCCACCAACGCGGCGAGACTTTACTTCAACCAATGGGGTGATATTTTCCAAAGCCTTCTTCCAGATGTCGAGCGGAGTCTTCTCCTCGTTAGGGAACTTAGCCTTGAGGTTTTCCAATGCAGAATAGAAGATAGTATAAGCGATGCTCTTCTTTCCGTCGTACATCAAGTGGTTAACGAAACGTGTAACCATAACTTCGTTGAAAACGGGATCTGGTAAAATAACCCTTTTCTTTGGTGTTGATTTTCTCATTTTTTTGAAAAATGTTCTGTTTTTGTTTTGGTTGCTAATACGCTTCAACGGGTACGTTTACCCATTTACTCAACCGGACCTTGCTACCAGTAAACTCAAACAATTGTTAATAATAGTAGTTATTAAAGGAAGAAATACTAATAATTACTTCTTAGCTCCTTCTTTAGGACGCTTTGCTCCGTACTTAGAGCGACGCTGGGTACGGCCTGAAACAGCGGCAGTATCAAGAGTACCGCGAACGATGTGGTAACGTACACCTGGAAGGTCCTTCACACGACCACCACGTACCAATACGATTGAGTGCTCCTGCAAGTTGTGGCCTTCACCTGGGATGTAGGCGTTAACTTCCTTCTGGTTAGTCAAGTGTACACGGGCAACCTTACGCATTGCAGAATTTGGCTTCTTAGGGGTTGCTGTGTATACTCTCACACACACACCACGTCTCTGTGGGCAAAGATTAAGCGCTGGAGACTTACTCTTGTCTTCCAAGCTAGTCCTTCCTTTTCTAACTAATTGTTGAATAGTAGGCATTTTTTTGAACTTTTAATTAACTTTGATATATACTTACTAATAGTAGTTTGCAAAATTACACAAAAAAAATGAATTGAGAAAATATATACGAAAAATTTCTATCATCCTGAATATAAAGCATAAAACTTTGGCTTTGAAACCATCGCACCACCCCACTATTTTTCATTTTCGGGTACAAACAACCCCCTAACTCTTCCTAGAAATGTTATATTTGCATATATAAAATTAGAATTTTGATGACTGAACAGAAAGATAACATCATTTTTCCAGAGTCTTCCGGCATTAAGGCCTACGAGGAGAAACTGCGGATTAAGGAGCAAGAAGAGAAAAGCAAGCACAAAAAATGGGTGCAGATATACCTATTATATATAGCGGTGGCCGCCATCATCGTCTACATATTCCCTTCCGGTTCAAAGTTCAACTACTCGTACGAGATGGGAAAGCCCTGGATATACGAGGCCTTGACTGCGCCAGGCAACTTCCCCATTCTGAAGTCTGCCGACGAGATGACGAAAGACTACAACATGCTTCTTAAACAGTACTACACTCCCTACTTCCATATTGACGAGTCGGTGGAGAAAGACATGCTGAAGAAATTCGACAAAGATGCCGAGAAAATGACGGCTAACTATGGAGAAGAATATACCTTATATATAAGGAAGCAGTTAAAGAAGATTTACAACGACGGCATTATCGACAACGACAACAAAGACAACATCGACAAACTAGGCATAAGCAAGATAAAACTGCGCCAAAAAGGCGAGAAGGACGAAGATGACTACTACGCCGACTTCGACCTGAAGAGCCAGCATACCATTAAAGAGGCCTACGAACTGATTGTCAACAACACGCCCCAAGGTTACAGCAAGAAGACCGTAACAGCCTACAACATCAACAACTACCTGAAGCCTACGCTAGTCTTTGAAGAAAGCATCTCGCAAGAGCAAAAAGACTACATCAGAAGCCAGATGTCTGACACCAAGGGAATGGTGCAAGACGGACAGAAGATTGTAGACCGCGGTGACATTGTGTCGGCCGACACATATATGATACTGAACTCGCTAAAACACGAGATCGAAATCGGGAACATGGGTTCCACCTCAAAAACGGCCTTATTCGGGCAAGCCATCTGCGTGTTGTGTATCCTCACCGCCCTATTTCTGTATTTCGTCCTATTCCGCGACTTCTACATCAACAGACGCCGTATGCTCTTCGTGCTGGGAATGATAATCGGCCTTTGTGCCCTCACGGCTTACGTCACCCAGCTGTCTTACGAGGTGCGCGACCTTACAGTGTACATAATACCTTATGCGATGGTACCAATCACCATCAGCACATTCTTCGATACCCGCACCGCCCTATTCACGCACTTGACCACAGTGCTTATCTGTTCACTGATAGCGCCACACGAGTTTGAGTTTCTGTTGTTGCAGATTCTAATCGGAATGATCTGCATCAGCACCCTTAAAACCTTCTACCAGCGTTCACAGCTGTTCAAGACGGTCGGCATCATCGCCAGCATCTATATTCTCACATACAGCGGATTGGTGTTGACCCACACCACCGGATGGGTACAGAACGACACCATGGTATATGTCTCATTCGTTATAAATGCCATATTACTGCTGTTCTCATATCCGCTCATCTTCGTGTTTGAGAAACTGTTCAATTTCACATCAGACATCACTCTGGTAGAGCTTACCAATTCAAACAACCCACTACTCCGCCAATTTTCTGAAGTTGCGCCAGGCAGTTTCCAGCATTCGCTACAAGTTTCTAATCTGGCTAGCGACGCAGCAGACCACATCAACTGCAACGCACTGCTTGCCCGCGCCGGCGCACTATACCACGACATCGGCAAGATGGCTAACCCTATCTACTTCACCGAGAACCAGAATGGCTTCAACCCACATGCAAAGCTGTCGCCAATGGATAGTGTGCGAATCATTACCAACCACGTTACAGACGGACTCATTATTGCACGACGAAACAGTCTGCCAAAGCAGTTGCAAGACTTCATAGAGAGCCACCATGGTAAAAATCCGGTCCGTTACTTCTACAACACATATTGCAACGAGCATCCCGACGAAGAGGTCAACATCGCAGACTTCTCATACAAAGGAAAACTACCTAGCACTAAGGAAGAGGCGATAGTAATGATTTGCGATTCGGTGGAAGCAGCCTCTAGAAGTTTGGACTCTTATACAAACGAAAAAATTAACGACCTCGTTGAGCGACTGGTTGCAGCCCAACTTAAAGACGGAGCCTTTGCCGATGCCCCTATCACTCTGAAGGAAATAGAGACCATCAAGACGGTGTTAAAGGAAAAACTAAAGAACCTTTATCACACACGCATCCGTTATCCGGAATTAAACAAAGAGAACAAAAAATAACGAGGCTCAAAAATACGAATGGAGAGTAAATGAATTCATTTACCCTCCATTCGTATTTATAACCTATTGATTTACTTCATTTGTGTAGCGCCAGACACAGCATCTGTCTGTTTCTCTATCGGAGAGCCGTAAGTAGCTTTTAGTTCCTCTGAATTAATCACAGACTGGAAATCGGACGGATTAAACTTCACCGGAGACGTAGAGAACTCAGGCACATTGTAGCACTTCAACAAGTTCAAATCGTGCCGAGGATCATCGTGGGGAATCAGCACCGGTTTCGACGCTTTCCCGTCAGCACCGATATGTGAGAAATATGGCCGCGAGTAGTTTCCATCGAACCGGCGCGAAGAAAAGACGAACCACTTGCTGTTTTTCGACCAATCGTGATAGCTGTCCGATTC
>ODAJ012188489.1_pt1 | contig 24953 bp, 14 predicted proteins | sample 1539241 | NCBI WGS metagenome assembly ODAJ01 (sample SAMN02144231, study PRJEB22623) | gut metagenome | biome: sheep rumen | host: Ovis aries | place: New Zealand
TTGTCGTAAGCCAAAGGATTCTGCTGCAAACGCTCTGCTACTATCTGGTCGGTAACCACGACCTTCTCGTCCTTCTCTGCCGCTTCGTAAAGAAGCTCGATGATATTCAATAATTTACGGGCATCACCTCCGCTGTAACGCATCAGAGCAGCTGTCTCCTGAAGGTCGAAGGGTTTCTGTTTCAGGATAGCATCCTGCTTCGTTACCCTCTCAACAAGAGCCATTAGGTCCTCTTGATCCAAAGGCTTTAAGGTATAGACCTGACAACGACTCAGAAGCGGACGTATCACCTCGAACGACGGATTCTCTGTTGTTGCACCTATCAAAGTGACGACACCTTGCTCAACCGCTCCTAATAAGGAATCCTGCTGCGACTTACTGAAGCGATGGATTTCATCAATAAAAAGGATGGGCGTTGCAGTATTAAAGAATCTGTTCCCCTTTGCCTTATCTATCACATCCCTTACTTCCTTGACACCGCTGGTAACAGCACTTAGGGTATAAAAAGGAGTCTGTAACTGATGAGCTATGATAGTGGCAAGTGTTGTCTTACCAACTCCAGGAGGGCCCCACAAGATGAAGCTGCTTAGCCGACCGCCCTCAATCATACGACGCAACACGGCACCTGGACCTACCAGATGACGTTGCCCGACATAATCGTCGAGCGTAAGCGGACGCATTCTTTCTGCTAATGGTGCCATATCGAATGCAAAAATACAAATAAGTGAGCGAAATGCAAAATTAAATTTCATTTTTCAATTTTATCTTTTCTCTTTTCTCTTTTATTTGTATATTTGCGGCATGAAACTATCTATATTGATTCCAACCTTTAACCAAGACTGCACCCAGTTAGTGCATGATCTCTTGGAGCAGCTCCCTCAGGATGCTGAAATCATAGTGGCAGATGACGGTAGCACCGCTATCCCCATCCGTGACAGCAATGCCAGCATAGCAGAACTTCCTCAGTGCCGCTATTGGCAGGCCAAGATGAACCTGGGACGAGCCAAAATACGCAATCTGCTTGCCGAGATGGCCCAAGGAGAATGGATACTATTTATAGATAGCGACGCACAGGTACGCAGCAAGGATTACATTGCCTCTTACCTAAAGCTGACAGATGGAAACCAAGTAATTTGTGGCGGAACAGGCAACTTCGATAGTTGCCCCTCGAAGGAAAAAGCACTTCGTTACAAATACGAAGTACATGCAGAACGAAAAAGAACATTAAAGGAAAGAAGAAGGCATCCTTATGCTCAGTTCACCACCTTTAATTTCATGATTCAGCGCGAACTGTTCATGCAGATACGTTTCTGCAACGAGATATGCGACTACGGACACGAGGACTCTCTGTTTGGACTGGAACTGAAAGACCGTAAGATTCCTGTCTTGCACATCGACAACAAACTTATCCATACAGGACTGGAGAACACGCCATCCTACCTACGCAAGGTAAAGACCTCTCTCTTTACACTCTCAAGACTGGATGAAAAGGTTCAACGCAGAATCACCATTTCTGCCATCGCCCTCTGCCTAAAGAAATGTCACCTCAAGGGACTTACCACTTGGCTCTTCAATGTCAGCAAGAGCAAGATGAAGCAGAACCTGCTTGGTGAGAAACCGTCACTTCTGCTCTTCAAACTTTTCAAGTTAGGATTCTATTGCAAGATTATGCCATAAGGCGTTTACCTTAGCACCTTACGACCTCCCTTTACAAAGATGCCATGGCTGGCAGCGGGTAGATTGTATCTACGTCCCACGAGGTCATACTCACCCTCGCCATTTTGATTAGTAAGCTGAGATCCACGAGTTGTCAATGCATCCGTTGTCTCTGCTTCTGTTCCATATACCTGAAAGGCATACAACGCAGGAGCCGAAGCTGCATTCATTGACTCGCTTGTACGGGGAAACACCAACTTAACAAAGCGGCATCTTGTGGGAGTAGAGAGAACAAGCGTTTTCTTGCTGCTTGACCCAACATTCTTCCTGTCGGCAACCTTCGTCCAACATTCGTTCTCATCTCCCATAGGAGAGATAAGCGAAAGGTCAGGGCACTCATCAGACAAGAACACCTGATACGCATCCATATTCGTAGCCGATGCATCCAAACTCTTAGCATCATAAAGCAGGAGGCGTTTTACATCGTAGGATTTCTCCAAATCTATCAACACATACCTGAGTGGATCAGAGCCAGGCACACCCTTCGAAGGATTCCATGCGCGGCTCTTGTCGGAGACGCCCGTAAGCAGGTTCAATGGAGACCCTAACTGCGTAGAAACATCATAAGACAGCAACACTGTCTTACCAACACCTACCATGCCATCTGCCCTGCTGATATCCCTAACATACTGGCCGTATATGTCACATCCATATAACCTGATGGCATTGTCAGCCTCGCCCGAAGGACGTATGCCACGTGTAAAAACAAGTTTAACATAACGGGCTTCTACCGCAGGGAACGTTACATCCTTTATATCCTTTCCTGCAACATTCTCTTCATGAGCCACTAGCTTCCACTCGTCAGTCGAGTTAATACGGGTATACACCCACCATTCGGGGACATTGCCACAGTTTGACTCGTGCTGTCCGACATCCCTTACCACCACCCTATTGATGCTGTAGATTCCTGTAAACTCCATCACGACCCAAGGATTGTCGGTGCTGGTGTCGCACCACTTACTATTGGGATAAAGATAGCTGGCATTCAGATTCATGGGACCTTCGCTCTGCTTGGTACAGCCGCTGTATGAATTAACGAAGCAACGCATCTTACCGCTATTCACAGAAGTCCACTGATTCACTACCCCATCAGGAATCTCGACTGTTGGCAAAGGGTCGCCTACATGACTCGATTTCTTGGGATCATAGACTGCAACACCCACGAAGGAATCTGCACATCCGTAATACAGGAAATATTTGCCCTGATGATATACCAAGCCTTCTACGAATACCGTTCCTGCAGCATACTGGCCACTCTTCTCGAACGATGCCATGGGACGGAAGAACGGTTTATCCAGTCTGTCTATCAACTTTAGAGGGTCATCCTTGCTGAAGAGCATCTGACCAGCAGAATATGTTCCAGCAGCCAAACTGGTATCGCCACTTGAGCCACTCTTGTTCTTACCATTATATATTAATATAATACCATCCTCCGTCATAATGGCTGGTGGGCCACACTCCGTCATCGTACTATCGAAATGACCGTTTCGAGGCTTTGCCAACGTAATCAGATTGCCATCAGCATCAACCAATGGAGTCCAATCTACGAGGTTATCACTAACAGCGGCATATACAGCATATTCGCCCCAATACATAAGGTATTTCATCTCATTGTCTATCTTCACCTTGCAGGCCTGCAGGCGTCCGTCCTTAACCGTCGTAAGGATAGAACCGGATTTACAGAACAAGGTATTGAACTTGCCATCGTAGGCCTTCTGGAAACAAGGGCCATAGTGTGTCCACTTCTGCAAGTCAGGACTTGTTGCCACACTCAGACGGGCCGTCTTACGGTCGTAAGCCGTATATGTCATCACATACAGAGGCTTTCCATCTACCTCAGCCTCCACAACACGAGGATCCTCACAACCACCTGTCCACTCATATTTCATAGACATAGCCGAAGAATCAGGGAACATAACGGGTGTCTGCTGACGATAATCTATCGTTATGCCGTCTGCACTTTCCGTGTAACCTATACGTGATGTCCTTCTGCCGATTCCTACATTCGGATTATCCTCGGCACGATATAGTACACATACTTTTCCATTCTTCTCCACAGCAGCAGGATTGAACGTATCTGCACATTCCCACTTTACCTTTGTTCCCGACATAGGACATAAGAACAATGTATTCTCAATAGGACTGACGAGTGGATTAACTCCTTCTGGTCGTTCAAAACCGCCCAAGGCCCATTTCGGTAGCACATTGACATCAGCCAAAAGTGCTGAGCTGCAACAAAGCAAAAAAATAATGTTTAATAATTTTCTTACCATTGGTTAATACTTTTTTGACACAAAACTTTGCAAATTAACAAAGATTTTTGCAAACCAACAAGTATTAACAAGAATATTTTGAATTTAAGCCCATTCGCTGAGTTCCAGCCAACGCATGGATTTCTCATCGAGTTCTTCTGTAAGTTTAGGCAGACGTTTACTCATCTCTGTTATCTGCTCCACACTGATGGTGCCACTACTCAGGGCAGATTCTATCTGGGCCTTCTCTGCTTCCAAACGCTCTATATCCTGCTCCAACTGAGAGAACTCCTGCTTTTCCTTGAAGGTAAGCCTTCTTTTCTGCTCGTCACGAGGTTTGGCCTTTGAGGGAGCAGCAGCCTGTGAGTTCTTGGAAACGGGTTCTGGTTTACGCTCCTCCAGTTTTTCCCATTCGCGGTATTGCGAATAGTTGCCAGGAAAATCCTTTATATCACCCTCGCCATGGAAAACAAGAAGATGGTCTACTACCTTGTCCATGAAATAGCGGTCGTGACTGACTACAATCACACAGCCATGGAAATCCTGCAGGTATTGTTCCAGAATCTGCAAGGTAACAATATCAAGGTCGTTCGTAGGCTCGTCCAGCACCAGGAAATTGGGATTCTGCATCAGAACGGTGCAAAGATGCAGCCTTCGCTTCTCGCCGCCAGAAAGCTTGTAGATGTAGTTCTGCTGCTGAAGGGGTGTGAACATAAAGTGCTGCAGGAACTGCATGGCAGAGAGATGACGTCCACCACCAAGATCCACAAACTCTGCAATCCTGCGCACAGCATCAATAACCTTCATCTGCTCGTCGAACTGCATGCCATCCTGGCTATAATAACCGAATTTCACCGTCTCGCCAACAACGAAACGACCAGAATCTGGCTTCACCTCGCCAAGAAGCATCTTAACGAATGTACTCTTTCCCGTACCGTTTCCGCCAACAATGCCCATCTTCTCATATCGCGAGAAGTTATAATAGAAATCCTTAAGGATTACCTTCTCCGTAGCAGTAGACGTAGGATCCTTCAACGGGAACTTCTTACTTACATACTCAGCCTCGAATATTTTGCTGCCAATATAGGCGCTTTTCATCTCCAAACGGACCTGCTGTTCCTCTATGCGCTTCTTGGCCACCTTCTCCAACTCATAGAAAGCCTCTTCGCGATAACGAGCCTTATGACCACGCGCCTGAGGCTGGCGGCGCATCCAATCAAGTTCTGTACGATAAAGGTTATTGGCACGCGTAATTTCCGAACGAGCCACATCCAGGCGTTCCTGACGTTTCTCTAAGTAGTAGCTATAGTTGCCCCTATAGGTATAAACGGTCTCATCGTCCAGCTCCAAAATCACTGAACAGATATTATCCAGGAAATACCTGTCATGTGTTACCATAAGCAGGGTGATATTGCTTCTATTCAGATACCCTTCCAACCACTCTATCATCTGAATATCCAAATGGTTGGTAGGCTCGTCGAGAATCAGAAAATCTGGTTCCATAATTAGCACATTAGCCAAAGCTACACGCTTAAGCTGTCCACCAGACAGCTGGCACAAAGGTTTATGGAACTCCGTGATAGACAATTTAGACAGAATAGTCTTACTGCGGTTTTCATAATCCCATGCCTTTTGGTGATCCATTTTGTCCAAGATCTCCTGAAGACCGGGATTCCCTGGAGTTGCCATACAATGCTCATATTCGCGTATCAGATTCGTTGTCTCGTTTCCATGCCAGAAACAAGCCTCCAGTACCGTCATATCCATCGGATAGTGAGGTGCCTGCTCCAGATAGCCGATACGAAGGTCATTGTGGTAGATAACATTACCCTCGTCAGCCGTATCCTTACCCGCCAGAATATTCAACAATGTACTTTTGCCTGTTCCGTTTTGGGCTATAAGACCGACTTTCTGCCTCTCAGCAATGCTGAAAGACAAATCTTGGAACAAAGTACGATCCCCTACTCTGCGTGTTAAATTCTGAACTTGTAAATATGAAACCATGTGAAATTTTCTGCAAAAGTAGTTAAAAACGGCGGATTATTAAAATAATTTCACACGGAATATTTGGAAGATAAAAGGTTTTACCATAACTTTGCGGTGATTTTTGAAAGAGATGCCTAAATCGGGCCCCTATCTAAATTATCCGACACCTTATTATTTTATATAATTATTAAGCATAAAAACTATGCATAAAAAGAACGAACTGGAAAGTATGAGTTCTGACGAATTGGCAGCACTTGCCAAATCACTTGGCGTGAAGGTTATTAGCGACCAAACAGAACTAATCTACAACATCATAGACGCGGAATCTGTGCAACCTGTCGAGAGCCCAGAGAAGAAGAAGACTACCCGCAAAAAAGCCGAGAAAGAAAAACCATCCACAAAAAAGAAGGAAAAGGCTGAGAAGGTAGAGAAAGAGGAAAAGACAGAGACAAAAACCACAGAGAAAAAGACTACCCGCAAGAAAGCAACTGCTACAGAAAAAGCAGAGAAAAAAACAGAAAAGGCAGAAGCTCCCAAGGAAACAGAGAAAGCTGAAGAGCCAAAAGTTGCTGTTGCAGAAGGAGAGGCTCCAGCAAAGAAAAGAAGGAAAAGAATTGGAGAAACAAAGGCTGAGGCAAAAGCCCAGCTGGCAAAGATACAGGAAGAGGAGCAGAATGCTGCACCTGTTCAAGAACCCATAAAGGAACCTGTAGTTGAGCCTATTCAGAATAAGACAAAACAGCCAGAAGAACAGGAGATTACAGAGGATATGGTAAGAAAATTCTTCAGCACCGGCGACGACTTCATTATCCTTCAGGATATTCCCAAATTAGAGGAGCAGGTGGAGATGGCTGCAACAAGCATTTACCCCAACAATCGTCCAGAGGCAGACACACGTATTATCGACGATCTGCCCGAGATAGGAAGAGTTCCACTGCAGAAGGAAGAAGAGAAATACGACTTCGGAGAGAATATCCGTGGCGAAGGAGTTTTGGAAGTAATGAACGAGGGATTCGGTTTCCTGCGCAGCAGCGACTATAACTACCTGAGCAGCCCCGATGATATATATGTAAGTTCACAAATTATCCGTCAGTACGGACTGAAGACCGGCGACGTGATTGAAGGTCCTGTAAGACCTCCACGTGAGAGCGAGAAATATTTCCCTCTTATTAAGGTGGAGACCATCAACGGTTGCAACCCCGATGAGGTTAGAGACCGCAGTCCTTTCGAGAACCTTACCCCACTCTTCCCCGACGAGAAGTTCCAGCTTTGCAACGGCGTGAATGACACTATGTCGGCACGTGTGGTTGACCTCTTTGCCCCCATCGGTAAAGGTCAGCGTGCGCTGATTGTGGCTCAGCCCAAGACAGGTAAGACAATTCTGATGAAGGATATTGCCAACGCCATTGCTGCCAACCATCCCGAGGCATACCTGATTATGCTGCTCATCGATGAGCGCCCTGAGGAGGTAACAGATATGGCCCGCACCGTAAAGGCAGAAGTTATCGCCAGCACCTTCGACGAACCTGCTGAGCGCCACGTGAAGATTGCAGGAATCGTCCTGGAGAAAGCCAAGAGAATGGTTGAGTGCGGACACGATGTGGTGATCTTCCTCGACTCTATTACACGTTTGGCTCGTGCTTACAACACCGTTTCACCCGCCAGCGGTAAAGTGTTGAGTGGTGGTGTGGATGCTAACGCCCTGCACAAGCCCAAGCGATTCTTCGGAGCAGCCCGTAACATCGAGAACGGCGGTAGCCTTACCATCATTGCAACAGCCCTTACAGATACAGGTAGTAAGATGGACGAAGTTATCTTCGAGGAATTCAAGGGAACAGGTAACATGGAGTTGCAGCTCGACCGAATGCTCAGCAACAAGCGTATCTTCCCTGCTGTTAACATCGTTGCCAGCAGCACACGAAGAGACGATCTGTTACAAGACAAAATGACCCTCGACCGCATGTGGATCCTGCGTAAGTTCCTCAGCGACATGAATGCTATCGAAGCCATGAACGAGGTTAAGTCAAGATTGGAGCACACAAAGACAAACGAAGAGTTCCTTGTAAGCATGAATTCCTAATTCAGCACAAAAATACAATATTTAACATACAAGAGCGCATAATCACAGGTTATGCGCTCTTTTTTTTTTCGCACAGCATCCAAGGATTGTTAAATAATTACAATTATTTATACAATTCCAAAAATGCCACCTCATTATTCTGCAAAAATTCATACCTTTGCACCCGATTTAGACTTAACAGGTGAAAAAGATAATCAAAAATTCAAATAAAAAGATGAAAATGAAACTGAAGTACATCTCTATTATTGGCGTAGTAGCTGCAAGCATTCTTTCTTCATGCAGCGACAATTCACAAAGACAAATGCCAACAGCAAACTTCGAAACTATGAAGGTTACGACCAAGGATGTAACCATGAACACAAAATACAGTGCCACCATTCGTGGACGTCAGGATATTGACATTATGCCACAGGTAAGCGGCACACTGACAAAGCTTTGCGTAACGGAAGGACAGGTTGTAAAAGCAGGACAGACCTTGTTCATCATCGACCAAGTTCCCTATCAGGCAGCACTGAACACAGCACTGGCGGCATTAGAGTCAGCCAAGGCTCAGCTGGCAACCTCTCAGTTGGAGTACGACAGCAAGAAGCAACTCTTCGATCAGCATGTTGTCAGTGAGTTCGACATCCAGAAGGCCAAAAACGCCTTGCAGACAGCAAAAGCTGTGCTGGCACAGTCACAGGCTCAGGTGGTCAATGCCCGTAACAACCTCAGCTATACAGTTGTGAAGAGTCCTTCAAATGGTATTGTAGGAACGCTCCCCTATCGTCAGGGTGCTTTGGTAAGCCCCAGCATGGGTCAGCCTCTTACCACCGTCAGCGACAACAACCAGATGTATGTTTACTTCTCAATCAACGAAGCACAACTACTGGCTATGTCTCGTGAAAGCGGTAGCGCAGAGGCAGCCATCAAAGCTATGCCTGAGATTAAGCTGTTACTGGTTGACGGCAGCGAATACAAGTATACTGGCAAGGTTGAGAGCATTAGTGGTGTCGTCGATCGCTCAACAGGTACCGTACAGGTTCGTGCCGTCTTCGACAACCCCGAAAAACTGCTGCATAGCGGAAGTACAGGCTATGTTGTCATTCCCACTGTATATAAGGACAGAATCGTCATCCCCACTACAGCTACCGTCCAGATTCAGGACAAGTTCAAGGTCTACCTTGTCGATAAGAACAACATTGCCCACGAGCAGCTTGTTGTTACCGAGTCACACACCAATGGCAAGGAATATGTAATTAAGGAAGGACTGAAGACTGGTGATGTTATTGTAGCCGAAGGAGCAGGTATGCTTAAGGACGGACAGAACATCAAACCTAATAAGTAAGTTTAGAGTTGATAGTTTAGAGATTAGAGTTTAGAGTTTAGAGACATATAAAAGTCAATGAAAGGAAATATATTTATCAAAAGACCTGTAATGGCCATCTCTATAGCCATTATGATTCTGTTGGTGGGTGCCATATCATTCACATCGCTCCCTCTGGAGCAGTACCCTGATATCGCTCCTCCAACCGTATCGGTCAGTGCCACTTATACTGGTGCCAGTGCAGACGCAGTAATGAAGGCCGTTATCCAGCCCTTGGAGGAAGGTATTAACGGTGTAGAAAACATGTTGTACATGAGCAGTACTGCCACCAACTCAGGTTCTGCAACCATTAACGTAGTCTTCAAGCAGGGAACAGACCCCGATATGGCTGCCGTGAACGTACAGAACCGTGTAAGCCGTGTACAGGGTTTGCTACCACAGGAGGTTACCCGTATCGGTGTTTCCACCACCAAGAGACAAACTTCATTCCTGCAGATCGACTGTCTTGTCAGCGAGGACGGAACATACGACGAGGACTTTATCTCCAACTACCTTGACATTAACGTCATCCCCCAGATTAAGCGAGTAGAAGGCGTAGGAGACGTAATGCTCCTGGGCGGAACCTATTCACTGCGTATATGGATGAAGCCCGAGCAGATGGCCCAGTATGGTGTAGTACCCGATGACATCACCGCAGCCATGGCCGAGCAGAATCTGGAGTCGCCCGCCGGACAGTTAGGCGAGAAACCCGTAAACGGTTCACACGGCGACGGAGTTGACAACTATTACCAATACACCCTTAAGTACAAAGGACGTCTGAAGGAAATCTCCGAATTCGAGAACATTGTCATCCGCGCTAATGCCGATGGAACAATTCTACGACTCAAGGATATTGCCGATGTAGAGTTGGGCGCCATCAGTTACTCCTTCCATGGTGAAGCCAACGGACATCCCGGTGTAACCTTCCTCTGCTTCCAGTTAGCCGGTGCTAATGCCAAGGAAACCAATGACCGCGTAAGCGCCAAGTTGGATGAGTTGGGCAAAGAACTGCCCAAGGGTATGAAATTCATCAAGATGATGTCCAGCAACGACTTCCTTCTGGCTTCTATTGCCAATGTAGAGGAGACCCTCTTCATTGCCATCCTTCTGGTAGTATTGGTGGTTTACTTCTTCCTGCAGGACTTCAGAGCCACCATCATTCCCTCCATTTCCATTATTGTATCTCTGGTCGGCACTTTTGCCTGCCTCTCCATAGCCGGCTTTACACTGAATCTGCTGACACTCTTCGCCCTCGTGCTAGCCATCGGAACGGTGGTGGACGATGCTATCGTTGTTGTAGAGGCCGTTCAGGCAAAATTCGATGCCGGATATACCAGTCCCTATCAGGCAACCAAGGATGCCATGAGTGACGTAACCATGGCAGTAATCTCATGTACATTCGTTTTCATGGCAGTGTTTATCCCTGTCAGTTTCACAGGTGGAACCGCAGGAATCTTCTACACCCAGTTCGGCGTAACACTTGCCACAGCCGTCGGTCTCTCGTGTGTCAGTGCCCTAGTGCTCTGTCCTGCCCTGTGCGCTATCATGATGCGTCCCGCTAGCGAGGAGCGCCGCAAGGGCTTCTTCGGAAATATCAACTACCGCACTCGTCTTGCCTACGAAGCCACCTACTCAGCCATGATGGAGAAGTATACCAATGTGCTGCGCCGCATGGTTTCGCGCAAAGTCAGATATTACGTTAGTTTCGGCGCACTTGCCGTAGCCATAGTAGGTGTACTCTTCTTTGCCAGCCACCTCCCCGGAGGACTTGTTCCCAGCGAAGACCAGGGTGTATGTATGATGAATGTCAGCGCCGTTCCCGGCAGCAATGTGGCATCCACCTACGAGGTAATGAACAAGGCTCAGAAAATCATCGAGAGTGTACCCGAAGTTAAGGAATATACCAAGGTAGCCGGCTATGGCTTCATGTCAGGTCAGGGAACATCCTATGGTATGTCAGTAATTCGTCTCAAACCATGGGGCGAACGTCAATACGGTCTTAGCTTTGGATTTGCCACGCTAGCATTTCTGTCTCTCGTTATTTCTCTGATTGTATTTGTACGAAGTCTGTTTACCCGTAAAAAGGTATTCAAGAAAGCTTTGGCTTTCGTTGTTATAGGAGCATTGTCTGTCATAGCACTCATGAACTATCATCCTCTGGATAATATGATGAGCACCAGCACCATGGTGGCAAATGCCAAGTTGAATGCCCGTCTGTTGAAGGAGATTCCTGAGGCTCAGTGCTTTGTCTTCGAGCCCGGTATGATTCCTGGCTACGGTATGGGTTCTATCGAGTTGCAGTTGCAAGACAAGACGGGAACCGCTGACAAGGAGGTCTTCTTCAACTACACCAAGGAATTCATCGCCAAGTTGAGCGAGCACCCCGAGGTTGGACGTTGTATCACCACCTACGAGCGTAACTTCCCCCAGTTCGATGTCGAGGTAGATGCCGCACAGTGCAAGCGTGCAGGAATCTCTCCCACTACCGTACTAAACGCTCTCGCCAGCTATTGCGGTGGTGCTTATATCAGTAACATGAACCAATTCAGTAAGGTCTATCGTGTGATGCTGCAGAGCAATCCTCAGAGCAGAACCACCGAAGACGACCTCAACAACATGTTCATTCGTAACCAAGGACAGATGGCACCTCTCAGCCAGTTCGTCAAACTGAAGCCCGTTCTCGGTCCCGAGATTGACAACCGCTTTAACCTGTTCAGTTCTATCTCCGTTAACGTGGCAGCCAATACCGGTGTCAGCAACACAGAGGTTATGAACGTTATCGAGCAGGTACACAAGGAGGTCTTCCCCGAAGGCTATAGCTACGAGTTCGGTGGTATGGCTCGTGAGGAGGCACAGACCATAGGCAGTTACGACACGTACCTCACCTATGCCATCTGTGTGATTCTTATCTTCCTTATCCTGAGCTGTCTCTACGAGAGCTTCCTTATTCCATTTGCCGTTATCTTCTCTGTTCCTGCCGGTCTGATGGGAACCTATGGATTTGCATGGTTGTGGAATGCAGGATTCAACTGGACTATTCCCATGAACGGCCAGCCCGTCCCCATCGGACGTATGCTCTTCATGGGCCCCATCGAGAACAATATCTACCTGCAGACCGGTGTCATCATGCTCATCGGACTGCTCGCCAAGACAGCCATCCTTATTACCGAGTTCGCCCTTGAGCGCCGTCGTAAGGGAATGGGAATCGTCGAAGCGGCCTTCGCCGCAGCCGAGGCCCGCCTGCGTCCCATCCTCATGACCGTCCTCACCATGATTTTCGGTATGATTCCTCTAGTCTTCGCCACAGGTGCCGGAGCCAACGGTAACCGTACTATCGGTATCGGTGTAATTGGAGGTATGACAGTAGGAACATTGGCCATACTCTTTACTGTTCCCCTCTTCTTCATCATCTTCGAATATCTTCAGGAGAAGATTCGTCCCGTTATGGTTGAAGAGGCTGACCAACAATTCCTGAAGGAACGTGAGCGTTCACTCAGAGAGAAAGAGAAAGCCATTGAAAGTGAGGCCGCAAAATAATGTTGTAATAACGAAAGCGGCAAAACGAAATAACGAAAATAACGTTCAAATATGAATAAAAAATCTATTATTTCCATAAAAGCCTCCCTTTGGGGAGGTTTAGTGGGGGCTCTTTTGCTGAGCAGCTGTTCATTATATAAGAACTACCAGCGTCCTGCCGACATTAAGACTGACGGCATCTATGGCAACGCTCAAAGCGGCGAGGAGAAAGGACTGGGTGATATCCAGTGGCGTGAAATCTTCACCGACCCACAATTGCAGGCCCTCATCGAAAAAGGCTTGGCCAACAACACGGATATGAAGAATGCTGACCTTAAGATTCAGGAGGTTCAGTATGCCCTCAAGTGTGCCAAACTGGCTTACTTCCCCAACATCTACTTCAACCCCAGCGGAACCGTAAGCCGTCCATGGGATCCCTACGATCGCAACAACTATAGCACCAGCACTACCTACAGCCTGCCTGCTACCATGAGTTGGCAGATCGGTAGTTTGGGAAGTCTGCGCAACTCCAAGAAGAAGGCTGAGGTGAACGTTGAGCAACTCAAGAATGCGAAGCAGGCCGTTCAGGCAGCATTGGTTGCCAATATCGCATCTATGTACTACACCCTCTCTTCTTTGGATGAGCAGTTGGAGCTTACACAGATTACACGCGACAACTGGGGTAAATACCTCGACATGGAGAAGAAACTCATGCAGGCTGGTCAGGCTGACTTAGCTGCTGTATCTAGCATCGAAGCCACCTACTACAGCATTTGCACCAGCGTTGTGGCTTTAGAGGATAATATCAGGTTGGTAGAGAACTCTCTGGGAACTATTCTGGGTGAGACAGCTGGCCACATCAGCCGTGGTGCTCTCACCACTTTCCAAACACCTGCCATCCTGGCAACAGGTGCTCCTATCAGCATTCTCTCACGCCGCCCCGATGTCAAAGCTGCTGAGCTGGAACTGGCCAGTGCTTTCTACGAGAAGAATATTGCTGCCAGCCAGTTCTATCCTTCGCTGAATATCAGTTCGACAGGGCAATTCACCAATGCCCTTGGAGGTGGTGCTATCAACCCTGGCATTATGATAGGAAATGTGGTAGCTAACCTGTCGCAGCCCATATTCTCGAATGGCAGGATTCGTGCCCAGTACAAGATATCAAAGGCTGAGATTGAGGTTGCCACAAACAATTTCAAACAAGCCGTTATCGCTGCTGGCAACGAAGTGAACACTGCCATGGTAGAGCTGAAGGGTGCTGAGGATCAGAAGGAGCTCATAGCCAAGCAGGTTGAGGCACTGGAGAAAGCCCTCGATGCCACCAAAAAGCTTTATGCTCTTAGCAGCGCCAATTATCTGAATGTCATCACAGCACAGAACTCACTGCTCTCTGCCCAGATGAGCCAGATCAAGAATCGCATGGATGCTATAAACTCCACCATCGACCTGTATCAGGCCCTTGGAGGTGGTGCTGAATAAGTATATTAATAAGGTATAGATTCCCTTAAAGGGCGGAAACGACAAAAAACACGTTTCCGCCTTTTTTTACATTCCACTAAGGGCGTAAATTACACACATTCAAAAAAAAGAAGAATTTTCTTTGTTATATTCTCGCTAAAGTGTAAATTTGCAGCTGAAAAATCAAAGGTAAGGAGATTCCCGCATAATGCAAACAGGTTGACATCCCGTCAATCGACACTCTCCAAGCCACATAAAAACTTTGTTAAACCTTTTATTTAAATACTAACAATATGAAAAAACTCAACTTGTCATTATTGATGTTTTGCTGCACCCTTATGGCTACAGCCGAACCTGTTGGACGGCAGACCGCGTTATACACAGCCCAGTCCTACATGATGACCAAAGGTAAACACATCAACACGACGCAGAAACCCTTCAGAGCTGCACGTAAGACGGCATCCGCAAAGGCAGAGGAAGAAGCTTACTATTATGTCTTCAATGCCGGAGACAATGGAGGCTATGTCATTGTTTCTGGTGACGACCGTGTGGAACCTATTCTGGGATATGTAGAGCAGGGCTCTTTCGACCCCGACAAGATTCCTGACAACATGCGTGCCTGGCTTGAGGGCTACGAAGAGGAAATCAAATATGTAATTGACAATGACCTGCAGCCCAGCTCCCCTGCTCTCAGAAGGCGCAGCAAGGTCATCAACACCAAACACAGTATCCCCGAGATTCTAACCACACGCTGGAATCAGGGAATGCCCTATAACCTGACCATCGAGAAATACTACAAGGAGGATGGCACACAGGCACGCCCTGCCACAGGATGTATCGCCACAGCATGGGCACAAGTCATCAACTTCCACAAATATCCTAACGAGATTAAAGTGGAGATTCCCGCCTATAGCAAGACATACACATTGAAAGACGGAACCACGAAAACCGTTACTTTCCCCAAGGTTCCCCGTGGTTCCAAGATTGACTGGGAGCACATGAAGGATACCTATAGCTGTAACGAAAGTCACCAACACGATGCTGCAGATACCGCGGTAGCTAACCTGATGCGCTATTGCGGGCAGGCCGTCAAGATGGGATATGGCGCCTCTTCTGGCGCTACATGGCATGCTCCCGATGTCGTTAAGTACTTCGGCTTTGACGACAGCGGACACAGAGTCGGTCGTGACGAGTGTAGCATAGACGAGTGGCAAGATCTGGTATATAACGAGATTGCTGCCGGTTATCCTGTACCTTTCAGTGGCTCAAAGATTAGCGGCGGACATGCCTTTGTGTTGGACGGATTCGATGGCGAGCAACTCTTCCACGTCAACTGGGGCTGGGGCGGCAGCAGCAACGGCTGGTTCCTGATTGGAGTACTTAACTCTGGAGATAACAGCGGCATCGGTGCTGCTTCTGGTAGCTGCGGTTATGCAAGAGGACAGGCAGCAATCATAGGTTTGCGCCGTCCTGATAATATCAAAGCCAACACTTATCTTACCATCAGCGATGTAGCCGTCAGCGGCTCAACGGCCAGGGCAACATTTAAGAATGAGACAGGTGCTTCTGGCAGATTCAATGTCGGAATAATCAGAATCGACGAAGATGGCAATTATGCTCTGGTTGGCAACAAACAAACCATCTCAGGCATAGCCGATGGAACTTCACAATCTAAGAGCTTCGTTCTCGCTGGCAAACTGCCCGAGGGTACCTACCGACTCTCCCCTGCTAGCAAGCCCACAACAAACGAGGACTGGAAGCCACTCTATAACATGCGCGACCAGTATATCGAGGCCGTAGTTGATGCCGAGGGCAAAACCACCCTGCGTCTCGTTGAACCGGTTTACAACATCAGTATAGATACCATCACCTTCCCCGGCACTCGTATTGTAGGCAAGGAACAGGAGATTGTAGTATCCTTCCGCAACAATGCCGATGAGTACTATAAAGATGTTTATCTCTTTGCAAGCAAGACGAGCAGTAAGGTCTATACCGAAAATCTGGCACGCGTTGGTGTCCGCAAGGGCGAGACTGCTAAATTCTCTTTCTACTACACTCCCGAGGAGACTGGAACATACAACCTGTGGTTCTGCTCGGACAAGAAAGGCAATGACGTCATAGGTCAGGGCACCATGGAGGTGATAACCGAGGCCGAAGCCACCAAGGCAAACCTTGCCATCAGCTATTCCGTAGTCAATGGTGCCAACAACATCGCCTATGGCAAGCAACTCTTTGTAAAAGCTACCATCAAGAACAACGGCAACACAGACTACGACGGTATGGTCAAGATTCAACTTTGGAAACAGAAGGTAGGCGCCACTACAGCCTCAAGCAGTTCAACCAGTAGGTATAACGTTGAAATCCCCAAGGGCAAGTCCGTTACCGTGGATGTTCATTTCGAAAATATCAGTTCTGACTATATCTGTCATCTTAAGGCAATGTATGGTAATCAGGATGGAACGCTCAGCGGTGGCGGCATCTGGGATTATAAGTGCCAAATGCAGGATGGCGTACTCAGTTGGAAGAGCGACGGTACCGTTACTGGCAAAGCTGTTACCACCACCATGACCACCGCCTCTACAATCTGCGGTGTTATGGCATGTAGCAGCACAAAAATCACACGTATGATGCCCAACAGGACCAACCCCAATGTCATCTATGCCTTTGAAGAGAGTATGACACCCCCTGCCACGCTGGATACATGTAATCTCGTAGTCGGCAAACAGGCTAAACACATTAAGATGGTCAATGACAAGCCCTACTTCATCCCCGTTACTTTCCAGGCTGACAGTGCCTCCTTTACCTACACCTTCTCTCAGACAGAGAACGGTACAGGCTGGCACGCCATGACCCTACCCTTCAGTGTTGACAGCATTTATGTTGACAGCATCCCCGTTGCCCTCGATGACAGTCTGAAGCACTTCTGGATTTACGAGTTTTCTGCCCAGGGTGCCAATGGCGAGGCTATCTTTACTCCCGCCACAGAACTCAGAGGGTCAACACCCTACATCATAGCAGCAGACTCTACCATGGCAGGACGCGCTATAGAGTTCCGTGCCACTAACGTTACTTTCTCCAAGTCAGGCGATGACAAGATGGTTATCTCCTCTCCCAACTTCCTGTTCCATGGTCTCAGCCTGTCCACGGCAGTTAACAATATTTATATGCTGAATGCCGAGGGTACTGCCTTCGAGTTTACCACTGTCAAGAAGACTGTCACACCCCTTACCTCGTACTTCACCAGTCTGCAGCCTGCAGAGGAGAGTCCCGCTGTCATAGAGCTACCACAACTGGAAGTGCTGAAGGAAGAGTTGTACGACAGCGAGAATGCCACTGCAATCCTTAATCCTGGATCTGTGACAAAGACAGAAAAAACAAACAAAGTTTATGACCTCAGTGGTAGAAGAATATCAAATGGCCAAATGTCTAAAGTGAAGAAAGGTCTCTACATTATAAACGGAAAGAAAGTCTTTATAAAGTAAAACAGAACTCTCTATAATCAAACAGGCCTGCACTCCTTGATGGAATGCAGGCTTGTTTTTTTGAGGCTATCTAAGGGCACCGACTATCATATCAATTAAGAATAGAAGAAGCTACAACGTTGCTGACAACCGAGCGGAGACGGACAACGGAACCGCCCCCATTGGAATGAACAGCATTGGTGAGCAATATGACACTACAATCCAGTTCGGGGTCTATGACTATACTTGTGCCCGTGAAGCCTGTATGACAGTAGGTCTGCCTAGAGAAAAGGTCGCCACAGCATGAGGCATAATCGCTATAACTATCCCATCCATACGTTCGTCCGAAAGGTTCTGCAAAACGAGGAACAGTACGCAGGAGGCGTGCTGCCTGTCTGCTGATGATGCGCCTCCCCTCCCATACGCCTTCATTCTGCAGCATGGCACTGAGAACGGCTATATCCTCAGCCGAACTGAAGAGCCCAGCATTGCCACTAATACCTCCGTTCATGATGCGTGCCAAAGGGTCGTGAACCATGCCACAGAGAACGCTGTCGGCAGATTGATGGGTGGTAGGGGCAACAAGACTACGCCAATCCTCGCCCTGAGGCATCAGTAGTGACCAGCATGGTTGGTCGGTATTATGCCAAACACCATTGGCATCAGGGGCACAGGGAATATAGTCGGTGTGGTTCATTCCCAACGGCGCAAAGATACGCTGGCGCGAGAAATCGCGTAACGAGAGCCCGCTGACAGTCTCGATAATGCGTTGCAGGGCAATGAAGTTGAGACAACTATAACGGAAAGCAGTGCCTGGCTTGAAGCCACGTGGCATGTGCGAGATACGATCGATGGCAGCATCGGGATTGGGGACAGGATCAGCAGAGGGTGAGAAATAGGCAGGCAGTCCAGAAGTGTGAGTAAGCAGGTGATGAATGCGTATGGTGGTCTTATCACCAGAAGGATCCAGCCAGTCTTCGAAACCAGGGATATAAAGGTTAACAGCATCCTGCATACGGAACTTGCCCTCCTCACATAGGATGAGCGCAGAGATGGCTGTGGACATAGCCTTGCTACACGATGCCATATCGAAGATAGTATTTGTTGTCATAGGGCAATCTACAGGCCATACCTGACGGTTTCCATAAGCGCGGAGGTAAGCCATCTTGCCATGACGGACAACGGCCAATACTGCTCCTGGAATATGTCCTTGATGGATAGCATCCTCAATAACAGAATCTGCCTTGAGTAGTCGTTGTGAGTTCATTCCTACCTGCTCAGGAGTAACGCGTTGCAGCGACTGCGCCTGACAAAAGAAAGGAAAAACAACAAGAATAAACAACGGGAAACAATTCAGGATTCTGTTCATGAGATTATATTTAAAGTCATATTGTAAGAAAAAAAGAGTTCCTTGCAGAACTCTCCAAATACTATCCTATTTTGAGCCGATAAGGGGACTCGAACCCCTGACCCACGCATTACGAATGCGTTGCTCTACCAACTGAGCCATATCGGCAAAACCGAATGCAAAGTTAAGCTTTTTTTCCAAATTAGGGAAATTATACAACGCTTTTTTCGGTAAAGTTTACGGAAATACGTAATTTTGCACCTACATTTTTTGAAATAGATACATGAGCATAGGCAAAAAGACTGTTATATCAGGAATCGTATTGGCCATTTTGGCCGCAGGAGCGGTAACAGCATCGGCTTTTTTAGGCAAGGCAACCCCAGCTGATGACAATACCATTATATATATAGACAATGATGACACCCCCGACAGTGTGTGGCAGAAAACAGGACTAGGCTGGAGAGGAGACCTTATAAATATGGTGCTTCCTTACAAGAAAGTAAGGACAGGACGATACGATGTGGGACAGGATATCCCTGTACTAACGCTGTACCGCAAACTTAGGAACGGACAGCAAGATCCCATATACTTAACCATCCCCACAAGTCGAACAATGGAAAAGTTGGCGGGAGCACTCTCGAAGAAACTGATGCTAGATAGTCTGACACTGGTAAACGCACTGACAGACGAATCATTCTGCCAAGAGGCAGGATACAGCACAGCTACCATACCAGCCCTGTTCATTCCCAATACCTACGAGGTATATTGGGACATCACCCTTGAGGGCCTGATTCACCGCATGCAAAAAGAGAACGAAGCCTTCTGGAATGACGAACGCGAAAAGAAGGCAAAAGCGCTCGACCTGAGCCACGAGGAGATCTGCACACTGGCAAGCATCGTGGATGAGGAAACAGCAAACGATGCAGAGAAACCTGCCATCGCTGGACTATATCTGAACCGTCTATACAAGGGAATGCCGTTACAGGCAGACCCAACAGTAAAGTTTGCTGTGGGCGATTTCAGCCTAAGACGAATAACAGGAGAACACCTAAAGAAAGAAAGCCCATATAATACTTACTTAAACACAGGGCTGCCTCCAGGCCCCATTCGTATTGCCAGCATAGCAGGACTGGATGCTGTGCTGAACCACCAGCAACACAACTACCTATACATGTGTGCCAAAGCAGATTTCTCTGGAACACATGCATTTGCCGCCACTTTCAACGAACACAAGAAGAATGCCCGCAACTACATCAGGGCGCTGAACGCAAGAAACATCCACTAAGCGCGGTCGCTACCTGTTATCATACCACGGATGCGTGAGGACAAGCCTTTATTGGCTATAAGGTCCTCAATATTAAGATGCATACGGTAACCCCAATAATGATGAGGATTGGCAGGTATATTTATGCGTTCAGCATCTGGATCAGGGAAGCGGACTTCCTCGTCAATAGACAGCCAATCCTGAAGACTAATAAGACAAAGCATGGAGGGACACGCCAAATGGCGAGCTACCACCTCCTGGCACAACTCACCGGTTATTTGTTGAGGAGCAAAGCCTTGATGCTGAAGTACCTGATTATAATAGCGCTGGGAACGCTGATAATCCTCCTGCCACCAACCACGCAGGGTGGGCATATCGTGGGTGAAGATTGTGGCTACACTGCGATAAGGATTATCCTCGAGACGGGCAAAGGCCTGACCATAGATCTTGGGCATAGTCTGAATCTCGAGAGAGAGAATCTTCAGATTATCCAGCACTGGCTTCACACAGGACGGAACCATTCCTAAATCCTCAGCACAGACTAACATGCGTGTACATTGTACAAGGGCAGGCAGTTTCTTCATGGCTTGAGCATACCAGAATTCGTCGTGCCTGTGGTAGAAATAATCCTCATATAAGACATTAAAAGCCTGCTGCTCCTGCTGCGATAGCGCCTGGAAAACACTTGCTTGCTGAACGGCAATACGAGGATGCAGCAAATCGGGATGCTGGACATCAGGCACAAACAGGACATTATCTATAAGGTGATATAGACCATCGCGAACCTCGGTGGATAGTCTGACAGAAGACTTGGCAAAATACTGTTCTATCCGCCGCTGGGTGGCAAACTGAGGTTTGATATCATAAGTGCCGTCACCACGTTCCTCCAGGAAACGAGCAGCCACCTTCTCGGCCTTTGAACCGAAAACTTGCGTCAGTATCTCATCCGTTATGTAGGGACGCGTAAAGAAGTCATAACGATAACGAAGGCCAAACTTCTCTATCTCCGTAGCATTCAGAGGAAGAGAAGGAGTGAAATAGCCTATCAGCCCATGTATGCTATGACTGGGAATCTGCCAGATACGGAAGAAACCCAGCACGTGATCTATACGGTAAGCATCGAAGTAATCTGCCATTTTCTGGAAACGATGTATCCACCATTGGTAACCATCCTGTGCCATACGTTCCCAGTTATAGGTGGGAAAGCCCCAATTCTGACCATCGACACTAAAATCATCTGGTGGTGCACCGGCTTGACTGTCGAGATTAAAGTAATAGGGCTCAGCCCATGCCTCAACGCTATAACGGCTGATGCCTATAGGAATATCACCCTTCAGTACCACCCTATTACTATGGGCATAATCAGTTACGGCAGAGAGCTGTTTATGTAGCAGATACTGGACAAACATATAATAGCCTACCTCAACAGGATACTTACGTACTAAGGAGAGAGTGTCGGATTGGGAATATGTGCTATACTGGGGCCACTGATGGAAATCTGCCGTATGATACTGATCACGCAACAAGCAGAAGACACTATAAGTGGTAAGCCAATCGGAGTTTTTATGGCAGAAGTCGTGATAATCAGAATCTGAAGTCAAGGCATCCGTCTGCTGCTGATAAAGTCGCCTCAGATACTGATGTTTGAGGGCATTCACGCGGGCATACTGCATCTGGGCAGATGAGTTAAGCACCTCACTTTCCTGACGGAACTGCTGCATATATGCTTCGTCCTGAATAGGAGGAAGCTGTCGTATATCGATATACATGGGATGAAGCGCATAAATGCTGATACTATTATAGGGATAGCTATCAGCATCTGTTCCAGTCTGGGTGGTATCATAGATAGGCAGCAACTGTATGACGTGCATACCTGTCTGGACCGACCAATCCACCATCGAGCGCAAATCGCCGAAGTCGCCAACACCCTGACTGCCACTTGTACGCAAAGAAAAGACAGGAATGACTACGCCCGATGTCTTCCACCATCCTTCGCTAAGGTGCAGGTTATTGTCGGAGAGGACTATTATCCTGCCTGACTCGATGCTATAACTAGGCGTCTTGCGGTTATCTCCCTCTTCCCATGCAACGAGTTCACCACTTGCTTCATCAAGGATGACATATTTATATTCGAAGGGGGCATAAATGCCGTCAGCACTGATGGAAATCCCCCATTCGTTGATGCCAATACGCATCATACGCAGAGAATAGTGTGCCTCCCATGTGCCTAACTGAGGAATACTGCCCGTGAGAGCAAGAATCTGCCCAGCACGTAGCTGGGGAGCTTGTATACGAAAGACAAGTGTCTTATCGAAATAGGCAAAGCGTGGTCTACTGGACGTAAGAGCGCCAATACAATTGGTATAGGCTGTGCTGTACATATGATTACAGAAAGGGACATCACGCCATGAGTCGGAGAAAATAAAGACATGATTGGGCGAGGCATTAAAGGTGCGGGGAACCAAATCCCACTCGCGACGCAAAATGGTGTCTCCCTCATATATTATATATAGGTACGTGAAGATTTCTGACTCGGCATTATTGTAAAAGATCTCCCCCTTCCATATATATCCGTCCTGTGTATCAAGGTGTACCAGTTCTACAATATCCTTGCCACTTTTGCGGTGACGAGTAATCTGGACACATACTTGCTGGCCCCATTCGGTATGGTATTCTACTGAAAAATGCAATTTCATACTCTATTTTTATCTGATTTGAGACAAAAATATGAGAAAAATGGGGAAAAAACAAGGTTGAATTGAAAAAAAAGCCCCTAAAGCTTGGCTAAATGACAAAATGAGAGTACCTTTGCCATAGAGAGATGAGACAAAATACCGCACTGGACTGATCGGGAATCTCATCAATAAATTTTTGAAACCGAGAACGCTTCGCATGCTAATGGCGGGCCACGCCCTGAGAAGGGTAACCTTGAGTCGGTGGATTACAAAGGCGGCGAGCACTCAAAACTTGTTCTTAAGGAGTTTCATCACATCACCAGTGCGGTTTTACATAAAAAAGCGTGCCTCCCTATTAAAGAGAGGCACGTTTTTTTTGCTAATCCTAAAGAGGGCTGTAATTACTTAACCTTGTTTACGATAGCCTTGAAAGCTTCGGGGTGGTTAATAGCAAGGTCAGCGAGCACCTTACGGTTGATCTCGATGCCAGCCTTGTGCAAAAGACCCATCAACTGAGAATAGCTCAGACCCTCCATACGAGCGGCAGCGTTGATACGCTGAATCCACAAAGCACGGAAGTTACGCTTCTTAGTACGACGATCGCGGAAAGCGTAAGTAAGACCCTTCTCCCAAGTGTTCTTTGCAACAGTCCAAACATTCTTACGGGCACCAAAGTAACCTCTGGTGAGACCCAGGATTTTCTTTCTCTTAGCTCTTGAAGCTACATGATTTACTGATCTTGGCATAATTTTTTTCTTTTTGAACGTTAGCGACGCACATGGCGTTCTTTAGGTGCTAAACATTCGGTTAATAACTAAAGTTAAAAACTGCGTCTTGACATTTGGGTTAACGCATACACAGGAGGTCACGTACCTGCTTCATGTTCTCAGTCACTACAATAGCGCTGTGATCCAGGTTTCTCTTCTGCTTCTTGGTCTTCTTTGTCAAGATGTGGCTGTGGAATGCGTGATGACGCTTTACCTTGCCTGTACCGGTGAGCACGAATCTCTTCTTTGCGCCGGAATTAGTCTTTACTTTTGGCATAATTGTTAAATTGTTTATATAATTATTATTAATAGATGTGGCAACGCATATACCAGGGCGTTACGCACTATCCTTTCTCCTTTTATTAGTCATCGAAGTCCTCACCCTCGACCTTGGGACCTGTATATTCCTTACGAGCCTTCTGCTGGGGGGCTTTCTTCTCACGAGGCTTCTCGACATTCAACTCTTGGGCAGTACTCTCGAGCACCTTCTTAACTTGAGCGGGTTGTTTCTTGGGAGCGATGAACATAATCATACGCTTACCCTCCAACTGAGGCATCTGCTCAACCTTACCGTACTCTTCCAAGTCGGCTGCGAAACGGAGTAACAGAACCTCGCCCTGCTCCTTGAAAAGAATGCTACGTCCCTTGAAGAAAACATAAGCCTTAACCTTATCTCCATCAGAGAGGAAGCCCTGAGCATGCTTGAGTTTGAAATTGTAATCATGGTCGTCGGTCTGTGGTCCGAAACGAATCTCCTTTACCTCAACCTTTACCTGCTTAGCCTTGATCTCCTTCTGGTGCTTCTTCTGCTGATAGAGGAACTTACTGAAATCAATCAAGCGACATACAGGAGGTTCGGCATTGGGCGAAATCTCAACAAGATCCACGCCTTTCTGCTCGGCTAACTGGATAGCTTTGTAGGTTGGCAGAACTGTTGATTCTATACCATCTCCGACAATGCGAACTTCGCGAGCACGAATCTGTTCGTTAACGCGATACTGCTGTTTGGGGTTGTCTTTTTTCATCAATTATTTTAAATCGGGTGCAAAATTACGAATTTTCCGTCATTTGGCGTACTTCTTCAT
>ODAJ014770698.1_pt1 | contig 24926 bp, 21 predicted proteins | sample 1539241 | NCBI WGS metagenome assembly ODAJ01 (sample SAMN02144231, study PRJEB22623) | gut metagenome | biome: sheep rumen | host: Ovis aries | place: New Zealand
ACAACAGGACGTAAGCTACCACATCAAACAGATTTATGCCGATGGTGAACAAGATGCGGAACGAACTCACAAAAAATTTTTGTTAGTTCGTCAGGAAGGTAACAGGAGCGTGCGGAGAAACATGAGCCACTATAACCTTGACAAGAATCACGGGGACAGAAGAATCACGGGGACAGTACATGATTCATCAACACAAATATTGATTTCCCAAATAATGGCGCTCTCACAGCTTTCCTGACGGCACTGGGGACGACCTCGTGCATGGGATACGGACCAATCGCTCTGTGAGCGTAATGAGAAGCAAGGGTTCCCTAATCGAGGAACCCTTGTTTTTTGAGTGCTTCCAGAAGACCCTGGCTCATGGCCTCGTTGTCCTTGCGGGTGTATCGGATGTCGGTGAATATCTGGGCGAGGGTTTCTTTGTTGTTGATGCGCAGGAATTCGAGGTTCTCAGGGAGGTGCTCCTTGTCGTAATAATACTTGTCGATGTCGGCGGCCAGGTAGTCGCGGTAGGTCTCGTGGTGTACGAAGCTGTCGAGGGGCAGGCGGTCGGAGAGTGGAGGCTGCTCGTCGGGCCATCCCACGGTGAGGGTGGCTACGGGCATGACGAGACGGGGGAGCTGGAGGATGTCGATGATCTGCTGGGGCTGATAGACGGTGGTGCCCAGGTAGCAGTAGCCGAGCCCTTCCTCGTCCATGAGGTTGCAGAGCGTCTGGGTGTAGAGCAGTGCGTCGGTGGCAGCATTGATGAACGACAGGAAGTTGTCGTAGCCGGGCTCAGCCTGTCGGCAACGTGCCCAGGTGCTGGTGCGGTTGAAGTCGGCGCAGACGGTGAGCACGACGGGAGCCTGGGTCACCATGGGCTGGTTGAAGTGGGCTGGTGCCAGTCGCTGCTTCATCTCCTGGGAACGTGTGACGACGACGCTGTAGAGCTGCAGGTTGCCCATGGTCTGTGTGCGCGCTGCCTGAGTCATGAGGCGGTTCAACAACTCTTCCGTTACTTCTCTCTCGCTATAATGGCGTATGGTTCGCCTTGTTTCTAAGTTTTTCATGTGTGCAAAGGTAAACATTCTTGTCCAAATCGGAAAACTTTTTTGGATTTTTAATATAGGAAGTTGTCCAAAATAGAAAACTTATCATTAACTTTGCAGCCAATTAAAACAGACTTGAAGAATATGGAATTGAATAAGACATACACGTATGATGAGGCTTTCGAGGCCTCACTGGCTTATTTTGGCGGCGACGAACTGGCCGCTCGCGTTTGGGTGAACAAATACGCGATGAAAGACTCGTTTGGCAATATCTATGAGAAGTCGCCCGAACAGATGCACTGGCGCATTGCCAACGAGATAGCCCGAATCGAAAAGAAGTATAAGAACCCGATGACGGCACAGGAGATTTTCGACCTGCTGGACCACTTCCGTTATATCGTGCCTGCAGGCAGTCCGATGACGGGCATCGGCAACGACCACCAGATAGCGTCGCTGTCGAACTGCTTCGTGATAGGGCTGGATGGTGATGCCGACTCGTATGGTGCCGTGATGCGCATCGACGAGGAACAGGTGCAGCTGATGAAGCGCAGGGGCGGGGTCGGTCACGACCTGAGCCATATCCGTCCGAAGGGTCAGCCGGTGAACAATTCGGCGCTGACCTCGACGGGACTGGTGCCTTTCATGGAGCGTTATAGTAATAGTACGCGCGAGGTGGCCCAGGATGGCCGTCGCGGTGCGCTGATGCTGAGTGTGAGCATCAAGCATCCGGACTCTGAAGCCTTCATCGATGCCAAGATGACCGAAGGCAAGGTGACGGGCGCCAACGTCAGCGTGAAGATAGACGACGAGTTCATGCGCTGTGCTACGGAAGATAAACCCTACGTGCAGCAGTTCCCCATCGACAGTGAGCATCCGGTGGTGAGCAAGGAGATTTCGGCCAAGGCGCTGTGGGAGAAGATTGTGCACAACGCCTGGAAGAGTGCTGAACCCGGTGTGCTGTTCTGGGACACGATACTCAGGGAGAGCATTCCCGACTGCTATGCCGACCTGGGGTTCCGCACCGTCAGCACCAATCCTTGCGGCGAGATTCCCTTGTGCCCTTACGACTCGTGCCGACTGCTGAGCATCAACCTCTATTCATACGTGAAGAACGCCTTCACGAAGGATGCCTATTTCGACTACGAATTGTTCAAGAAACATGTGGGGATGGCGCAGCGGCTGATGGATGACATCGTCGATCTGGAGTTGGAGAAGATAGACCTCATCATGGAGAAGGTGGAGAGCGACCCGCAGTCGATGGAGGTGAAGGGTGCCGAGCTGCATTTGTGGGAGAAAATCAAGGCGAAGAGCTCGAAAGGCCGTCGCACCGGTGTGGGTATTACGGCAGAGGGCGACATGATAGCCGCTATGGGACTGCGCTATGGCACGCAGGAGGCCACCGACTTCTCGGTAGAGGTACATAAGACACTGGCGCTGAATGCCTATCGCTCCAGCGTGGAGATGGCGAAGGAGCGCGGTGCCTTTGAAATCTACGATGCCAAGCGCGAGGAGAACAACCCGTTTATCCAGCGCATCAAGGACGCAGACCCCGCACTCTATGCCGACATGGTGAAGAGCGGACGCAGAAACATTGCCTGTCTGACCATCGCCCCGACGGGAACCACGTCGCTGATGACACAGACCACCAGTGGCATAGAACCCGTGTTCCTGCCCGTCTATACCCGTCGTCGCAAGGTGAACCCCAACGATGTGGATGTGCATGTGGATTATGTGGATGAGGTGGGCGACTCCTTCGAGGAGTACATCGTCTATCACCCGAAGTTCATGGAATGGATGAAGGTGAACGGACTGGATACCACGAAGCGATATACGCAAGAGGAGATAGACGAGCTGGTGGCTAAGTCGCCATACTATAAAGCTACCGCCAATGATGTAGATTGGCTGATGAAGGTACGCATGCAGGGCGCTATCCAGAAGTGGGTGGACCACTCGATCAGCGTTACCGTCAATCTGCCGAGTGATGTAGATGAGGCACTGGTGAACCGCCTGTATGTGGAGGCATGGCGCTCGGGATGCAAGGGTTGTACCATCTACCGTGACGGAAGCCGTTCGGGTGTGATGATCAGCGTGACGAAGAAAGACAAGAAGACGGACAGTGCGGAAGATACCACGAAGGACAACAACATCGAAGTGGCTCCTGCAGCACCCTGCCAGCATCCCGAGGTGACGGAGGTTCGTCCGAAGGAACTGGAGTGTGACGTGGTCCGTTTCCAAAACAATAAGGACAAATGGGTGGCCTTCGTAGGCCTGTTGGATGGCTATCCCTACGAGATATTCACCGGTCTGCAGGACGATGAAGAGGGTATCGTGCTGCCCAAGACGGTGACGAAGGGTAAGATTATCAAGCAGACAAACGAAGACGGCACGAAACGCTACGACTTCCAGTTTGAGAACAAGCGTGGCTACAAGACCACCGTGGAGGGCCTGTCGGAGAAGTTCAACCCCGAGTACTGGAACTATGCCAAACTCATTTCGGGTGTGCTGCGTTATCGTATGCCCATCGATCATGTCATCAAGCTGGTGTCATCGCTGCAATTGAAGTCGGAGAGCATCAACACCTGGAAAGTGGGTGTGGAGCGTGCCCTGAAGAAATATATCGTGGACGGCACCGAGGCCAAGGGTCAGAAGTGCCCGAACTGCGGCTCGGAAAGTCTGGTGTATCAGGAGGGTTGCCTGATTTGTAAGAACTGCGGGTCGTCAAGGTGTGGGTGATTTAGAGTTTAGAGTTTAGGGTTTAGAGTTTAGAGTTTAGTGCTTAGAGTTTAGAGTTGAAAGTTGATAATACATATATTATATTAAGGGAAGTCCGCTTCCACGCTTTCCACGGGGTGATGCCCCAAGAACGGAAGGTGGGGGCGGACTTTGCCGTGTCGCTGAAGGTAGGCGTGGATCTCAGCCGGCCCGTGGTGAGTGACGAGGTAACCGACACCCTGAACTATGCCACACTCTACGAGGTGGTGAAAAAGGAGATGGAGATACCTTCCCGATTGCTGGAACATGTGGCAGGACGAATCGGACAGGCCGTGTTCGACCACTTCCCGCAGGTGACAACGGCAGAGGTCGTGCTGACCAAACTAAACCCTCCTATGGGGGCTGACTTGGGAGGTGCTGGCGTGGAATTACACTTAATAAATGATAAAACTATGCCGTAAGTGCTTGGTTTTTAACGGAAAATGACTACTTTTGCACCCGCAATGAAGAAGAGACTGTTTGTTTTTCTATGGATAACATGTACGTTTGTGGCTTTAGCAACGGCTGCAAGCAGAAAGTTCACGCTCGTTATCGATGCGGGTCACGGCGGCACGGATGCAGGTGCTGTAGGGGCTATTACGAAGGAGAAGCATATCAACCTGAACGTGGCATTAGCCTTCGGAAGACTGGTGGAGCGCAACTGTCCTGACGTGAGAGTTATCTATACGCGTAAGACGGATGTTTTTGTGCCTTTGCACACTCGTGCGGATATTGCCAACCGTAACAAGGCCGACCTTTTCATATCTATCCATACGAATGCGTTGCCCAAGGGCCGTATCTCCCGTGGGCTGGAAACATATACGCTCGGTATGCACCGTGCCGCAGACAACTTGGATGTGGCAAAACGCGAGAACTCCGTCATCCTGATAGAGACAGACTACAAGGAGCGTTACCAAGGTTTTGATCCCCGTTCGGCAGAGAGTTATATCATGTTCGAGTTCATGCAGGACCGCAATATGGCGCAAAGTGTTGATTTGGCAAAGTATGTCCAGCGCCGTACCTGTGCTTCTGCAGGACGATCTGACAAAGGCGTGAAGCAGGCAGGCTTCTTGGTGTTGCGAGAGACGTCTATGCCCAGTTGTCTGATAGAGTTAGGCTTTATTTCCACGCCTGACGAGGAACGCTATCTTCATTCAGCTGCTGGTGTAGAGCAGTTGGGACGCGGCATTTATCAGGCTTTCGTGGATTACCGTAACAAATACGATAAGAACATCAAAGTGCCTTTCAAGGCTGAAACACGTCAGGAGGTGAATATCCCTGCTGTTGTTCCTCAAGAAGAACCAAAGGTGGCTCCTAAGGAAGGACAGAAGATGGTAGTGAATGAAGAACCAAAGGTTGTCGTTAATGAAGAACCGAAGGTTGTAGTTAATGAAGAACCACAGGTGGCACCTAAGGAAGAGCCTAAAGTTATAGCCCCGGAAGAACCACAAGTTACCGCTCCTGCCTGTCCCGTATTCAAAGTGCAATTGTTAGCCAGCAGTTTCCGCTTGAAGCCCAATGATGTAGCATTGAAAGGACTGACAGAAGCTACCTGTTATGAAGAAGGTGGCATGTTCAAATATACGGTAGGTGCATCGGAAGACTACAACGAAATAAGTCAGCTTCGTAAATCGATACTTGATAAATTCCCACAAGCCTTTATCATAGCTTTTAAGGAAGGAAAGAAGATGAATGTAAACGAGGCGATAAGAGAGTATAAGCGTAATAAACTTAAAAAATAAAATTCATGAAATTCTTTACAAAAGAAGTGAAGATAGCACTGATTGCCATCATTGGCATCGTAGTGTTGTTCTACGGATTAAAGTTCTTGAAAGGGCTCCATCTCTTTTCAAGTACCACCTCATATTATGTCGCTTTTAATGATGTCAGTGGCCTGTCGCCATCGTCCCCGGTCTATGCCAATGGCTATAGGGTAGGAGTGGTGAAGACGATGAATTATGATTATAACCCTCAGGGCAAGATTATAGCCGAACTGGATTTGGATCAAAATATGCGGGTTCCCCGTGGCTCTCATGCTGAGTTGGCTAGCGACCTGTTGGGAAACATTAAGATTAACATCGTGTTCTCTGATGATCCAATTCACATGATTAGTGTCGGTGATACGATTCCAGGCGAGTTGGAAGCGGGCATGATGAACAAGGTGGGGAAAATGTTGCCTGCCATCGAGAAGATGTTGCCTAAACTGGATTCTATTTTGCTGAACTTGAATATGCTGTTAGCCGACCCGGCACTGCGCAATACGCTACATAACGTAGAAGGAATGACTGGCAACCTCAATGCTGCCAGTGCTGACCTGAAGAGCCTGTCGGCTTCATTGAACAGGGAGATACCCGGCATGATGAGCAAGACCAATGAGGTGTTGGATAATACACAGCAGTTGACGGGTAATCTGGCTGCCGTTGACGTGGCAGAAATGACGGCTAAGGTCAATCAGACACTGGCTAATGTGGAGCAGATGACTCAGAAACTGAACAGTAACGAAGGAACGCTGGGGCTATTGATGCGTGATGCTTCACTCTATAAGAATCTTACCTCAACAGCTGCGTCAGCCGACTCGTTACTTATTGATTTAAGGCAACATCCAAAGCGTTATGTCCATTTCTCAATTTTTGGCAAAAAAGATAAGTAAAAAAGTAGTCAATTTTTAATTTGTCTAAATAAGATACAAGAGAAACGATTCTTGCACATGACAATCTAATTGCTTGAAATACCAATGGATTAACGACGTGGTTAAAAATAGATGCACATGATGGAAATCGTGTGCATGCTTTTTCTAAATGCTTGAAAATCAAGAAAGTTGTAAATTGCAAGAGAAAAATGTTTATATTGTTTCTACTTCACTCATAAAGGCCGTAAAAATGAGAAAGTTACAATTTTTTTCATAAAAACATACAAATATCGATGATTTGTGGGATTGAAAAAAAAATGCGAACTTTGCAATCGAAACAATAAACGTGAGACCAAATTGTCTTTCAATAACTTATTAAAATAAGGTAACACCACATGGTAAACAATCCAAAGGCGATGTGGGAAAACTGCCTTCGACTGGTGAAGGAGAATGTCACGGAGCCGCAATATAGGACATGGTTCGAGCCGATTGTCTTCGAGAGCTATAACGAAGACACTCGAACGCTCCTCGTACAAGTACCGAGCATGTACGTGTACGAGTACCTTGAGGAGTACTATGTGGGCTTACTGAGCAAGGTTATTGCACGTTGTTTCGGACAAGCGGCCAAGCTGACTTATCGAGTGGTTACCGATAAAATAAACGGTTTGTCGCAAGACGTGGAGGCTGAGGAGCCTGCCAACATAGAGCCTGCCCCCGTCACTACGCGTGGCAATAAGGCACCAACAGTGCTGGATGCCGCCGTTCCACAGGATCTCAATCCCCAGTTGGATGTCCACAAGACATTCCAAAGCTTTATAGAAGGTGATAGCAACAAGTTGCCCCGTACGGTGGGATTGTCCATTGCCGAGCATCCGGGAAAATCGACTTTCAACCCCTTCTTCGTGTTCGGGCCTTCAGGTTGTGGTAAAACGCATTTGATAAACGCTATTGGCGTGAAGTGCAAGGAGATGTATCCGCAAAAACGTGTCCTCTACGTGTCTGCCCGCCTTTTCCAAGTACAGTTCACGGATGCAGTTCGTCAGAATACGGTAAATGATTTCATCCAATTCTATCAGACTATCGACGTCTTGATAGTGGATGATATTCAGGAGTGGGCAACGGCCTCCAAGACGCTTGACACTTTCTTCCATATCTTCGATCATCTGTTTCGTCTTGGCAAGCAGATCGTGCTGGCCTCAGACCGTCCGCCTGTTGACTTGGTGGGTGTCAAGGACAGACTGCTGACGCGTTTCTCTTGTGGCCTGATAGCAGAGTTGGAGCAACCCAATGTGCAACTGTGCAAGGACATCTTGGCAGCGAAGTGCCGTCGTGATGGTTTGAAGATTCCTGAGGATGTCATCCAGTTTATTGCTGAGACGGCTAATGGAAGTGTTCGCGATTTGGAAGGCGTAATCAACTCATTGTTGGCATATAGCGTCGTTTATAATTCAAATATCGACATGCGTCTTGCGGAGCGGATCATCAAGCGGGCTGTGAAAATCGATAACAAGCCATTGACGGTTGATGACATTTTGGACAAAGTCTGCAAGCATTTCAGTGTCAGTCAGCAAAGTGTCCTTAGCCGTTCCAGAAAGCGTGATTATGTGTTGGTGCGTCAGGTGTCCATGTATCTTGCCCAGAAATATACCAAGATGCCAGCTGCACGCATTGGACAACTGATAGGTGGTCGTGATCATTCTACCGTTATTCATAGCTGTTCATCTATAGAGCAGCGTATGAAAGTGGACAAGGCTTTCCTGTCGGAAATGAACAGTATAGAGAATTCTTTCAAGTTGAAGAAATAAAAAACTTCCAACCATCTTGGCTGGAAGCTTTTTTATCTTACATCTTACATCAGACTTCAGACATCTTATAGGTTATCCTTTTCAATATCCTTGAAATACTTGTAGGTGGAAACCTTCAACTCATCAGTTGCAGGCTCGTCAGCGACGATGATGCCGTGCTGGTGCATCTGCAGGGCGGAAATAGTCCACTCGTGAGAAACGGCACCTTCAATGGCTGCTTTCAAGGCACGTGCCTTGTGGTGACCATTGACTAGAATCATTACCTCGCGGGCATCCATAACAGTGCCAACACCAACGGTCAGTGCCAACTTAGGAACCTTATTGACATCGTTGTCGAAGAATCGTGAGTTCGCAATGATGGTGTCTGTAGTCAGTGTCTTAACACGTGTACGGCTTGTCAAAGAAGAGTAAGGCTCGTTGAAGGCGATATGGCCATCAGGACCAATACCACCGATGAACAGGTCAATACCACCTGCCTCGCGAATCATCTCCTCATAGTGTGCACACTCAGCTTCCAAATCCTTGGCATTACCATTAAGGATGTGGATGTTCTCCTTAGGACAGTCGATGTGGTCGAACAGATTACGAGCCATAAAAGAATGATAGCTCTCGGGGTGTGACTCTGGCAGGTTCACGTACTCGTCCATGTTGAATGTCAGCACGTTCTTGAAAGATACACGACCCTCTTTGTTGGCTTTCACCAGACATGCATACATGCCCTCAGGGGAAGAACCTGTAGGCAGTCCTAAAACAAAAGGTTTTTCTTTGGTTGGCTTGAAAGCATTGATACGCTCAATAACATGCTCGGCAGCCCACTGCGACATCTTCTGATAATCAGATTCAATAATAACTCTCATAAGTTTTGAAATTAAAATGTGTCTATTTTATGGCGGCAAAGGTAATAAAAAAAATAATAATATGTGTTATACACATGAAAAAATCTTTTTTAAACCCCAAATTTTTTTTATTGTCCTCTTCTTTCTTAATTTATTGTAGTACCTTTGCAACCGTATGAAAGAATTTGTTATCTCCGAAGCCAAAGCCGAGACGGCTGTGTTGGTCGGTCTGATTACTCAACAGCAAGACGAAGCAAAGACAAAAGAGTATCTTGACGAGTTGGAATTCCTTGCTGATACAGCTGGTGCTGTCACCGTGAAACGTTTTACGCAGAAGGTGCAGGGCCCCAGCCAGGTAACCTATGTGGGCAAGGGTAAGCTCGAAGAGATTAAACAATATATCAAGCAACAGGAAGATGCTTATTACGACTGGTTGGATGCCGGTTCGCCAATGCCCGAAGGTGATGGGGAGGTTCCACAGCCCGTCGGAATGGTAATCTTCGATGATGAACTGAGTGCTAAGCAGATTCGAAACATCGAAGCCGAGCTGAAGGTGAAGATATTGGATCGTACCTCGCTTATTCTTGACATCTTCGCAATGCGTGCACAGACTGCCGAGGCTAAGACGCAGGTGGAATTGGCTCAGTATCGTTATATGCTTCCCCGTCTGCAGCGTCTGTGGACTCACTTGGAACGTCAAGGTGGTGGCTCAGGCTCTGGTGGCGGAAAAGGCTCTGTAGGTCTTCGTGGTCCTGGTGAGACACAGTTGGAGATGGACCAGCGTATCATCCGTCAGCGTATCTCGCTGCTGAAAGAACGTCTTGTGGAGATAGACAAGCAGAAGACCACCCAGCGTAAGAACCGTGGTCGTCTGATTCGTGTTGCTTTGGTGGGCTATACCAATGTGGGCAAGTCAACGATGATGAACCTGTTGGCCAAGAGTGATGTGTTTGCAGAGAACAAACTCTTTGCTACGCTCGACACCACCGTTCGCAAGATGGTCATTGACAACCTGCCTTTCCTGTTGGCAGATACTGTAGGCTTTATCCGCAAATTGCCTACCGACTTGGTTGACTCCTTCAAGTCAACGCTGGATGAGGTGCGTGAAGCCGACCTGTTGGTACATGTTGTGGATATCTCCCATCCTGATTTCGAGGAACAGATTAGTGTGGTAGAGAAAACCCTTTCAGACTTAGGCTGTGCAGAGAAACCTTATATGTTGGTGTTCAACAAAATAGACGCATACACGTGGACACCACAGGATGAGGATGACCTGACAGAGCCTACGCGTGAGAATATCTCGTTAGAGGATTTGAAAAAGACGTGGATGGCAAAAGTAAATGAGAAATTAGAAATGAGAAATGAAAAATGGACACCGATCGCCCCACTCTTCATTTCAGCCAAAAAGAAGGAGAATATTGACGAGCTGCGTGAAGTGCTTTATGCGAAAGTACGTGAGCTGCACGTCCAGAAGTATCCTTATAACGATTTCTTATATACTGTAGAAGAATGACCCATACATAAAAACAATTATAAAAGTACTTACTTATGAGAGATTACAGACATTTATTAAAAGAGGAGATTGATGTGCTCGAAAGCAATAGCTGTTGGGCAGAGGATTGGGATCATGTAATGGTTGACGAGGCCTTTTCGCCTTATGGCTTTCACCGCGTGGTATTCTATGGTGAGATACGCTTGGGTAAGTTTGAGAAACAAGTGGAAGTAACCAAAGGCTTTACCAAGCATGCCGGTATTAACGATGCCACATTGCGCAATGTTACGGTAGGTGACAACTGTCTCATCGAGAAAATTGGTAATTTCATAAACAATTATATCATAGGTGACGATTGCTACATCTCCAATGTTTCTACGATGGAGACAACAGAAGGAGCAACCTTTGGCGAAGGCCATTTGGTTAGTGTGCTCAATGAGATGGGTGATGGGAATGTCATTCTGTTCCACGACCTGAACTCGCAGTTAGCAGCCTTTATGGTTAAGCATTTCAGAGATAAGCAGTTGAAGGATACGCTGACTCGTTTGGTCAATGAGGAGATTCGCTTCACCCAGCCAGAGTGTGGAACTATCGGGAATGGTGTGAAGATTATCAATTCGAAGGAGATTACCAATACTGTTGTAAAAGACGATTGCGAGATTAATGGAGCAGCAAGACTTTCTGATTGTACCATCCTGAGTTCAAAGGATGCATCGGTATATATCGGAACAGGTGTTATCTGCGAGAATTCGATTATCTCGAATGGTTGTAGCATTACGAACTCTGTGAAGATGCAGGACTGCTTCGTCGGTGAGGCCTGTCAGATAACGAACGGATTTACTGCTGAGGCTAGTGTGTTCTTTGCCAATTCATTTATGGCAAACGGCGAGGCGTGTGCTGCATTCTGCGGACCGTTCTCTGCGTCACACCATAAGTCGAGTCTGCTGATTGGTGGTGAGTTCTCGTTCTATAATGCTGGTTCGAATACCAATTTTTCCAACCACGCCTATAAGATGGGTCCCATGCACTATGGTACCTTGGAGCGTGGCACGAAGACAGCCTCCGGTGCCTATGTGCTGATGCCTGCCAAGATAGGAGCCTTCTCTGTCTGCTTTGGCAAGCTGATGAACCATCCTGATATGCGCTGTCTGCCTTTTGCCTATCTGATGGCATACGGCGAGACGATGTATATTGTTCCAGGACGTAATATTACCACCGTGGGCTTGTATCGCGACATCAAGAAATGGGAGAAGCGTGACAAGCGTGCCCCGTCGTGCCGTAAGAGTGTCATCAACTTCGACTGGCTCTCTCCTTTTACAGTCGGCGAGATTGTGGAGGGCAAGAAGATTCTGGAGAATCTCCGCCAGGCTGGTGGCAATAATGTTTCTTCATACAATTTCCAAGAGTACATCATCAATGCTTCTTCATTACGCAAGGGTATCAAGTATTATGATATCGCCCTGCGTATCTATATGGGTGCTGTACTGAAGCGTGCAGTCAAGGGTGGCTGGTTGGGTAAGCCCACATCGTCCATAGGCGAGGGTGCTTGGAACGATTTGTCTGGTTTGTTACTGCCTGCCAGTGAGGAAGAGCGTCTGATAAATGACATCAAGGATGGCACCGTGGAGAGCATCAAGGAGATTTTGACTCGTTTCAACGATATCAACGAACATTATCGTGAATATCAGTGGACGTGGACTTACAAGATGATTCTTGACTACTATGGACTGGACGAGTTGACGGAGACCGCTATACAGCGTATTCGCGAGGACTATGTCCGTGCCCGTCGTGCCTGGATTGCTGAAATCCGCAAGGATGCCCAAAAGGAATTTGAGATGGGTGATGTGGAACAGGATGTGTTTGACGACTTTATATCAAAATTAGATCACGAAATAGATTATGAAGATTAAATTTCTGCTCTCTGCCTGTTTGATGCTCCTTGCTATGGGGTCACAGGCCAAGGATTATCAGTACAAGACTGTTGCGGGTGATCTGACAAAGACCCGCATTTATACGTTGGACAACGGCTTGAAGGTTTACCTCTCCGTGAATCCCGAGAAGCCCCGTATTCAGACCTACATTGCCGTGCGCACAGGTTCGAAAAACGATCCTGCGGAGACAACGGGATTGGCTCACTATCTGGAGCACTTGATGTTTAAAGGTACTAAGTCGTTTGGTGTAAACAATGTCGATGCTGAGGCTCCGTTGCTCGACCAGATAGAACAGCGCTACGAGGCCTATCGTAAGCTGACCGATCCTGCTGCCCGCAAGCAGGCCTACCACGAGATTGACAGTGTCTCTCAGGTGGCTGCCCAGTACTTTATTCCCAACGAGTACGACAAACTGATGGCTGCTATCGGTGCCCGTGGAACCAATGCCTTCACCTCCGACGATGTTACTTGCTATACGGAGGACATCCCCTCCAACGAGGTCGAGAACTGGGCCAAAATCCAGGCAGACCGCTTCCAGCACATGGTGATTCGTGGTTTCCACACCGAGTTGGAGGCCGTCTATGAGGAGTATAACATCTACCTCACTGACGATAACGATAAGGTGTTCAGTGCTTTAGGCAAGAAGCTCACCCCTACACACCCCTATGGTACACAGACCACTATCGGTACGCAGGAACACCTGAAGAATCCTTCCATTACCAATATCAAGAACTACTTTAATAAGTGGTATGTGCCTAACAATGTGGCCATCTGTATGGCAGGTGATTTCGACCCCGACAAGGTGATTGCCGTTCTCGACCGCTATTTTGGACAGTGGAAGCCCGGTGCTGATGTCCGTCAGCCCGTATTCCCCGTTCAGCGTCCCCTCACGGCTCCTGCCGATACCACCGTTATTGGTGTACAAGCCGAACAGGTATGGATGGCGTGGCTGGCTAAGAAAGGCTCGGAATTGCAGTGTGACACCCTTGAAGTCATCGAGAGCATGCTGAGCAATGGCAAGGCGGGTCTCTTCGACCTTAACCTGAACCAGCAGATGAAGGTTCAGATGGCAGGTGGTGGCGTTGATGCCGGACAGGACTATTCCAAGTTCATGTTGCTTGGTATGCCAAAGCCTGGTCAGTCCCTCGAAGAGGTGCGCACCTTGATGCTGGGCGAGATAGACAATCTGAAGAAGGGCAACTTCTCTGACGACCTGTTGCCTTCCGTCATCAATAACCTCAAGCTGAACTACCAGCGTGCTCTGGACAATAATGTATGGAGAGTCCGTCAGCACATGAACTCCTTTATCAACGGTCAGCCATGGGAGGTGCAGTCTTCACAGATGGACCGTATCTCCAAGATAACCAAGCAGCAGATTGTGGACTTTGCCAATCGCTTCTTCACCAACGGCTATGCCACCGTCTTCAAGCGTCAGGGCGTTGATAGCTTGCAGAAGAAGATTGATAAGCCTGCCATCACGCCAATCCCCACCAATCGCGACCAGGTGAGCCAGTTTGTAAAGGACATCCAGAATTCAAAGGTAGAGCCTATCCAGCCACAGTTTGTTGATTTCCAGCGCGACCTGACTGTTGCTACCGTGAAGAAGGGCCTTCCCCTCCTTTACAAGCACAATGTTGACAATCAGTTGTTCACTCTGACTTTCCGCTACGATTTTGGTCATCAGGATGACAACCGCTACGATGTTGCCAGCAACTACCTCGAATACGTAGGTACCGACAAGCTCACAGCTGCCGACATCAAGCAGCAGTTCTACAAGCTGGCCTGCAACTACAGCGTCAATGTCAATGCCGACAATCTGAACATCTCGCTCACTGGTTTGAGTGAGAATATGCCCGCTGCCCTGAAGTTATTGGAGGAAGTACTGCACAACGCTAAGGCCGACAAGGACTCCTACGACCAGTTTGTTGCCCTCACGCTGAAGGATCGCGAAGATGCCAAGAAAGACCAGCGTACCTGTTTCGACTACCTGTACAGCTATGGTGTCTATGGTCCTCACAATATGCGTCGTGCTGATATGACTGCTGACGAATTACATCAGGCAGATCCTCAGCAGCTGCTTGGCCTTCTGGCTAACCTTAGCGGTTTGCAACACTCCGTATTATATTATGGTCCCATGAGCCAGAAAGAGTTGTCTTCTGTTGTTAACAAACTTCACAAGACCCCCAAGCAACTGGCTGCTGTTCCTCATGGACAGCCCTATACCAAGCAGCTCACTCCTCAGAACGAGATTTGGATAGCTCCTTATGATGCCAAGAACATCTATATGCGTATGTTCCACAACGAGGGGCGTGACTTCAATCCCGACGAGACTGCAACCATTACGCTCTTCAACGAGTACTATGGTGGTGGCATGAACGGCATTGTATTCCAGGAGCTTCGCGAGGCTCGTGGCCTGGCTTACAACGCAGGTGCCAACTACGGACGCATCTCCAAGAAGGGCGAGAAGGAGAGCTTCTTCACCCATATCATCACGCAGAACGACAAGATGATGGATTGCGTGCGTCAGTTCCACTCCATCCTTGATACCATCCCTCAGTCGGAAGCCGCCTTCAAGATTGCCAAGGATGCCGTGCAGAAACAACTGGCCAGCATTCGCACCACCAAGATGGGTGTTATCAACCTCTATCTGGCTATGAAGCGCCTCGGTCTGGACTACGACCTCAACAAGAAGATGTATGACGATCTTCAGGGTGTTAGTCTGCAGGACATCGTACGTTTCGAGCAGCAGCAGATGGCTCGCAAGCCATTCCGCTATCTGATTCTCGGCGACGAGAAGGAACTCGACATGCCTTCATTGGAGAAGATTGGTCCCATTCGTCGTCTCTCACTGGAAGATATTTTCGGCTATTAATAACTAACAAATAAATACAACTATGACAAAAGCTGTCGAATTTAAGTATGCTCCCATGTTTCAGGTGGGCGAGGACAAGACGGAGTACCGTCTGTTGTCGAAGGAAGGCGTTTCTACCGCCGAGTTTGAAGGTAAGACAATCGTAAAGGTGTCGAAAGAGGCCCTGACCCTGTTGGCTCAGCAGGCTTTCCACGATGTGGAGTTCATGCTGCGTCGTGAACATAACGAGCAAGTAGCAAAGATACTGACCGACCCTGAGGCCAGCGAGAATGACAAGTATGTAGCCCTGCAGTTCCTGCGCAATGCCGAGGTGGCTTGCAAGGGCATCCTGCCTTTCTGCCAGGATACCGGAACGGCTATCATCCATGGCGAGAAGGGTCAGCAGATATGGACCGGTTTCGAGGATGAGGAGGCCTTGTCGCTAGGTGTGTTCAACACCTTTACCCAGGACAACCTGCGCTATTCTCAGAACGCTCCTCTGAACATGTACGACGAGGTGAACACCCGCTGCAACCTGCCTGCACAGATTGATATCGAGGCTACCGAGGGTGCTGAGTATAAGTTCGTGATGGTTGCTAAGGGTGGTGGTTCGGCCAACAAGACCTATTTCTATCCTATGACCAAGGCTACTATCCAGAATGAGGGTACACTCATCCCATTCCTGGTAGAGAAGATGAAGAGTCTGGGTACAGCAGCCTGTCCTCCATACCATATCGCCTTCGTGATTGGTGGCACATCGGCTGAGAAGAACCTGCTCACCGTGAAGCTTGCTTCTATCAAGTACTACGACGGTCTGCCCACCACAGGCGATGAGACCGGTCGTGCCTTCCGTGATGTCGATCTGGAGCAGAAGCTCATCAAGGAGGCTCAGAAGATTGGTCTGGGTGCTCAGTTCGGTGGCAAGTACCTGGCTCACGATATCCGTGTGGTTCGTCTGCCTCGTCACGGTGCCTCTTGTCCTATCGGTATGGGCGTTTCTTGTTCTGCTGACCGTAATATCAAGGCAAAGATTAATGCCGACGGTATCTGGTTGGAGAAGATGGACAGCAACCCCACAGAGCTCATCCCCGAGGAGCTGCGCAAGCCGGGCGAGGGTGGCAAGGGTATCGAGATTGACCTGAACGAGGGTATCGATGCTGTTCGTAAGGAGCTCTCAAAATATCCTGTCTCTACCCGTGTGAACCTGAAGGGTACCATCATTGTGGCTCGCGACATTGCTCATGCTAAGCTGAAGGCCCGTCTGGATGCCGGTGAGGGTATGCCCGACTATTTCAAGAAGTACCCTGTGCTGTATGCCGGACCTGCCAAGACACCAGAGGGTTATCCTTGTGGTTCGATGGGACCAACCACCGCTAACCGTATGGACCCCTACGTGGACGAGTTCCAGGCGAATGGTGCCAGCCTTGTGATGATTGCCAAGGGTAACCGTTCAGACGTAGTGACAGAGGCTTGTAAGAAGCATGGTGGTTTCTATTTGGGAACCATCGGTGGTGTAGCTGCCGTACTCTCACAGAGCAGCATCAAGAGCATCGAGTGCGTAGAATATCCCGAGCTCGGTATGGAGGCTGTTTGGAAGATTGAGGTAGAGGACTTCCCCGCCTTCATCCTCGTAGATGACAAGGGCAACGATTTCTTCAAGACCCTGAAACCCTGGTGCCCGAAGAAATGAGGAATGAGAAATGGATAACTGCCGTCCTGTTGCTGCTGCTGACCATCTCGGCGGCAGCACAGGATGTTGTTGTCCAGCGTGGATGCCGCGTAGGTAAACTAAGGCCGCGAGAAATGGTGTTGCGTCGCGGCGCCCAAGAAGCCCAGCCCATACATGTGGGCGGCGACTTCTATCATGGTGACCGCAACCAGCTGACCGTGCTGGTATCTTTCAGCGATCAGCAGTTTTTGGTGGATGATCCCATGCCCGTCTGGAATAACATCTTGAATGGAGTCAACTATACGGAGGGGAAGTTCTATGGTTCTGCTTATGACTACTTCTATGCACAAAGCGATGGTCAGTTTCGACTGCATTTCGACATACAGCGTGTGGTCCTTGACCAGTCGCGAGTGAGATATCATAGTACTCGAGGATCTTATGGAGATGATGAAAACTCACAGTACCTGGTACAGGATGTCATGGAGGTGCTGAAGACGCGCGACATCGACTGGAGCCTTTACGACTGGAACGGCGACGGTTTCGTCAACCAGTTGCTCATCATCTATGCTGGAAAAGGAATGAACATGGATGGCGATGATAACACTATCTGGCCACATCAGTGGTGGATGTCTTCACATCGGAAGGATTATCACAAGTCCACCTACCAGTCTGATGTCTATTGCGACCCCATTCCCGTCACCTATGGCGGCAAGCAGTATCTGGTGGACTGCTACTGTACGGTGGCGGAGGAGGCTTATGGCGACTATCGTACCTTTGGTGTCCTTTGCCACGAGTACACCCATTGCTTTGGCTTTCCCGACTTCTATGGTACTAATAAGACACCTCATTATTGGGATCTGATGGATGCTAGCTATAATAACAATGGCTTCTGTCCAGGCAACTATTCTGGTCATGAGCGTATGATGATGGGATGGATTACCCCCAAGCCACTTACTGTGTCGCAAGCGATTAGTGATATGTCTGCCAACGAAGTCTATATCATCTATAATGATGCCCATCCTGACGAGTATTACATGGTTGAGAACCGACAAAAAACAGGGTGGGACAGTTCTCTTCCTGGCAGTGGCCTCGTTGTCTTCCATGTCGATTACGGTGAGAATACGTGGTTGTTTGGTGTTCCTAATACTTCTTCCAAGCTCTGCTATCACATTATTCCTGCTAACAAAGAATCCTCGTATTCTTACGAAGCGTACTGGCCCTATCCCTATCTGGGTAACGACTCGCTGACCAATTTCTCTGAGCCAAAAGCTACGCTCAATAATGAGAATACCGACGGCACGAAACTGATGAACAAGTCGGTGCGCGACATCGCCGTTACCGACGGTCTCGCCTCCTTCCGCTTCACCATCGACCAGAGCACGGGCATTGTAGAGCACCGTACCAGTCAGCCCTATACCGTTCTTCACGACCTTGGGCCTATATATATTATAAGGTATGCCAATGGAGACATCAAAAAAGTGATGAAGCACCGTTAAACGCTTCATCACTTTAATTTTTAATTTCTTCGACCTAAAGGTACGAAGCGACTTCGTCGATTACTCATTTCTTAATTCCTAAACACCAGTCCGTCGCCGAACTCGTCGATGATGATGGGCTTCTCGCGGTCTATCTGGTCAGCCAGTATCTTACGCGACAAGTCGTTCAGTACCAGTTGCTGGATGGCTCGCTTCACTGGACGTGCTCCGAAGTCGGGGTCGTAGCCTTCCTGTGCCAGGTAGCGGATAGCGGCATCGGTAGTCTCCAGGCGGATGCCCTGCGGCTCCAGCATGTCGGTCACACGCTTCATCTGCAGGCGTACCACATCGGCTATCTGCTCCTGCGTCAGCTGCTGGAAGGTGATGATTTCGTCGATACGGTTCAGGAACTCCGGGCGCATCGTTGCGCGCAGCTGTTCACGGGTGGCGTTGCTGGTCATGATGATGATGGTGTTCTTGAAGTTGGCTGTGCGACCCTTGTTGTCGGTCAGCCTGCCGTCGTCCAATACCTGCAGCAGGATGTTGAACACGTCGGGGTGCGCCTTCTCTATCTCGTCGAACAGCAGCACTGAGTACGGCTTGCGGCGTACGGCCTCTGTCAACTGGCCACCCTCGTCGTAGCCCACGTATCCCGGAGGTGCACCAATCAGTCGGCTGACGGTGTGCTTCTCCTGATACTCCGACATGTCGATACGCGTCATCATGGTCTCATCGTTGAACAAGTATTCTGCCAGCGCCTTCGCCAGCTCGGTCTTACCGACACCCGTGGTACCGAGGAAGATGAACGAGGCGATAGGTCGCTTCGGGTCTTGCAGTCCGGCACGGCTACGGCGCACGGCGTCAGATACGGCATTGATGGCTTCATCCTGTCCGATGACACGCTTGTGCAGTTCCTCTTCCAGGTGCAGCAGCTTCTCGCGCTCGCTCTGCAGCATGCGGGTGACGGGGATGCCCGTCCAGCGGCTCACCACCTCGGCAATGTCGTCGGCGGTGACCTCCTCGCGGACCATCGCATTACCGTCCTGGGCAGAGGCTAACTGCGCCTGTATCGACTTGATGTCATCCTCCAGCGTCTTTATTTTCGAGTAGCGTATCTCAGCCACCTTGCCGTAGTCGCCTTCGCGCTCGGCACGCTCAGCCTCCAGCCGCAGGTTCTCCATTTCCTGCTTGTCCTGCTGAATCTTGTTGATCAGCTGACGTTCACCCTCCCATTTGGCACGGAACTGGGTCTCTTGCTCTTTCAGCTCAGCAATCTCCTTGTCGAGTTGTGCTATTTTAGGCTCGTCACCCTCGCGTTTGATGGCCTCGCGCTCAATCTCCAGCTGAGCCAGGCGGCGGGTAATCTCATCCAGTTCCTCTGGCACCGAGTCGCGCTCCATGCGTAGCTTGGCGGCAGCCTCGTCCATCAGGTCGATGGCCTTGTCGGGCAGGAAACGCTCGGAGATGTATCGCTCCGACAGTTGGACGGCGGCGATGCAGGCATCATCCTGAATACGTACCTTATGGTGGTTCTCGTAGCGCTCCTTCAGTCCTCGCAGGATGCTGATGGCTGACAGCTCGTCAGGCTCATCCACCATCACCGTCTGGAAACGGCGCTCCAAGGCCTTGTCCTTCTCGAAGTATTTCTGATACTCGTTCAGCGTCGTGGCACCGATGGCTCTCAGTTCTCCACGTGCCAGGGCGGGTTTCAGAATGTTGGCAGCATCCATCGCTCCCTCGCCGCCACCGGCACCCACCAGCGTGTGTATCTCGTCGATGAAGAGGATGATGCGACCCTCGGCCTTTGTCACCTCGTTGATGACCGACTTCAGACGCTCCTCGAACTCACCCTTGTATTTCGCACCAGCCACCAGCGCACCCATGTCCAGCGAATAGAGTTGCTTGTCTTTCAGGTTCTCGGGCACGTCGCCACGTACGATACGACCAGCCAGTCCCTCTACGATAGCCGTCTTACCCGTACCCGGTTCACCAATCAGTATCGGGTTGTTCTTCGTACGACGTGAAAGAATCTGTAGCAGTCGGCGTATCTCATCGTCACGACCTATCACCGGGTCCAGCTTGCCCTGTCGCGCCATATCCACCAGGTTCTTGGCATATTTCTCCAGGCTCTGGTAGTTCTCGTCGCCACTCTGGCTCTGCACCTTCTGACCCTGTCGCAGTTCGTTGATGGCGGCTCGGAGGTCTTTCTCCGTGATGCCTGCATCCTTCAGAATACGGCCTGCGGTGGCTCCATCGGTCAGCAAAGCCAATAGAATAGGTTCGCACGCCACGAACTCATCGCCCTGCTTCTGGGCATATTCCTGTGCCTTCAGCAGCACGCGGTTAGTGTCGCCCGACAGGTAGGGTTCGCCACCCGTCACACGAGGCAGGTGCTGCAGCTCCGTCTGCACCAGCATGTCTATTTGCTGTGCGTTCACACCCAACTTCTGGAAGAGGAACGTGGTCACGTCCTTCGCCTTATTCAGTACGCCCGCCAGCAGATGCACCGGTTCGATGGTCTGCTGCCCGTTGCGCTGTGCGGTGTTGACGGCCTCCTGTACCGCCTCCTGCGCCTTGATTGTAAACTTGTCTAATGTCATACTTTTGTCCTCCTATTGTTTTAATTGTTTTCTGCTGATAGGCGGACAAACAGCGTGCCGAATCGCGGAAAAACGACAAAATGGCGTGTCTCGTGTCAATTTGTCGGTAATAAAAAGAGGACCGGCAGCTCTCGTAGTCTGTCAGTCCTCTCATGGTTCATCCTTCGTCGCCGCCACCGCTTTCGCCGCCGGTGTTGTCACCACCCGGGGTTATTGTGCCGGTGTTGCCGCCTTGGTTGTCACCACCCTGGGTGCTGCCGCCCTGGTTAGGGTTAGCGTTAGGGTTAACGTTAGCGTTCTCCCCCTTGGCAGCAGCAATCTCCGCCTTGGTCTTGTCGGTCCAGCTCAGCTTCACGTCCTTCTTCAGCTCCTCGCGGGTGAAGTCGCCAGTGCTCTGAGCCAGCAGCTTGATGGTCTTCACGGCAGCGCCCGTCTTCTCGCCCTCTTTCAGAACACCCAATGTAGCCGAAGCCACCTTGTCGCTCTGAGCATCGTAGAGCACCTCCAGACCGTTAGACTCCACCGTGGCCTTGAAGATAGCCAGGTTGCCCACCTTCACCGTGTTGCCGTTGAGCACCATCTCGCGCACACACTTCACGAAGTCGGTCAGCACACCCACTATCAAACCCTCCGAGAAGGCCGTGTTGTGTTCAGCCATGTGGTGAGCCATGTCGTGCAGGTCCATGGTTTGTTTGTAACTCACGCGGGCATACATCTTACCCGCTGTTTCGGTTTCCGAGTTCTCGGTCACCTTACTCAAATAAAGTTCAATCATACCTTTTGTCGTGTTTTTTATGGTATTAGAAACTCCCTCAGACCAACTGCACCGGGTGGCCTGAATCCCGCTCTTTTAATATGTTACAAAGTTACGAAAAATATTCGAAACCACCAAACTTTTCCGCAACTTTTTTCGCAAAAGTTTTTAGCTATTTCCCATTCTCTTTCCACAAATAAAATTCCCCTTTTCTTTGCCGTTCGGGAATAAATTACTATCTTTGCCTGCAAATAAAGACCTAATAGGATGATGACTAATCAAGCAATAACCCAGCAAATCGTTGAATACTTCAAGACACAACCCGTCGTGAAGGCTTGGATTTTTGGTTCCTATGCACGAGGTGAGGAGAACGCCCAAAGTGATGTTGACTTGTTGATTCAGTTCGACCATAGCACTCCTATTGGCCTGTTTTCTTATGCCCGTATGCATCGTGAATTGGAAGAGCGCCTTGGGCGTAAGGTTGACCTTGTAGAAGAAGGTACTCTTCGCCCTGCCGCCGCTGCCGCCGCTGCAAAAGACTTAAAGATAATCTATGAGAGAGGCGCTTAGAGACATAGATCGACTGCTCCATATCAAGGAGCGTATCGGAAACGTTATGAGCTTCCTTGAAGGAAAAACTTTCGAGGACATGAAGTCTAATGTTATGTGCTATCATGCCGTGGTTCATAACATCATGATTATTGGTGAGGCTGCAAATCTTCTCACCAAGGAATTCAGGGACAACCATCCCGAGGTGCCCTGGCGTGATATTGTTGATATGCGCAATGTGTTAGTGCATGGTTATTACACCACGAGCCCTATTTTTATTTGGGAGACATACACTAAGGACTTGCCTGTTCTCCTGCAACAGATAGAGCAATATATCAAGGAGATGGAAGTCAATTTATAATAAGTGCACAGCGGAACCGACCCGTTGTGCATATTCTATTCTGCAATAATCCCCTGTTTCCTTTGCCGTTCAGGAATTAATTTCTATCTTTGCAGCAGGAAACAAATAGAAAAGCAATCGATTTATGAAAAAATTATTAAGTGTTCTTCTGTTCATCATCAGTTTGAATAGCGTGGCACAAGATCAGGTGATCTTTCACAATGGCAATGTGGAAAAGGGTAAAGTGTCAGAGGTTAACGAACAGTTTATTAAGTTCTGTTATGAAGGCGAGGACGTGCAGAACACGATTAGTCGTAGTGCCATCTCTGAAATCCGTTTTCAGAGCGGACGCGTTCAGCAGATGTCACAGAAAGTGATAGTGCAATCGCCAGATGACTGGGAAAAAGTACGCCTCGTATATGACAAGAATGAAGTCCTTGGACTGAAGTCTTTGGGTCAGATAGAGAAACACTCCAGCGGTACTTGGTCATTTTCCATCACCGCTGGTCATTTTAGCGAGAAGACCATGAAGAAAATCCGTAAAGAAGCGGCAAGAATGGGTGGATGTATTGTCCTTATCTTTAGTCAGCAGAGCAATTCTGGCGGTTTTTTTAAGGATGGTCATGCCTCCATGTCAGGCGAAGTGTATACCTATTGAGTGCACAGTGGATTTATTTTTATAACTCCTTCCAACATGCTCACTTTTTCATTTATAATACCCGATCCTGACGAAGTGGCGGGGCTTGGTGAGGGGACTCCAGGAGATGTGGAGCCAGCCATTGCCGGTGAGGAACTGGTCGGTGAGTTCGTGAGCCTTGAGGAAATCGACCAGGCGTTGGAACTGAGCAGGGTCGCGAGGGCGGATGTCGGCAGCCTGACCGAGGAGGTGTTGCGAGTTACGGACACCACCCACGAGGGCATTGACGCGAGAGTTGCGGAAGCCGGAGTTAATAAGGATGGGACCGACCACCTGTCGGGCAGGTTCCAGTAGCATCAGGCAGCCGTAGGTCATGTTCGCCACGTGCTGCATGGTGGGTTTATTGTCCGGGTATCTGCCCACGTTGATGAATTCGTCTAACTGAAAGTGTTTACTGAGTCTTGTGTGTTCCATGATCGTTGCGTTTGATGATTCGAATGTACTGGTCGAGCCCGAAGATGCTGCCCGCCAACAGGAACGACTGCGCCACGTAATACAGCAGTCCCGCTGCGACATCCTGGATGCTGACCACCTGGTAGGCTACGAGCGCGATACTGCTCACGTTGAGCAGCACCGCACAAGCATACTGAGAGATTTTGAATCGCGTGTTTTCCATCGTTGTTTTCAGAACACGAATTTCTCGAATTACACGAATTGCTTTTTAGTCTTCTGACCTTTGTCCTTTGTCAGCAGGAAACTGATGACGTACCCGAGAATCTTCAGAATTGTTTTCCATGTTTTGTTCATAATCGTTGTGTTTTAAAGGTAAATAAATAGGGTTAATTATCAAGTACAAAGATACGAAAAAAAAGCGAGAAAAGCAAATATTTCAGCCATTTCTTTGCCGTTCAGGAATAAATCATTATCTTTGCAAACGAAGAAACGAAATTGTTATGAAGGACGAAGAAAAGAAGTCTCTTATTAACGAATCAGAAAACGCAGAAATGGCTGCAGAACCAGTTGGTACTGCCGTTCGTGACGATGTTTCTGCCCAAGGCTACGATATTGACAAATGGCCTGGGATGCCGCTTGTGGGTCCAGCCAATATTGATGAGATGAATGCTCGTGTCGACCAGGCAGAGCAGGAGATGGATCATGACAAAGGTTTCTCGTGGGACCAGGTAATGCTGGATGCTCAGACAATTGTAAAGTTTGTGTAAAATTAACCCATCCTTATTGCCCGATAAGGGCATGTTATTGCATGATAAGGGCAGGTTATTGGATAATAAGGATAGGTTATTGGGCAGCAAAAGGGCTGTTCTTGAAAAAAAAGGGTGGAGGAGGTGGACGTGTTTTCTTAAGGGGATAAAAAATAAATCCTAAATCACCTTGCAAAATGTACAAGTAGAATTAGGATTTAATTTATCAAATATATAGAAATAACGTCCACCTCCTCCACCCAATTAGCTATTCAGAATATATCTGGTATGAATTCTTTGGCATCTTCCTTGTTTTCGGTGGTGTGAAGCGCAAAATCAACTTTCACAACAAGATATTTGCGAGTACCGTGGATTAC
>ODAJ012193231.1_pt1 | contig 24902 bp, 32 predicted proteins | sample 1539241 | NCBI WGS metagenome assembly ODAJ01 (sample SAMN02144231, study PRJEB22623) | gut metagenome | biome: sheep rumen | host: Ovis aries | place: New Zealand
CAAAAATTCTTTCCACATAGGAGTAAAGTTATCTTCTCTCTTCCCACGATCCCAAGTATAGAAATCATCTTTATATACTCCAGTCTTTACATGATCTAGGAACTTCTTCTCCTCCTTTATAAATTCATCCGGCTCCATTTCAACATAGAAGACGCGGTAGTTATTCTCATCGGTATTGTATTTTCTTACCTCTGGATCATCGTGGCCGTCATCTATGTATTTCCCGTCCTTAATCTTTTTCTCCTCAATGAATGTATAAGGAGGTCGGCGGAAACCAAAGAATAGATCGGTCTCAGAATAATGCATAAGCTCAGTCACAGCATCAAGTATACCGTCATGATCTTTGGGGAAGGTTGATACGCATTGGTAGGTTATCTCATCCTCTCTAAATATGCATCTCACCTCGACTGCGCTACAATTATCCCATTTCTCTTTGACGGCAACCTTAAGCATTTCGTCCTTGCTTGAGTAATAATGTCTAACGAGGGGTTCATATTCCCAAACTGCATCAAGGTACTCGGAAGTCGTCTTAGTGCCATTTGGAACAAGATAAGACCACTCTGTTCCCCACATGCCAACACTAACTAGCTTAATAACTTTTCCCTGACATTTCTTTCCTTCTAATACATTACAAAGGAATAGCCAATAATCATGAAGTGTAAGTGATTTAATATCTGACTTTTTCATATCCTAATTTTTCCCAAACTAATCCAAGCGAAGTAAAACACTGATCGTAATATGTACTATTAATTAAATATCCGCTTCTTCTTCTCGGATAACATAAGTACCTAGAAGCAAGGGTATTAATCCAGCTCTTATTCCCGTCAACCATAATCTTCAAGTTCTTATTACCCTCCTCGAAAATCTTATTCAGGCAGAAAAGAACTTGACATAAACCGGAAAATACTTGATCCGCTTTTTTCTTTTGTGCATAGCTAAGAAGACTATCATTAGACTGACGATATATGGCATCAGTGAATACGTATCTTCCCCACTCTTCCCATTTTCCGTCATGTCTAAAAATAGTATCTTTAACGTGGTCAGGATCAATCCAATTATATGTTAAATCTGAAGCTACAGCCAGGATATTACAGAACTCGGCAATCCAAGAATAGAGTTCGCCATTATAACAAACATTCATAATATAATCTATACACCAATCATTTATGGTGCTATAGAAATTCCGCAAAACTCCAAAACATTCAGCAGTAGTTAACATTTGAAAGTCCTGAATATTGTTAGTCAAGGCAAGTTTATTTCTCAATCGAAAGAGACTAGAAATTTGATCCCTTCCTAAAAACGTATCTCGCTCTTGATCTATATCGCCGTAAGTTATTATATTGCACTCAACTGGATTCACCATAGTAAAACACAGACTTGCAAATCTGGAATGCGACGATGATGTCCAGCCCGATTGTGTAACTTCTTTTTCTATTTCTTTAAATCCATTAAGTAATTCAATATACTTCATTCAAAAATAAGGATTTGCTCCTCGGGCGCCATCAATCCCTTAAATATGAGGAAGGCCATAGATTTACTTAGAAGGTAGTCTATGGGAGGGCGCGCATAGGGAAACGGGATGACTTATTCAGTTATGGCAGAGGTAAGATCTCTGTCTAAGAATATGGTTTCCCTATGCATAACCCTTACTCATAAAAAAAAAATAAAGAGGAGTTTAATCCTCTTCTTTTTCTTCTTCATCCTTTGCTTCTAATAGGCTCCAAATGATATTGACTACATGAGTTGGAGTTGAATCTGTATTATGTCGAAGCAGCCTTTCTTTTATGTTCTCTTCCGACTTCCAGAATAGATCAAGTAGGTCCTCGGCTGATAAGGAATATAGCTCATCAAATCTACTAGCTTCCTCATCTGATATTGGATAACGAACATTATCAGACCCAACTCCATAAGTATCTAGAACGAAGACTAGATCAATCTTTCTTAGTGGCAGCTTCGATATCTTTTCCCGATAAGCCATAACAAGCGGGTCGGATGGAACATATTTTGCAAACATATCAAACCAGCCAATAAAGATTTTCTCAAAATGTATTCCTTCCCAAGCTCTAGTACCAATATTAATTTCTACTCCATCAATAGTTACTGCCCTCTCCTTAGAATATTCAAATTTATCCCACAATGGTTCAATCTTTCTGAATAATCTTGAGAACTCTTGTTTCTGAGTTTCTGAATCCATTGGCAAGAATCTCGTCTCCGGCCCCTCGAATTCTTCAAACTCAGTATCATATCTACGATAATATTCGCTAGTTTTGCAGCACCTACACAAGTCTTCTATTCTTTCCGACAACTTTGGATCTAGTCTCTTTCTTGCCAGGTCGACATTATTAAAGTAGATTAGATCAAACTGCATTATAATATCTTGTTTATAGGCGCTAAGTGTGTTTACAATCATAAAGTTTAGTATATGACACTTAGCTGACTGTGGATACTCTTCTTTGAAATTAGAAAACTCAGAGTATATATCATTCAAAGTCTTCAGTGCTCTAAGAAGATAGTCGTAGTCAGAATCAGTTACGACTCGACTAGGATTAAATACCTCTTTCTTATTTCCTAGTATTTTATCTGGATCAACTAGTTTAGAGATCTTGCTAATTATACTCGCCTCAGATAGATCTCTTAAATCTAGTAATATCTTTCTAAGATCATCAATACTATTTATTAACATATCATATATAAGGAATTCCTTAATTATGTGAAGAAGGAAAAAAGAGAGAAGAAGCCACTAGAAGGATATGTGATTGCAACTGTTAATGAGTTTTTCAGGGGCGGGCATCCTCAAAGCGATCCATTAAGACATTTTTATCTTATTCGGATTGTTATTCCTGATCCGAGGTGTACTGTTAAAGTTAATAGGCTTAGTTTTCGTAAATCAGTCTATCACTTTACAAAAACAACTCGAATAGTGATGCCTAAGGTAGTGTATATATCGGTCTATTCACGAAGCTTTAAAAAGAGAGACTTAATAAAAGATCTTAATGGAGAAGAGTTTGCTCATATTGGTGACTGTCTGAGTTTCATGAAAGTTAGAAAAGGTAAAAAGTCTTTTGTCTTAGAAATAGCTGATGTAGAAAATGACTCACCAAGAAAACTCCCCAGTGACATTACCTATACTAAGAAATATCAAATGATAATAAAAGCCTCTGATATAAAAGACAGAGAAAGCGTACTAAGATATCTGTTCAAAACAACAGATGAAAAATTATCTAGGAATTTTGTTTCCTAGATTTTTTTGGCCAAAAAAGAAAGCCCCACAAAAGGGGCTAACTTTAGAGATAACGTGGTTTGGGTTGACCTACTTCTGGTCTCCTGCAGGAGCTTCAGCAGCGGGCTGCTCGGCTTCCTTCTTGCCGAACTTGGCCTTGAGCCACACGACCGGCTTGGAATCAGCCAGTGGAATGTGCCAGAAGGACTTGCCTTCTTTCTTCCGCTTGAGGCCCTTCTTAGTGTAGCCACCAATCATGGCAGCTGCGAGAAGAGCACCGGCGGTCTCCACAGGGTGGTTCATTACGGTGGTCGTGACGGCCTTGCCAGCACCCTTCAGTTGAGCTCCGAAGGACTTCTTGTTGCCTTCAGTGCAGGTGGGGCAGGTCTGCTCCGGCTTCTGAGCCTGAGCGTTCACGTTGTCTTTGTTCTCGTTGAACTGGCGATTCATCTGACCGCCATTGTTCTGCTTGTTGTACTCGTTGTTCATAATTCGTCGTACTTTATAGTTAAACTTATTGTTAATATATACACACTTTCGTGTCGAAAGTTAATTAGGTATAATAACTTATAACATTGAAGGACAGGATTTGAACCTATCAATATCCACTAGGATATACCATGTCTATATTTATACTAACATAGTCGAATATAAATATAGCTTCATTGCTACATAAATAAGGCAACTAAGCTCTCCCAGACGGTGTATTTAAAAAATGAATAGACCGTGCTTCTCAGCAGAATCTATTCGGGGTAAATATTAACATAATACATATCACATTAATAAGAGTTTCAAGTTCTTATAAGTGTATGATGGAAATAACAAAACCAACAGATAAAATGTATCTTGGTAGTTATATAGATGAAAAGTATATAGATGCCATAAAAGATCATTTTCTCCTAGAGTCTCATTGTGGTATTCTTGGAATGGAGCTGGAAAAGATAACCTATGGCCTAAACAAAGATGATGTAATTCTTAAATATACTGACAGATCTATTAGTGGACTTCTATTTGAGATCACTATTCCAAAACATAACTGGAGAGGAAGTCGAGTATATTCAAAAGAAACCATTGATGCTGTTTGTGATCCAGATAATTTTGGAAAGGGATTTAAGGAGAGATTGCTGCTTCAAGGATTAAAAAGAATAGAAGATGACATAGATGCAGCAATGATAAGACTCGGGCAGCTAGAGGAATTGAAAGAACGAGTAGAAAAGATGTTAGGGGAAATAAAATTAGAGGGAATTTGATATCCCTCTTTTTTTTATTCATTTATTACGCCTTTAACTACCTCTGAGATTGTTTTCCCATCAGCTGTCGGAAACTTTTCTTTGAGTGCTTTGATATATCCACCCATAGCACTCATCTGTTTCACTATAATTATCTTTCTCGCTTCCGCCTCAATTACCTCTCGAGCAATTTCGGCCGGAAGAAATTCTTTGATAATAGCTGCTTCAGAGAGTTCATTTTCCGCCAGATCCTCTCTTCCACCGGCTTTATATTCTTTGGCGGCATCTTCTCTCTGTGATACCAGCTTCCTTAGAATTTTAATTTCGGCCGGATCATCGAGAGGTTTTGCATCCTTGGCGGTTCTATACTCCATCTCAGCTGTCTTAATACTTCTCAGCACGGCAAGTCTAGTTTTATCACCTGCCTTCATTGCTTCTTTAATCTTTTCGTCTAAGTTAATCATACTCTATTCTTTAAATAATATATTCTAGCACTATACGCACTATTATCTTCTGGCATAACTGATATTAACTCTATATGACAAATATCCCATAAGAAAGTTAAAATCGCTTCATCCATATTACCAAACTCTTCATACAAATTCTCTACTATATTGACGCAGAGACCTTGAGGAGTATTGTTTGGATTTATTGCTCCTTTGTCAACTAGAATCTCAATTATCGGTGGAATATCTGATGGACTTGGATTTGGTGGGAGTGTTAAAACTATGTACCTCCGTCTATCACTCATTCTTTAAAAACATGAAACTACCACCTGTCCGATATCCAACCATACGATAGCCAAAGCACTTCTCAATTATTTCTATGACCTTTGATGCTTCGACTCCAATTAAATCATCTCCTATCATCTGCTTTATGACTTCTTTGGCCGTGTTTGTTAGTTCGTCCTTAAAGTCACTGTTTTCAAGAAGGTTAATCAGAGATGCGTAACTAATTAACGCTACTGTTGTTCTCAGATCTATTATTTTTAGTGTGTCCATATGTGGTTATACAATATTTAATTGATCTTCTTAAATATTTTCTTATCTCCCCATTTACCAAGATTAGGGATAAAAACACTCAATATAACAAAGACCAAAAGCCCGGTTGCTAGAATTATGAAACCTATTGCAAAGTGAGTAATGATCTCCGCTGATGAATTTAAATTCTCTAGATGTCTATAGATAAGTGCTTCACAGATGATAATCCAAAGCAACACAACTATATCCCGTCTATTCATTTATCTAATCCGAGTATTTTTATTGCATTCCAAGCCTTTACGTAATCCGGCCCGACACATTTCTTCTCATCTAGTAGTCTCTCCAATTCTTCCTTTGCGGTTCTTGGTGAGGCTTGTTTTGTATATCGACTGCATTCCCAATCAATTACCATAGCCTCCCAGTCTCTTTCTCCGGGATACTCTAAATGATGACGAGAGTGTGTCCGATGAAATTTCTGTACTTTCTCATATGGCATAAACAACCTTAACCACGGCTTCTCTATATCATGAAAGAGATACTTAAATTTCCATCTCTTACAGACTAGAGCTACCATATTAAAAGCACACCAATGAGCAAACCAATACGGAAAACTACTTCTATCTTCTTTACTGAACATATTCTTCAACCCATGCACCAGACCACCTAAGCCACTCTGCCACTAATTGACGATGACAAAATTTATCTGGCTTTTCATAACAAACCAGAGCCACATCCTTTCCTCCTCCCATCTTTTCTAGGTCTTGATAAACAGATAAAGGAATAAGTGGATCAAGGACGGTCTCTTTATACATAGCCCTGTAATAGTCCTGGTCTTCGTGTTTATTTTCTTTCCACTCTAACCACCACCATTTCTTAGGGGCAAGGACAGGATAACTAAGACCCTGCCAACCCTTCGGAGCTTTTCCACAGATTGCGATTGGAACTATGTCTTCTGGCAAATCCTTCAGTTTCGCGAAATAAGTAGTATAAATTTTCATCCGCCTATATGATATTTTCCACAAAAGCTACATTTATACGGGGTCTTACCTTTAATGCCTGCCCTGTTTATAAAGTCCCAAGCATCTGACTCCGATTCAAATGTTTTCTTAGCTCTTTTATGTTTCCCAGATCCTGTCCAGTGTTCGTTCAGTCCACTAGGTAGCTGCATAATTCCGTTTTTAGTTCTTCTGGGATTAGATTACCAGGCTCTGTTATCTTATTAATAAATTCTGGCATCTCTTCCTTATACTTCTTATATAGGCTTGATTTTTGGGACTTAGCAAACTCTATATTAGCTAGTCGATCACAAGCCTTGATAAACGGAGCATAACCTGTTTTTCTAATTCCAGCATAGTAAGCATCACCAGCCCTCTCTGCTCTAGTTCTTCCTTTATCGTTCGTGCAAGCAAAAACTATTTCACAAACCATATCGACATAGAACTTATCATCAAAGACTTTTTCTGCATCTCGTCGAAGATCATTGTAAGTATAGCCAGTAACATCTTCTAGTGTATCATGAAAAATACCGGCCATTTCAAGAACCCTCATTAAGTCAGGATCATCACCATAGTAAGCCTCATACTTCTTAACGTTGGCTAGAACTTTTCTGAGATGATAGGAGTACGGATTAGTTCCATACAGCTGATCTCCATGTAGTTCCATAGCCCTCGAAAGTGTGTAGTCTTCAAAGGTTGTGATTTCTGGCTTTCTTTTCTTGTCTAGTTTCGGCGCAATAAATATACCATAGCAAAATATTAATGCTACAACAAATATCACTAAAACTATCTTAATCATATTTTTTCTCTTTACATAGGTAAGGGTTTTATTCTCTTATATATGAAATGATAAGTATTGAATTGGTTGTATTGTTAGAAGAACTTGCAATACCATTAATTATGTATACAGTTTATTCTACGGCTGTCGAACTGAAGCAAGATATAAAGAAGTGGAGAGAAGATCAGACAGGTAAGAGTATAGTTATAGTTGGTTGGATAATTCTTGCTATTCAATCCTTCTGTCTTTTATGGAACTTTCTAATCTGGTTAGTACTATTATAACATGGAAATAGCAGTACAGATTGCAGGGATTGCTTTGGGATTTCTATTTATTCTACTATATTTCATAATAGAAGAAGCAACAAAGGTATTTACAGAAAAGCTAACATGGAGTGGAATCATGGATACATTTTCTGCTCTTCCACTTGGTATTCTTACTATCTGTATTTTTTGCCTTGGGGTTCTTTATGTAGCTTTATATATTCTAGAGGACATTATTTAGCCTCTAGTTTATTTTCCTTATATATGAAAACAATTAAACGTAAAGACCATGATTAATATTAATGGATCGAAATTAAGAATAACCCAATTAAATTTTAGTAGGGGTGATTCCAAAATTTTAGGTATAGATAAGAAAAGCCTACGATATCAGAAGGTTCTTTTCACATCGCCAAGAAGTTCTGAGTCTACTGTATTGTCTGTTCCAACCTCTGACCTTGACATTCCCAACTCAATCAAAAGAGCTGGTTATAGTGAGGCATGGGTAATTGAGAAAGCAGATAAGAAGTTTACGAAAGAGAAGTACGATGGATTTGAGAAGGACGTGATGCTGAAGTGGGTTAAAGCACTATTCCCTAGCCGACTTGATACCGCCGAAATTTTGATCAGAGCAATCGATTATGGAAACGTAACGAAGAAGTTCTATGAATCCTACGGGACAGATCTTATTCGTGAGTTCTATGATTTAATCGATAGGATCTTAGACGGAACTACCAAGCCGACGATGAAATGTGAGAAGAAGTTTGCACCACAATATATCGCGCCAAAGTATAGCGTCTTAAACCTGATGAAAGATATCTTAGAAGCAGGTGATGTTAAGATTTATACTGATCCAGACCTTATCGGACAGTACAAGAGAATTTCAAAAAAGCTGATCTTTTCCGGTACCATAGTTCCAGATAAGTGGTGCAAAGTAATTGGTCTGGTTGGCAATAGAACAAGAGCAAACCTGAGTCTTGGTTATCAGAGTTTCATTAACGTAATGGTGCCAAAGAATGAATTTGGAGTACCAGAAGAAACAAGAGAGCTAAAGACGAATCGGAGCTTTTGTATAGTTAAAGACGGAGTTGTTTGGAGTAAGTGGTTAGGTATCAAGACCAAGAACCTTTCGTTAGTCAGAAAAATGAAAGCATCTGGCATCATTAAGTCAGGGATTGTTTATGATGACGAATATCTTGTGAATCTTGAAAATCTGCCGGCCATTGGAAAGAACGAGATTAGATTTGTATCCTCTAGACAAATGGCAGGAGTAGAGGCGGCGATTATGTTGGATAAACTGGGATTAGCTTGGGCGAAAAGAAGAGACTATATGGAAAGAATGTCTCTAACAACCTGCCCGAAACTTCCCCAGCCAACGATACCAGACGCCGAGAAATTCCTGCACAGTCTAGGTATTTACGGTGACACTTATCTGCCTCTCGATTCAAAGGCCGAAGTGACCAAAACCTATGAAACGTATGAAGTAGTTGGTCATGTTTCCAGTATATCTGATCCTTCCCTGATAGCTATGAAGTATATTAATGGGAAGCTTGAAGATGGTCCGACGAAGACTTGGCTAAACATGGTTTCTGACAGACACGCTAAATCTGGAAAAACATGGAAGGAAGAGGCGGAGTATTGGGAAAAGAAACAATCTGCGGATATCAACAAACTGAGAGAATTAAAGTATCGTTTCATCCTTGGCAAATCCCTTAAGTTCTGCGATGAGAGAGATAAAAAAGTTGAGAATGTTAGGGTGTTTGTTCCAATTGGTATGACGATGGATAAGCTCTTAGTAACTTGGACTATGGACAAAAATAAAGTAGAAGTATGATCTTAGACAATATAGACAAGATAAAGGGTCTATTAAAATGGCCTGATGGTGTTTTCTACTACATTCAGGTCATACAGAGGAAGAAAGAGAATCCAGATATGCCAGTTAGTGATATGAAGCGCTATCAATGCTTTATCACTAGCTTGAAAGATTTGGATATTCACCTACCTAGAATTAAGAAGGTATGCTGTGATTATAATGCTCGTGCCTATATTAGCATTTTACCCAGGAGTCTTGAGAAACTAGCTAAACAGTGTCTCTTAGAATATGCTCAAAGGGTAAACAAGGCACTGTATAATAGGGTTTGGGATATACCTAATCGAGTTGCTCTATCTGAAGACGTTAGAATGAGCGATAAGAAAAACAAGCCACTTAGAATGTTTGATGTGGACAGAAAAGAAGATGTTCAATTTATCAAAGATTTTATTAGCGGTGTAGGTATCAGAATAGTAGATGCAATACCAACTATTAACGGAGCACATATTTTCGTAGAGGCCTTTAATCCTAGCCTTCTTAATGGGCTAGCAACAAAGGATGAGGACTATATTCTGCCGAGTGGTGAGTCGTTTACTTACCGACCAGATTGTAATACCATACTTTACGCATCAACGAGCAAATCCTTATAACTGAATGGACAAAAAAGTTATGATTAAGAAACTAATAAATGTACCTGTAGAAACTCCGAAAGGAAAAAAAGTAGTTAAGTTCTTCCAATTCTCTGGTGAAGATACTGAGGGAGCAAGACCTTGTGAGCAATTCTGCCCTTATGCAGACATTTGTGACAAGATTCCTGATCCGAGAGATCCCCAGAACAAAGACAGATCATTTCTGGACTTTTGCGGAGAACTTAGTGAAGCTGAAGACGATAAATTCGTTGATGTGATTCCTTGTGAGAACTCGATCGAAAACAGTCTGAGTGATGTGGTTGGTGATATATACCAGACCCTGATCAACAGAAAGCATCTCGTAAGTGTAGATAAGGCCATCGATAAGATTTGCCCGGGCTGGTGTGATAGCTACGATAAAGAGCATTCCGCCTGCAAAGTAACGAACAAATCCTGCATGCTGTCTAATCTATTCGCTGGCGCTAAATCTGATGATGTTAGCGAAGGAGAAAAGAACGAGGAAGTACATGAGGAAAAGTAAGTAAATGAGTGAATTTTTCGAAAGAGGTGAAGAAAAACAGTACATACCCCCAGATTATGAAAGCCCTCCTGATGATGATCCAGATAATAACAGTGATAGTGACGTCGATGAAATAAATGACGATACCGCTGATGAGGATGAAGGGAAGGCTGAAGCAATCATTGATAAAATTGAGGAAGAAAAGAAAGTGGTAACAACTCCAACATTTGGTGGTGGAAGTAGTACACCGCAACCGAGCACTCCCTGGGGAACACCGTCTTTTGGTAGCGGAGGAACAACTTCGTCTCCATTTGGTGGTAGTAGTAATCCATGGGGAGGCAATAATAAATCCAGTATCTGGGGAACACCTGGTGGAGGAACAACTTGGGGAGGTCAAAACAATAGCCAGAAAGAACAAATCAATCGTGAAAAGAAAATAATCTTTTGCGATTTTCTGGATTGTATTGTAGAGACTTTGGATTCTCAAGGAAGACCAGGTTATTTGCCAAGAGATATTTACGATCTTAAGCCGAGATTTGAGGTTTGGTCTAAGATTCAAGCATTTAATCCAGAGATAGTCTATTCACTAATTCCAATTAATCTAATCCCAAATACAAATGGGGCAGAGGGTTGGATAAAGACGCTGGAATATTTCTGTTGTTCCCTGAGTGCATTTCTTAGAGTTCCTTATACGAACTGTAAGATTCTGGCTCAGACTGCAATAGGTCAGCCAAAAGAAGAGCTGATTAATTCAATCCTTAGCCAAGGGATAAATCGTAATGATGCGATTTATATTGGCATATATTCGGGTCTAGCAGGTCAAAGTAATAGAGATCTACTAGCCGCACAGAGATGTCAAATCGATTATGTCGATTTAGGAGTATTATTAAATAACATGTATTAATATGGGAAAACAAAGATGGGTAAATGAGTCTGGAATTTATTATCCGATTCATGGAGAAATTATTCTAAAAGACTCACCTGGACCTGGGGTTTGGCAGACATATCAAAGTCCAAGCCCGCATGATATGAGAATTGGCCTATCGAAAGTAGCCGATAAATTTGAATTCGACTACAAGATTTACAATTTCGGAGGCCAGGACATGTTTCAGAAGATTAAGAAAGTTTGGAACTCGGATCTATTTGTAAACAACAGCCGCAACTTAGGTGTGATTTACAATGGAACCAAGGGCACAGGTAAGACGGTGTCCGCCAAGCTTCTCTGCAACGACCTGAAGCTGCCAGTGATTCTCCTAAATCATACATATAATGGAGCGATCCTAGATTTCGTTCAGTCGCTGGAATTTGAGTGTATCATTTTCATCGACGAAGCGGAAAAGACATTCACAGGAGACGAACAAGAACTTCTCCTTAAGATGATCGACGGCGTTTATAACAAGTCAAGAAAACTGTATATCCTGACTACCAATCGCCTGACCGTAAACGAAAATCTGATCTCTCGCCCTGGCCGTATCAGATATATCCAGGAATTCGGAAACCTGCCAGCAGATGCCGTTGCTATGTACATAGACGACAATCTGATTGACAAGTCCAAGAAGGATATGATTCTCGACCAGGTAGACCTCCTAGAAATATCTACTATCGACATCCTTAAATCAATGGTAGAAGAGGTCAATATCCTTGGAGACCTAACTCCTGATTCTAACCTTAACATACCTCGGGCCAACTATGCATTCGACATTCTTTATATGTCAGGCGCAGATCAATCGGCCATCAATGGTGTAATAGAATTCTTCAAGGACAAGCCAGAGGACATGGACGACCTTACTTGGATGAGGAGTATTTGCGACAAAGAGAAGTATCCTGATTTCGAGGGAGAATCTCAAGCCTATCGACTCGAACGTACAATCGACGAGGTAGAAGACGCATACATAACCAAGATCACGAGTAAATTTGACACCTTCTTCAAGGGTCAAGAAACGAGTTATGGTGAGATCTTCATGACTCCAAACGATCTTGGTAATCCAAGATTTATGGTGCTCAAGCCAAAATGGGGAGATGAAGAATTCTCCTTAGCGATGCTCCTTAGAAAGAGAGGAAATCCTTCTCTATACGGAAACAGACTTCGCGATGTGGCTTTTGCCATCTAGCAAGATTAGCTGAGTATAATACTCAGCTTTTCTTTTTCGCCCTTAAATTCTTACTAATGAGGAGCATTGTCTCCTCAACATTAAGAAAATTTTTGAAATAAACTTATATTATGATTTTTTTACAAAAAGTATCAAAAGGTGGAACATATAAATTAGTTCCTCTTGCTGGACAGGGATACGATACAACATTGAATGTATCTGCAACTCCAAAGTCTGCTTGGTTTGGTAGCACTTATACAATTTTTGCATGCGCCTATCTTACCTTTGTACGCGGTACTGGAAAGGCTTTTTATAAGACTTCCGATGTGTACGAAGTGAGTCCTGGATCTTCTTATGAGAAGGATTACGAGAAGTGGAAAGAGAAGGAAAAAGAAGAAGCCGAGGCAAAGAAGAAAGCAGCAGAAGAGGCAGCAGCAAAGGAGAAAGTAGAAGCTACGGTTAAGGAAGAAAAGCCAGATTCATTACTGGACACTATTTCTAAAGACGTAGCACTGAAAGCTCCAACGAGTACAGGAGATGGGTTCTATGTATCAAAGGAAGATTGGTCCCTGCTAGTAAGAAATGTCCAGAAGCATGTGAACACCATGATAATTGGTCCAACCGGTTGTGGTAAGACCAGTGTAGTTAGAGAGATCTGTAATCGAATGGGTAAGAAACTTTACACCTTCGATATGGGTACTATGATGGACCCAGTTTCATCTCTACTTGGTGTTCACAGACTGGACAAGGGTGAAAGTATATTTGATTACGCTAAATTCACTCAGGTTATTAAGGAACCTTGTGTAATCCTTCTCGATGAGCTTTCGCGTGCTCCTCTTAGCGCCATGAATGTTCTATTCTCCTGTCTAGATGATAGAAGAAATTTGAATATTGAAATCGCTATGGGTTCCGGCGAAAGAGAAATTGATGTGAACCCGGAAGTAACGTTTATTGCAACGGCCAATGTTGGTGCTGAATATAGTGGAACTAACTCTATGGACCGCGCTCTCGTTAATAGATTCTTCCCTCTCGAATTAGGTTGCATACCTAAAGAAGAAGAGAAGAGCGTGTTAGTTAAGAGAGCCGGAATTACCCGTGATCAGGCTGAGATTATCGTTAAAATTGCAAATAATATCCGATCACTAAGCAACAAACAAGAAGTATCCGTATCGCTTTCGATTCGTGAGACTCTGATGGTTGCAAGTCTTGTATCCGATGGCTGGTCAATCGCTAAAGCAATGGAGATGATCTATCTTCCTCTTTACGAAGGAACTAAGTCAGAAGGAGAACGAAGCATTATATTTAAAACGCTTTCATCCTATTAATAAATGTCTCATTACAATAAGTGGCATGGTGGCTACTTTTATGGTAGCTGGAAACCAAAAAAGAAAGAGGGGGACAAGTCGTCTTCCTCTTCTACTAGTTGGAAAGATACTTGGCGCGGAACATACGGAAAAGGAGATACAACTTCATCTGCATATTCCAGTTGGGATGATGATGAAGTAGATTATGAAACCGCCTATAGAAGTAGATATTCATCTTCTATTGGTTATTCTGGAATTGGTGGTTCTCTGTATGGTTCCTATGGCAGTTATGGTAGTGGCTATAGTTCATATAGCTATGGAACTACAACACTGACAGGCGAAAAGTTTAAAGACCTGTCAGAGCTGATAGTAAAAGCAACCAGAGAAGCTAGGGATCTAATAGTGATTTTGGACTTTCCATTCACTATTAAGATGAACTTTACTGGAATGGGATCGTATTTTCTACCTAGTAATGTTCGGGAAGTATTTATTCCAACCAAATATATAGAAGATAAAGATAAGAGTGATGAAGAGAAAGTTAGAATCTTCTGCTCTTTAGCATGTAATGAAGCAGCCCATTTGAAGTATACTGAATACAAGATATTTAAGTCCTTCAATAGTAATGTGGCTGGTCAGGGATTTACGCCTAATGAAATTGGTCTGATTAATGCTATCTTTAATATAATTGAAGATGAGCGGGTTGAAGACTTACTGCTAAAGGAGAGACCAGGTTATCTAGAGTTTATAGAAAAGGTTAAAGCTTATGAATATGAAAATTTCATAGAAGCAACTAAAGCTATACCAGATTCAAAGGCGGGGCGATTCTTACTGAATCTATTTAAGTTAATTAGATTCCCTAAGAACGTTGATATGGACACTATCAATGAATTCAACGATTTGTACGAAAACATTGGTACTATCATATCTCCTCTACCAGATTCAACCAAGGCGGCATGTACTACATCTATCAAAGTATTTAAAGAGATTAATAGTGTAATTTCTTCTGATAGGTTTGGTATTAAAGGAAAACCTGGTAGTGAGTCAGCTAAGTCTGTTATAAACAAGCTATATAAGTTGATAGCAGACGCTGCCGGACATGGATATGAAAAAGTAAGCGCTGGATTTGATTCTGGTGATACTGTCTCTATTTCGACTGACTCTGGCAGAACACACGAGTCTCTTAGAGATAAGAAGACTGGTGATACTATCGACGGCATGTGTGATGGAACTATCTATTTAGGAGCTTCTAAGGATACAATCTTCTCTGTCGCTAAAGATGGAAAAGATCGGTATGAAGAAGATAAAAAGGCCATTTCTAGCTATATTCCTATGATTCGTAAACTGATTCATGGATACGATAAAAACTTTGAGTTTAACATCTTTGGGTGTAGGTCTGGTCTGTTAGATACAACTAAACTGGCAGAGGCTTATCAGGGTGTTCCTCAGGTTTATGTTAGAAAAGGAACCGTCCAAACTAATAAACTGGCTGTCTGTGTTCTAATTGATGAATCTGGTTCAATGGGTTGCGGTAGAAGAATGGTAAGCGCAAGAAGAGCTGCTATTCTCCTAAATGAAGCGCTCAAGAATCAGCCGGGCGTAGAGCTATTTATCTACGGACACTCGGCAGACCAACTATATACAGGAGCAACTGAGATAAACATCTACAAAGAGGGAAAAACTTCTAATCCATTCTCTCTAGGCACGGCTAAAGCTAGATGTGAAAACAGAGATGGAACTGCTATTTATGAAGTAGCGGCCCGAGTTAGAAAGCTCACAACTAGTCACGTTCTAATGTTTGTGGTGTCTGATGGTTATCCTGCTGCTTACGGATATCATGGATCTCCTGCGATAGCCGATGTAAAGGCTAATGTTGAGAAGGTAGAAAAGATGGACACTGATGTGGTCCAGATTAGCATTGAGTATATTGCTCATGCCAGTAAAATGTTCAGAAACTTTATTGACATATCTGGTGATGTAGGCAATATGGCTAAGAATCTATCTAATGTGGTTAAAAAGCTGATTATCAAGAATAAGAAGACCACAATAACTCAATAAGCCTTATATGTATGAAGATAGCTTGTTTATCAGACATACACGGCAATGCAGATTTATATAATAATGTGTTCCCAGGAATCGATTTAGTTATCCTTCCTGGGGACTTTTGTCTTCTAGATGATCCTGGATCGCAAGAAAGAGAGCTGCCCTTGATAGCAGATAAATTAAGATCTATGTTTCCTGACGCACAAGAGTTTATAGTTGTGCCTGGAAATCACGACTACTATCTAGAACAACTATCTAGATCTTGGCAACCAGATCTAGCATATAGGAAGGTGCTGGGATATAATTTTAAAGTTCTGATCGACGAAAGATATGTATTTGAGAACATAATAACTGGTGAGAAACTAGAACTTTATGGAGCGCCGAGAACAGATCTTTGGATGGCCTTTCCTAGATTGCATGGTGGGGTTGATATTAGACGAATTCCGGTAGGTATTGATATTCTAATTACACACGAGGCCCCTAGATGGTATGGGCTTGATTGTGTGAAGGAGTATGTAGGCAAGTATGGATCCTCTGAGCCCGGCAATGAAGATCTCTATAATAGAGTGAAGATAGTGAAACCAAAGTATCATATTTTTGGTCATATTCACAGAAACTGCATAGCTCAAGATGACCATACAACTTACATAAACTGCTCTCAAATGAATGGGGCAAACTTCAAGCCGGAGATTAGGTTCTTTGAAATATAGCTCCTGGGAAGACATAAAAATCTTATAAATGAATAAGTATAGTGCAGCAATGCGCTTTGTTTAAAAACGAAGTCGGCTCATGTTAGTAAACGAGTATGAAATTACATTAAATTTAAATTAAAAACTTAGTGCAAAATTTCTTAACTATAGGTGTTAATAATATTAAAGGTATAAAGATTATCATTAGATTTTAAATTGGGTGGGCGTGAAGTGCACCACGTGGAATGAATCCCACCGTTGATATTAATAAAACTTATAATCTATAATCTTTAGTTTTAAATATAATATAATATTATTTTGTAAAAACCTATAGTAAATTCTAATAACTACGGTAAATGATATTAAATTAAATTAGATGATTAATAGAATAGTTATTGGAGAAGGAGAGTTTGTAACAATTTCCGACTTTGAATAGTAAGTTCGATTCTAGGGATACTATTGAGCTTATAAACAACAGCACGATAGTATTCCTAGATGAGAACAAAAACTATTTTTCTCACATGAAATCGCACCACGTCTTCGTCGTATGTGGGACTAGACGAATCACCTAATGTGTGTGAGCTAAGAGTGCGCGACTCAAAATAACTAAAAGCCTTATTATTGTATAAAGAAAAGGAACTAGGTTAAAGTAGACGAGTATAAGTGAAACGTTTAGATTTCGGTCTAAATGTACCATCTTTAACCACATAACAACCATTTTAAGAGATTAACAACATGAACATAATATATGATTTATTAAAGAAAGAAATAGTTACTAAAACCAAAAAGAATGAAAAGTAGTTCATCAAAGATTCTGAAATTAGGTGGTATAATAGGATTAGGAATTTTTGGACTCGCGGGCCTTATATATTGGAGAAGAAGTATTAAGAATGTGAGCGAGGTTAAAGGAACAGAAGAAGGAAATGCTCAGAAAAGTGAAGCGGTCCCGGAGACAACGAAGGAAACGAATCAAGATGACATTCAACCAGCTTCTGTCAGAGCTAAAACAAAAACCGAATTCAATAGCCCAGAAGAACTTATTGAGGATACTTTACGAACAGTCCTTAAAGATAACGAGTTCAGGAGCAGTGATGAATTCTTAGAACATTTCATCTCAAAGGCATCGATGCTTTGTGATGATTACAGCTGGTTTGACTACTTTCCAAAAAATTCAAACGAGTTAAGAGAAGAATTGGAGAAATATGGACTTCTCAAACAGTTTGATGTACAATTGTATAATAGATTTATGAAAAAATAAAAAGAGGAATTTAATCCTCTTTCTTTTTTTTACCATTGGCCTTCCTCATAATCAGGATGGTTCTTGAGCTTTTCATCTAGCTTCGTTTCATCTGCATCGTTAGAGGTGTTATCATCACAGACCTCAAATACAGACTCCATTAGTTCGGATATTCTATATTCTGGGAAGTCTGATTCGAATTTAACACCAAACTTCTCATAGTCATAGTCCTCCAAACTATTCGGAACATCAGATAACTCAAGAACGGTTGATTTATCTCCAGTTCCCATTAGATCATCCCTGTACACCTTGTAATACAGCTTTCCCTTATACTCCTCTATCTTGTCGTCTTCATCATCAACGTCTTTAAAGATATCAGAATATTTTGTTGGCGCGGCGGGAGTTGGAATAGGTTGTTGTTGTCCAGGATCTTGTTGTCCAGGATCTGCATTCTTTCCACCAGTCAATGCTTGAACAATGGCAGTGGCGTTTTTCTTTGCCTCTCTAACGGCCTGATTTCTCTTCTCATAAGGATCCTCAGTACTCATTTTGATTCTGGGATACTTTTCATATAATCCGGCTACCAACTCTTTCTCGACAAACTCCAGCTCATCTTCATCTAGTTCATTAGGGTCATATCTAAATCCCCAGTCAACCAGGTAAAGATGAATTGGGAAGACTATTGTACTACTCTTCATTGTTGTCTTTACGCACATGTGTTTCTTCTCGAATAGATCCTCACGGCCAGGCATCATTTTATCCCGAAGGAGTTTCATGACCTCGTAAGGAATCTTATGCGTTTCCCACTCATCGGGCACTTCGGATGCATCAACCTTCTCAAGCTGTAGATCTTCTGGCGTATCGGAGTTAAATACAATATTGATTTCCGGAACTATCTTTTCTTTCCATACTCTCTGCAGACCACCAATACCAGTCTCAGACATAACTAAGACCAACGTATTCTCGTCTTCAAATGCTAATAGTTGGTTGCCGTACTTAAATGCAAGTCCAACCCTCAGCTCAGGCTCATCACCTAGGAATTTTCTATCTTCTTCCCACTCGTTTTCCGTTCCTTCTTTAACTTTAGGAGGAAATAAGCAATGATCCCACTCAATAAGAGCATTTAATTTAGCCAGTAATCCCGGTATACTAACACTGTCTAATCGTTGTCCCCAACCTTTTCGGTATGTTGCGTTCGATATCTCAATAACCATAATTTTCTTTAAATAAGTTAACTCTATGTATAAGGTTTTCCTTTCCTAGTATTCTCAGAGTACCAATCATATCTGGTCCTTTTGAATTACCAGATATTATCATCCTCAGGCAGTTCATAATCTTTCCACCCTCTTTCCAACCACCATGATCTTCTACATATGAATCTACCCATGGCTTTAAATCTTCTTTCCAGCTGCCAAAGAATGTAGTGGTCAAGTGTGTATAGAAATGAAGTGCTTTAGGAATATACTCCACGTTTTCATTCCAGTCGCCCAGTCTTATTCCATTGGGGTCTTGAAAGAATACACTACCCTTCTTCAATATATCGGCCGGGAATTCTAGGCGGTCTTTGAGAAATTCTATTACCTGCAGAAGATAGCCATTCGTTACACCGGCGGCTCCATTTAACCATAACCAAGGACGAGCGAAATCTAATAACTCTTGTGGGGTCATTTGTTTTAGGTATTCTTTATTATACCATCTCGTCTTTTTCGGGTTAAATCTTGCTCCCGCCTTTTGACACCGGCCGAGAGAGAAGCACTGAATTAGCTCTTCTCTTGACTTAATCTCAGTATTATCACCAGGATTCCAACCAAGATAAGCCAGGAAGTTAATAAATGCATCGGGGACATAACCAGCTTCTCTATATCCCTCCCTGATCTTGATTGTCTTTGAGTCCCAGGAGATAGGAAATACAGGAAATCCACCCTTCTCACCATCTCGCTTACTTAATTTACCTGGTCCCATTTCAACCGGTTTAAGAAGGAGAGGTAGGTGAGCAAATCGAGGAGCGTCCCAACCAAAAGCACGATATAAGAGGATGTGGAGTGGAAGACTAGGCAACCATTCTTCACCCCTAATCACATCGGTTATCTCCATTAAGTAATCATCAACAACATTAGCTAGGTGATAGGTTGGTAATTCGTCGGCTTTCTTCCACAGAACTTTATCGTCTAGCTCTTCTGTATGGACCTTGATATTGCCTCTTATCTCATCATGCATCTCAATCATCTCATCGGTCTCTGGCATCTTGAATCTAATTACCCAGTCATTTCTCTCGGCCATTAGCTTCAGAACTTCTTCCTCCGACAAAGTTAATGAGTTCTTAAGGGTCTTTCTATTCCTAGCGTTATAAGAAAAATCACCCTTCTTGTCCCCATGTAGTGCTTTTAATTCCTCCTGAGTATCGAAAGCTATATATGCATGCCCTGAATCTAAGAGCTGTTTTGCATAGACCTTATAGATAGACTTTCTTAAACTCTGACGATAAGGTGCATGAATATTCTTTTTATCCGGCACCTCAGCTATTTTCCAGTCGTCTGTTATTCCTTCATCTGGTTTTATTCCTGCCCACTTAAGAGCTTCCAGAATGTACTCTTCACTATCCGGCACATATCTCTCAGAATCAGTGTCTTCTATTCTCAAAACGAAATCACCTCCTGCCTTTTTTGCCACAAGATAATTATACAGGGCAGTTCTAATTCCGCCTATATGTTGTGGACCAGTTGGAGAAGGTGCAAATCTAACTCTTACTTTCTTCTCGCTCATAATTTCTTTATTCATTCACAATTAAGGATTTGTTTCCTTAATAATGATGAAACGAGAATTTAAATGTAAATATTGTGGAAAAATATTCAGTGATCCAATTCCCCATAAGTGTATTGGTGGATTTAGGAAACATCATCTAAATTTTATTAATCTTCATCCAACTAATAAAGAGCAGATAAGAGATTTAAAGAAAGAGCTTGGAATACCTCAGAATTTAAATACCTTTGAGCTAATCGACTGGCTTGCTGACAACTATAAACTTTTTATAACAATTGTACCAGCCAGAAAAGAAGATGGTGGGTGGATGGAGAACGTAATTGACTTTTCGACCGATGGAAGGTCTGACGTGATTACACAGGATTTTGGAAAATATACAAAATATGAGCAGGCCATAGAAGCTTCCATTCTCGAGGCCCTATCATTCCTATCACTAAGAAAAGAAAATGAACGGTAATTGTTTAGGACAAGAGAAACACCTACAAAAACCAGGCGATTGGCGGGTTTGGCAGGAAAGGTATTTTGAAGAGAACAAGAGAGCCTGTGCCGCAGAATCAAAGCTACGACAGCTAGAGTGGGAACCTGAGCATTTATGGAGAAGTATTTGGCGATATTGGTTTGGTGGTGTAGAGAATCATCAAATTCATGTCGGTCATCTAATAACGATATCAAATTGGAAAGGACATGATGAGAGATCAAGGGATAGAATTTTTGAGATATTTCTTTTCCATGGAGCTTTCTGTTTTACTAAATGTAAGTGCTGTTCTGTTAATTATGCCAAAGTAGTTCGAAGCTGGACTATTAAATTCAAAAACAGCGACCACTACAGGCTTGAGATTACCAGTGGGCCATTTAAGATTAAAACAATTAGAATAGATAAAGACGCACCAAGTTGTGGATAATATGAAAAAGTTTATTAAGACTAGACGAGATTTATCAGTCTGGATTATGGCTAGTTATTGGTTAGCCCTAAATTTAATTGCGTTCCTGATATGGGGAAGTTTTGGAACAATCTTCAGTAATATGATTGGACTGGGGACTATAGCTGCCTTCGTATTCTGGAGTAAAGGAAACAAGAAAGTTAATGCCTGGCTCGATAAAGAACTATGAAGACACTTAAAAAAGTCTGGATAGCTAGAGATTCTAGAGAGGACATTATGTTTGGTCTAGGTCTCTGTATTCATGGTAGAAAACCAACGAGAGAAGGCGATGCATGGTCGTCGGATACAATACTTTTCCATCTCCCCTGGAATGATTATCCTGAGATTACTTGGGAAGATGAACCAAAAGAAGTAGAATTAATAATCAAAGACTAAATGGGAGTACAAAAATTAGAGCTGACAGAAGAAGAGGCAGAGATTCTGAAAAACGTCGACAAACTAATTGAATGTCTTAGGTCTAGAGTCGGGGGTGGAAATTTAATGACCAGACCAAGAGGGGATATTCTTGACAAGTGTTGTACGAGAACTTCAAGGGGATCTTTTATATTAACCAGTAAGCCGCTATATGAAGATCCTGACTACTGGATTTATCCTAGTCCAGAGATAGAGGCAACAATAAAAGAAGATAGGCTCTATAAGGTTTGGTATTCTCGGCGATTTGCTCAAGACCCCGCCGACGGAACTACATGGAATACTGTTTACTATGTCGAGGAAATATCCGACTTTAGAAATCTATTAGCCAACAAATTATCAAGTTTTCTGGATGAGATTTCTTGACCGGTTCTATCTCGCCGAAAGCCTTATTAGAGTAGATAACTAAAGTAAAGTAAAATGAAAGAAAAAGAAATGCGAGGTGTTATTGCACTACTCGCACTTATTATTGTTCTACTCCTTGGTCGGAGTTTGATTAGAGACCGAATGGAGGAAAGAAACTGTGAGCCAGACTATTTAGTGCTCACTGAAGAAGAATCTAGAGAAAGAATATTGTCTGAAATAGACAGAGACCCAATTCTCTGGATTTATGATGAAGATTGGGGAGAGTATGCATTAGGAATACTCGAGACCCGAAACATTTATATTGTAACTGGTACGGTTTATAATGCCGTCGTTGAACAGTGCAATAGTAACCCATTAGTAACAGCTGATGGAAGTAGGATCGATAAAGATAAGCTAAATTCTGGCGATCTAAAGTGGATTGCCGTTTCCAGAGACTTACTTAAAAGAGGTCTAAATTATGGAGACAAGGTAATGATTAGTAATATAGATCATGAAGACTATTCTGGTATATTTGAGATTCACGACACAATGAATCCTAGATTTACCTCATGTATAGACTTCCTTGTCCCAGACCATATCAAAACTGGAAAATGGACAGATATCATTATCGAGAAGATTAAGGAGTAAATCTCCTTTTTCTTTTAAACCCTTATCAGTGATATGAAGATAATAGATTCAGAAAGTTATAATAACGCATGGAGCGTTAAATTTAAGCTAGATGAGCTCATCAGCTGTATAAAGGATCTACAGGATCAGGACTATCTTAATCTCGCTGAGTTAGAAAAAGCAAGAGATGAGATAAAGGCTGATATGGAAAAATATAAACAAAGCCTGAGAGATAAGCTGAAGGTCAAGGAAGGAGATATCTTTATGATTACCTCATCAGACGGAGTATCTGGTGTTAGAAAAACGTTCTATCAGATTACTAAAATACGAACGGACAAAGCTGTTCCTGACATTGAATACGATCTTTTAGAAGTATTTGAAGGCGACTTTAAGAGAGAAATCAGCTATAGTAAAAAAGAGTCTGGTTATCTAGAGAGCTTCTTAAACACCGTATCCGGGTACAAGCAAAAAATGGGAACACAAGTACTAGTTGACTGGAATTATTATACAAATCTATTAAACAATGCTTAAAAGAAAATTACTTAAAAGGTTTATATCGGATACAAAGATTCCGGTATCACCCGTCGACAACCTTGATTACTGGGAGAGAGTATTTCAGCTTTTCCCAGGGAGTAGAGAGAAACTGGAAACCTTTGTTGAAGAAGTAGAGGGTGATCCAGATAAATGGATGGACGACTTCGAGGCACTAAAGAATAAGATCATATCCGACTTTAAAGGGAGTGATGCATATAAGAACTTCATTGCATCGAATATGAAAGCTTATGAACTCTTAGACATGCCCGAGGGAGGAATATCTGGAAAGTCGGTGTATGAAATTGTAAAAGATACAGATACAACGGGAAAGGTATATCTCTCGCTGGATCTTAAGACTGCTAATTTCCAGGTTCTCAAGTTCCTAGGTGTTTATTCCGATCCGTCCTGGCATGATTTGATTTCTAGATATACAGAATCAGAGCATATCAGAGGATCTAAGTATTTCCGGAGTGTGATCTATGGAAATCTTAATGTAGGGAGAATACAAACAGTTGAAAAGTATCTTACCAATGAAGTACGTAGATATCTTGAGACGGCTGAGATACTCCCGGAAAACTACAAATTGATCTCTATGATGTCCGACGAATTAGTATATGAAGTGTCGGAAGGAGAGTTAGCACCATTTATTACTCGGGAGTTAGAGGCAGCCGTGAAGGAAGAAGTTGGTGTGGATGTAAAAATCGCCCACTTCGTCTTAAAACACCAATATCTCCAGTCGAAATCTAACCCGGGGAGAAAAATAAAATTCTTCTCACGCCACGAAGAAAACGCAGGTGATGGAGAGTTGGTTTGTGTTGGTGCCCCTTATGCCATGATCGCGCAAGCACTATGGAAAACGGGGAAAGTAGAAGAACTGGACAAACTCTTTTTAAACCAAGAGAGCTTTTTGTGTATGATCCAGGATGAGCTAGAAATAAAAGAGGGACTATAATCCCTCTCTTTTTTCTTTTTGTAATTTCTCTTGTTCCTCGATTAGACTACCAAGAGTGTCCATTAATTTGTTTATCTTTTCCGTTACTGACTCTAGCGCCTTATTTCTCAACCTCTCTGCATAATTAGTCTCAAAATCAGGATCTAGGAAATCAGGAATAGACCTAGTGAACGTTCCTTTAATGCGCTTTACTTTTCCATCTAGTGTAAATTCGTTAAAGGCAAAAATGATCACCATAGTTTTGTTATTCTCACGTCTGGCTATTCCGAGATTTACACCGATGATATCAAAATTATATTTCTCATCTTCTAAGTATCTCCTAAACCAGTCAGAAGAACGCGTATAATTTCGATATGTATGGTAGATTTTATATTCTTTCTCTACAAAATCTTCAAGGGCGGTCTTAACTATTTTCCACTCGTCCTCATAATGCATTCTTCCTGACCAATCTGATCCCACAAATAGGTAATCGTAAAGCTTTGAATTTTTTGCTTTTAACTCATAATAAACCTCTCTTGCACTCATCTCTAAAATAAGGAATTCAAGAAACG